>Ga0209795_10000036_pt1 | contig 151397 bp, 134 predicted proteins | sample AgamicOrMarz_FD_187166 | JGI IMG/M metagenome (GOLD analysis project Ga0209795, IMG submission 187166) | Agave microbial communities from Guanajuato, Mexico - Or.Ma.rz (SPAdes) (version 2) | ecosystem: Host-associated > Plants > Phyllosphere > Phylloplane/Leaf | place: Guanajuato, Mexico... | reverse complement strand
GCGCCCCGTTGCCCGGATAGCTCAGTCGGTAGAGCAGGGGATTGAAAATCCCCGTGTCCTTGGTTCGATTCCGAGTCCGGGCACCACTTATTCAGAGAACCCAGCCTATGGCTGGGTTTTTGCTTTTCACTGTTCCAGTCGATTTCTCATCGAGCCGGTTTGTGTAAGCATCCGCATAATAGTGCCATTCACATTTAGAGATCTTCCGGCATACTCAATCTGCCAACGAAGGAGATCGCCATGCGTAAAGCCCGTTTTACTGAGCACCAGATCATCACCGTGATTAAGACAGTCGAAACAGGACGTACTGTTAAGGATGTCTGCCGGGAGTCCGGTATTTCTGAGGCGACTTACTACAACTCGAAATCCAGATAAGGCGGCATGGAAACATCTGATATTGAAAAGATAAAGGATCCTGAAGATGAGAACCACCGTCTCAAAGAGATGTTTGCCGATCTCAGGCTTGAGAACCGGGCACTGAAAGATGTTATCGAAAAAACTTTAAAGCGTGGGCTGGTAGCTCATCGGATAACGACATTCGGACTCAGTATTCGTCAGGCCTGCCGGAGTCTGAATCTGAGCAGAACGGTTTACCATTACCGCCCAGATACCACCCGTGATGAGCCCGTTATTTTCGCATTACAGGCTGCCGCCGAAAGGTATCCACGATATGGTTTCCCAAAGTTATTTCAGATTCTGCGGCGGCAGGGATACCCGTGGAATCATAAAAGGATCCACCGAATTTATTGTCTGCTGAAGCTGAATTTTCGCCGCAAAGGTAAACAGCGTCTGCCTGTGCGTAATCCGGTACCGTTGGCTACACCGGAAGCGTTAAACCAGAGCTGGTCAGTCATGCACGACTCTCTGATTTGCGGTCGCCGTTTTCGTACGTTCAATGTCGTTGATGATTTTAATCGTGAGGCGTTGTCGATTGAAATCGACCTGAATCTGCCAGCCCAGCGAGTAGTTCGTGTACTCGACAGGATCGCAGCCAGCCGGGGAGATCCCGTCACGCTTCGCATGGATAATGGTCCGGAATTTATCTCTCTAAAGCTTGCCGAATGGGCAGAAAAGCATACCGTAAAGCTGGAATTGATCAGGCCGGGCAAACCAACGCAGAATGCTTTTATAGAACACTTTAACCGAACATATCGAACGGAAATACTCGATTTTTATCTTTCAGAACACTGAATGAAGTACGGGAAGTAACGGAAAAATAGTTGTCGGAATATAACTGCGTACGTCCACATGAATCACTGACCAATCTGACACATGAGGAATACCGACTAAAAAATTATCTGGCCGGGATCTCAAAATATGCATGGAACTAATACGGGTCTATTTACAGTCGATGGCTTAAAATATGCCTATATATGAAATTTATATAAATTATCCGAATTGCAGTAATGCATCTATCTCAACACACATCTCCCATAAAATTAATACACTTATCAATATTTGCACAGCAATTGACTTTACCCATCCTTCATCCTATAATTTTATGTCTTTAACATAAATAACATCTCCATATGGAATGTTCAAATTAAAAAATAAATTTGGAAACGGGTGAAAATGATTGATGCGCCTATTACAGCAAAAGGATCTGATGATAAGGGTCTGGCCTTTTTAACAATATACTTTTCATCTATAATATGGGCAGGATATTCCTTACTGGCATTTCCATTCTTATCCCCATTGAAACTGGTGACTTACATTATTATTTTCGGTGCCATCATTTGGATATACACATATGTGAATTCAAACAAATCACCTAAAATTAATATTAGTCGCCATAATATTTATTACTCTCTTGCATTAACATTCTTTTCTCTATTTACAACTGCTGGCTTCGAACCAGGCATGCAGGTATATGTCAGATTTTCGCCATGGATTGATGCAGACTTATTGAATACGTGGCATCAGGATACTGCATTTCATACTTCTTTAATTCGAAGCATTATTAATTGGGGCTATCCAAGTGTTGCTTTAGATGGGCACCCATTAACAACCTATCATTTGCTTAGTCATTATATAGATGCAGCTCTTATTTCAATATCCAGATTAGATGCTTATGATGGATATGGATTTATGGTGTATACAAAGGCCTTAATGCTGAATCTAACTTGCATATCTTTTGTTTCATCCCTCTCAAAAAATAAAAATTTCATATTATGGGGTTCCATAATATTTATCCCCTCATTTATAGGTACATGGCACGTCATCGGCTCCCATGCCCTATGGGCTACAAGTTTTCTGCTAATCATGATTTCGCTGAAAGCATATGCGATCTTATTAAAAGAAAAAACCACTTCTTTTGACTATCTATTTTTAAGTTTTGTCGCCATTTTGCTGTGCGCTGGTAAACTATCTACTGGCTTTGCGTTTATTTGCATCTATTACTCTGTCTTGTTTCTTAAGGACTCGAGAAATTTAAAATTCTATGTTTCCTGCATTAGCTTGCTGATTTTTTTATTATTTTATCAGAAATTTTTCAACTACTCTTATGGAGTAAATAGCAATATAAACTTCGGTAATATAAATTTTAAGAGTCTTTCAAACTTCATAGCAGAAGATAATAAATATAAAAATTCATTTATAGTATTTTCAGTTGTATTTTTAGGTATTTATTTATTAAATAAAAAAATAATTGCCGTACAAATGTTATTTGCAACTCTTGCAACTATATTCACGATTTATATCGTGATTAATATTTTCAGTGGTTTTGGCTATAGTGATAAATATTATTTCGTGCAAGGCTATTTCTCTGTAATGATAGTTATCGCATTTATTATGTGTAGCAGTTATTATAATGACTTCGCACTTTATTCACTTGAAAGAAGTATGGAGTTAAGGAAATTATTAGGAACAGTTACAGTACTCGCATCTTTATTCATAACCTCATTCTTTTTCTTACCTATATCATCTCTTCAAAAAGTAACGTTTGGTAATTTGAAGACAGTATTAACTACGGTGATAATTAGGCCATATATGACAGTATCAAATGTTTCAGGAAATAAATACGATTTATTCCATGAACCAAAAAAGCAACAGTATTATGAATTAAGAGAGCGAGGGAGCATTTATACTTTTTATTCTGAAATCAAGAAATATATGGATGATAATAAAATAGAGAAAAAAGATGCTGCTATTTTTATTCCTCGTGATATTGCAGAGAAAGAATTTATTGCAAAACTTAATGCCGCACAGAAAAAATTCTACGCTATGAATCTCTATGCCATGACCGGTATCCAACTGATAGATTCAGTACAGGAAAAAGCGCTGGGTTATGGTTTTAAGAATTATGATAATAATTCAGTCATGACGAACAAGATAGTTTATTCAGACGAGTGCAAACGTCTGAAACTGACCGTAATATTTGAACTCATACAAACCGAAAAGCTGCATGTTGTACCTCATAAATGTGGATAACGCCTTACAGCGTAAAAGGCAGATAAAGTAGAGGCGTATAACCAATTGTGACAAATGATACTCAAAAAAATGCCACTAGGCATCACGTACAGAATGCGCAAATTTATTCGGCACATACACGTTTAACGTCCTGAATTGGCGATCAAATTATTGATTTGAGTTTTTGGGGGGGTATCATATTCGCAAGAATGCAACTTCAGATTTTACATTGTGTTACAAAATTACAGTGCGCGGGTAGCTGAAGAGCCTGGGGCGGTAGCGTGGTTTCTTGACCACATATCTATTTGATTCCTGAAGATACTTTTTTCTATGCAAGCGCAGCGAAAGAGAAATTCATTTCTCTCACACCTTAAGTTAAATCACACCTAAAAAATAACGTCTATTCAGGTAAATCATCATGAATGATAAAACAAATATTAATGTGCCATTTTTCAGTACATCATGTGTCAACTCAAAATTTGATTTATCCAGTATTGCTCAGAAAGTTATAGACTCATATTGGTATATTCTTGGGAATGAAGTCAATGAATTTGAAAAGGAGTTCGCTAATTATTTAAATATTAAGCATTGCATCTCTGTCGCGAATGGAACAGATGCGTTAACTATTGCTCTAAAGTCAGTAGGTGTAAGCAGTGGTGATAAAGTTATAACTACAGCAAATGCAGGCTTTTATAGTAGTACCGCTATATATGCCGTAGACGCAGAACCAATTTATGTAGATATTGATACTGAGTCATTAACAATGAGTTTTTCCGATTTTGTCGCAGCCCTGGACTATCAACCTAAGGCCGTAATTGTTACTCATTTATATGGAAAATTATCACCAGCGATAAAAGAAATTGCGGCATTGGCTAAGGAAAAAGGAATAATGATTATTGAAGATTGTGCTCAAGCCCATGGAGCAAAAAGCAATAAGCGTCATGCCGGCACATTTGGCGATGTAGCTTGCTTTAGCTTTTATCCGACCAAAAATCTCGGCGCACTTGGTGATGGTGGAGCAATTGTAACCTCTAATGACGAATTTGCGGTTAACGCAAGGAATTTACGTCAGTATGGATGGACAGAAAAATATCATGTTACCGTTAAAGATGGTCAAAATAGCCGCCTGGATGAATTGCAAGCTGCTTTCTTAAGAGCAAAGCTACCTTTTCTTGACGAATCCAACGAAGAAAGACGACAAATTGCGCAACGTTATAATAACGCGTTCCAAAAATTACCGATTGTTCTTCCTACTTCAATAGATGAAGGCTATGTCGCGCATTTGTATGTTATCCAATCGGAACAGAGAGATGAGCTAGCTGTTTACTTAAAAAATAATGGCGTAAGTTGCGAAATACACTATCCTGTACCAGACCATCTGCAATCAGCCTATAACTATAGTAGCTCAATAAAATTGACTAGGACTGAAAGAGTCTGTGAGAAAATTATATCATTGCCTTGTTATCAGGGAATGGATGAAACACATATTCATAGAGTAATCAGTACAGTCTGTGATTTTTTTAAAAGAGGGTAATTGCCTTGTTATCATTGATTATACCAGTTTATTTAAATGAAGGTTCTCTTCCGGAATTATTAGACTCTATTAGTAACATAAATAATGACCTTGAAGAAGAACTGGAAGTTGTTTTTGTTGTCGATGGCAGCCCGGATAATTCATATCAAATATTAAAAAAATCACTTGCCGATAGGCAATTTAAATCACAACTAATACTCCTGTCCCGTAATTTTGGCTCATTTATTGCCACACGAACAGGTCTTCAGTTAAGTACGGGGGAACGTTTCGCAGTCATGGCAGCCGATCTGCAAGAGCCGCCTGAACTTGTATTAGAAATGAATAAAAAACTACTTACTGAAGATCTGGATGTTGTTGTAGGTGTAAGAGAATCACGTGCTGATCCTTTATTATCAAAACTATCTTCCCAAATTTTTTGGTGGATTTATAAAAAGTATGTTATTCCCGAAATGCCAACAGGCGGAGTTGATATGTTTGCCTGTAACAAGCAATTCAGAGATGTTCTACTTACACTGGAAGAAAGACATAGTTCGTTAATTTCACAATTATTCTGGATTGGATTTAATCGGGGGGTTGTTTCGTATAAGAGAAGGAAAAGACAACACGGAAAATCGGCATGGACACTACGGAAAAAAATAACTTATTTAATGGACAGCGTGTTTTCTTTTACTGACCTTCCGATTAGATTACTGGTCAGGGCTGGGGCTATAGGAACTATATTAGCCGGACTGTTTGGCATTTTTGTTTTAATTTCCAGAATACTTGGAATTATTACATTACCTGGTTACTCCATGACAATTTTCACTATATTGTTTTTCTCAAGTCTCAATTTGCTGGGTATTGGGATTATAGGATCGTATGCATGGCGAACTTATGAAAATACCAAGAACCGTCCCATTTCTATTCCTATGAAAATTGATCATTTTAGAGGTAAAAATGTCCAATAAGAAATTTTTTGTTCATGAAAAAGGAATCTGTGAATCACATAATATTGGGGAAAATACTCATGTAGGAGCGTTTACTCATATTTTACCTGGCGCACAAATTGGTAGTGAATGTAATATATGTGATAATGTCTTCATTGAAAGTGACGTTATCATTGCGAATCGGGTAACATTGAAATGCGGTGTTCAGATATGGGATGGTATCACTATCGAAGATGATGCATTTATAGGACCTAATGTTACTTTTACTAGCGATAAATTTCCGAGCAGCAAAATGTATCCCGAGCAATTCGCGCGTACAACGATTAAAAAAGGCGCATCGCTGGGCGCAAACTCCACAATCCTTCATGGAATTACGATAGGTTCAAATGCGATGATAGGTGCTGGTGCCGTAGTGACTCGTTCAGTCCCACCAAACGCCATTGTCATCGGCAACCCGGCCAAAATTGTTGGTTATGTTGACACCGTTTCAACTAATGATACTAAAAAAGAAAATACCGTGGTTAACCAAGAAATCATTGAGACTGCGGTGCGTGGCGTGACGATTCATAATCTTCCTGTCGTAACAGATATGCGAGGTTGTCTTTCCGTTGGTGAATTCTCACGCTCAATCCCTTTCGAGGCCAAACGTTACTTCATTGTTTACGATGTACCGACAAAAGAAACTCGAGGCGAGCATGCTCACCATGAATGCCATCAATTCTTGGTCGCAATAAAGGGTGTTATTCATGTTGTTGCCGATGATGGCATGAACCGCCAGGAGTTTGTTCTTAATGCTCCCAACATAGGTATCTATCTCCCCCCTAAAACTTGGGGCATTCAATATCGTTATTCATCTGATGCCATCCTATTGGCTTTCGCCTCGGATTATTATGATGCGAAAGACTACATTCGTGATTATGATGAATTTATTGCTGTTAAAAGACCAAACTAAATTGATGATCACTTCATGCTTGTGAAAAATAATTCATTTTTTCGATTCATTCTGTCTGGCGGGATAAATACTGCATTTACATATGCCATTTATTTAATCTCACTTCGCTTCCTTAATTATAAGATAAGTTACAGTATTGCTTATATATCAGGCGTGATTTTATCTTTTATTCTTAATCGCTTTTTTGTCTTTGCCACGCATAAGGGAATAAAATCGATTATTCTTTATCCTTTTGTTTATGTATTTCAGTATTTTTTTGGACTATTTATAGTTTGGCTCTGGGTTTCTGAGCTTAAGTTGGCTCCTGAAATTGCCCCTATAGTATCTATCATTTTGACTATTCCTTTAACATTCATTCTTTCTCGATTTGTTTTTGTCGGAAGACAATAACACTCATTGTTTATATCAATTTAAGCTCAAGGCTCTTTTGACGGGATTATACATCCAAGTTCTCCCCAAGTTTATTCCACATCTAGCATCACTTATTTTATGAACCCGCCTAAAAGGCGGGTTCTTTACTTTTAGAGCAATGAAATACCCATTGAATTTCGATCTATTATTCGACACAAGTAGCCACATTCTGTTGAACTCGAATTGAATCTTATGTTTAGTTCAGTAATATCACATATCAAATACTGAAGATCTGTTTATGCACTCAGCGTATATTTCTAATGACCTGACGCCATTATTTCCCCGGCAAGCGAGCACCAGGAAAATTGGTGAACCAACGTAGTGTACGAGGTCGTAAGACAGACTGTAACTAGACCACTTTAGTTCTACGCAGTTTTTGAGTTTTCCGGATTTTCAGCCATCAGCTAGTATCGTACTCTTCCGGCATCAGCTCATTTAGAGATTAATGATGCCATTCGCTGTTATATTCTGTCAGCCAGTGCTTCGTGATTACCCTTACCTTAACGTTATTCTGACCAGTAAAAATCGAGAATTTTCGTCCGGTATGCCTGGTTAAAACTCTTTACAGAAGGATTCTGTGTCGGCTTTCCCGGTCTGATAAATCTGGTATTAAGACATGTTCTTCTGCCCAAAGGGCCTGAGACAGTGATACCTGTTTAAGGTAATTATCCATCCGCATTTTCAGTGGATAAGAGCACTTTGCCACTATTCTGTCCGGAACGTATACACCTCACTGTGCCGGAATCTTCAAATCGAACTCAATCGTCAGGCCTCACGATTAAAGTTATTCATCTCATTAAAGGTCCGGAAGCATCTGCCACACAGCAAATCATCATGCCAACCTCGCTCTGGTTAAGCGCTCCCGGCGTCGGCAGTGAGTACCCAGTTATTCGATTCGCCGCGCCAGATATCCAACTGATAAATACACGGTCTTGCTCAGCGACTCTACCCTACAGGACTGCTATATACTCATTGAAAATCTCTTTCAGATGGCCGACAAGTTCACATTTTATCGTTGGTTCGAAAGCTTTTTCTACAACGTCTTTTAACACTCTATTTTCCAGGTTGAGATCGGCAAACATCTATTTGAGGCGTAGGTTCTCGTCTTCCACATCTTTTATCTTTTTAATATCAGCTGCTTCTATCCCAATATATTCTGCCTTCCAGTTGTAGTACGTGTCTTCAGCGATCCCGACCTCACGACGGATATCTTTGACACGCGTCCGGCCGCAACAGACATCAGAATGGCGATAATCTGACACCAGGTAAACCGAGCTTTACAACATGGCGATCTCTTTAGTGGACACAATCAGTATGTCGGGAGATCTCTGAAAGTGAATGGTCTGGTTAAGCAGTGTGCTTACAGTACGACTTACGCAATTTGTCAGCGAGTTACAGGTGTAAGCCTCTGCATTCTGTCAAAACGAGGCGTGCTGTAGCATACCACATTGTTCTGCGGAAAATCGCAGCGCCTTGTTTTTCCATGCGATCGCGTCAATAGTGTCTTTTTTCCTGAAACGGATATTCCTATGGTTAAGAGCGTAAATCGCGCCTCGCTGTCTGCGGCGGCGCTGGTGCTGTTAGTGATCCTTATTTATACCGGCTGGTTTGCCAAAGACCGGGTAACCTGGCTGATGGAAGTGGTTCCGGTCATGATTGTCGTGCCATTGTTGCTCGTTACCTGGCGCCGTTATCCGCTGACATCGCTGCTGTATGTGCTGATCTTTTTCCACACCATTATTCTGATGGTCGGCGGAATGTATACCTACGCGAAAGTCCCTATTGGTTTTGATGTGCAACATCTTTTAGGGCTGAGCCGTAACCCCTATGACAAACTTGGTCACTTCTTTCAGGGGCTTGTGCCGGCGCTTGCTGCCAGAGAAATACTGCTGCGCGGGCAATATGTGCGGGGCGGGAAGATGCTCGACTTTATCGTCTGCTGCATTGCGCTGGCGATTAGCGCCACCTATGAACTCATTGAGTGGTGGGCAGCGCTGGCAATGGGCCAGGGCGCAGACGAGTTTCTCGGCACCCAGGGCGATCCGTGGGATACCCAGTCGGATATGTTCTGCGCTCTACTTGGTGCGCTGACTACGGTGCTGGTTCTGGGACACTGGCACAAACGCCAGCTCAACATGTAAGACAAATCGCGGCGAAGACTGGAGCCAACGGTATTCGCCGCCTATACTCCGGGGATCCCCCCCAACGCCCACACACATATGACCACGCAACTTCTCACCCGTGACTGGCGCTTGCCCGCCGCCGTTGCTTTGCTGGCGGTGGTGCTGGCTGCTGCCTTCGCTTTACATGCGCACTGGGCGGCCTTTTTGCAATGGTGCCTGGCGACACAAATCACCCTGCACCGCTATCTGGTGATGTATTTGCTGCAACTGAATAACCACCAGTACAGCGGCGGCTTATGGCTGCTGACCGGCGCTTTCTTTTATGGCGTGCTGCACGCGATTGGCCCAGGCCACGGCAAGTTTATTGTTACCACCTGGCTTAGCACCAATAACGAAAGCCAGACCGCGGCGCGTGTCATTCCCGTGCTGGGCAGCCTGATGCAAGGCGTCAGCGCCATTCTGTTCGTCTTTATTCTGGCAGTCGGTTTCAACCTTGCCGCAGGCGATCTCAGTGAAAGCCGCTGGTACGTTGAGAAAATAAGTGCGGTGATGATTGGCGGTTTTGGTACTTATGTCGTCTGGAACGCGCTGAAAAGCCTGAAGCCGCGCAAGCTGGCAATCCATTCACTTAGCCCCGTACATCAGCATGACGATCATTGCGGCTGCGGCCATCATGGCGTTGGCGTGAGCACGCAAGGCGACTGGAAAACGCGTCTCGGCGTGATCCTCGCTATCGGCGCGCGTCCGTGTAGCGGTGCGATCATGGTTTTACTCTTCGCCAATGCGCTTGGCATCGTGAGTTGGGGCATTGCGGCGGTGATGACCATGGCGGTCGGCACGGCGCTGTCGATCGCCGGATTGTCGCTGGCGGTGCGGTATGCGCGTAACAGCACAGCGGCGTTTTTTGGCGGTGAAGCCAGCACGTTATACAGGTTCGTTCCGGTGCTGAAAATCGCCGGTGGCATAGCACTGATCCTGTTCGCGCTGGTGCTGTTTTTAACGGTTATTCCGGTGAGCGCGAACGGGGATTATATTGCGGCGGGATGTTAAAAAATCCCGGATGACCGCGCCATCCGGGATTGGTATTACTCGTTTATTTTGGGATGCTGCTGCACCAGACGCGTACGTTTTTCCTGCAACTGAGCGATCTCTTCATCAATGTCTTCGATTTTCTGCTCAATGTTATCGTGATGCTCCTGCAAGATTTCCCGCGCTTCCTGCAGATCCGACGCCGCCGGGGTCGCTCCTTTCAGCGGTAAGTTCGCCGTCTCTTTCATCGTCAGGCCGGTAATCAGGCCAATCACCGCAACCACCATCAAGTAATAGGCTGGCATCAGCAGGTTGGCAGAGCTTTCCACCAGCCAGGCTGTCAGCGTCGGCGTCAGACCGGCAATCAGGATAGAGATGTTGAACGCACTCGCCAGCGCGCTGTAGCGAAGGTGCGTCGGGAACATCGCTGGCAACGTTGATGCCATCACGCCGGTAAAGCAGTTCAGCACCACCGCCAGCATCAGCAGGCCCGCGAAGATCAGGCCAATAACGTTGCTGTTAATCATAATGAAGGCCGGGATCGCCAGCACAAACAGCGCAATGCTGCCGAGAATGACAAACGGACGGCGGCCGAAGCGGTCGCTTAACAACCCCATCACCGGCTGCACAAACAACATACCAATCATGATGGCAATGATGATCAGCACACCGTGGTCTTCGGAATAGTGCAGGTTATGCGACAGGTAACTTGGCATGTAGGTCAGCAGCATGTAGTAGGTCACGTTGGTGGCAATCACCAGACCAATACAGGTCAGCAGGCTGCGCCAGTGTTTCGTCGCAATCTCTTTAAACGAGACTTTCGGTCCATCCTGCAACCCCTGGCGATCGCCCTGCTCCAGTTTGTCGACGTGCTGCTGGAATGCCGGGGTCTCTTCCAGCGCATGGCGTAGATAGAGACCAATTAACCCCAGCGGCAGCGCCAGGAAGAACGGGATACGCCAGCCCCAGTCGAGGAAGTTCTCTTCACCGACAATGGTAGAAAGCAGAACGACTACGCCCGCGCCGAGCACAAAACCGGCGATGGAACCAAAGTCCAGCCAGCTACCCATAAAGCCGCGTTTTCGGTCCGGCGAGTATTCGGCGACAAAGATGGATGCCCCGGTATATTCGCCGCCCACCGAGAAGCCCTGCGCCATCTTACACAGCAGCAGTAAAATCGGCGCCCAGATACCAATGGTGGCATACGACGGGATCAGACCAATACAGAAGGTACTGACGGACATGATCACTATCGTTATTGCGAGGATTTTTTGTCGGCCGTATTTATCGCCCAACATGCCGAAGAACAGGCCACCTAACGGACGAATCAGGAACGGAACCGAGAAGGTCCCAAGCGCGGCAATCATCTGCACGCTGGGGTTTGCATCGGGGAAGAACACCTTACCAAGGGCGTAGGCCACAAAGCCGTAAACGCCAAAATCAAACCACTCCATGGCGTTACCCAACGATGCGGCGGTAATCGCTTTACGCAATTTGCCATCATCGATAATGGTCACATCACGCAAGGTGATGGGTTTAATTTTTTTCCTTTTTAGCATGCATCTATTCCTCTTTAGACTTTCGCCCTGAACCGCCCGGCGTACTCTCCCTGCCGGGCGTTTTAACTGGCTTTTCAGCCTTCCTGTTCAAGCGTAGCAGGTTTACTTACACGGACTGTTTAAAGCCTGTACAACCGAACCTGTTGACGCCTGCTGGGCAGTGGATGACCTTTTTACCCTAACAGGGTTTAAAAATGTGATCAAATTCACATAGTTTTACTACGCAATAATCCTCCTCACAGTTTTAACGCTTTTTCTCTCCTCTGGAATAAGAAACATCTAATGCGTTACAGGCTAAAAATACGCCGGTAATCACCCTCGTGATTATTACCTTCCTTGTCATCTTCTTCATATATTTCTTCACAACTCATTTACAGCAAAAATAAATAAACAAATATCAGATTATCTTTACGCAAAATATGTGATCGGAGTAACTAAAACATTGTTTCACTCTTATTGAATAGACATTCCATTGATCGGATGATAACGACATAAACCCGCAACACAACGCCTTTTGATGCGGAGACCAGCGGCAATCGATAGCGAATGCCCTGCCTGAGAAATTCTTTAATGAATTGAAAATATTAACTATTAATTTTTAGATTTCCTCGTTCATGGTAATGACGAGCAGTGAGGATTTATTATGAAAATCAAGGCCACGATAGAACGCATCCCTGGCGGGATGATGCTGGTTCCGCTGCTGTTAGGCGCGATTTTGAATACGCTGGCACCGGATACCGGTGCTTATTTTGGGTCATTCACTAATGGGATGATTACCGGCACGGTACCCATCCTTGCCGTGTGGTTTTTCTGTATTGGCGCATCCATTGATTTACGCGCTACCGGCACCGTTTTACGTAAATCCGGTACGCTGGTACTGACTAAAATTGCCGTCGCCTGGGTAGTGGCAATGATCGCCGCGTCGTTTATTCCGGACACCGGCATCCAGACCGGATTCTTCGCCGGGCTTTCCGTGCTGGCGCTGGTTTCAGCCATGGACATGACCAACGGCGGTCTGTACGCGAGCCTGATGAACCAGTACGGCAGTAAAGAGGAGTCTGGCGCGTTTGTGTTGATGTCGCTGGAATCCGGCCCGCTGATGACCATGGTGATCCTCGGCTCCGCCGGTCTGGCTTCGTTTGAACCGCACCACTTTGTCGGCGCCGTGCTGCCATTCCTGATTGGTTTCGCGCTGGGTAACCTCGATCACGATTTGCGCGCTTTCTTCAGTAAAGCAACGCCGGTACTGATCCCGTTCTTCGGCTTCGCGCTGGGTAATACCATCAACCTGAGCGTTATCATGCAAACCGGCCTGCTGGGCATCTTCCTCGGCGTCGCGGTGATCATCATCACCGGTATTCCGTTGATCATCGCCGACCGTGTGATTGGTGGCGGTAACGGAACAGCAGGTGTCGCGGCCTCATCTGCGGCGGGTGCGGCGGTGGCGAACCCGGTGATTATCGCGCAGATTAACCCGGCGTTCGAACCGGTTGCTGCATCCGCAACCGCGCTGGTCGCCGCGAGTGTAATAGTAACGGCCATACTGGTGCCGATTATCACCGCGCTGTATGCGAGACGCTTCGGGCATCTGCCGCAAGCGAAAGAGGAAGCAGAGGATCCGATCGAGTCGACAGGACACTAAAGGTGCTCGATCAAAAAAGCCCCGTCAGGGGCTTTTTTATTGCCAGTAGAAAACCGCATCCGCCGCGCGCGATCAGCAACAGATATTGGCTCTGGCTTGCACTCGCGCATGACGGGAAGATAATGCACGTTACGGGTTTTGATCGACCCTCTCACCACAAACCAATGCCGCCTTTATAGAGAGAAAGCGGATGTTTACGGGTGTGAAAGCGGTCTACTCGCCAAACACTTCATCCACCATCGCCGTCGCGATCCGTGACGCAGAACAGAGCCGCGGCATGCCCAGCGCCACCGTTTGCCAGCTCTGGGTGACAGACCAGCAGATCGGATGGCGTTCAGCATCACACCAGTCGCCAAGCCAGCCGAGTAAATCTTTATAATCCATCAATCCTGGCGTCGAAGGTGTCGCCAGCCATTGGTGATAGAAATGTCGGGTCGCCGGAGAAGCATTAATCCCCTGTGCCAGAAAATCGGCAGCCATCGCACGCAGATTATCTTTCAGCATTTTCGCCACGCCTTCATTCGCCAGGCGACAGGCATCACCAAACGCTCCCCAGCGCAACTCTTCCAGCGCGATATAGCAGCGCCCGGCCATCGACCAGCCGTTGTAATTCCCGGCGCGCCAGTGGGCAAAAACTTGTTCGCTATGGTTCCCCGCCTGGACGGCCAGCCCGCGTTGGGTCAGCGCTTTCTCTTTCCATGCTGCGCGTTGGCTAAAATGATCAACCAGCTCGTCATATTGCTGCAACGCGCCAGGCGTCGCGTTGGCAGGACGGCGCTCCGCTTGTTGCAACGCCGCCAGCCGCTCGGTAATGCGGGTTAATGCCAGATACCCCGGATCAAGCATGCTGGCCAGTTTTTCCGCCAGCCCCAGACGCAGCGCGTCGTTCTCATTTAATACGCCAGACATCGCCCACGGGCGCAGCTGCGTTTGCGCCATGATCTCCTGCGTCAGCCGCTCACGAAACAACTGCTGTTGAGGCACAATCGGCGTCTGGCGCGGCGCATCAACGCCCTGCACCAAATCCACGATAAATTTCGGGTGAATACACTCAAGTACGCGCCCCGGGCCGTCCAGTAGTCGATTTTTCATGGTAGATCTGCCGCGAAGAGGGTTTGTATATCATCGCGTAACAGGCGTGCGTCCTCATGGATCCAATTGGCTGTCCTGATACTCTGCTGCAACTGCTGGCGCAACGCCAACACTGACGACTCGTTCTGCTGTCGTATCGCCAGGCTGTCACGCAAACTTTCCTGTAGTCCCGCGAGACTTAACGAGAACTCGGCAAAAAATGTCGCCATTCCCGCCGTAACAGAAACATCGACCTGCGCGCTCAAAGCTTTACGAATTTGTTCACAAAAATGAGCAACATGGTCGATGAGTTTCTTATTTAACGCCGTAAGATCGATCACATAGCGGGTACGCGTGGCGACATAATCATCCCACCCCCAACTGGGGTTATTGAGCCAGCGCGACACGGTTTCCCGCATGCTGCCAGCGCGCGGCGCCTGACCGGCCGGCAAGTCTTGCGGCGCTATCACATTGGTAAACAGCGAACGGGCGTTAAAGTTGAGCGCGCTCGCCTGGAACGCCGGGAAACTGATACGGGCGCGAAAACCGGCGTGCGTGAGTTCCTCTTTAATGCGTGTTTCGATGGGGCGCATCGCATCGTTTAACGAGCGCGCCAGCGTATTTTCCAGCTCGTCGAAACGCTGTGCCAGCTCACGGCTGATGCGCTCCTGCGCCGCGACTAAAATCGTCTCGCACACTGAGCGGATTTTACTGAGCGCGACCTGCGCCTGGCCTTCATTTTCCAGCACCAGTTGCCCCGGCGCGAAATGTTCATCGAAACGCAGGTCGGCATGGCTGTCTCTGACCATGGTCATTAACTGACCATCATGGAACCAGGCATCAATGGCTTCGACAATTTCAAATTGCTGGCCATGAATATAGATTTCGGCTGCGGCGAGCGCCTCTTCCACTTCGTGTTCAATTTCATCGCTAACACCTTCCTGGCTGCTACGCAGCAGCGCCATGTCCTCTTCCAGCCGGGAGATGTTTTGCTCCAGCTTTTCATAGGCCACGGTTAATCCCTGATAGCGAAAATCAAGGTACTCGCGGGCGCTTTGGGTGTAGTTCAGCAGCTTATGCGACGCCGAACGCAGCGCATAAAGCGAGGCGTTCGCGTGTGCGGCATGCAGCAGTGTGCGAATCGGTTTTTCAAACAGCGAATCTTCCCACAGCAGATCGGCGGCGTGGCGGATATGCTCAATATCCTCTAAATCGGCGTTGCGCCAGCGACGTCCGAGCGCAGCTTCGGCGAAATCCTGCACCCAGCGCTGCTCTTGCGGATCCGGCAAACGCCCCTGGTGCTGCAACTCATGGCGGGCGCGGTTCGCCAGATAGCCCCACATTGAAGAGACCGGGAAAATCTGGGTCGGGTTAATGTTTCCTTTCATTAACGTACCGGAAATCAGCGCCTTCACCTGATCTTCATCGTCGCTGTTGCGATCTTTTTGATCGAATTTATTCACCAGTGCGTACAGCGGCACCGAACGGCCGACCGAGGAGATCGCGCGGCGCACTTCCTCATCAGAGATGGATTTAAGCTGTGTGTAGTCCATCACCGCCAGCACCGCCGAAGCGCGCGCCAGTTGCTCGCTGAGCATTTTTTGCAGATGTGGCTGCCCGGCTTCATTCGGCCCGGGGGTATCCAGCAGCGTCAGTTGGCCCAGTTGATTGTCCAGCCCGGCCAGATGCACAAACTCCACCTCAATCACCGGAATATGTTCAATCGCCGCATACGCGGAAAATGGGAAGTCCACATCCAGCGCTTTGGACAGACGCACCAGATCATTGAGGCTTTTCAGGCAGTGGAAGATCGGCTGAGCACCCAGATAGTGCTTATCAAAAGCATCGCCTTGCGCAATGCGATCCAGCAGCGCGGCCATGTCTTTATCGATTTCAATTTTTTGCGCCAGCTTTTCACGGTTGTAATTAAAAAGCCGCGTCTGAAGCTGTTGCGCAAGCGCGTCGATAGGCCCGACGTGAGAAAAGTGCAGCACCGGCTCTTTTTGACCAGGCGTATGGCGAATAAGAGTTGGCAGCGCTGTCATCGGCCGGTTGCGGTTGGGCAGCACTTCCGTGCCAACAATCGCGTTGATGGTGGTCGACTTTCCTGCCTTCATGGTACCAACAATCGCCAGCACCATTTCCAGCCGGGTAATTTTCCGTAATTCGTTATGCAGCGTCGCCTGCTGCGCTTCAACGCCGCGCGCGCTGAAATGCAACGGCAAAACATTGGCGTTTTCCGCCTTACCGGTAGCGTTCGTCTCATCAAACGTCGCTGTCGGTATTTTTTTTAAAGCCTGGAGATTGTGCAAGGAAAGTTGCAACAATCTTTCTGCTTCCTGGCTTAATTCAAAAATTGTTTGTGTGTGCATGTTAAAAGTCTTTCCTTAACGCAAATTTTCTTACTTTTATTTAGCCGGAATGTTTTATTAGTGAAGTTTCGGCTTTTATAATTACGTGTGGAAAATATCTTCGAAAAGATAAACACCTGATGATACTCAGGAAAATATATAATTTGTTTCTCAAAAAATGACAGCAGCACAACTCCGGTGATAAAAACCAGAGAGTTTGAGCTTAGCTCATTTCTAAGAACAGCCAGGATATATCATCATTTATTTACCCACCCAATTTGAGAGGTAATAACCACCATTGCTGGTAGCGTAGCAGGCATGACAGTTCGGGTTCGAATTACACCAGATACTACACGCCACCTTATCTGAATTAGTAAATGCTGGCAATTTCCACCAGAAAATAATCTAAATAACTGGCATAAGCATTTACTCATTATGTTTCTGGGATAAGCATCGCTTAAGCGAATGACAGGTTATGTCACTACTATCACTTTTTTATGTTTTTTCTGAAAAAAATAATAACAACGGCAACTGTACGGTTTTGCTGTATAATCGCAGCCTTTCTGGCGCTAAGCCTTTGTGCGGTTTATCCCGCTCTGTATGTACTTTTGAGGAACTCCCTATGCAACTCCCCCACTGCCCAAAATGTAATTCCGAATACACCTATGAAGATAATGGCATGTTCATTTGCCCGGAATGCGCTCACGAGTGGAACGATGCGGAACCTGCTCACGATGCAGATGAATTAATCGTCAAAGATGCTAATGGCAATCTTTTAGCCGATGGTGATAGCGTCACCGTAATTAAAGACTTGAAAGTAAAAGGCAGTTCTTCAATGTTGAAGATCGGCACCAAGGTAAAAAATATTCGTCTGGTCGAAGGCGATCATAATATCGATTGTAAAATCGACGGTTTCGGTCCAATGAAACTCAAATCTGAATTTGTTAAAAAGAATTGATGTTTTGGCGGGGAGGTTTGTCTTCCCGCCTGGTTTACTTTTTCCCGCAACCGCTACACTTAATGGCAGATTTCGTTACCCGAGGTAATGATTATGCCGCTCAGTCCCTACATCTCTTTTTCTGGTCAGTGCCAGCAGGCCATCGAGTTTTATCAACAGGCACTCCATGCCGAATTAACCTATAAGATAACGTTTGGCGAAATGCCTAAATCCCCACAAGAGAGCAATAACGATGAAGGCTGTGCCGCTGGACAGGCTTTTGCCGATAACGATATTGCCCATGCGAATTTACGCATTGCCGGTAGCGAAATAATGATGAGCGACGGCAGGCAAAACAGCGGGGATTACAGCGGTTTTACCTTAAGCCTCGCCACACAGGATGTCGCGCAGGGCAAAGCCTGGTTTGATGCGCTTGCCACTGACGGGCATACCACAATGCCATGGCAGGAGACGTTTTGGGCGCACGGCTTTGGCATGGTGACCGATAAATTCGGTATTCCCTGGATGGTGAATGTCGCCAAAGCGCCACCCAACGCTTGATCCCCTCTTTAAGAAGGAGCCAATGGCTCCTTTTTTATTTCCTGCGGTTTTTCTTATTCGCCAAGATTCATCCCCGCGCAATCATCGTATAACCCAAATGCAACATTTGCGCTTCACGATAAGACCACTTTTTACCTGGCCCGCGGAGCTACAATGAGCATGCACTTGTCCAGACATCCGACCAGTTACCCCACGCGCTATCAGGAAATTGCCGCAAGGTTAGAGCAGGAACTGCGCAGCAACTATCGCTGCGGCGACTGGTTACCCGCCGAACAGCAACTGGCTACGCGTTTTGAGGTTAACCGCCACACGCTGCGCCGCGCGATCGATCAATTGGTGGAAAAAGGCTGGGTACAGCGCCGCCAGGGCGTGGGCGTAATGGTGCTGATGCGCCCATTCGATTACCCCCTCAATGCGCAGGCGCGCTTTAGTCAAAACCTGCTTGATCAAGGCAGCCACCCCACCAGCGAACGTCTGCTGGCGGTGCTGCGCCCGGCGTCGCAACACGTCGCCGATGCGTTAGGTATCCAGGAGGGCGACAACGTGATTCACCTGCGCACTCGCCGCCGGGTGAATGGCGTGGCGCTGTGTCTTATCGATCACTATTTCTCCGACCTGCAGTTATGGCCGCTGCTGCAACAGTTTGATAGCGGTTCGCTGCACGACTTTTTACGTGAACAGGCCGGTGTCAGCCTGAAACGTACCCAGACGCGCATCAGCGCCCGCCGCGCACAAGTTAAAGAGAGCCGCTGGCTGGAGATCCCCAATATGGCGCCGCTGCTCTGCGTGCGCACCCTTAACCATCGTGAAGGCGAGGTCAACGCCACGGAATACTCCGTCAGCCTGACGCGCGCCGACATGATTGAATTCACCATGGAGCACTGAATGCATTTTGATACGCCAACCCGACAGCGCTGGATGGCCGCACTCGCGCACGCCACGCCGGAGATGCTGCGCGGCCGAATGCGCACGCTCGGACTCGCCCCGGAATATGAACAGGTGCGCGCCCCACAGACAGGCCTGGTGCAGATCCAGGCGCGCATGGGCGCGACCGGCGAGCGTTTCTTTCCGGGTGACGCCACATTAACACGCGCCGTTATTCGCCTTGAGTGCGGCACACTCGGTTTTAGCTGGGTGCTCGGGCGCGATAAAGGCCACGCCGAACGCTGCGCCGTCTGTGATGCGCTGTTGCAGGATCCTTCCTATTTCCAGACGTTAATGGAAACCCTTATTACCCCGCTGGAAGCTGACCGCGCCGCGCGACTTACTGCGCGCCAGGCTGAAGTCAACGCCAGCCGGGTCGACTTCTTTACGCTGGTTCGCGGAGATAACGCATGACCTTACAACCCGCTTTCGCGTCGGCGGTTCACGATGCGCAACACTGTTTTCGCCGTCTGTTAAAAGCCATGAGCGAGCCGGGCGTGATTGTCTCGCTGCCGCAGTTAAAACATGGCTGGCCGCCGCTCAACCCGGCCACCACCAGCGTGTTGCTGACGCTTGCCGATAACGACACGCCGATTTGGCTTTCCGCCGCCGTGGATAACGACATTGTGCGCCAGAACCTGCGCTTTCACACCAACGCGCCGCTGGTCGATCAACCGCAACAATCGCTGTTCGCCATTGCCGACAGCACCCTCAGCGCCGAGCAACTGAGCGCGCTGCCGGGCGGCACGGATATCAGCCCGGAAAGCAGCGCGACCCTGATTTTACAGCTCCCGGCGCTGAGCGGCGGGCGCATGTTGCGCCTGACCGGGCCGGGCATTCTGGAAGAACGCATGATTGCCCCGCAGTTGCCGGAGTGCATTACCGATGAGTTTACCGACCGCCCGCACTCGTTCCCGACAGGCATCGACGTGATCCTGACCTGTGGCGAACGTGCGCTGGCAATACCGAGAACCACGCTGGTGGAGGTGTACTGATGTACGTTGCTGTCAAGGGGGGCGAAAAGGCCATCGCCGCTGCCCACGCGTTGCAGGAGCATAAACGCCGTGGCGACGCAGAGCTCTCGGAGCTGAGCGTTGCACAAATTGCCGACCAGTTGCATCTGGCGGTCGACCGCGTGATGACCGAAGGAGGCATTGCCGATCGGGAACTGGCGGCGCTGGCGTTAAAACAGGCGAGCGGCGATAACGTCGAGGCCATCTTTCTGCTGCGCGCTTACCGCACCACGCTGCCGCGCCTGGCCGTGAGCGAACCCATCGACAGCGCGAAAATGCGTTTAGAACGCCGTATTTCGGCGGTTTACAAAGATATTCCCGGTGGCCAGTTGCTTGGCCCCACTTACGATTACACCCACCGCCTGCTAGATTTTACCCTGCTCGCCGAAGGCGAAACGCCGACGCTCACCACGCGCGAAGCGCAGCAGGACGCCGCCCCGCACGTGTTCAGTTTGCTGGTCAATGAAGGGCTGGCAAAAGCCGAAGAAGATAGCGGCGCAACCCCGGACGACATTACCCGTAATCCCCCGGTTTACCCCTGTTCACGCTCCTCACGTTTGCAGCAACTGGCGCGCGGCGATGAGGGTTACTTGCTGGCACTGGCCTACTCCACTCAGCGCGGTTACGGGCGCAACCACCCGTTTGCCGGTGAGATCCGCAGCGGGTATATCGATGTAGAAATTGTGCCGGAAGAGCTGGGTTTTGCGGTCAACGTCGGCGAATTGCTGATAACCGAATGCGAAATGGTCAATGGCTTTGTCGCTCCGCATGATGAGCCGCCACACTTTACTCGCGGCTACGGGCTGGTGTTCGGCATGAGCGAACGCAAAGCGATGGCGATGGCGCTGGTGGATCGCGCCCTGCAAGCCGCCGACTACGGCGAGCCGATTAAAAGCCCGGCGCAGGACGAAGAGTTTGTGCTGGCGCACGCGGATAACGTTGAAGCGGCGGGTTTTGTCTCGCACCTGAAACTCCCCCACTACGTTGATTTCCAGGCCGAACTGGATTTGCTCAGACAGCTGCAACAGGAGAAACACCGTGGCTAACGCGCTGACCGGTTACAACTTTGCTTTTCTTGATGAGCAAACCAAACGCATGATCCGCCGCGCGCTGCTGAAAGCGGTGGCGATCCCCGGTTACCAGGTGCCGTTTGGCGGACGCGAAATGCCGATGCCCTATGGCTGGGGCACCGGCGGTATTCAGCTCACCGCCAGCGTGATCGGCGAAGATGACGTGCTGAAAGTGATCGACCAGGGCGCGGACGATACCACCAACGCCGTCTCTATTCGCCAGTTCTTCACCCGCGTTACCGGCGTGGAAACCACCGAGCGCACCGCTGAAGCCACGCTGATTCAGACACGTCACCGTATTCCCGAAACGCCGCTCAAAGAAGATCAAATTCTGATTTACCAGGTGCCGATCCCGGAACCGCTGCGCTTTATCGAGCCGCGCGAGACAGAAACCCGCACCATGCACGCACTGGAAGAGTACGGCGTGATGCAGGTGAAGCTGTACGAAGATATTGCCCGTTTCGGCAATTTCACCACCCGTTATGCATGGCCGGTCAAAGTGAACGCCCGCTACGTGATGGACCCGTCACCAATTCCGGCGTTCGATAACCCGAAAATGCACATGATGCCCGCCTTGCAACTGTTTGGCGCCGGGCGTGAAAAACGGATCTACGCCGTGCCGCCCTACACACAGGTGGTGAGCCTCGATTTTGAGGATTACCCCTTCGCGCCACAAAAATGGGATCAGCCGTGCGCTATATGTGGTTCAACCCACAGCTACCTCGATGAAGTGGTGCTGGATGATACCGGCACGCGCATGTTTGTCTGCTCCGACACCGATTTCTGCCGCCAACAGAGCGAGGCTTTACGCAAATGACCCAACCGCTGCTTTCGGTGAATCACCTTTCCCATCTTTATGCGCCAGGTAAGGGCTTTCAGGATGTCTCTTTCGATTTGTGGCCGGGCGAAGTACTGGGCATTGTCGGCGAATCCGGCTCTGGCAAAACCACGCTGCTGAATGCCATTTCGGCGCGTCTGGTGCCGCAACACGGCACCATCACTTACCAGGCGCGCGACCTCTACGCGATGAGCGAAGCCGAACGCCGCCGCTTGCTGCGCACCGAGTGGGGCGTAGTCCATCAGCATCCGCTGGATGGTCTGCGCCGCCAGGTTTCCGCCGGCGGCAATATCGGCGAGCGTCTGATGGCGACCGGGGCGCGCCATTACGGCGATATCCGTGACCGCGCTGAGCAGTGGCTCAGCGATGTCGAGATCCCGCCCTCGCGCATTGACGACCTGCCGACCACCTTTTCCGGTGGCATGCAGCAGCGTCTGCAAATCGCCCGTAACCTGGTCACTCGCCCGAAACTGGTGTTTATGGATGAGCCCACCGGCGGGCTGGATGTTTCCGTCCAGGCGCGTTTGCTCGACCTGCTGCGCGGCCTGGTGGTGGAGATGAACCTTGCCGTGGTGATGGTGACCCATGATTTGGGCGTTGCGCGGCTGCTGGCGAACCGCTTGCTGGTGATGAAACAAGGTCAGGTGGTGGAAAGTGGGTTAACCGATCGGGTGCTCGACGATCCACACCACCCTTACACCCAATTGCTGGTCTCCTCGGTATTGCAAAATTAAGGAGTGGATGATGACTGTTTTGCGTGTGGAAAATGTCAGCAAGACCTTTGTCCTGCATCACCAAAACGGCGTGCGCCTGCCGGTGCTGCGCGAAACATCGCTCAGCGTCGGGGCCGGTGAATGTGTGGTGCTGCATGGCCATTCCGGCAGTGGGAAATCGACTCTGCTGCGCTCGCTGTACGCCAACTACCTGCCCGACGCCGGACATATTCATGTCAAACATGGCGATGAATGGGTGGATTTAGTGCAGGCGCCAGCGCGTAAAGTACTGGAAGTACGCCGTCACACCATTGGCTGGGTCAGCCAGTTTTTACGCGTTATTCCCCGCGTTAGCGCGCTGGATGTGGTGATGCAACCGCTGCTGGAACAGGGCATTGCCCGCGAACAGTGCGCGCAAAAAGCGGGTGAGCTGCTCACCCGGCTGAATGTGCCGGAACGCTTGTGGCACCTCGCTCCTGCGACCTTTTCCGGCGGAGAGCAGCAGCGCGTCAATATCGCGCGCGGGTTTATTGTCGACTACCCGATTTTGTTGCTCGATGAACCTACCGCTTCGCTGGATGAGAAAAACAGCGCTGCTGTCGTTGAATTGATCGCGCAGGCGAAAGCGCGCGGCGCAGCGATTGTCGGTATCTTTCACGATGGCGCCGTCCGGGAACATGTCGCCGACCGCCTCTACCCGATGGGGATCTCCGCATGATAATCAACAATGTAAAACTGATCCTCGAAGACGAGGTGATCAGCGGCTCGCTGGAAGTTCGTGACGGCGTGATTCGTGCTTTTGCCGAAACCCAAAGCCGCCAGCCCGGTGCGCATGATGGCGACGGCGGCTGGCTGATGCCGGGGCTTATTGAGCTGCATACGGATAACCTGGATAAATTCTTCACCCCACGCCCGAAAGTGGACTGGCCCGCCCATTCCGCGATGAGCAGCCACGACGCGCTGATGGTCGCCAGCGGTATTACAACGGTGCTGGACGCGGTAGCGATTGGCGACGTGCGCGACGGCGGCGACCGGCTGGAGAATCTGGAAAAGATGATCAATGCCGTGGAGGATTCGCAAAAACGCGGGTTGAACCGGGCGGAGCACCGCCTGCATCTGCGCTGCGAATTGCCGCACCACACCACTCTGCCGCTGTTTGAAAAACTGGTTGGCCGCGAGCCGGTCGCGCTGGTGTCGCTGATGGACCACTCGCCAGGACAGCGCCAGTACGCCAGCTATGAGAAGTATCGTGAATATTATCAGGGCAAATATCACCTCACCGATGAGCAGATGGATCAGTTCGAGCAGGAGCAACTGGCGCTCGCCGCGCAGTGGTCGCAGCCCAACCGGTTAGCCATCGCCGCTATATGCAATGCGCGTAATCTGCCGCTTGCCAGCCACGATGATGCAACGCGCGAGCATGTTGTCGAATCGCACCAGCTCGGCAGCGTGATTGCGGAATTCCCGACCACTTTCGCGGCGGCGGAAGCCTCGCGTGATCATGGATTAAGCGTGCTGATGGGTGCGCCCAATATCGTGCGCGGCGGTTCCCACTCCGGCAACGTGGCGGCACATAAACTGGCGCAGCTTGGCATGCTGGATATTTTGTCGTCCGATTACTACCCCGCCAGCCTGCTGGATGCAGTGTTTCGCGTAGCCAGCGATGAAGAGAATGATTTCAGCCTCGAGAAAGCGGTTCACCTGGTGACCAAAAACCCGGCGCAGGCGCTGAATCTTAACGATCGCGGTGTGATTGCCGAAGGGAAGCGGGCGGATCTGGTGCTGGCGCACCACAAAGGCGACCACGTACGCATTGATCATGTCTGGCGCGAGGGGAAAAGGGTGTTCTGATGGGCAGACTGATCTGGTTAATGGGGCCGTCCGGCGCGGGCAAAGACTCGCTGCTGGCGGCACTGCGCCAGCGGGAACACCCGCAATTACTGGTCGCGCACCGCTACATTACTCGCCCGGCCAGCGCCGGGAGCGAAAACCATATCGCATTGAGCGAAAAAGAGTTTTTCACCCGCGCCGAGCAGCATCTGTTTACGCTGAGCTGGCATGCCAACGACTTTTATTACGGCATTGGCGCAGAGATAGATCTCTGGCTCAACGCCGGGTTTGATGTGGTGGTAAACGGTTCGCGCGGACATCTGCAGCAGGCGCAAACGCAATATGGCGACACGCTGATGCCAGTGTACGTGCAGGTTTCACCAGGTATTTTGCGCCAGCGTCTGGAAAAACGCGGGCGAGAGAGCGCCGCAGAGATTGAAGCGCGGCTGGAACGCGCAGCGCGTTACCAGCCGGGTAATTGCCTGACGCTGAATAACGACGGCAGTTTGCTACAGTCAGTAGAAGGACTGGTCATGCTGATTCGTGCGCAACAAGGGAAAAGCGCGTAATGATGTCGGCGTAGCGTTGCTGCGCCGGTTACGTTGACTCAACCGTTAAAGCGAGGCGCTATGAGCCTGACAATTACCCTTACCGGCACCGGCGGCGCACAACTGGTGCCGGCTTTTGGTTGCGACTGCGCCGCCTGCAGCCGTGCCCGTCAGAATGAAACTTATCGCCGCAAGCCTTGTAGCGCCGTCGTGAAATTTAACGACGCCGTGACCTTACTCGACGCCGGTATCCCCGATCTGATGGATAACTTCCCCGCCGGTCACTTTCAGCAGTTCCTGCTTACCCACTATCACATGGATCATGTGCAAGGGCTGTTTCCATTGCGCTGGGGCGTAGGCGAGAAAATCCCGGTCTATGGCCCGCCGGATGAACAAGGTTGCGACGATCTGTTTAAGCACCCCGGCCTGCTCGATTTCAGCCATACCGTTGAACCGTTTGTGGTGTTTGATCTGCAAGGTTTACAGGTGACGCCGCTGCCGCTGAACCATTCGAAACTCACCTTTGGCTACTTGTTCGAATCGGCGCACAGCCGGGTGGCGTGGCTGTCGGATACTGCGGGGTTACCGGATAAGACGCTAAAGTTTTTGCTCAATAATCATCCGCAAGTGGTGGTGATAGATTGTTCTTATGAACCGCGTACGCAAACACCGAAAAATCACTGCGATTTGAACACGGTTATCGCCTTAAATGAGGTGATTGGCTGTCCAAGAGTTATCCTAACGCATATCAGTCATGTCTTTGATCAATGGATGATGAAAAACCCGCTGCCGGCGGGGGTTGAAGCAGGGTATGATGGCATGCGGATTGTGCTGGATTAGACCGCGTAATACCGATATATTCGTCGCATCTTTTCCGGTGGAAGCGGAATAAGCAGACGCAGCCTGTAAAGAGGTCGTTTGAGGGATTAAGCGTACAGACTCGAAGCAAAAAAAGTTGTTGCGCATAACGCAACGGGGTCTTACTTACCCGCGTGTGACCAGGCAGTTATTAGCACATCGCGGCTTTGACAGAGTATTGAGCTTGCCATGAATGTGCTTTTTATTTGTAGCCGAAACCAGTGGCGCAGCCCCACGGCTGAGCAGGTTTTTCGCCGCTACCCGGGGCTAAATGCCCGTTCCGCTGGCACGCAGCGCCAGGCGAGAAAAACCGTTTCCCCCGCCATTCTCTCCTGGGCGGATGTTATCTGCGTCATGGAAGAACATCACAAAAGCCGGATTCTGGAAGACTTCAGCCGCCTGGTGCAGCATAAACCGGTTTACGTGCTGGATATTCCTGACCATTACCACTTTATGGATCCGCAACTGGTTGCGTTGCTGGAAGATGTTGTTCCGGCGCGTTTAGGTTTGCGCATCCCTGCGTAGCCGCGTTAGCGATAATCATCGTCTTCCAGCCTGCGCTGTTCATCATCCAGCTGGCGCCGCTCGCGATCGAGCTGGCGCTGGCGGTCATCCAGTTGACGACGCCGGTCCTCAAGCTGCTGATAACGGTCGTCATACTGTCTGCGCTGGTCGCGGCTTTGGTAGTCATCATTGCGCCGGTCATCGCGGCTATCCGTGTTATACGCCTCGCCAATCGCCCGCTGGATATTACCAATCGCATCATCAATCATATCCGCGTGGGCAACCTGACCACTGAGTAAGAGAGCGCCGAGCACCAGCGCATTCGCGTAACGTTTCATAAAGGCCAGCCTCAAATAGGGACGAGGCTTACGTTAATTCAGCCATGCGCGCACCGGGTAGCGGAGGAATCTCAAATCCACTATGCCGCAATGCGCCGCAGCGCCTGGGCGAGCTGTACGCGGGTAAACGGTTTGCGCAACAGTTCAACATCCGGCAACGCAGGGTTATGCGCCGGGCGCAGATCCTGACCGCTTATCAGCAACAGCGGCAGTTGCGGATAGTGCTGGCGCGCAAGGTTAATCACTTCCGCCCCGCTTAGCGTTCCGGGCAACATCAGGTCGCTAATCAGCGCGCCAATCTCCGGCGACGCGCTCAGCAGTTGCAACGCCTGCTCGCCGCTCTCGGCCTCCAGCGTTAAATACCCCAGCTCATGCAACTGTTCACATAGCGTCTGGCGCACATCTGCTTCATCTTCCAGCACCAGAATCAGCGTGTCGCGGGTATCACGCGTTTGCGCCATATCCGGCTCGGGGTGATTGACCACCTGCACCGCCGCACGTGGCAGTTGTAAACGCACCGTCGTGCCCTGCCCTGGCGCGCTTTCAATCTCCACCCGTCCGCCGGACTGGCGGACAAAACCGTAAACCATCGATAGCCCTAGCCCGCTACCGCTGCCGGTTTGCTTGGTGGTGAAGAACGGTTCAAACACCTGCGCTTTGACCTCTTGCGACATTCCGCAGCCGTGATCCACCACTTCCAGCGCCACCATATCCTGCTTGCGCCCGTCGCTGCGGGTGACACGCTGGTTCCAGGTGCGCACTTTGATAACCCCGCTTTGTCCTTCCATGGCATCGCGGGCGTTCATCACCAGGTTAATGATGGCGTTTTCCAGCTGCCCGACGTCGATCCACGCGGGCCACGCCGGGTTCTGCGCCTCAATCTCCAGCGTCAACGTCGCCGGCAGGGAGTGGCGCATCAGCTCGCCGAGGTTTTCCAGCAGCGGCTGCATCTCTACTGCGTACGGATGCAGCGACTGTTTACGCGAAAACGCCAGCAAGCGCTGCGTGAGCAACGCCCCGCGCTCGGCGGCTTTCAGCGCCCGCGAAATGCGCGGCGCATCCGGCGAACCCGGTGCGACCAGTTCGAGGCTACCGATGATCACCGCCAGCAGGTTGTTAAAGTCGTGCGCCAGCCCGCCGGTCAGTTGCCCGACCGCTTTCATCTTCTGGCTGTGCAACAATTCAGCTTCCAGCCCTTTGCGCTCGGTTCGGTCCAGCACCACATTAACCATTCCACGCCCCGGCACCGGGCTGAAGCGCAGCTCAATAGTGCGGTCATCTGCCAGCCGCAGCTCCTGGGGTTTCGGCAGCGGGCGCGCCAGATTCTCCTGCACGTGACCGGGCAAATCACTCACCTGGTGCAGCAAACGCTGGTAGTGCTGGCCCCGCTGGAGCGCATCGGCGGTTAACCCCAGCAGCAGCGGATATTGCGGGTTCCACACCACCAGGCAGCCCTGGTTATCAAACAGGGCAAAGCCGTCGCGCATGGCGTGAAACGTGGTTTCCAGTTGCGTACTTTTCTCTTTCAGCAACTTTGAGGTGTGCTCAAGCGAAGCGGTATTACGGGCGAAGACGTTAAACGCCCGCGCCAGCTCGCCCAGCTCGTCACGCCGCTGCAAACCGGGCACGGAAACCTCCTTTTCACCGTGCGCCAGCCGCGACATCGCGCGTGAAATCGCGGTTAAATTAGACCCCAGGTTACGGTAGATATACCAACCGGCAAAGCCGGTGATCACCAGCGCCAGCAGCGCGAAAACGCTGATAAACGCAATGATGGACCGCATCTCCTGATGGCTCTGGGTGGTGCGCAGTTCCGAGGCGTTCGCCACTTCCGAAACATACTGGTTAATGTCGCTGTTGAGTAGCGCCACCAGCGCTTTGATGTGAAACATCGACCAGCTGATCGCCAGATCGCTCTCTTCCAGTTGCAGCGACAGTGGCTCCAGTTTGCGCAACTCGGCGCTGAAATCGGGCAGGATAAACGCCACCGTTGGGCTGGCGCTTTGCAGCGGTAATGCCGCCATCACCTCAGACAGCTGCTTGATAGTCGGGCGCGGGGAAGGCGTTTGAATGGCGGCAATGATGAGCCGGTCCATCTCTTCCAGCAGGCGGCTGTCGGGGATATTTCCCCCTTCCCGCGTATTTATCTCCTGTAAATGGCGCAAGTAGCTTTGGCTCTGGTAGAGCGAACTGAGCAGCGCATTGCGCTCCAGGTGACGGCGCTGCCCGCGTTGCAGCATCTCGGTGACGCTTTGCTGCAACTCATGGCTGCGCCGCGTGATCTGCGCCACCAGCTGCGGTTCCAGTTGCGCCAACGGCGCGTTCGCAAGCTGGTTAAGCGAATGTTGTAGCGCACTTTGCGTCGCTTTCAGCCGCTCGGCTTCTCCTTTGTACTCCAGCGCGCCGACCACCTGCGACAAACGCACCGCCGCCGTGGCGACGTTGGCGGTATCGCGCGCCAGGTTCATGCTGCCGGTCATATCGTCCAGCGTCTGCTGCTGCACCTGTTCCTGAATCTGGCTGGCATGGCGAAAGCCGAACACCGCCACGCCGCACACCATTAAGGTTACCGCCACCACTAACACATTAAAAAACAGCAGCCGCCCACGGGCGCTGGAAAAGAACGGATTCGCGCGATACGGCATAGTGGCTCCACAAGAGGCTCAACGCGGTTATGTGGCGTCACTATGACAAATATGAACAGCTTCTGACATTGTGCATTTACGAACGTGTGATGAAGTGCCGATATCGTCCTTCCGAGGAGCCTGACATGAGCACAACGCCCGTTCTGGAGATGCGCAACATTGCCAAAGCGTTTGGCAAGTTTTACGCGCTCAAAGGGGTGGACCTGACGGTCTGGCCCGGCGAGATCCACGCGCTGATGGGGGAAAACGGCGCGGGCAAAAGTACGTTAATGAAAATTCTCGCCGGGGCGTACAGCGCCACCAGCGGCGAGATCCTGATTGACGGTAAGCCTTACAGTATCAAAGGCCCGAAAGACGCACTGGCAGCGGGCATCACCTTGATTTACCAGGAGATGCAGCTCGCACCCAATCTTACCGTCGCCGAAAACATTTTTCTCGGCAGCGAAATCGCCCGTGGCGGGCTGGTGCAGCGCAAAGAGATGGCCGCGCAAGCCCAGGCGGTGATCGATCGCCTTGGCGCAAATTTCAAAGCCACCGACCGGGTGATGACATTAACCATCGCCGAACAACAGCAGGTGGAGATCGCCCGCGCATTGCATCGCAACAGCCGCATTCTGGTGATGGATGAACCCACCGCCGCCCTCTCCTCGCGTGAAACGCACCGCCTGTTCGAACTGATCCTGCGCCTGCGCGATCAAGGTATGGCGATTATCTACATCAGCCACCGCATGGCGGAGGTGTATGAGCTTTCCGATCGCGTCAGCGTGCTGCGCGACGGGCAGTATGTCGGCAGCCTGACCCGCGACCAACTGAACGCCTCCGAACTGGTCCGCATGATGGTCGGGCGACCGCTCAGCGATCTGTTTAACAAAGAGCGCGATATTCCGCTCGGCAACCCGCGTCTAAGCATTCACCACCTGACGGATAACGAAAATATCCAGCCGGTTAGCTTGCATGTCCGCGCCGGGGAGATCGTCGGTCTCGCCGGGCTGGTTGGTGCGGGGCGATCGGAACTGGCGCAGTTGATCTTCGGCGTGCGTAAAGCCACCGGCGGCATGATCGAAGTGGATGGCGAACCAGTGGTGATCCACTCCCCGCGCGCCGCCATTGATTTGGGCATCGGTTTTTTGACCGAAAACCGCAAAGAGCAAGGGCTGTTTCTCGAACTGGCGGCGCAGGAGAACATCACCATGGCGACGCTTGAGCGCGACGCCGCCTGGGGAATGCTCGATCGCAAGAAAGCGCAGTCGATCTCCGATGATGCCATCAAGCTGCTCAACATCCGCGTACCGCACGCGCAAGTACGGGCGGGCGGGCTTTCCGGCGGCAACCAACAAAAACTGCTGATCTCGCGCTGGGTGGCGATTGGCCCGCGCATTTTGATCCTCGATGAGCCAACGCGCGGTGTCGATGTCGGCGCGAAAAGCGAGATCTACCGGATCATGAACCAGATGGCGCGCAAAGGCGTGGCGATCCTGATGATCTCCAGTGAGTTACCGGAAGTGGTCGGCATGAGCGATCGCGTATACGTGATGCGCGAAGGCGACATTGCCGGAGAGTTGCTCAACGGCGACATCACCCAGGAAAACATCATGACGCTGGCGACCGGCGTTAACGAATCCCTACACCCGGCGGTACACCATGACTGATTCCAAAGACAATACAGCCACCGAGGTCGCCAAATCGGCCTCCGCCAAAAAAATGTTAATGGGCGATCTGATGCAAACGGTCGGCATCTTGCCGATTTTGATCCTCATCGTCGCCGTGTTTGGCTTTATCGCACCGAACTTCTTTACCGAAAGCAATTTGCTGAATATCACCCGCCAGGCGTCAATCAACATCGTGCTGGCGGCGGGGATGACCTTCATCATTCTGACCGGCGGCATCGACCTGTCTGTTGGGTCGATTCTTGGTACTACAGCGGTGGCAGCCATGGTGGTGTCGTTGATACCAGAGCTCGCCATGCTGTCGGTGCCGGCGGCGCTGATGCTTGGCCTGGTGCTGGGGTTATTTAACGGTGTGCTGGTCGCGTTCGCCGGGTTACCGCCGTTTATTGTCACGCTCGGCACTTATACCGCGCTGCGCGGTGCGGCCTATCTGCTGGCTGACGGCACCACGGTTATCAACTCCGACATCAGTTTTGAGTGGATCGGCAATAACTACCTCGGCCCGGTGCCGTGGCTGGTGGTGATCGCGCTGGCAGTGATTGCGGTGTGCTGGTTCATTCTGCGCCGCACCACGCTTGGCGTTCATATTTACGCAGTGGGCGGCAATATGCAGGCCGCACGCCTGACCGGCATCAAAGTGTGGCTGGTTTTACTGTTCGTCTATGGCATGAGCGGGTTGCTTTCCGGCCTTGGCGGGGTGATGAGCGCCTCGCGCTTGTACAGCGCCAACGGCAACCTTGGCATGGGCTATGAGCTGGACGCCATCGCGGCGGTGATCCTCGGCGGCACCAGCTTTGTCGGCGGCATTGGCACCATCACCGGCACGCTGGTGGGGGCGCTGATTATCGCCACCTTAAACAACGGGATGACGCTGATGGGCGTCTCCTACTTCTGGCAATTGGTGATCAAAGGGGCGGTGATCATCATAGCGGTGCTGATCGACAAATACCGTACCCGGCATCATCAGGCAGCATAACAATACCCTACAAAACAGCAACATAAGTGAGGATTACAGCATGCGTCTTAAACCTCTTGTCACTGCGCTCTGCGCGGGTGCTCTGCTGGCCAGCGCCCCGTTCGCGCAGGCCAAAGAACTGAAGTCCATCGGCGTCACGGTGGGCGATCTGGCGAACCCCTTCTTCGTGCAAATCACCAAAGGGGCGGAGCTGGAAGCGCGCAAACTGGCGGGCGATAAGGTCAAAGTCACGCTGGTTTCCAGCGGCTACGATCTGGGTCAGCAAGTGGCGCAGATCGATAACTTTATCGCCGCCAAAGTCGACATGATCATCCTCAACGCCGCAGATTCAAAAGGCATCGGCCCGGCGGTGAAGCGGGCGAAAGACGCCGGGATCGTCGTCGTAGCGGTTGACGTGGCGGCGGAAGGCGCTGACGCCACTATCACCTCCGATAACACCCAGGCAGGCGAAATGGCATGTAAATACATCACCGATCGTCTGAAAGGCAAAGGCAACGTGGTGATCATCAACGGGCCGCCGGTTTCCGCCGTGCAGAACCGTGTCGAAGGTTGCCAGACCGAGTTTAAACGCCACCCGGACATCAAGGTGCTTTCCGATAACCAGAACGCCAAAGGCAGCCGTGAAGGCGGGCTGGAAGTGATGACCTCACTGCTTGCCGCTAACCCGAAAATCGACGGCGTGTTTGCGATTAACGATCCAACCGCGATCGGCGCCGATCTGGCCGCTAAACAGGCGCAACGCAACGAGTTCTTTATCGTTGGCGTCGACGGCAGCCCGGACGGTGAAGAGGCGCTGAAACGTAAGAACTCGCTGTTTGTCGCTACCCCGGCGCAGGATCCACAAGTGATGGCCGCCCGCGCGGTGGAAATTGGCTATGACATCCTGCAAGGCAAACCCGCGCCGAAAGCGCCGGTGCTGATCCCGGTGACCATGATCGATAAACAGAATGTCGGCAGTTACAAAGGCTGGACGGTGAAATAGCGGTTTATCCCTCTCCCGCAAGGGAGAGGGAGCGCCAACACAGGGGATACCATGAAACGCTCCGCCATTAATGAGATTCTCGGCCATACACGACAGTTCTTCTCGATGCACGATGTGCACCTGCCTCCTTTTGCCAGTTTTCCACCGACCAAATGGCAACAGCTGGACAGAGAGGCCTGGCGCGAAGTGTTCGATCTGAAGTTAGGCTGGGATGTCACCGCCTTCGGCAGCGAGAATTTCTACGCCCAGGGACTGACGCTGTTTACGCTGCGCAACGGCTCGCCCAACGGCGCGCCCTATGAAAAATGTTATGCGGAAAAGATCATGCATGTGCGCGACGCACAGGTGACACCGATGCATTTTCACTGGCGCAAGCGCGAGGACATCATTAATCGCGGCGGCGGTAATTTAATTATTGAACTGTGGAACGCCGGAGCGAATGACGAAACGCTAAACACCGACGTTACCGTGGTCATTGATGGCTGCATTCAGACACACGCGGCGGGCAGCCAGCTGCGCCTCTCACCAGGGGAAAGTATTTGCCTGCCACCGGGGCTGTATCACAGCTTCTGGGGCGAACCCGGCTTCGGCGATGTGCTGGTCGGGGAAGTGTCGTCGGTGAATGATGACGAACATGACAACCACTTCCTGAACGCCATGGATCGCTACAACAATGTTCTGGAAGACGAACCGGCGCTGCTGGTGCTGTGCAACGAGTATCATCTGTTTCTGAGCTAAAGGAGCTTGCTATGCCGCTGATTTCTCTTGCTGAAGGCCTGGCGCATGCCCGCGAACATCACTACGCCCTGGGCGCGTTCAACGTGCTCGACTCCCACTTTTTGCGCGCCTTGTTCGCCGCCGCGAAGCAGGAGCGATCGCCGTTTATCATCAATATCGCCGAAGTGCATTTTAAGTACATCTCGCTGGACTCGCTGGTCGAAGCGGTGAAATTCGAAGCCGCCCGCAGTGACATTCCGGTGGTACTCAATCTCGACCACGGCCTGCATTTTGAATCCGTAGTGCGTGCCTTGCGGCTCGGCTTTAGCTCGGTGATGTTCGATGGCTCCACGCTGGAGTACGAAGAGAATATTCGCCAGACGCGGGAAGTGGTGAAGATGTGCCACGCGGTGGGCGTTTCCGTTGAAGCCGAGCTGGGTGCGGTGGGCGGCGATGAAGGCGGTGCGTTGTACGGTCACGCCGATGAAGCCTGTTTCACCGATCCGGCGCTGGCGCGGGATTTTGTGGATCGCACCGGCATCGATACGCTGGCGGTCGCCATTGGCAATGCGCACGGCAAGTACAAAGGCGAACCGAAACTTGATTTTGAGCGCCTTGACGCCATTCGCCAGCAAACCGGCCTGCCGCTGGTGCTGCACGGCGGTTCCGGCATCAGCGATGACGATTTCCGCCGCGCCATCTCGCTCGGCATTCATAAGATCAATTTCTACACCGGCATGTCGCAAGCCGCACTGGGCGCCATTGAGCAGCGCATGGGCAACCGCCAGCCGCTGTACGACGAGTTCGCGCAGCTCTTGCTCAGTGTTGAAGAAGCCATTACCGATACCGTCGCCGGGCAGATGCGCATCTTTGGCAGCGCGGGGCAGCTGTGATGGAACGTAAAGGGGTTATCGCCGCCGGAAATATGCTGGTCGATCATGTCCACCAGATTGTGCAGTGGCCGGAGCGCGGCTGGCTGGCGGAAATCACCCACAGCGAGCGCTCCACCGGCGGTGCGCCGCTAAATGTGTTGCTGACGCTGGCGAAAATGCACGTTGGCCTGCCGCTACAGGCGGTCGGGCTGGTGGGCGAAGACAGCGACGGCGATTATATTCTGGCGATGCTGGAGCAGTACCACGTCAACCGCCAGCATGTGCAGCGCGCAACGTCTGCACCGACGTCGATGTCGCAGGTGATGACCGACCCTTCCGGTCAGCGCACCTTTTTCCACTCGCCGGGTGCGAACCGTCTGCTGGATTTGTCGGCCTTTGACGGCCTGGATGGCAGCATGAAAATTTTCCATCTCGGCTATTTGCTGTTGCTCGATAGCCTTGATAAAGCGGATGAGGAGTTTGGCACCCGCAGCGCGCGCCTGCTGGCGCAAATGCGTGAACAGGGTTTTGAAACGTCACTGGATTTAGTGTCGCGCAAAGGCGATCCACGCTACCAGCCGCTGGTGCTGCCCTGCTTGCCGCACCTCGATTACCTGGTGATCAACGAACTGGAAGCGGGCGAATTCAGCGGACTGGCAATGCGCACTGCCGACGACGGGCCACATATCGACAATATCGCCCTCGCGGCGGCCAAACTGCTGGCGGCGGGCGTAAAACAGCGGGTGGTGATCCACTGCCCGGAAGGCGCCTGGGGTGAAACGCCCGGCGAAGCGGGCAGTTGGGTGCCTTCGCGAATGCTGAGCCAGGCCGAAATTATTGGCAGCGTGGGGGCGGGAGATGCCTTTTGCGCCGGGTTTTTATATGGCTGCCACGAAAGCTGGCCGCTGCAAAAAAGCATCCTGCTGGCACATGCCTGTGCGCGCGCCAGCCTGCTATGCGCCAACGCCATTGACGGCGCGAAAACGCTGGACGCGTTATTACAGGAGTGCTGAGGCTCAGGCGGCTTTATCGCCGTGAGAAACGTCTGCGGCAAACACGTAGCCAAGCCCGCGCAAGGTTTTGATCAACGCGGGTTGGTGGGGATTGGTTTCGATTTTGCGGCGCAGGCGCATAATCAACACGTCAATGGTGCGGTCAAACACATCGACGCTTTCGCTGTGCGTTAGCTCCAGCAACTGTTCGCGATTCAGTACCCGGCGCGCGTTTTGTACCAGCGCCAGCAACAAGCTGTACTCACCTTGAGTTAGGCCAACACTCTGCTGCTGCGGGTTAAACAGCTCGCAGCGCTCAGGATCGAGATGCCAGCCGTTAAAGACAAACCCCGGCGTTTTGATGGTGCTGGCTTCCGCCGCCAGCACGCCGGTACGTCGCAATACGGCTTTGACGCGCGCGACCAGCACACGCGCGTTGAACGGCTTGCCAATGTAGTCATCGGCACCCATTTCCAGGCCGACCACCACATCTGATTCGCTGCCAAGCCCAGTGAGCATCACCACTGGCAGCGACGGGCGCAGTTTTTGCAACTGCTGTAACACCTGCAAACCGTTGATATCTGGCAACATCATATCCAACAGCACCAGCGCGATATCCGCATGCTGCGCACAGAGGTTTACCGCATCGCGCCCGTTATGACAGGCGTAGACCGTAAAGACGTGCTCGTTGAGCACATCTTCCAGCAGTGAACATACCGCCGTATCGTCATCTACAACCAGAATCGCAGGTTTCATTGTCCGCTTCCGCCAGGCTTCGTTTGCTCATTCTGGCTCATTCTGTTGGCTGCGATTGATAAATGCAGCGAATAAATGCCGGATTTTTAACCGGGGTCACATCCCCCTCGCCTTTCGACACGTCACTTTTGACGATGACCTGCGTTTCGTCAGTATTTTGACCAAATATCCGCCGTAATATCAGTGAATGCCCCCAGCAACACTGTGGCATAGAAGATGCATAATCGGGGGCGATATTCTTAACTGGAGCGAAAGTGATGAAAAAAGTCGTCACGGTTTGCCCGTATTGCGCCTCAGGTTGCAAGATTCACCTGGTGGTCGATAACGGCAAAATCGTTCGGGCGGAGGCAGCGCAGGGCAAGACCAATCAGGGCACTCTCTGCCTGAAAGGTTATTACGGCTGGGATTTTATTAACGATACCCAGATCCTGACGCCTCGCCTGAAAACCCCGATGATCCGTCGCCAGCGCGGCGGCAAACTGGAGTCGGTATCCTGGGATGAAGCGCTCGATTATGTCGCCGGTCGTCTGAGCGCCATCAAAGAGAAGTACGGTCCGGACGCGATCCAGACCACCGGCTCTTCCCGCGGTACGGGTAATGAAACCAACTACATAATGCAAAAATTTGCGCGCGCCGTTATTGGTACCAATAACGTCGACTGCTGCGCTCGCGTCTGACACGGCCCATCGGTTGCAGGTCTGCACCAGTCGGTCGGTAATGGCGCGATGAGTAATGCCATTAATGAAATTGATAACACGGACTTAGTGTTTATCTTTGGTTACAACCCGGCGGATTCTCACCCGATCGTCGCTAATCATGTGATTCGCGCGAAACAAAACGGGGCGAAAATCATTGTCTGCGATCCGCGCAAAATCGAAACCGCGCGCATTGCGGATATGCACGTTGCATTGAAAAACGGGTCGAACATCGCCCTGCTCAACGCGATGGGGCATGTCATTATTGAGGAAAATCTGTACGACCAGGCGTTTGTCGCCAATCGTACCGAAGGGTTTGAAGAGTACCGGAAAATCGTTGAAGGCTATACGCCGGAATCGGTTGAAGAGATCACCGGCGTCACGGCGCTGGAGATCCGCCAGGCTGCCCGCATGTATGCCGGTGCGAAAACCGCCGCCATTCTTTGGGGCATGGGCGTGACCCAGTTCTACCAGGGGGTGGAAACAGTGCGTTCGCTGACCAGCCTCGCGATGCTGACGGGCAACCTCGGCAAAGCACACGTTGGCGTGAACCCGGTGCGTGGTCAGAACAACGTGCAAGGTGCCTGCGATATGGGCGCGTTACCGGATACCTACCCTGGCTACCAGTACGTGAAAGAGGAAGCGCACCGCGAGAAATTCGCCAAAGCCTGGGGCGTTGAAAGCCTGCCTGCGCACACCGGTTATCGCATTAGCGAACTGCCGCACCGCGTTGAGCACGGCGAAGTCCGCGCCGCTTATATCATGGGCGAAGATCCGCTTCAGACAGATGCCGAGCTTTCAGCGGTACGTAAGGCGTTTGAAGGGCTTGAACTGGTGATTGTGCAGGACATTTTCATGACCAAAACCGCAGCCGCGGCGGACGTCATCCTGCCGTCGACCTCCTGGGGTGAGCACGAAGGTGTTTATACCGCAGCGGATCGCGGCTTCCAGCGCTTCTTTAAAGCGGTGGAACCGAAGTGGGATCTGAAAACGGACTGGCAAATTATCAGCGAAATTGCCACCCGGATGGGTTATCCGATGCATTACAACAACACGCAGGAAATCTGGGATGAGTTGCGTCATCTGTGCCCGGACTTCTACGGCGCCACCTACGAAAAAATGGGTGAGCTGGGCTACATTCAGTGGCCGTGTCGTGACACGTCGGATGCCGACCAGGGAACGTCGTATCTGTTTAAAGAAAAATTCGACACGCCGAATGGGCTGGCGAAGTTCTTCACCTGCGACTGGGTCGCGCCAATGGATAAACTCAACGAGGAGTATCCGATGGTGCTGTCTACCGTGCGTGAAGTCGGTCACTACTCCTGCCGTTCAATGACCGGTAACTGTGCCGCGCTCGCTGCGCTGGCGGATGAACCGGGTTATGCGCAAATCAACACGGCCGACGCCGCAAGGCTGGGTATTGAAGATGAAGCGCTGGTGTGGGTGAACTCGCGCAAAGGCAAAATTATCACGCGTGCGCAGGTCAGCGAGCGTCCTAATAAAGGCGCGGTGTATATGACCTACCAGTGGTGGATTGGCGCCTGTAACGAGCTGGTGACGGAAAACCTCAGCCCGATAACCAAAACGCCGGAGTACAAATACTGCGCCGTGCGCGTGGAGCCGATCGCCGATCAGCGCGCCGCCGAGCAGTATGTGATAGATGAGTACAGCAAACTGAAGACTCACCTGCGCGAAAGCGCAATGGGTTAAGCGGTTAGCGCGGGGTGTTCACTCACCCCGCGTTTTTAGCTTTCTTTGGTAAAACAGCCAAACCAGAAACCATTTTCTCGTTCGAACTTTTCATCGCCAAAAGCGCGAGTATGTTCGGAAACCACATCCAGACAGCAAACAGACAACCCCGCCAGATAGCGTTTCAGCTCATCCGCCGAATAGGCTTTTTCAATCATGTTGTCGAATTTACGTTTGAACAGGCCCGGCTCTTCCAGTGTTGAATCAACGACTTTATCGTTAAACACCGCCTGGTTACTGACAGCAAGAAAGAAATAAGCACCGCCCGGTTTCAGAAGCCTGGCAACATTGTTGAAATAAGCCACACGTACCGCTTCATCGGGGATAAAGGTGATGGCGGACATAATATCGAAAATGCAGTCGAAGTGAGCATTTGGAAAGGGTAAATCGCCCGCCGCGTTGGCATTAATAATTTGCACAATACCTTTCTGTTGATAATCGCTAAGCAGCTCCGTTGCTTTCTGAATAGCGATTTCGGTCTGATCAATCCCGACATAATTATCAGAGAAACCATGTGTAATAAGGTAATGAAGGTTGCGACCAAATCCGCAGCCAATTTCAAGCGTATTGACGGTTGTAGAGCGAGTTTGTATATATTCCAGACTTTCGTAGATCCGTTTTATGGCGTAACTGGGTGTAGTGCGCACACGTTCACTCGCCGATTTTTTATGTAACTCTTCCCATTTATTTTTATTTTGTTGACTGCGCTTATTTGATGCAAAGGTATCCATGGAATTCACCGTATTTCATAATCGTGGCAATTTGTTTAAACCCGACTTCAGTAAGGATTTTTCTGTTCTCTCGCTCGGTGCAAGGCCGCATCATTCCTTCGAGGCTAAATTTCTTAGCGATAATCTCATCAACCGAAAATCCTCGTGACAGTTTGAATTTAAGATAACAAGATTCGATCATTTCATTTATTTTTGAGTCGTCAATAACCTCTTTTTCAAAAAGAATCAGCGCGCCTCCTGGAATCAATGCATCGTATAATTTCTCATAAGCCATTATACGTTTAGTCAACGGAATAAATTGCAAGCAGTAATAAGAGGCAATAAAGTCGCACGTTTCCATATCGATATTTTCAATCGTGTTATGTACATATTCAATGGGTAAACTGCCGGTTCTTTTTTTCGCCTGCGCGATCATGTTTTGAACCGGCTCAACACCAATAAACCGTGTCTCCGTTTTTTGGCTATGCCGGGTATAAATTTTATGGATCAGTGCACCGGTGGAGCAACCTATTTCATAAAACACTGAACCCTCTTTAATAAAGAAATCACTTAAAAAACCAATAAGTTCATGTCCCTCTTGATAAACCGGCACCGACATTTGCACATGCTCATCAAAATGGCTGGCGACATCATTATCGAAAGACCATTGTTTCCCGGTTGATATCGAAATACTGTTACCCACTTCCATGTTAATACTCCCGATTAAGAAGAAAGAGTGAAAGGACAATCAGGCATCCGCCGATAATAAGCTGAATGGAGAGACCATCATGCAATGTGAAAATAGAAAAGATCGTTGAAAAGAGAGGAACCAGAAATAGAAAACCGCTGGCAAGCGTAGCGCCGCCTTGCCGTAGCGCTGAAAACCACAAGCCGAACGAGCCGACGCTGGCCGGTAAAATAAGCCAAATAAACCACACCCAGCCCCAGGTTTGTAAATCGCCGATGTCATATTTTTCATGTCTTATCCAGGCGATGATCAACATAAACAGCGCGCCGAGAAAAAGCTGCCAGCCGGTAAATACCCAGCTATCTTTATCAAAAACAAATCGCTTACTCACAACGGTACATACCGCCCAGCAAATCGATCCTAAAAACGCATAAAATAAACCAGTTCCGCCTTTGACACTCTCAAGCCCCAGGCAAACAATCACACCCGCGACGCCGATGATCAGTGAGATTATTTTTCGCTTATTTAATTTATCGTGCAGTAGATAATGCGCTAATACCGCGAGCCACAGCGGGTTGGTAAACAGAATAATAGAAGACATGGATGAGGTAACGCTCTCCAGCGCCAGGTTGAGAAAGCCCATTGTCCCCGTCGTCTGCAACGCGCCAACGACTGCGGTTAAAAGCAGCCCCTTCGTGACCGACCCTTCGCTGGTTGGGATGATGGCCTGAACGCCACGGGTAAAAACCGGAATTAACAGCATAAAAAGCCCGGCCGCCATAAACCGCCAACCGCCCATTAAAAACGGCGGCATATTTTCATAAGAGATTAAGTATTTCCCGGTTGGAAAAGAAGACCCCATACAGAGGGTCGCAATAACGACTTTTATTAGAAAGTTCATATTTCTCGTGGTCACACGGCTTTCCTTTTATCAATACAGCCAATGGCAAACAATAAAACAAATGAAAGAGCAATAACGAGCATAGAAAGAAGGACGTAATCCAGCCGTCTAAAAAAAGCCACGGCAGTAAAAAGATATTGAATAATGACCAGCGCCAGCAGAAGCTTTCGGATAAATGCATCCCCATGCCGAATAGAAAAAAGAATACCTAAAGGTGCAAAAATAATAACGACCGGAATTGTTGCACTAAGATATTTTAATGTCTGCATGCTCACGTTACCGACACTGATATTTAAAGCCGTCGCAAAGAGGGATATCAACGCCATAACGATGACTGCAGAAGGTGTTGCCACGGTTTCGGTGCGGGAAAACATTAAAATCAATACACAGAAAAAGACCACATCGATACCATTACCAATCCATGACGTCACAATTCCACCTGCGAAGCAAATAGCGATAAATAGCAATAATCGCCAACCGCTCGCGTGAGCAGTTTCAACAGTCTGCGAAATGGTTTGTTTTCTTCTGACAAGAAAAATCGCTGCGCCAAAAGCAAGCCAGAAAGAGGAGAAAAAGACTTTTAAACCTGCGGATGAAAAGGGATTGGGAATATAAAATAGCGCCAGTAGATAACCTATAAAGCTGGTTATTACACACCAGGTTATCAGAAATTTATCCACCGGTATCTTGCGGGTAAATATCGCTAAAGAAGACGCCGACATGCCAAACGATTGCATTGCCAGGCAAAAAACAGAGGCCTCTTTCGCAGGGATCTGCTTGATAAAGGTCAGTACCGGAAACGCAACTACGCCACCGCCCACGGGTGTAGCACTGCCGACAAACGCGCCGACCATCATGGCGAGACTTAAAATATAATTCTCGGCAATACTAACAAAGCCAGTAATATAAACCGTCAATAGAAGCCATAAAATTAAAGCAAAAAATCTGAAAAAGAGGAGGGAGTCCTTATATAAAGGTCGTTGTAAGAACATTATGACTGCCTTGTCTGTTCTGAATTGCGGTATTCTTTACGAACAAACACATAAATGTTTAATTCTTTAATGAACTATGAACGTAATGACAGAACAACTTCCTAATTTTAGTCGGTTGGCTTGTTTGTTAGCAGATGCGAGCCGGGCAAGAATGCTCTGCGCGTTAATGGATAATAGCCGGCTCACCGCATCGCAATTAGCCATCACCGCCGGACTTTCCCCTCAATCGACAAGTAATCATCTGGCGAAACTCATCCATTGCCGCGTCGTTGCCTTCGATAAAATTGGCCGCAACCGTTATTACCGGCTTTATAACTCGCTGATTGCCCAGGCGATAGAATCAATGATGGTCGCCACCTATGCCGATAGCAATTTTCAGGAACGGCTAAAACCCAGCGGGTTCAAGAAAATGTGTTATGCCAGAACTTGCTACGACCACATTGCCGGGCATGTCGGCGTGGCAATCTACGAACACCTTTGCCAGCAAAAAGTGCTCGAGGCCGCCGAGGGAAACCTTGCCATTAGCGCCCCTGGCAATACGTGGTTCAGCACTCACTTAGGTATTGATGTTAATGCACTTCGCCAATCACGTCGGGCGCTGGTTATCCCCTGCATGGACTGGAGCGAACAGAGTTACCATCTTTCGGGAGAGCTCGGCGCACAGCTCTTTAGCGCACTGCTCAACAAGCGTTTTATCCTCAAAACCAATGAAGCACGTATTTTGACCCTCACCCCTGCCGGGAAAGCGTTTTTGCAACGCAGCCTGGGTATTTATAACATTGATGATGAGTGATGTGTCGTTGGTTCGCCATTACCGCCTGCGCCAGCCTATCGTGAAACGATTTCCCCCCGTGGCACAGGGGACTGCGTAGAGGAGACAAAACAAACACTCTGCTCCGCCGCCGCTTCGATAGCAAAAACCGGCAGCACGCGCTCTGACATTTACGGTTTGCAGCCAGTATTTATCGGCAAAAGCAGAGTTCTTCGTCGATAACATATTTTCAGGACCATTTCTTTTGGCAAAAAATCAATGCACACCACAGGAAAATAAAATAAATATTCCACCGTCAGTAAAACTCACAACCCTCATTCATCATAAATAGCCGCATTATAAGCAGCTTATTTCGTTATTGATCAACGTAGTGCTAATGTTACCCTCTTGATATATCTAACAAAGTTAGCCAGAATTCACTTTCCACTATTAAATACCATTCGCTCTATAAATAATTAAACGCAATAACATGGAAGTCACAAATAATAAGTGAGGCAATAATGCATCGTATTACTCGGTTATTCAGCATCATTTCATTTCTGTCTTTATTTACGCTGAGTTTTCACGCTTATAGTGAAACGCTCAATATAAGTTCGAAATTCTCGTCATCATCTGGAAACGACTTTATCAACACCACGCCGCAAGGCGGGTTTTGTATAGAGTATTCACAGCAATGCAGCGGCAATAAGACGTACAGTATCTCGCTCGCCCTCACGGCATCATTAATGCAGGACTGGATCCTGGCGTACGGCGCACCTCAGGATGCCATGTACTATAAAATGCCGGGAGCCTTGCGGAGTGTGAAAGTGACGAATGCCGAACACAAAAGTGTATTTGTCCATTTTAGGTTTGCAGGGCTCGCCGCCACCTATTCCACGCATTTTGACTGGACCGTTGCGCAACACGCTGATTCCTGGGTTGGCGGCGCATTTATTAATGCTCCAGGCCCGTGCATCTCTTCCGGCGTTGGGACACCTTTAGAAAGAAAGTATACATTTATGTGGAAATGGCCCGAAAACAATGTGGCTTGCTATAAAACCCCGGTAGCGGATCTGCATTATGAACCTTATGTGATACATGACATGAGCATTGTTTATGAATTGCGAACACCTGACCCATTTCAGCTGGCACCCGGTGACTATAAGGGAACACTGCATTTCACCATCGGCCCCGGCGGGGATATGGATTTTGGCGATCGTTTTGTCCCCAATGATTCCAGTCTTGAGATTAACTTCCTGTTATCCGTGGATCATGAGTTTAAAATAACCACCTCTGCAGAGGACCGGATGGTGGCGCTACAGCCCTGTAAACCGGGCCAGGTCTGTTCCGCAAAAGAGGGGGAGGCGAACTGGGAGCGCTGGAGGGTCAGCCGCGTCACACCACAGCTCACGGGGCGAAGTAACTTCGGTATCACCAGTTCCGGGGATTTCACCGTTTACCTTGCCTGTGCTAATGGCCAGGTGGGTCAGGATTGCGCCTTAAAAAGCGATAACACCGGGCAACTGGTGCCGTTAAGAGCGTCGCTCAACCTGCCGGCGAATATCGTCGATAATGCCACCGGGGCGACAGTTGTTCAGCGGCACCTGAACGTCGGGAAAGACCTCGCGAAGAATCTCTTTACCACCAAAACCTATGCGCAGAATCAAAAAGGCAGTATCGACTTCCTGGTCGCGCAGCATGATGTCGATACCATGCTCAGCACCCGGCCGGATACCTATCGTGGCGGCGCAACGGTGATTTTCGACCAGAGCATTAATTAGTTTTCGAGGTCACGTTGCTGGCAAGGCGGGCAGCACCACCTTGCCGAGCAATCCATAATGCTAAAGGGTTTAAGACGTTAACTGACGAAAATTTTCCTGAGTGCCATGCTCAGGATTCGCTCGCTTTAGCCAGTTTCGCTGTTCTGGCGAGCTAAGCCCAATAATGACGCCACACCTGTTCAGGCACTCGCCATCCCCATCGCGTTAAAGCACATAAAATCTGGGTTTGAAGAACCTACAAGCCTATGTTTAATAAAATACTTATGATAAATAGCCACATTAATGAGCGATTATCCCATTATTATTTCATGCTACATTAAGGTTATACTCAAAAATAATATCAAATTATTAATTCGCACCACCTGTATATTTATTATTTATTTTTACCGCGCACACCGCGATAAAATTAATGTGAGACAGTAATGCCCCATTCTGCCAAATTACTCAGCATAACTTTATTTTTACTTATTGTGAGCTTTCACTCTCATAGTGAAACAATCAATATTAGCGCCAGGTATTCCCCTACAACGGGTAACAACGTGTTTACCATCGCCACGCCACAAAGTGGGATTTGCACCACACATCCGCAAATATGCAAAGACAGCCAGACCTACAGCGCTAGAGTCGAAGGGTACGTCACATTGATGCATTCAACCATTACCGCGGGAGCACCGCCCCGAAGAGGCATGTACTTCAAAATGCCGGGCGCCTGGCGCAATGTGACGGTGACCAACAAAAGCGGGCAAAGTGCAACGGTGCAATTCAGAGTGGCAAGTTTCGCCGCCACTTATGAAAACCATTTTGACTGGACAGTTGCAAAGCATGACGACGCATGGGTCGGCGGATCGTTTGCCCATGCGCCAAGCCCCTGCATGACGACCGGGCAAGGGTTTGTTTCTGGACGTGATTATATATTTATGTGGCAATGGCCGGTCAGCGATGCGGCTTGCTATAAGATCGCGGCAATCGATCTTGGTGATGAGCCTTATGTCTTGTTCGATATGAGCATTGTGTACGAATTAAAAACGCCAGACCCGATGCAAATGCCAGCCGGTGACTACTCCGGGGTTCAGCATTTTACCATGGGACCAGGTGGCGATATGGACTTTGGGGATGCTTATCTACCTGACAACTCAGCTATTGATATTGATATCCACTTAACCGTGGAGCATGAACTTAACGTCACCACAACGTCACAGGACAAACAAGTCGCGCTGCAGCCGTGCAAGCCCGGCCAGGTCTGTACGCCGGATCAAGGCGAAGCGAACTGGGAGCGCTGGATGGTCAGCCGCGTCACACCGCAGCTCACAGGGCGCAGCAATTTCGGTATTACCAGCACCGGCAACTTCACCGTTTACCTTGCCTGTGCTGACGGCCAGGTGGGCCAGGATTGCGCTTTAAAAAGCGATAACACCGGGCAACTGGTGCCGTTCAGAGCGTCACTCAACCTGCCGGCGAATATCGTCGATAATGCCACCGGGGCGACAGTTGTTCAGCGGCACCTGAACGTCGGGAAAGACCCGTCGCAGAACATCTTCACCACCAAATCCTATGGACAGGATCAAAAAGGCAGTATCGATTTTCTGGTTCCTCAGCGCGATGTTGAAGCCATGCTCAGCACCCGACCGGATACGTATCGCGGCGGCGTGACGGTGATGTTCGATCAGAGCGTTAATTAGCGAGCGGTGTCGTTTGACAGGCAAGGCGGGCAAGCCCGCCTGATGTAAAAATCCCTCCGTGAAGGAGGGATTGAGAAGGTTACTGATCGGCGGTTTTATCAAATTTGCCCAACATCTCGCGCTCGTAAGCGCGCGCTTTTTTGCGGTCAAATTTGTGTTCCCACTTGGCAATCACCAGCACCGCCAGCGCATTACCCACCACATTCAATGCAGTACGTGCCATATCGAGGATACGGTCAACACCGGCGATAAATGCCAGCCCTTCCAGCGGAATACCGACGCTACCCAGCGTTGCCAGCAGCACCACGAAGGAGACGCCCGGCACACCCGCGATACCTTTCGAGGTGACCATCAGCGTCAGCACGAGGATGATTTCCTGCCACAGCGACAGGTCAATGCCATACAGCTGCGCAATAAAGATGGCCGCAATACTCTGGTACAGCGTCGAACCATCGAGGTTAAAGGAGTAACCGGTCGGCACCACGAAACTGGTGATCGACGCCGGTGCGCCATAGGCTTCCATCTTCTCGATAATGCGCGGCAGCACACTTTCCGAACTGGCGGTGGAGTACGCCAGAATCAGCTCATCTTTCAGGATGCGGATCAAAATCCAGATGCTCAGGCCGCACACGCGCGCCACAATCCCCAGCACCACCAGCGCAAAGAACAGAATGGCGAAATAGACCAGGATAACCAGCTTTGCCAGCGGCCACAGCGAAGCGAAACCAAAGTTCGCCACCGTTACTGAGATCAGCGCAAACACGCCGACCGGCGCATAGCGCATCACCATATGAGTGACTTTAAACATGGTTTCGGAAATAGAACGGAACACGGTGACCAGCGGCTCGCGGTGCGAGGCTGGCAGGGAAGAGAGCCCCAGACCAAACAGCACCGAGAAGAAGATGATCGGCAGCATATCGCCCTTCGCCATCGACGCGATGATATTGGTCGGCACCAACGATAAAATCGTCCCCATCAGGCCGTGGGCGTGGCTTTGCACATCCGCGGTGGTGCTTTGGTATTTCGAAATATCCACCGTCGCCAGCTGCGACATATCAATTCCCGCGCCCGGCTGGAACACATTCGCCAGCGTGATACCGAGAATAATCGCCACCGTAGTGATCACTTCGAAATAGATGATGGTCTTCGCGCCGATTCGGCCAAGCTGTTTCGCGTCGCCAACGCCTGCAATGCCGACAATCAGCGTCGAGATAACAATCGGCACGACAATCATTTTGATCAAATGAATAAAGATATCGCCCGCCGGAGACAGGAGATTCGCAATCAGCCATTCGCGGCTGTCGCTGTGGTAGTGCAGATAACTACCCAAAAGAATACCCAGCACAAGGGCTAGCAGAATCTGCCAGGCCAGGCTGATTTTCATGTTTTTCATAACTACAGACATCCTCAATGAAGCGCCATTCCAGGTCCGGAACGACCCATACTGAAAGGGTATGATTAGCGTCGCACAGTATTGCGGGGTTTTTTAACGCGCATTATCAGTATCATTTGCAGGGTGTAACGCGCAACCCTATACCGGGAGGGGGTTTGACTGAATTTTTACTCAAAAACCGTCTTTTATTTCAGTTATGATAAATAACTCTTTGTTATGAAAAACTTTTCACTACTCCTAAATCCAATATTTACCATTAGAAATTATTACGCATAATTTGTTCATTTGCGCATTTTTTAATCATGAAAAATGCCATCCCGACCAATCTTTACCGAAATTTCGTCTGCCTTCCGTGATGAATGCAGTGAATAATACACAGCACCAACCATTATCAGGCTAATAATCGAGTAGTGCATTTTCATAGACTTGCATCAGCCTGCATTTTTACGCCGATAGTAAGCGTAATCGAACTGCCACATTCCATAACTTGCTGTTATGAAGCGCCTTTCTTTCCGCTCCACCTTTTTGCGTTCTTTCGCGCGCCAGCACATTTATTTTGCTCGCTTTTTGCACAATTCATTTAATGCGTGATCTATCGCGCAAATAGTAAACAAAGCTGGCAAAGGCCCTACAATTAACGTTCTTGTGACATATTATTAACATCTTACAAGGAGAGCAATCGCCATGAGCCAAATACATAAACACGATATTCCCGCCAATATTGCGGAACGTTGCCTGATAAATCCGGAGCAGTATGAGGCCAAATACCAGCAATCGGTAACTGACCCTGACACATTCTGGGGCGAACAAGGCAAAATCCTCGACTGGATCAAACCTTACAAGAAGGTGAAAAACACCTCCTTCGCGCCAGGCAATATTTCCATTAAATGGTATGAAGACGGCACGCTGAACCTGGCGGCCAACTGCCTCGACCGCCACCTCGCCGAACGCGGCGATCAAACGGCCATTATTTGGGAAGGTGATGACGCAAGCCAAAGCAAACTCATCACCTACCGTGAACTGCACCGCGATGTCTGCCGCTTCGCCAATGTGCTGGTGTCGCTCGGTATCAAGAAAGGCGATGTCGTCGCCATCTATATGCCGATGGTGCCGGAAGCCGCGGTGGCGATGCTCGCCTGTGCGCGTATTGGCGCGGTGCATTCGGTCATTTTCGGTGGTTTCTCGCCGGAAGCGGTCGCCGGGCGCATTATTGACTCCAGCTCGCGGCTGGTGATCACCGCCGATGAAGGTGTGCGTGCCGGGCGCAATATCCCGCTGAAGAAAAACGTCGATGACGCGCTGAAAAACCCGAACGTCAGCAGCGTCGAGCATGTCGTGGTGTTCAAACGCACCGGCGGCAACATCGACTGGCACGAAGGGCGCGATCTGTGGTGGCACGAGCTGACCGACAAGGCCAGCGACCAGCACCAGCCTGTTGAAGTGGGCGCAGAAGATCCGCTGTTTATCCTTTATACCTCCGGCTCCACCGGGAAACCGAAAGGCGTGCTGCACACCACTGGCGGTTACCTGGTCTATGCCGCGTCGACCTTCAAATATGTCTTCGATTACCATCAGGGCGATGTCTACTGGTGTACTGCCGACGTCGGTTGGGTCACCGGGCACAGCTATCTGCTGTACGGGCCGCTGGCCTGCGGCGCCATCACGCTGATGTTTGAAGGCGTGCCGAACTGGCCGACCCCTGCGCGCATGAGCCAGGTGGTGGACAAACATAACGTGAATATCCTCTATACCGCGCCAACCGCCATCCGCGCACTGATGGCTGAAGGGGATAAAGCGATTGACGGCACCAGCCGTGCTTCGCTGCGGATCCTCGGTTCCGTAGGCGAGCCGATTAACCCGGAAGCCTGGGAGTGGTACTGGTCAAAAATCGGTAACGGTAAATGCCCGGTCATGGACACCTGGTGGCAGACGGAAACCGGCGGCTTTATGATCACCCCGCTGCCGGGTGCTACCCAGTTGAAAGCCGGTTCCGCCACGCGTCCGTTCTTCGGCGTGCAGCCTGCGCTGGTGGATAACGAAGGTAACGCGCTTGATGGCGCGACCGAGGGCAACCTGGTGATCACCGACTCCTGGCCGGGCCAGGCGCGTACGCTGTTTGGCGATCATGATCGCTTTGAGCAGACCTATTTCTCCACCTTCAAAAACATGTACTTCAGCGGCGACGGCGCGCGTCGTGACGAAGATGGCTACTACTGGATCACCGGTCGCGTGGATGACGTGCTGAACGTCTCCGGCCACCGTCTGGGAACAGCGGAGATCGAATCGGCGCTGGTGTCGCACCCGAAAATCGCCGAAGCGGCGGTGGTGGGCATTCCGCACAACATTAAAGGCCAGGCCATTTACGCTTACGTCACGCTCAACCACGGTGAAGAACCGTCGCCAGAGCTGTACACCGAAGTGCGAAATTGGGTGCGTAAAGAGATTGGCCCGCTGGCGACGCCGGACGTGCTGCACTGGACAGACTCACTGCCGAAAACCCGCTCCGGCAAAATCATGCGCCGTATTCTGCGCAAAATCGCCGCTGGCGATACCAGCAATCTCGGCGATACCTCAACGCTCGCTGATCCTGGCGTAGTGGAAAAACTGCTCGAAGAGAAGCAGGCCATTACCATGCCATCGTAATAATCGTAAAACCCTGCCGGATAGTGGCGCGAAAGCGTGTTATCCGGCGGCAAACGCAACCATAACGCTCTCCTTTCAAGGAGAGGAAACAATCACCTCACCCTACAATTCCTAATGGATTTCGTGTTGCAGGAAAGCGGCAAACGCGCATAGCCCAGGCGCAACGATAACGATGTGACTGGGGCGGGCGCGTGCGGCCAACTGACCGGCAGCGCGTAAGACAACGGGGAGACCTCTGGAGAATTCTGTGATGAATAACATTTATCAACAGATAGAAAACAGTGCGCATTTCAGGGAGTTAGTCGAAAGACGGCAACGGTTTGCCTTTATGCTTTCCATCATCATGCTGATTATCTACGTCGGCTTTATTCTGCTTATCGCGTTTGCCCCGCACTGGCTCGGTACGCCATTGCATGAAGGCACCAATGTCACGCGCGGCATTCCGATTGGTATTGGTGTGATTGTGATTTCGTTTGTGCTGACCGGCGTGTACGTCTGGCGGGCAAACGGCGAGTTTGATCGTCTGACAAAAGCGGTTCTCAGCGAGGTAAAAGCATCATGAAGAGAGTCCTGACGGCGCTGGCCGCCACACTTCCTTTTACGGCTCACGCCGCCGATGCCATCACCGGCGAGGTACAACGCCAGCCGACCAACTGGCAGGCGATCATTATGTTCGTCATTTTCGTCGCGCTGACGTTGTACATCACGTACTGGGCATCCAAACGGGTGCGTTCGCGCAGTGATTACTACACCGCGGGTGGCAATATCACCGGTTTTCAGAACGGACTGGCGATTGCCGGCGACTTTATGTCTGCAGCATCGTTCCTGGGGATTTCCGCGCTGGTGTACACCTCCGGCTACGACGGCCTGATCTACTCGCTCGGCTTCCTGGTTGGCTGGCCGATCATTCTGTTTTTGATCGCCGAACGCTTGCGTAACCTGGGGCGTTATACCTTTGCCGATGTGGCCTCTTATCGCCTGAAACAAGGCCCCATCCGCACCCTTTCCGCCTGCGGTTCGCTGGTGGTTGTCGCGCTGTATTTGATTGCGCAGATGGTTGGCGCAGGCAAATTGATTGAACTGCTGTTTGGCCTGAATTACCACGTCGCGGTGGTACTGGTTGGCGTACTGATGGTGCTGTATGTGCTGTTCGGCGGCATGCTCGCCACTACCTGGGTACAAATCATCAAAGCGGTGCTGTTGCTGTTCGGCGCAAGTTTTATGGCCTTTATGGTTATGAAACATGTCGGTTTCAGCTTCAATAATCTGTTTACGGAAGCGATGGCGGTTCACCCGAAAGGCGCGGCAATAATGAGTCCTGGCGGGCTGGTGAAAGACCCGATCTCTGCTCTTTCGCTCGGCCTTGGGTTGATGTTCGGTACTGCCGGTTTGCCGCATATTCTGATGCGTTTCTTTACCGTCAGCGACGCGCGTGAAGCGCGTAAAAGCGTGTTATACGCCACCGGGTTTATGGGTTATTTCTACATTCTGACCTTTATTATCGGTTTCGGCGCCATCATGCTGGTGGGGGCAAACCCGGCGTTTAAAGACGCGGCAGGCGTGCTGATTGGCGGCAACAACATGGCGGCGGTACACCTGGCAGATGCGGTCGGCGGCAACCTGTTCTTAGGCTTTATTTCCGCTGTGGCGTTTGCCACCATACTGGCGGTGGTCGCCGGGTTAACGCTGGCGGGTGCCTCTGCGGTTTCCCACGATCTCTACGCCAACGTGATCCGCAAAGGCGCGACCGAACGCCAGGAACTGAAAGTGTCGAAAATCACCGTGTTGATACTGGGGGTTGTCGCCATTCTACTTGGCATCCTGTTCGAAAAACAGAACATCGCCTTCATGGTCGGGCTGGCATTTTCGATTGCCGCCAGCTGTAACTTCCCGATTATTCTGCTCTCAATGTACTGGTCGAAGCTGACCACGCGCGGTGCGATGATCGGCGGCTGGCTGGGTCTGTTGACGGCAGTTGTCCTGATGGTTCTCGGCCCGACAATTTGGGTGCAGATCCTTGGTCACGCCGCACCGGTATTCCCGTATGAGTACCCGGCGCTGTTCTCTATTGCCGTGGCGTTTATCGGCATCTGGCTCTTCTCCGCCACCGATAACACCGAAGCCGGCAAACTGGAGCGCGAGCAGTTCCGTGCGCAGTTTATTCGTTCGCAAACCGGGATCGGTATCGAGCAAGGCCGCGCCCATTAATCTTTTTACCCCGGTCAGTAATGGCCGGGGATCACACTTTCCCGCCTTTTCGCTACCCCTCTCCCACCAGCGCGCTACAGTACCTTCAGCTTATTGAAACAACGTTTTTAATACATCAGCACGTTAATTCATTTATGACTGAAGAGGCTGTGATGAAAAAATATGCTTTAGTAGGAACTGGCGGGCGCGCCGGGCTGTATATTTCCGCCATTGGCGGGCAGTGGAAAGAGAATGCCCGCATGGTGGCGTTTTGCGACAGTAACCAGACGCGCATGGATTACGCCAACCAGCTGTTACAAAACGAAGACGCACCGCCCGTTTCCACCTGGAAAGCGGCGCAGTTTGACGCGATGATCCACGAAACCCGACCAGACATTGTTATCGTCACCACCATGGACAGAACCCATGACGACTACATTGTGCGCGCGTTGCACGCAGGCTGCGATGTGATCACCGAAAAACCCATGACCATTGACGAACAGCGCGCGCTGCGCATCCTCGATGCCATTGAGCAGACCGGGAAAACGGTACGTGTGGCGTTTAATTACCGCTACGCGCCGCACCACAGTAAGGTGCGTGAATTGCTGATGAACAACACCATTGGCGATGTCTATTCGGTGCATTTCGAGTGGCTACTGAACACTGAACACGGCGCCGATTATTTCCGCCGCTGGCACCGGGAAAAGCGCAACAGCGGCGGGCTGCTGGTGCATAAATCGACCCACCATTTCGACCTGATGAACTTCTGGCTCAACAGTTACCCGCAGCGGGTGTATGCCGAAGGCGGGCTGCGTTTTTACGGTAAAGAGAACGCCGAAAAACGCGGCGTCACGCAGTTTTATCCACGCACACACGGTTATGCCGCTGCTCACGATGATCCTTTCGCGCTGCACATGGCGGACAACCCGCAGTTAAAAGCGCTCTATCTCGACGCGGAACATGAAGATAACTACTGGCGCGACCAGAGCGTATTCAGCGACGGCATCACCATTGAAGATACGTTGTCGGTGCTGGTGAAATACCAGAATCAGTGCCAGTTGAGTTATTCACTCAACACTTACTTGCCGTGGGAAGGGTTAAATGTGGTATTTAACGGCAGCCTGGGGCGACTGGAGATGAAAATCGTCGAGAAATCCTATGTCAACGCCGGTGGCGAACGCGCTAATGAAGGCAGCCTTGAATCCTGCGATATTACCGTGTTTCCGATGTTTGCCGAACCGTGGAAAGCCGACTTCACCCTTGGCGAAGGCGGCCACGGCGGCGGCGATAACGCCATGCTGGCGGATTTGTTTGGAATACCGGGCAATGACCCGCTGAAACGTGCCGCCGATCACCGCGCAGGCGCGATGTCGATTCTGACCGGCATTGCCGGAAACATTTCCATCCAGCAGCAACGCCCGGTTAACTTTAACGAATTCGAACTGGTTGCAAGGCTGAAAAAGCACTGACCTTCCCGCTCCCCGTTGCACGACGGGGAGCTAAAACATCACGCTGGCAATCAGCGGCGCGGCCAGCACCATCAACACACCGGATAGCATCATCACCAGGCTGGCGACCACGCCCTCCTGCTGACCCAGCTCATAAGAACGTGCCGTACCCGCGCCGTGCGAGGCCGCGCCAAAACCCGCGCCTTTCGCCACGCCTTCGCGAATCGATAAGCGCAGAAACAGCACATCGCCAACCGCCATGCCAAACACGCCGGTGACCACCACAAACAGCGCCACCAGATCAGGCTGACCACCAATCGGCCCGGCGGCCGCCAGCGCAAAGGGCGTGGTGATTGAACGCACCGCGAGGCTGCGCTGGATCTCATCCGGCAGCGTAAACAGGCGCGCCAGCCAAACCGAACTGGTCACCGCCACCACCGAAGCAGTGATTACGCCCGCCGAAAGCGACATCCAGTGGCGGCGAATAATCGCCAGGTTGTCATACACCGGCACGGCGAAGGCGATGGTCGCGGGCCCCAACAGCCACATCAGCCAGTGGGATTCCCCGATGTAGTCCTGCCAGGAGATATGACCGAACACCAGCATTAACACCAACAGCAGCGGCGTGAATACCAGCGGCATCAGCGGCAATTTTCGAAAACGGCGGTAGAGACGTTTATTAAGGAAATAACACACCAGCGTCATCGCCAGGCACAGCTGGCTTAAGGCGAAATCACTCATTTTTCAGCCTGCTGAGTTCGAAGCGGTAGACTTTATCCACCACCCAGGCGGTGGCACCGAGCACCAACAGCGTGCTCAAACCGATCACCATAAAAATGCGCCAGCCTTCTACCATCAATAGTTGTGCGTAATTGACCACGGCGACCACCGCAGGCACAAAGAACAGCAGCATTTCCGCCAGCAGCCAATGCGCACCCAATTCAGCGGGATCACCCGGCAGAGTATTAACCCCAGCAGCAGTATCATGCCCACCAGATTGGCGGGAAGCGGCAAATGCAGCCACTGAACCAGGTATTGCGCAAAGATAAACAGCCCGGCATAGAGCAACACCTGAACCGGAACCTGTAAACAACGCACAAGGGCAGGCGTAACACGGCTTAACGCCACGTCCATAACGATTTTCCATCAAATAAGCAGGCGGTCAGTATAGAGAGCCCCAATGCGCTACTGAAATGAATTAAACTCATCGCATACATAGTTCTAAGGAATAATTATGGACATCAGAACGCTGCGCTATTTCGTGGAGGTGGTGCGTCAGCAAAGTTTCACCCGCGCGGCGGAGCGCCTGTTCGTGACGCAACCGACCATCAGTAAGATGCTGAAAAATCTCGAAGATGAGCTGAACTGCACGCTACTTATTCGTGACGGGCGCAAACTCTTACTCACCGATACCGGACGCGTGGTTTATGAGCGCGGCATCGCGATCCTCGCGGAGTTTCGCCAGTTAGAAACCGAACTTGGCGACATCAACCACCTGAACAAAGGGATTTTGCGCCTCGGCATTCCGCCGATGGTCGGCATGCTGATGGCCGGGCCAATCAACCTCTTCAGCCAGCGCTACCCCGGTGTAGAGCTGAAAATTGCTGAATTTGGCGGGCTGACCGTACAGCAGGCGGTGAGCAACGGTGAACTGGATGTGGCGATGACAGCGCTACCGGTTGAAGAAGAGAGTGGTCTGGCTACCTTGCCACTGTTCAGCCATGCGATGTGCGTGCTGGTGCCGCGCTCCGGCAGTTGGCTTGAGCGCGACGTCGTGACGCCGGAGGAACTCGCCGAACACCCGCTGCTGATCTACAACGAAGATTTCGCCTTGAGCCGCCAGCTCATGCTGCTGTTTCAACAGCATGGCGTGAAACCGCGTATCGCCGTGCGCAGCGGCCAGTGGGATTTTCTCGCCGCCATGGTGCAAGCGGGCGTAGGCATTGCCATTTTGCCGGAGCCGGTCTGCCAGCGGCTGGATAAAACCACGCTGCGCTGGCTCCCGCTGCAGAGTGACCTGCGCTGGGAACTGGGGATGATTTGGCGCGAAGGCGTTTACCTTTCGCGCAGTGCGCAGGCATGGCTGCAATGTTGTAAAGGGTTCTGGCTGGATGAGAAAAGCGAGTAGCGGGGTTAACTGACCGGGCAGCGCATAAACGGCTGCCCGGCGCAGGGTTTACTTATGCTCTAACAGCAGCGCTTCCAGCAGGTCGAGATCGTGCAGCAGTTTTTGCAGCGTCTCGTTGCTGATCTGCCGGGTTGCGCGCAGATGGTAAAGCTCGGCGCGCTCTGAGCGCAGCGCCGCCAGGCGGAAGCGACGTTCCAGATTCTCTTCCTGCAGGGAACTCTCAACGTTATTGCGTCCGTCTGCGCGGCGGCGCAGATTACCAATTACCCGCGAACTCACTTCTGTGAGTAACTGGTTATCGATGTTCTCTTCGGTGTCTGCCGCCAGGCGCTCTTCCATCTTTTGAATCGCCACAATCGCCACGTCCGCCGTTGCCGCGCGCGCCATCCGTTCCTCTTTGTACTGCTGCGCGTGGTCGCGCACTTCAACATGCTGCAACAGCGCAGGTAGCGCGATTACGCCAACAAACAGCGAGAACAGAATCACCCCGGCGGCAAGGAACACCAGCTCATAGCGCGCCGGAAAGACATCGCCGCTCGGCAACAACAGCGGAATGGAGAGCACACCGGCAAGCGTTATCGCCCCGCGCACCCCGGCAAAGGTGGCAATCAGCAGCTCGCGGTCGCTCCACGAAGCAAACTCCATCGGTTTTTTCACCAGAAAGCGTCTGCTGAATCTCTTCATCGTCCACAGCCAGCCGAAACGCACCAGCATCAGCGCGGCGTAAATCAGCACAATATCGGTGAACAACATCCAGGTTTCGACGTTCGGATCGGCTTCTGCCGCCACCAGCGAAGACTCCAGAATGCCCGGCAACTGCAAGCCTAATAGCAAGAACACCATGCCGTTAAAGACGAACTCCAGCATCGCCCAGGTGCTGTTGGCGCGCAGACGCATTGCCAGCGGCGCGGTGCGCATCACGCCGGAACGGGTGATGGTCATCCCCGCCGCGACCGCCGCGAGGATGCCGGAAAAGCCGATATGTTCCGCAATCAGATAGGAGGCAAACGGCAGCAGAAACAGCAGCACGATTTGCGTTGCCGGTTCGTCGCCGCCCCAGCGGCTGAGAAAACGCAGCGAGCGACCATACAGCCAGCTCACGACAAACCCGGCCAGCAGACCACCAATCGCCACTTTGAAAAACTCGAGCGTCGCGCCACCCACGGTGAACACCATGGTGCCCATCACGACCGCCACGGCGAATTTCAGCGATACCAGGCCCGAGGCGTCGTTCATCAGCGCCTCGCCCTGCAAAATGCCCATGATTTTCTTCGGAATGCGCCCTTCCCCGACAATGCCGGAAAGCGCTACGGCATCGGTTGGCGACAGCACCGCCGCCAGCGCAAAGGCGGGCACCAGCGGAATGCCTGGCACCATCCAGTAAATTAAGAAGCCGATCCCGACCACGGTGACCACCACCAGCGCCAGCGCCAGGCCAAAGATTTCGCGGCCATGCTCGAGGAACTCGCGCGTGGGCGTTTTCCAGCCGTCGGCGAACAGCAGCGGCGGAATAAACAACACCAGGAACAGTTCCGGGTCGAACTCCACATGCAGGCCAAAGGTGGGAAAGGCGAGCAATGCGCCGATGGCGATTTGCATCAGCGGAAGCGGGATTTGAAATGGAAGAACACGAGTCACGACGCCAGAAAGCGAGACGACAAGGGTCATGATGAGAATGGTAAAAAATATTTCCATGCGTTCCCTGTTTGCGATGTGTTGTTATAAAGGCCTCAGACCTTGATGCCAGAGCCTTCAGCTTAACGCAAAGAAACCGGGCTGTGGGCAAAAAAATGGGCAACCGAAGTTGCCCATTGTCTAAAGATTTGCGCTCAACGTCCTCTGCCCACAGGAAGAGGAAAAGCGGTGTCAGATTGCCCAGCCGCCCGCATAGAAAGCCACCAGCGCGATGGCAATCACCACGGTACCGATGTTCAGCTTGCGCCACTCACCGGACACCACGCGGCCAATCACCAGCGAAGCAAAACCGATCATGATGCCGGTGACGATGTTGCAGGTCAGCACGATAAACACGGCAGTAATCAGGCCCGCCATCGCGTCGACGAAGTCGGCAAAATCAATTTTCGCCACGTTGCTCAGCATCAGCAGACCCACATACATCAGCGCCGGTGCCGTTGCGTAAGCCGGCACCAGGTAAGAGAGCGGAGAAAGGAACAGGATCAGCAGGAACAACACGCCTACGGTGATCGCCGTCAGACCGGTTTTCCCGCCTGCCGCCGTACCTGCCGCAGATTCGATATACACCGCTGCCGGTGCCGCGCCCACCAGGCCAGAGAAGACGCTGCTCAGGGAATCGGTGGTCAGCGCTTTGCCGCCATCGATAATCTGGCCGTCTTTGCCCAGCAAGTTTGCCTGGCCCGCTACCGCACGGATGGTGCCAGTGGCGTCAAATACCGCCGTCATCACCAGCGCCAACACGCTTGGCAACACCACCGGGTTCAGCGCGCCGACGATATCCAGGCTGCCGATCAGCGAGTTGCCTTTGTCATCGCTCAGCGATGGCATGGCGAAGATGCCAGAAAAATGCACGCTCGGGTCGAAAATCAGACCCACAATCGACACGCCGATAATGGTCAGCAGAATGCCGCCCGGCACTTTCAGTTTTTCCAGACCGATAATCACCGCCAGACCAATCAGCGACATGATCACCGGGAAGCTGGCAAAGTGGCCAAGGGTAACCGGCAGGCCATCCAGCGGGTTCTTGATAACCAGACCCACGCCGTTCGCGGCGATCAGCAGCAGAAACAGGCCGATACCAATACCGGTGCCATGCGCAACGCCCTGCGGCAGGTTGCGCAGGATCCAGCTACGAATGCCGGTGGCAGAGATAACCGTAAACAGCACACCCATCAGGAACACCGCACCAAGGGCGACCGGTACGCTGATATGCTGACCCAGCACCAGGCTGAACGCAGTAAAGGCGGTCAGAGAGATAGCACAACCGATAGCCAGCGGCAGATTCGCCCACAGGCCCATCACGATGGAGCCAACACCGGCTACCAGGCAGGTGGCGACAAACACCGCAGCCGGCGGGAAACCGGCTTTACCCAGCATGCCAGGTACGACGATGACCGAATAGACCATCGCCAGAAACGTGGTTAAACCGGCAACGATTTCCTGACGAACAGTGCTGCCACGGGCAGAAATTTTAAACAGTGCGTCAAGCGAACCGCCGGTACGCGCAGAAGGCGTAGACATAGAAACATCCCCTGAGAATTTTATTGTGCGTTGGCATGCGTGGTGGACAGTCCACTGCCGGTTAAACGTCATCTCCCTGTGCTGCGTTGTGACAAGGGGTCACAAAAAAGCAAACGTTTAACTCCGCGCATACAACGGTTGGTCAAAAAAAGGCAAACGATTATCCAGCGTTTATATGGCGCTTTTCAACTGAACTTTGCCGCTTTTCGCTAAATTTCGCGCGAAGCGGCGAAGAAGTGGCCGGCGGATGCGCAAACGTTATCGTCGGTGCGCAACTTTGCAACATTTGCCGATCATTTTTAGCTGCCAGGCAGATCAAATGGCCCACCCTGCACAATGGCGCGCTGCCATGCCGGACGCATCTCGACCCGTTTTTTCCACGCGCGTAAATTGGGCAAATTCTCCACGCCGCCGCGAGCCAGTAACGCGAACACCGGAAAGCTCATCTGAATATCGGCCATGCTCAGTTGGTCTCCTGCAAACCAGCTTTTCTGCGCCAGTTCGCCCTCGATAAAGCGCGCATGGTTTTCAATTTGCTGTTTCAGGAACGCTTTATCGACACCCTTCGCGAGGAGTTTGCCAACACTGCGTATCCAGAACGGCACCGGAGGTTTGCCCAGGCTGTTCATCACCAGTTTCATTAATAGCACGGGCATCAGCGAACCTTCGGCATAGTGCAGCCAGAAGCGGTAATCCAGCTTCTGTTTTGTCTCCTGCGGTTTAAAGCGCTGCTGTGGATCGTACGTTTCCTGCAAATATTCGAGGATTGCCCCGGATTCGGCGAGGATCAGCCCGTCATCTTCCACCACCGGCGACTTGCCGAGCGGGTGCACTTTTTTCAGGGATTCCGGTGCCAGCATCGTTTTTTCTCGCTGGTAACGGACAATTTGATACGGCACGCCCAATTCTTCTAAAGCCCAGAGCACGCGCTGGGAGCGCGACTGATTAAGGTGATGCACCGTAAGCATATTTTTCTCCAGAGAATTCATACACATTAACTATAGAAAACCCACACTTGCAGCGGTGAAAAAAAAGACAAAAATAATTGCTCAAAAAAGTAGCAGTTTCGCGATGCTGGCCTACACTAAAAGTGTCAGCACAACCCGGAACCTCAAACATACTGAGGGGTGCTGGTGTCGGGGGAAACCCTCCCGTAACAGAGCGGGATAGAGAGAAAGACAAAGACCGGAAAACGACTAAAGCGCCCCAACGGGCGCTTTAGTTTTTTGTACGTTTCAATCGTCTTCCAGCAAGCGCGCGCCGGTGCCCTGCTGCCCAAGCTGGTCTCCGGGGTTACGCAGCGGACAATCGCTACGCGACAAACAACCGCAGCCGATACAACCATCCAGCTCATCGCGTAATGCCACCAGCGTGTGGATGCGCCTGTCCAGCTCTTCGCGCCACTGTGACGACAACTCTTTCCACTCTTTTTTGCTTAGCGTATGCCCTTCCGGCAGCACACCAAACGCGTCGCCAATGGTCGCCAGCGGAATACCAATGCGCTGAGCAATTTTGATGATTGCCACATAGCGCAGCACATCACGCGTATAGCGCCGTTGATTGCCGGTGTTACGGGTACTTTTGATTAAGCCTATGCTCTCATAAAAGTGCAGCGCAGAGACGGCAACCCCGCTGCGCTTTGCCACTTCACCGGGACTGAGTAAGGCTTTAATCCGTGGCGCTTTCTTTTCCATAAAACCTCTTTACCTCAAGTTAACTTGAGGAATTATACTCACTCCCAGACAAAACGACGAATCGGGAAATGAGGAAGCCATATGTCCCATCAGCAAATTATTCAGACACTTATTGAATGGATTGATGAACATATCGACCAACCAATGAACATTGATGTAGTCGCCAGAAAATCAGGTTATTCAAAGTGGTATTTACAGAGGATGTTCCGCACCGTGATGCATCAAACGCTGGGGGACTATATTCGCCAGCGCCGGTTAGTGCTGGCAGCGGAAGCGCTGCGAACAACGCAGCGGCCTATTTTTGATATTGCGATGGATTTGGGATATGTCTCGCAACAGACGTTTTCACGCGTCTTTCGCCGGGAGTTTGATCGCACACCCAGCGATTACCGGCATCATGCCTGATGAACGATTACTTTAACGAAGGTGGCTGCTGTACCCAGCGTTTAAATTCCTGTGACGGCAGCGCCTTTGCAAAGTGCCAACCCTGACAGAACTGTACGCCGCGCTTTAACAGCCACGTGACCTGCTCCGCCGTCTCGACCCCTTCCGCAATAATCTTCAGACGCAGGCTTTGCGCCATCTCAATAATATGTTCCGCAATCAGATGGCTGGTGCTGTTGGTCGTCAGCGTATCAATAAAAGATTTGTCGATTTTCAGGATATCGACATTCAGCGAGTAAAGGTTGTGCAAATTCGAATAACCGGTACCGAAATCATCAATCGCCACTTCGTAACCCGCCTGGCGAAACGCCTGAATAACCGGCGTGGTTTTCGGGACATCAATAAACCCACGCTCGGTCACTTCAATCTTAATCTGCTCAGCGCGCACCGCATGCATCTTGGCTTTATTGGCAATCAATGAAATCAGGCGCGACGAGTGAAAATCAGCGGCAGAGAGATTAATCGAGATATAAAGGTGCGGCACCATTGCCAGGAAATCGCCTAAATCGCTGAACAATTCATCGACGACATAATCGGTAATCCGCTCAATCATGCCCTCTTTTTCTGCCAGCGGAATAAACTCCGCCGGGCTCATGACCGGCCCATTAAACCCAGGCCAGCGCAATAACGCTTCCGCGCCAACGCAGGTGCCATTTTTGATATCGATAATAGGTTGGTAATGAAGGCGAAGCTGGCGTCGGGTTAACGCCCGGTGGAGCATACGGCGTGGAGAGTTAAACTCCTGCCGTGTTCGCGACCATATTAATAGCAGAACAACGCTACCAATCACGCCCAGCGGCAGCGTTAATGTGGCCTGGTGATAAAGAGACTGAAAATAGTGGTCACTCGATGTCGAAACAATAATCGCGATCGGACGATTCTCCGAACGCGCAATGGTATAAAAGCGCTGATCCTGCTGGAATGTTAAATCGTCGGTGCGTAACAGCGTAGCTAACTTATCAAGGTGGGCATTCTGGCTGACGGAAAAAAACTGTCGCGTAACGGTATCGTAAATACCGTAAGCCAGATCAGTATTGTCTGATGCCACATCGCTGTAAGTGAGCGGATTAATCACCGCGACATAATTTCCGCGCTGCATGTACACCATCTTGTAGCCTGCGTAAAAAGGCGTATCACGATAGTAATAAATGGCGATATCGGGCGCGCGTTTATAATCCGCTGGTGAAATAGCATACGATTGTGTGGGCGTTATTACGCTCGAACATAAAAAGTGATCGCCACGAGCATAAATTAAATCCGAAACATACATGCTGCTGCGGACGATATTGAGCATGGCCGCGCGATGTTCCGGCGCACAAATTTGTCCGTGGTATTTTTCCGCCGCGCTACGAACTGTATCAACTTGCTGGATAACGCGTTCAGTTTTATTTAGCGCTAATTGGGCAAACGATTGAAGCTGGGCACTCGTTTCTTTCACCGCACGAATATGCGCAAACCATAGCGACAACACCAGCGGTAGAAGAACTACCGTGATGAGCACAACGACGCTGAGCATCTTGCGACGCACGCTATGATTCATGTCCGCCTATATCCATGCATTTAAAGTGCCTTTTTAATGTTTGGCAGGATGCTTTGATAAACAGGTGATTACGTTGCATGAATCAAACGACATTAGCAACTGACTTTTCTCATTAAAAACCTAATATTTGGTTATGACCGGAATACGCGACCATAAAGCAAACTAAGAGTGTGCCCAATGTTTATATTAAGGAAAATATTAATCCATTCACATGGGGGTGTTTTAAGTTAATACAACAGAGTATCGTTGATTAAGCCAAACTGGCCGCAGGATAAAAAAAAGGCGCACCATTCGGGTATTTTTTCATCTGTCGTTGAGAAGTCTTCATAATTTCTTCTTTATTTATAAAAAAGCACCAACCACCACGGTTTTACTGCGTCCTGCACGTTTCGCATCGTACAAAGCGTTATCCGCAAGCGTAAGTAAAACTGAAGTATCGGACTCTTCACCGGTGACGAATACTAAACCAGCGCTAAAGGATAAGGCTATCTTTTCACCATTGCTAAACAATGGATTTCGCGCCAGTGACGCGCGAATCTTTTGGCTAAAACGCAGCGCCATTTTACTGTGGGTATGCGGCATTAAAATCAGAAATTCCTCACCGCCTAAACGACCAAAAATATACGATGGATCGCAATGTTCGCGGATCTGATCGCAAAAATGGATCAGCGCGGCGTCGCCCGTTAAATGCCCCCAGCGATCGTTGATGCTTTTAAAATAATCCAGATCCAGCATCAGCAGGCTGAAGTGGCTGCGCGGCTCGTCCGGCCGACACGCCACCAGCGCCTCTTTTAACTTCCTCAGCATGGAAAAACGATTATAGCAGCCGGTCAGATCGTCAATAGTGGCTTTCATTTCCAATTGTCGCTCCGCTTTTTTACGCTCGGTAATATCAAGCCCGATGCTGAGAACCGAGTGATCCGGCAGTTGAATATTCGACCAGAGTACCGTCAGCACCTGGCCATCACGGCGTACCGGGTGCCATTCGTGCATGTCAACGCCCGGCGATGTATTAACCGAAGAGCGAACTTTTTGCCGAACCTCGGGATCGGGGAAAAATAACGCTAATGGATCGGCCTGCTGATTGAGCTCATTAATGCTCCAGCCAAATACGCGTTCGCACTCACCATTCCATAATACGCAGCGGTTACTTTTATCAAAAGAGTTCATTAAAACCGGGGCGCGTTCAAATAGTGCTTTATATTGTGTCACTATGCGCTGCATCTCTTTTGCTGTGCGTTCTCGGGCGACAATTTCAGCAAGATAGTTTTTTAGTTTTTCGACCAAAACAATAACAACATTTTTCACAATCGATAAAGAGATCAAGGGCTGCGGAAATGCCAAAAAGAAATAACCTTCGAGTCCCGACTCTTTATAATTTAACTTACACAAAATACCGCTGCGTAATTTTCTGGCCGATATTTCTTGATGCGGAAATAATAAATCGCCAGCATGCCGTCGCCAGCAAATGACTCGCCAGGCACGCTGATGTCGTTGCAGTTGAGACTGCTCAAGAAAGGTTTGTACATCCTGCAACGTGCAGCCTGGCGCACCTGCGCTGACGAGCTGCCACGCGTCATCCTGCCGGATAACCACCCACGCAAGCGTGGATCCAAGTGCCACATTGATTGCGCGTAATATCTCTTCCATTGAACGTTGCGCGGTGAGCCAGGGCATCAACCTTACCAGAACCGACAACGCCGCATCGGCATCCTCCGGCGGCACGGCGGAATTTTCTATTTTCATATTTTTTCATTCGCAGGTTATAAGACGCGAAACCAGCTTCAAATGATGTCATCAGGAAAAAAGAAGAGGCGGCCATCAATTCAGTTAGCGCAACTGCACGCGCAAATATCTTCCTCACGCATGAAAAACGTGATGAAAAGAATATATCGATAAAGATCAAAACCCTGAATCATCATTCACAGGCTAATAAGATTTTCCTCAAAAGCATAATATATGCGACACAAGCTGTAAACGTTGTAGCAATTAGGATGCTAAATATCACTCAAATGTATTAGATGGGAAAAACATTAATTCCTCCGCACGCATAAATATATCGGCAATATATTTACGAATGAAACACAACTATCCCGATGCAAAAGCACGCTTTTTGTACTGGCGAATAAATCAACAAATGTGATATAGTTCACATATTCTTGAAACGAAAAACACCGTTTCAATTCGTTGTGTTATTCGCGGATGTTCAGCATAGCCACTCGCGCAACATGCTTGTCCGCCCGGTATTCGGTTCTTTCTGAGGATGGTTTGATGGCTACCTTTACCGCCAGCGTCGTGCTTCTCCGCTGGCAGTTGCTGAGTGCAGTGTTGATGTTTATGGCCAGTACGCTGAACATTCGTTTCCGTCGTGCTGATTATATTGGCCTGGCGGTGATCAGCAGCGGCATGGGCTTAGCGGCGGCATGCTGGTTCGCTACCGGTTTGTTGGGCATTACGGTGATAGATCTCTCCACGACCTGGCACAATCTGGTCGTCGTTATGGAAGAGATCGCGCAAAAAGCGCCACCCGAATGGCCGATGATCGTAACGTGATTGCTTAAAGCGCCTGCGGGCGCTTTTTTATTTCATCCGCTGGTTATTTTTCTACGCAACACACCTTCGCATAAATATACATAACGACTCTGCGCCAGCAGCCGATCTGTACCGGAATTGGCATAAAGGATCACCGGCGCGTAAAGAGGCTAACAGCCACGCGCTTTCAAAACGGATCGGGCGGATAAGCCGTCGCCAGCCTGGGGGGTAAGCGAGAATGCACACTCGCCGAACCAATGCGTAAAAACAGATGCCCGCTAAGATTCTGCTTCGCGGGCATCTGCACTTTTACTTCAGCACCATGATTGTTTTATTCAAGGATGCGGCTTTCCCACGGCCGCCAGAGCGGGTGGAATTTCTGTGGCTGATAGTGCGTCGTTTCTCGCTTGCCAAAATAGAACAGCGCATCCATCTCATTTTTTATCACCACCATATTTGAACCGTCCGCATGCCCGCCGACAGTGACCGAACCGTGATAGCCTTTTACCGGCACGCCGGTGTAATTCGCCAATTTTTGAGCGAAGGAATCAATGCCGCCTTCCGCACCGTGACAGCTTAAGCATCGGATGTTCTTAAACCGCACATCGCCAGCCAGTTCCAGCGTATCCAGCGCCACATCAAACGGCCCTTTGATACCACCAGCGACCTGCAGGCCGGTGGTGCTTTCGCCGTTTGGGGTAAAAATGCCATGGCCAATGATATTCAGCCGCGGCTCACCCTTATAGCTATCGGTGAAAAACATATACATATTCGGGTCATTTAACGGGCCGTCGCGACGCACAATATTGATGTCGCCGCATAAGGTCACCGCCCCCATTTCTTTTTCACCCACCTCCGCGCCAACTTTAGAAATTTCAGCGAATTGTTTGATATTGAGTTTTGACGACGCTATGGGATCGGAAAAATTCTTTCCTCCCGCTTGCGGTAATGAAACATGTAACTCATCCGGGCCAGCGGATTCAGGTAGGGCGCGGCTTAACGGCTTACTGTCGGAAACATTCGCTTCCGTTGTTGGATTTAATGACCTTGCCATCGCCATCTTCGGTTCCGCAACAGCGGGGTTGATCTCACCACGCAGCTCTTTAGACGCGCCGGAAGGCCTTTCAGTCAGCCGCGCGGCGCCCGCACCGGAAAGTGACCGCAAGCCACCAGGGTATTCCGGCAGCGGGCCACCCAACACCGCGCCCAGAAAAACCTCCTGCAAACTTTCACCCAACGTGGGCAACGGAGTTTTTCCTTCGTCTTTCGGTATCCGGGAAGCGTCCGCTTTTTTGTCACCGGTCCGCCACGAATAATGCCGCTGTTGAAAATCCTCAAAAGATTCCCTGGAAGGGGCGTAAGCTGGTTCCTGCTGAACTGCTCTTTGCGTTTTGTCTTCGTAGGGTGAAATATCATAAGGTTTAAATACATCAATCGCTGCCGGGCCTTTGATATCCATACGTTTTCCTCCGACTGTTGCCGTCTTGTTTTGGCTTGTAGCTTTGCACCACAGCTCTCTATTAAGTGGCCCGTCACGCGCCTTTTCGTGACGTCGTCAGATAATTATTTCCCCAGTTTCGACAGCATTTCCGGGCGCATAAATTTATGGATAACCAGCATAAACAACACCGACGGCACCAGCAGGATCAGCGCGGTGATAGATGACACCTGGTAATTGCCCGACATACTGGCGGTATAGAGCAGAATGGGCAGCGTGGTGATATCCGGCGCGCCAACAAAAAAGGTGGCGGTAAATTCATCCAGCGATTCCAGGAACACAAAAATGCTGGCGGCAATCAGCCCAGGTGCGGCCTGCGGCAAAATGATATGGAAAAACGTGTAAACCGGCCCGGCGCCCAGGTTGCGCGAGGCGCGCGCCAGCAGCGGATCGAGTGAAGAGAACGCCGCCACGCTTATCCAGATCGAGTACATCAAGCCGTGAACGCTGTGCACCAGCACCACGCCTACAACCGTGCCGTTAAGCCCCCACTGATAAAACAGCCGCGCCACGTTCATATACACCGTCAGGTTGGGAAACGCCTGCGGGATGAGAAACAGCAGCATAAAGAAGGCGCGACACGGCATGGATCGATGCGACAGCGCGTAACCCGCCGGAATAGAAATCAGCAGGCAAACCAGCACCGACAGCACGGCGATCAACACGCTAATAGAGAGCGATCCCGATACATCGCTGTAGGGGCTAAACACCTGGCTCCAGTACTTTAATCCCCACTGGCTCGGCAAGGTGTGCGGGAAAAACCAGCTCTCCGCCACCGTCCAGATAAGCAGGTTCAACAGCGGACCAAACAGCGCCAGCACCAGAAAAGTGAGCAACAGAGTTTGCAGCAGAAAACTGCCGTGGAGTTTTTGTCGAAACGTGGTCATCACTGCGCTCCTTTCGCATGCAGGCTGTGACGCAAATAGAACCAGGAGAGCGACGCGCAAATCAGATAGGAGATCACCCCCATCGCATTCGCCACCGGGTAATCGCCGTACGAGTTCACGCGAAATGCCATATCGACCGTCATCATGGTTGGCGTGCCGGTGCCAATCATCAGCGGCACCGAAAGTACCGACATCATCGTCACCGTGGAGAGCACCATCGCCACGCCAATCGTTGGCAGCACCTGCGGCAAAATGATGTCGAACAGGATGCGTAAACGCGATGCGCCGAGGTTTTTCGCCGCCAGAATATGCGACGGATCCACCGCCGACATCGCGCCGCAAATCAGTAACGTCGAGAACGCCATCTGCTTCCAGACAAAGGTAATAATGATCCCGCTCCAGCCCAATAGCGAAGTGGTATCCGTCGGCGTTAACAGCCCGCCCGCCACCAGCACATTGTTCATCAGGCCGTTTTTGGCGAGGAAGGTGCGCATCATCTGCGCGGTAACAATAAAGGGAATAAACAGCGGCAGGCGGTATAAAAATGCCAGCGTCTTAACGATGCCGCGAAACGGCGACAGCACAATAATGGCGGAAATCGTTATCGACAGCAGCGCCAGTATTGCCAGTGAAACCAGCACGATAAGCACGGTAAAGAGAATATCGTTCGAATAGAGCGCAAAGACTTTATCAAAGTGCGCCAGCGTGAATGTCGGCGTATCACTGGTGAACGCCGAGATCAGCGAAAAGCCCAGCGGCCAGAGGAAAAAGACGGCTATCAGCAGCGTCGCCGGGCCAACCAGTAAGAAGTATTTAAAGGCGTGTCGCATGGTGAACCTGAATAATCACAGCAAAAAAATGCCCGGGCGAAATGCCCAGGCATATCCGTCAGTCAGTTAGAAACCTGGCTCTCGTAGCCCTCTTTGATATCGTCAAAGTACGGCGTGATCGGGAAACTTTTGCCATATTTGGCTAAATCATCCGGCGAGATTTCCGCAAACAGTTTCTGCCAGGTCGCGGCGTCCAGCTTCTCTTTCACGTATTTCGCGTCAATACCCGGATACCAGTTGAACTGCTTCACAATGCCCTGCGCCTGCACGTCCGGGCTGGTCGCCAGCGCAATAAACTCCTGCGCCAGTTTGGCCTGCGCGGCGTGTGCCGGAACGACGTAATACATCGGCTGGCCCGGCATCCCCGGGGAGATTAACGCCAGTTTGATCGACGGCGGCACTTTGCCCTGATCTTTCCAGCTATAGAACATATCGACCCACACCGGCCCCATGGTGATTTCACCCCGGCTGAGCATATCCAGCGTTCCGGCGTTACCCGGCGTGAAGGTAACGTTTTTATTGAACTCTTTCAGTTTGGCGAACGCCTGGCTCCAGGTTTTTTCTACGCTTTTGTCATACGGCAGCGCGGAAAGACGGGCCGCGTCGGTGCCGTAAGCATAAATCCAGCCGACCACGAAGCTGACGCCGGACATGCCGTTTTTAATGCCGTTATAGCCAAAGGCTTTCGGGTTTTTCTGCGACCACTGCACCAGCTCGTCGTAAGATTTCGGCGGGGTTTTAATCAGATCGCTGTTATACGCAATGGCGGTCTGGCTCAAAAACATCGGCATTACATAGCCATCAACGTTAACGCCCAGCGCGTTTTTAGCGTTCTCCGCCGTTACCATTGAACCGGTATTGATGGACGAGCGGTATTTCTCCAGCAGCCCTTTTTCCACCAGCTGACCACCCGCCGCCTGGTGCACAACCGCGACGTCGATATCCCAGTTTTTCGCGCCGCTCTGCTGTTGCGCCGTCAGTTTTTCAACAATCTTGTTCGAGCCCGCATCGCCCGGCCCGGTGCCGACCACCTGCACTTTAACGCCCGGATGCGCGGCTTCAAACTTTGGCCCCAGCCAGGTTTTAACGTAGTCGACCATATTTTGATCGCCCGCCGTCGCCACATTGAGAACCGTTTCGGCGCTGGCGGTGTGAACTGCACCCAAACAGAGTGCGGCGATGACAGCAAGTTTCGGTTTTACTGACATGATAATCCCCAGGAAAAAGTGTGTGTTGGTTGGCTTAAGAGGTTGCAAAAACATGCAGCGCCGTTTCCGGCACATGCAAAATTACAGGCGTTCGGGCAGGCCAGAACTGTGTGGAATCGGCGAGAAAAACCTGCCCATCGCAGCGCACGCTGTGGCGATACTGATGGCCGAGAAACGCGCTCTCCTCCACCACGCCATCCAGTACCAGCCCCGGCTGTTCCGGCTGCGTTAACGGGTGGTGCATATTGACGTCTGAACTGCGGAAATAGAGCATTTCCCCGCCCGCATCAGCCCGCGTCATGCAGTTATCCGCGCCCATAAAATCCGCGACAAACGGCGTGGCTGGACGGTGATAAATATCTTCCGGCGTTCCCATTTGTTCGATGCGCCCGTTATTCAGCACCGCAATTCTGTCGGCCATCACCAGCGCCTCTTGTTGATCGTGCGTGACGATTAACGAGGTGAAACCGAGCTTTTTTTGCAGCGCTTTGATCTCATGGCGCACGTTGAGGCGCACTTTGGCGTCCAGGTTCGACAGCGGCTCATCCAGCACCAGCACATCCGGCTCAATGGCTAATGCGCGCGCCAGCGCCACGCGCTGACGCTGGCCGCCGGAAAGCGCCGTGACTTTTATATCCGTATAATTCTCAAGGTTGACGATTTTTAATAATTCCTGCACGCGTTGCGTAATCACCTCTTTTTTAACGCGCCGGACTTTTAAACCATAACCAATATTTTGCGCGACGGTAAAATGCGGCCATAAGGCGTAACTCTGAAACACCATCGTAATATTTCGCTGCTCCGGTGTACTATGAGTAATATCCCGACCATTAACGGCAATAGCGCCGGAACGCACTGGAATAAAACCGCATAACGCATTGAGTAACGTCGTTTTTCCGCAACCAGACGGCCCCAGCAGCGCAATCATTTCGCCCTTTTCCACAGCGAGATGAATATCGTGAAGAACGATATTTTCGCCATAGCCAATTTTCAGTTTTTCAATCTGTAAATAACTCACGGGCGTTCCTTTCTTCAACTTTTCTTTCACCGATGAACACGTGTTCATTTATTTGCAAAAAAAATGCAACGTTGCACCGACATTATGTGAGCCTACTTTGTCGTCTATTTGTGACAGTTTGATTAAGTGCGCAATAATTTTGGTGGAGCGAAATGAAAATAGATGTTCTGGGCTGTGGTAGCGCCTTCTCATTGCAGCAAAACACCTCGGCGATCCGCGTTATTGATAACGAAAACAGCCAGTTGCTGATCGACTGTGGCCCGACGATCCCGCGCGCGATCTGGCAGCGCGGCGGTGACGTGAACGACATCGACGCCATTTACTTCACCCACGTTCACCCGGATCACTGCACCGGGCTGACGGCGCTGCTGAATTACTGGAAAAGTTTTCAGCGCCGTAAGCCGCTGATCATCTGGTCGCAGCGCGAGCAGCGACCGGTGCTGATAAAACTGGCGAGCCTCGCTAACTGGCCGGCAAACGATCTCTGTTTCGATATTGAATGGCGCGACAGCGAAGCCGAATGGCAGTGGCAAGGCTGGCACATGCGCACCGCGTTTACGCACCATGAGCTGCCTAACCTCGCCCTGCAAATCGAAGCAGACGGCCACACCCTTTTCTACAGTGGCGACGGACGCCCAACGCCGGAAAGCATCGCGCTGATGCACAACGCCTGCCTGGCGTTTCAGGAGTGCGCTTCGGCAACCGCTCTGCCTAATGACGCTTCACATGGTGACTTTCCCGGCTGCCTGGCGCTGTTCGAACAACTGCGCTTATCGCGCCTGGGTTTGTACCACTGCAACGACGCCGCATTGCCCGCGATTGAGCAGGCTTGCACGGCGTATCCGGGCTTGTTTCTCAGCCATGATGGTTTCGCCACCGATCTCAGCCGCCGCGCGGAGGGGAAAGTGTGAGCCAGACGTTACGCAAACAAGCAGTAACCGCCGAAGATGTGGCGAAGCGCGCGGGCGTGTCCCGCGCCGTGGTGTCACGCGCGCTCAGTAGTAACGGCAGCATTTCGCCCGCCACCAAAGAGAAAGTGCTGCGCGCCGCGCAGGAGCTTGGCTACCAGGTCAATTTCCTCGCTCAAGGACTTAACCGCCAGCGCAGCCACTTAATTGGCGTGATTGTCGCGCGCATTGGCGACCCGTTTCGCAGCCATCTGCTGGAAGGCTTGCTGCATGAAATCCAGCGCCGTGGTTACCAGGCGCTGGTCACGGAGATCACCGGCGAGCAGGATCTGGTCACCACGCTGCGCCGTTTTACCCAGTTTCGCGTCTCGGGCGTGATCGTCACCTCCGGCCAACCGCCAGAAGCGATTGTTAACGAGTGCGTCAGCCAGCGCATTCCGGTCGTCGGGATCAACCGCCACCCGGATATTCCGTTGGTCGATTTCGTCTGTTCCGACAACGTATCCGGCGCGCGCCAGGCCGCTGAACAACTTTATCACTCCGGCTGTCGACGTTTTGGCTGGCTCAACAATTGCGGATCGACCTGGGCGGGCATTCAGCGTGGCGACGCCTTTTTCCAGGCGTTGCAGCAACTCGGCGTCGATACTCAGCAGCAAGTGCGTTGGTTTGACGCGCGCGAAGAGGGTTACGACGGCGGTTTTCAGGCCGCGCAGGAGAGCGCCGGGGATCTGCCAGATGGCATATTTTGCGCCAACGCGCAGCTAGCCTGCGGTTTTCTCGACGGCATGCGCCAGCGCGGCAAATTCGCACCCGCCGATTTTCACCTGATAGGTTTTGATAACACGCCGCAGAGTGGCCAGTTCAGCTACCAGTTAACCACGCTGCATCAGGATGTGGCGGAGATCGCGAACCGGGCGCTGACGCGCCTGCTGGAGCGAGCGAAAAATCCTTTACAGCCTTCCCGCGTTGAGTGGGTTAAGGTGACACTGATTCACCGACAAACATCGCCACAGATTGGCTAAGAGTCCAGATATGACAGAAGAGTTTACCCAGGCGCTGTGCGCACTGATTCGTCGTCTCGGTCAGGAGGCGAAACAGCTCCGCGATAACGGGCTGACCATCGAACAAAAAGGCCGCCAGGATTTTGTCTCCCAGGCGGATGTGTATGTCGAAACCGAACTGCGCGCCTGGCTGAAAGTCGAACGCCCGCAGGACGGCCTGCTCGGCGAGGAGCGCGGGCTGGAGCCGGGCAGCGACGGCGTATGGGTTATCGACCCGATTGATGGCACCACCAATTTTATTCTCGGCATGGATTACTGGTGCATTTCCGTCGCTTACGTGCGCGACGATGCCATCAAACTGGGGGTGATTTACGCCCCGGATCGCGACGAATTTTTCTTCGCCGCAAGCGGCAACGGCGCGTTTTTAAACGGTAAACGCTTGACCCTGAGCGAACCGGACGCCGACGCGATAGTGCTCGGCATTGGCCGCTCCAGCCGCACTACAGCGCGCGAATACACGCAAACCATCGAAACGCTGTTTGAACACGGCGTGGAGCACCGCCGTTTTGGTGCTGGCGCGTTAATGCTGGCGCACGTTGCCGCCGGCCAGGTGCATGGTTATTTTGAAGCGCACCTGCACAGTTGGGATGCGCTGGCGGGGCTGGTGATTATTAAAGAAGCAGGCGGGATGCATAACGATTTTCTTGCCAACAACGGACTGACGCAGGGCAATAACGCCTGGGCGGCAACGCCGCAAGTGTGGCAGCGTCTGCAACCGATTTTGCTGCCAAACGGTTAAACCCGTTTGCTAAGTCACAATCCGCCTTCGTCGAAGGCGGCATTGATGGCGCTTTCAGGAGCCTTCGAAAAGAAGCCTCAACTTCCCTTGTGAGTTGCCAATCCATGCAATGCAAAGCCAAAACCTGTCGATGACCTCATTCACAGGACGACTTTTCAGTGAGCAATAAAGCAGCTTATGCGAGCCGTTATGTTTCCGGGTATTCGTAGTGAACAGCCAGCCAGATGGTCGGCGGTTCAGCCTGCGTCCAGTTCACCCGATGGCGGCATTGCGCGGGAATATTGACGAAATCGCCGACGTTTAATACACGTTCTTCCCCTTCACCTTCCAGCTGTAAACCCGCGGCACCTTGCACTACCAGCACCCATTCACTTTGCGGCTGGCAGTACCAGAAATCCGGCGGGCTGGCTTGCCCGGTAGAGATAATGCGCTCAATTTTCACATCGGGGCGCGAGAGCAGAACGTCAAACGTCTCCGCCTCGCCCGCGCTTGCGGGGAAATCACGCAACAGGTTGGTTAGCATCGCTTGCGCTCCCTTTGACCATTTGCCTCAGCATGGCAGATTGCGGACACTGGTTTAGTCTGTTTTTTTAACGTCGCCATACTATAAAGGTGGGACAGACCGACGTCTTTTAATTTCACAGCATCAGAAATATAAAAAGAAACAATCGTGTCGTTATTAATCGATAGCATGTATAAAACACGCCTGGTGAGATAGGTGTATTAAAAAGAAGTGAAGCGCAAAGTCCTCACTTCTTTAGGGATTAATGTTGTGCCAGATATTGCTGTACCAGCTCGTTACCGGCAACGCCCATCACATTGAATTGCTTGTATTCGCTCTTATCAAGCACTCTGACGTACTCATCGCCATTGTACAAATGTCCGGCACTGTGGAATATTTGCAGCTCTTTTTTCCACTCCGTCAGCGGGATATTACCGATGATTTCCCACTCACCACTTTTGAGGCTATCAACCGCCGCAAAGATCACATTGGTCATGCCCCTTGAGTTTTTAAACTTCAAAAACTCATCGTGTTGCGGAATGCTTTTATCGGCCTGAATGCTCAGCACACCAAATGCGAAAGCCTTTTTAAAACGTCCTTTCAAAGCACAGACGATCTGACACACGGCAAACCGACCATCGGCAGTTGGGATCAGAAAGATATCACCTTCCTGGTATTTTTGACTCATATGCTACCCCTTATGACAGACAGCGCGTCTTGTAAGATTTCTTTACCCCATGCTGAGCTATCGCCAGCGATTTTATAGGTGGGTGCGTTTTTATTTCCGGGGCGGTAAGACCGGATATCATTCAATAAATTTGTTAAAGGATTCATTGATTTAGCGCCACCATGCATACCAATAAGTTTTTCTTCCAGATATTTAGCTTCAGCTTTGGTTAAGTTGTTGTCAAAAATGATCAGCTGTTCCAGATGCGATTTACCCGGCGTTTTTGCATGGGCGTTTAAACGGGTTGGCGCATCACCGCGTCCAACGTAACGGATTTTGCCATTCTCATGCAGAATATATAACCCTTGCCCTTTGGCGCGGTTGTATTTCTTCTTCGAGCCACCTGGCGCGCGCGTGGACGGCAGACCCAGACAGCGCTGCAAGCCGAGCGGATCGCTCCATGCCAGCGGATTTGGCGCATATTGATACACGCTAACCCCCGCCACCATACCCACGGGATCCTGGCTGATATAAGCCGCAATATTCGGGTCGTAATAGCGGTAGCGGTTGTAGTGCAGCCCGGTTTCCGCGTCGTAATACTGCCCCTGAAAACGCAGCGGGTTGTCAATGCAGCTGGCGTAAACCTCTCCTTTCTCGCCCCAGATGCCGCTTTTCTCCGACCAGACAATCTCCCCTTGTGGCGAGGTCAATCTGACCGGCGCACCGTTGGGATCGCAGTGATAATGCCAGCTCTGCTTTTCTCCCTCTTCTTGCGTCAGTAACGCCAGCGGCCAGAAGCTGTCCGGGTAGTAGACATATTCGCGCATCTCATTGAACAGTGTGGCCTGCGCTTTTTGCCGTTTTACTCTGCCGCCGGTATCGAAAATACTCAGCGCGGCCAGCGGTTCCTGCAGCCTGGTGACCGTTTCACCCGCCAGCACATCATCCTGCCAGTAGAACCAGCGTGTTTCGCTCGCCGTCTGCTTGAATACCCGTCGGCCCAGGCCGTCATAGCCATAACGCACCAGGCTGTCGCCTTTACGCACGGCGATCAGCTGGCGGTTGTCATCCCAGACAAAATCCTCTTTTTCGCCTTCGCCCTGACTATCCCGGCGTTGACGTAGCTCGCCGGCACGGTCAAACACATAGCGCACGCCGCGGTGAATGCCTTCGCGAAACCAACCGCCCGCGCTGTCATTCACCTCATGCGTTTGCGTCTGCAACTGATTACCGGCGGCATCCTGCACAAATTGGCGTAGCGCGCCATCGGGTGCCGTGTGCGCCGTCAACCGCCCCACCGGATCGTAACTGTAGCGATCGCTGCCCCACAGGCTATCTTCCCGTAACGTCAGATTCCCGGCGCGATCATAAGCAAACCCGCTGGCGAACAGCGGTAAATCCTGTTGCAGCACCTGCAGGGTACTGAGTCGCCCCAGTCTGTCGAAACTAAAGGTACGCAGGACATCGGCGGAGAGCTGTTCGCTCACACATCGCCCGGCCTCGTCGTAGGTGAACAGAATGGGTGCATCGTCGTTAAGCTGTATCTGGCTGAGCCGTTCATGCTCATCGAGGTGATAACGCACCTGGTGACCACTGTCGCTTTCGCGTTTGATCAACACACCGCGTTCGTTGTAACCGTAGCGCAGTTGAAAACCATCCTGATCTTCAAGCAAGACACGTCCGGCATCGTCATAGCGCCAGCTCAACCGCCGCCACGGGTTTTCACACAGCACCATCCGCCCGCAGGGATCGTAGTGGTATTTAACCTGTAATGTGTCGCCACTGCGCCGCTCCGTCAGCCGTCCTCTTTTGTCATAGCCATAGCGCACTTCGCGACCCAGCGGATCCTCACGACTTATCAACCGGCTGGCCTTATCCCAGCCGTAACGCGTCACCTGCCCCCAATAATCATGCTCTTCCGTCACTCGTCCGAGCGCATCGCGCGTCAATTGCCAGCGTTGGCCATTTTGATTCACCACCGTCACCAAGCGATCTTCCGCATCATAGAGAAAGCTCAGCGTCGCGCCGTCCGGGGTTTCGCAGGCCGTCAGCATGCCGCTGCCATTATAGCGAAGCTGCGTCGTTCGCCCCTGCTCATCGGTGTAACTTACCGGGTCATCTTCTCGATCGTAGACAACACGTATTTCCCCGCCTGCCGGATCGGTGGTCGCCACCAGACGGTCTTTGCTGTCCCAGTGAAAACGGGTTATCCCCCCGCTTTCGTCAATACGCTCCAGCAGCGTTCCACGTACCGAGTGGCGAAGCTGGAGCGTGCCCGCGCCGGGCTGTTCAATCCGCTGCGGAAAGCCATAACGATCATACTGATAGCGCGAGGGCGAAACACCGGGCACATGCGCCGCGCAAAGCTGCCCAAACGCGTCGTACTCATAACTCGTGGCGACACCGGTGGGATCGATTTCGCGGGTAAGATTACCGGCCTCACTGTATTCCGAGCGCCAGACCGCGCCTTTCTCATCGGTAAGCGCCAGTAATTGCCCTTCATCGTCATAAACCGCCTGAATCACGCAACCATCGGGCATCTGTTCGACGGTCATGCGCCCTTGTTCGTCATACTCCCAGCGATGGGTCGCGCCATCCGGTTCTGTCACTTCAACCGTGCGGCCAAAATCGTCATAGCGGAACACGGTGTTACCGCCCAACGGATCGATTTCCGAGACAGGCAGGCCATTTTCGTCGAAGGTGATACGCGAAACAGCACCCTGCGAGTCGGTGACTTCCACTTCGTTGAGCAGCGCGTGATACGCAAAGTGATAATCCCAAACCCCGCCGTCGCCCCAGGCGTGGATAACCTGCCAGGCCTCGTTGTACTGGTAGTGAAACCCTTGTCCGTTGCGATCAACATGGCTGACCATACGGCGCTGTTGATACGCAAAACGGCGCGGATGCGACAGCGCATCAATCTCCGCACTCAACTGGCCGTGGGTGTCATATTCGTAGCGGGTAAGCGGCGTTAACTCGCCGTCCAGCGCATTATGTAGACGCAGAGTATGCAGACGGTTTCTCTCCTGCGTGACGAGGATGTCGCGCCCGGTCATCCCGGCATGGGTGAACTCACGAATTTTCCGTAACCCGCCCTCTTCCCGCTCAAATCGCCAACCGTTGCCGCTACGATCGACAATATCGCGAACCGGCAGCGCGCCTTGCTTACCGCTAAAATGCAGCAGCGGGCCACTTTCCTGATCCACTACCCACAACACCTCGCCATCACGGGTTTCTCGCCACAGACGGCTGCCCTCAGGTAAACCATTAATGGCATGTTCGCGCCCGTCACTCTGCGGCAACGCGGCAAACAGCGTCATCCCTTCCGGCTGCGTCAGCATCGCGACGCCCTCTTCCGCCAGCACATCGAGGCGGATATCTGCCGGGGTTGACCAGCCAAAGCCGCACAGCCCTTCGACCTCAATATCCGCCGAAGAATAGCTCCGCGACCACGCCAGCGGCAGACGGCCCGCTAACAGGAAATCCTGTTGTTCCAGGCTGACGCTGCCGTCGCGAATGTCCACCGGTTCAGCGCGCAGCACGCGGCACTTGAGGAAGCCGGAGTCCATATTACGAAACAGCTTCTGGCGCAGCTTGCGAAAGCGGCGCATAAACAGCCGCCACTTCGGCGTTTTCTTCAGTTTTTTGAAGCCCTTGCCCAGCCCGCTTAACCCGGCGCGCATCAGCAGCGCCATCAGGTTGATGGTCGGCGGGCCGCCAACCACCACGTTATTGGGAATGGCGAGGTTAAAGGTGAGGGGGAGCGTCAGAGAGAGCGGTTTTGGCTTGGTGGCACGCTTGAGGCGAAACGGCGGCACCAGGCCAATAATGTTGCAGCTCAACACCGGCATGCCGATGCGCGAGAACGGCTCGCCGTCCACCGAGACAGTTTTGCTGCCCATAAACAGCTCGTCTTCAATCTGTGGGCCGCCCGGCGCGCGCAGCGGCGGCACCCACACGCCGCCGACCGGAATATGCACCGCGATGCCGCCCGTTCCTGCACTCGCGCGCTTGATGCTGTTGACGTGCACCGTGGTGCCAATCAGCGGCAGGTAATCGAACACGTCAAAAACAATGCCGATATGCGGCGTTGGCAGCGGCCACGGGTAGGTATGAATATCCAGCCCGAGCTGCGGATCGAAGTGCGCGCCGGAGTGCATAAGTCTGGCCTCAGAACATGGCGCGCAGTAACGCGCGCAAGAACGTTCGAACCTCTGTCGCCAGCTCGCTATCAGAAAGGCTTAAAAACAGCAGTGCGAGCAGCGTGACGACAACAATAATGATGATGCGATTTTTCATAGCGGGTTGCTTCCTGCAGTGTCAGATAACGATGCGTCATGGTTGCCCCAGGCAGGCAGGTTTTGCCACTCGCCAGGGGGCGCATCAAAGGGGTGAGCGATCTCCGGCAGGCCATTCCAGTGCGGGTGCAATTTCTCCCGCGCCAGCCGGATAACGCGGCGAAAACTGTCATCACCGCGACGAATCAGATTTTCCCGCTCCTCACGGATCACGGTAAACATGGCCTCAAGTTGTAACTGCAAGCGGCTTTCAGCCTGCTTAACCTGCGCAACGGTCGGCTCAGCGGCGAGCCCCGCTTCCGCCTGCTGGATCAGCCGCTGTTTTTCACGTTGCCAGCGGGCGGCGCAGGCTTCGAGCGCCTCGGTGCGACGCTTATCGTGCATACGCAATAAATCCTGAAACACCAGCGGCAGTGTGGTCTGGCTGCGTTCGGGCAGCGGCACGCTTTCCGCCGCCTGCACGGCACGCGCGTACTCCTCCATCGCCGTCGGTCGGTGCCCGGCGAGCCACAGGCAAAAACCGGACATGCGCCAGCCTTCCATCTCAAATACCGGATGGGGAATGGCCTGCGCTTCCAGCGCCGCCTGGCGATACCCTCTCGCCGCTTGCAGATGGTCTTTCTTCGCGAACCACGCGCCCGCTTCACCGAAGGTGCTTTGCGTGCGTAACTGCCCTTTCAGCGCCGGATCAGGGATATCACCAGAGAGGTTTTGCGCCTGCCGGTAGTGGGCGACAGCCTGCGCATGGTCGCCGCCTTTTAGCCAGCCACCGGCTATCAGGTTGTGCATCATCGCTTGTTGATCCGCCCAGCCGCGCCGCTGCGCAATGCCCAGCGCCAGCTCACCGCGCGCGGCGACTTGTGCGGCACTGCCTTTTTCCAGCAGTAGCATCGCATCCGCCAGATAGCGGCGAAACAGCAGCCGGTCGGCATCGCTGTCCGTCTGCTGCTGCGCGGTCTGGTGCATCACCCGCATGCCATCGACTTCATCAACGATGAGTTGGATCTCACGCGGATGCGCCTCATATAACGGCTGCCAGATCGGTTGTTCCAGCGTATCAATCAGCAGCAAACGCGGGGCGTCCGCGCCCTGCTCCAGCCAGCCTTGTAGCCAGCGCGTCAGCGCACTTTCATCGCTGACGCTGGCGGGTTTAAGCACCAGCACCAGGTAACGGAGATCCTCGGCGAAAGCCTGCGCGAAGCTCTGCAATAACGTGTTCAGCTGCGCCGGGGAGTAACAGGGCAGCCAGGGTTCCGCGTTCCATGCTGCGGCATTTTCGGTGGCTTCGTACTGCTCAACGAATTCACGGCCCAGCGCGTCGCTGTAGCCATAACCAGTTTCGAAAGGAGTATTCAGCCCAAGAAACAGATCCGGCAGTGTGCGGCCTTCCGCGTGCTGTTGCAGGGCGATAAAGGCATCCAGCAGCGATTCGCCGCCCGCCGGCACGCGCCAGATAAACAGGCGGGTGCGTGCCGCGTTCTCGCTGGCATCCAGCCAGCTTAGCTCCAGCTCGCTCATCACTTTTTCTGTGGGATTCTTTGCCGCGCTCATTCCGTGTCCTTATCAGGCGTTAAGCTCGATTTTCTTGCCATTGACCATCACGCCTGCCGCGTTAATGGTGATGGTCGAGCCGCCCGCCGTGATCTCCACGCTGCCGTTGCCAATCAGAATGCCGCTTTCGCCGACGTTGATCTGGAAAGTATCCGTTGCGCTGTCCGCCACGCTGCCCTGGGTAAAACGGGTGTCGCCGCCGGTAATGCTCAGCGTGCGTCCGGCACCAATATTCACCTCTTGCTTTTGCACCACCGTGCGCACTTCACTGCTGCTGACGGTGACATTGCGGTTGCCGGTCACTTCCAGCGTCTGGTCGCCGGTGACCTGCACGGTGCGGTTTTGCTGCACGCTCACTTTTTCGTTGCCCTGCACGGTGCGGGTTCTGTCCTGCACCACGGTCAGCGTCTGGTTGCCTTGCACAGTGCCGGTGTTGTTGCTTTTCACCGTGGTAGTGTGGTTGCCGGTAATGGTCTCATCACGGTTTTGATCGACACTGAGGGTTTCATTGCCTTTCACGCTTTCCGTGCGGTTCTGCTGCACGGTGGTGGTTTCGTTACCATTGATGGTTTTGCTGCGATCCTGGCCGATGGTGACGGTTTCATTGCCGTCCACCGTGCGGGTGCGGTTCTGTTTGATATGGCTGGTTTCGTCTTTGCCCACGGTTTTGGTGCGGTTGCTGCCAACATCATGGGTTTCGTCGTTTTCAACTTCGGTATCCATGTTGCGCTCGGCGTGCAGCCAGAGTTGTTCTTCCCCGGCTTTATCTTCAAAGCGCAGGGCGTTGGCGTTATCCGGCGAGCCATCTTTCGAACGGCTCATAAAGCCCATCTGCGTGGCCGCCGCCGGCAGCGCCCACGGCGGCATGCTGGCTTCGTTATAAACGCGGCCAATGATTATCGGCCTGTCCGGTTCACCGTTAATAAAATCGACCACCACTTCGTCGCCCACGCGCGGGATCTGCACACCGCCATAGCCCTGGCCAGCCCACGCGCTGGAGACACGCACCCAGCAAGAGCTGTTCTCATCGCCCTGGCTTTGTCGATCCCAGTGGAACTTCACCTTCACGCGGCCATATTTATCCGTCCAGATCGACTCACCTTGCGGCCCGACCACGCGCGCCGTTTGTGGGCCATACGTGCGCGGCCAGTCGGTGAGCGATGCCGGGCGAAAAGGCGTTGTCGCCGGAATAACGGTAAAGCCGATATTGTGCTGTGAGCTGAATGGCCCACCGGAGGCGTACTGATTCTCTTCAAACGCATACTGAGCGCCAATCACCAGCCACTGGGCGTTATCGGCAAAGTTGGGCGCATTGGTAAGCCGAAAAAGATAGCCGGGCGCGATACCGGTCGCGGTGCCGGAGCCTTGCATTTGCTGCTGCTCCGCTTGCCATGCCTGCTGGCGAATACGCGCGTATGATTCACCATCGCCATGCTCAACAAAGCGGCCTGGCCAGTCATAAACATCAATTTTCCCCGGGCTTGGCGAAACGGGATTTTGCAGGGTTTGCAGCATCCAGGCATGCGGCTTTCGGAAATCGTAGTCATCGGTGCTGTACAGACCCGGCGTAACGACATGGCGCGCCAGTAACTGGCTGATGCCCTCTTCGTTGACCGCGCCGCCACCGGCTTGCGCGTGCCAGGGGATGGTGTCGTAACCGGGAAAAACTTCGGCCTGCGAGTAGTCGTCCATCAGCACCAGCGTGTGGCCCTCTTTGCTGTGGCGAAACAGGTAGCTGATGCCTTCAAGCTCCAGCAGACGGCTGATGAAGTGGAAGCTACTTTCACCATACTGCACGCTGTAATCCCACTGGCGGTAGCTGCGCGTCAGTTTGTCTTCAACCTTGACGTTGTATTCGGAAAACAGCGTTTTGGCGATATCCGGCACGCGCTGCTGCTGGAAAATGCGGAAGTTGCGATCGCGCATCATCGGCCAGAAATCAGGTTCAAGTGTTGCCTGATACGCCGCATAATGCGTGCCGTCCAGCTCTTCGGTACGCACCGAAACAGCAGTCACTTTGCCGGAAAGATAGCGTTCGCTGCCCGGCATCTGGCACGGGATCACCACCGTCATCTCCTGCCCGAGCAGTTTTTGCCGATCGATGGTGAAATCTTTGCTCAGCAGGTCAACCTGAAAACGAAAAGGGGTGGAAAGGTACTCTTCCCCTTTCAGTTTCCAGAACAGGAGTGAATCACTGCCAACGGATGACAGGACGGTTATCCGGTTAACCATACGTATTCCTTGGTAGCGGCGGCGGATATTTCGGGAGAAAACGATTTGCGGGAAATCATTCAAAAGAAACGTATACGCGCGCGTATTATTTACTAACGACCAATGATTACGAGTAATATTATCTTCAGTTCATAAAAACGACAGTTAAATACATCTCAGAATCGTCTTATTTTATAATTAAAATAATAACTTATTTAAAATCAATTGAGTGAAAATAACCATAATAAAAGAGTGGGTTTCAGGTTATTCGATTCAGCTAACAATTAAGAATAACGCATCATATATTCTTTTATTTCTTACGATATCCCCTAAACGAAACTGACGTATTGTAAATTAAAAATAGATATCAGTTTACCTGCCTTTTTATCGCCGATGCATACTATGAGGCCCACGATGACTAATTTGCCGGAATTCCCTCAATTCGGTGAATTAATCTTTGGTGAAAAAGAAATGCTATTTACGCCAGGAGCCCATATTGAAGGCCTGGATATTCACCGTGTTGTTCCAAAAGGCAACCCGCAACTGAAAGCCACAATGGATAAAACCGAGGTTGCACTCAAAGCCGACGGATTGAATCAACGCATATTGCACGAATGCTTCGGCGCGGATGTGTCAATGTAACCCGCAGCCGCGGAATAAAAAAAACCCCGCCAGGCGGGGTTTTTAAATTTGCGGAGTAACGCAAATCAGAACGGAATGTCGTCGTCAAAATCCATCGGCGGTTCGTTAGACGGTGCCGGTGCGGACTGCTGCTGCGGGCGAGACTGCGCGCCGCCGCTGAACTGATTGCCACCCTGCGGCTGTTGAGGCTGACCCCAACCGCCCTGCTGCTGACCGCCACCTGCCGGTGCGCCGCCACCCTGACGGCCGCCCAGCATCTGCATGGTGCCGCCAACGTTAACCACGACTTCAGTGGTGTATTTTTCCTGACCGGATTGATCGGTCCACTTGCGGGTGCGCAGCTGACCTTCGATATAAACCTGAGAGCCTTTACGCAGGTACTCGCCGGCCACTTCCGCCAGCTTGCCAAACAGCACAACGCGGTGCCATTCGGTCTGCTCTTTGGTTTCGCCGGTCTGCTTGTCACGCCAGGATTCGGAAGTAGCCAGCGTAATGTTGGCAACTGCGCCACCACTCGGCATATAGCGTACTTCCGGGTCCTGGCCCAGATTACCGACGAGAATCACCTTGTTTACGCCTCTGCTGGCCATATTGTGTCTCCTGAAAACGTTGCTTGATTCTTAGTAGTGTAAACGCGCGATTGTAGCATTACAAAGCCACACTTAGATAGCTGCGAGGAGGATTCCAGATTATCGCCGCGCGCCATAGTTTGACATACCCGAAGCGAAGATGCATGCGAATACTGTATATTCATTCAGGTTAAATTGTGTCATAATTAGCCGTTTCTGACCGCTGGTTGTCCTTCAAACACACCAGGCAAAAAAGTGTTCCTCCGGGTAAAAGGTGAATGGATTGGATAAGATAGAAGTACGGGGCGCCCGCACCCATAATCTCAAAAACATCAACCTCGTCATCCCTCGCGACAAACTGATTGTCGTTACCGGGCTGTCGGGTTCTGGTAAGTCCTCACTGGCTTTCGACACACTCTATGCCGAAGGGCAGCGTCGTTACGTTGAATCGCTCTCAGCGTATGCGCGTCAGTTTCTGTCGCTGATGGAAAAACCGGACGTTGACCACATTGAAGGTTTATCGCCCGCCATTTCTATTGAACAAAAATCGACATCCCACAACCCGCGCTCCACCGTCGGCACGATCACGGAAATTCACGATTACCTGCGTCTGCTGTTCGCTCGCGTTGGCGAGCCGCGTTGCCCGGATCACGACGTTCCGCTGGCGGCGCAAACCGTGAGCCAGATGGTGGATAACGTGTTGTCGCAGCCAGAAGGCAAGCGCCTGATGCTGCTGGCGCCGGTTATCAAAGAGCGTAAAGGCGAGCACACCAAAACGCTGGAAAACCTTGCAAGCCAGGGTTACATCCGTGCGCGTATTGACGGCGAAGTGTGCGATCTCTCCGATCCGCCAAGCCTCGAACTACAAAAGAAACACACCATTGAAGTGGTGATTGACCGTTTTAAAGTGCGCGAAGACCTCGCCCAGCGCCTGGCGGAATCGTTTGAAACCGCACTGGAGCTTTCCGGTGGCACGGCCGTGGTGGCCGATATGGACGAACCAACCGCTGAAGAGTTGCTATTCTCCGCCAACTTCGCCTGCCCGATTTGTGGCTACAGCATGCGCGAGCTGGAACCGCGTCTGTTCTCGTTCAACAACCCGGCTGGCGCATGCCCGACCTGCGACGGTCTGGGCGTGCAGCAATATTTCGATCCGGATCGCGTGATCCAGAACCCGGAGCTGTCGCTGGCCGGTGGCGCGATTCGCGGCTGGGATCGCCGCAACTTCTACTATTTCCAGATGCTGAAATCGCTGGCGGAACACTACAAATTCGACGTGGAAGCGCCGTGGGAAAGCCTGAGCGCCAACGTGCAGAAAGTGGTGCTGTTTGGTTCCGGTAAAGAGTCGATTGAGTTCAAATACATGAACGATCGTGGCGACACTTCCGTGCGTCGTCACCCGTTTGAAGGCGTGCTGCATAACATGGAGCGTCGTTACAAAGAGACGGAATCCAGTGCCGTACGTGAAGAACTGGCGAAGTTTATCAGCAATCGCCCGTGCGCTTCTTGTGAAGGGACGCGTCTGCGTCGCGAAGCGCGCCACGTCTTTGTCGAAAACACCCCGCTGCCGACCATTTCCGATATGAGCATCGGCCATGCGATGGACTTCTTCAACAACCTGAAACTTTCCGGCCAGCGGGCAAAAATCGCCGAAAAAGTGCTGAAAGAGATTGGCGATCGCCTGAAGTTCCTGGTGAACGTCGGCCTGAACTACCTGACGCTCTCGCGCTCGGCAGAAACGCTCTCAGGCGGTGAAGCGCAGCGCATTCGTCTGGCAAGCCAGATTGGTGCGGGTTTGGTAGGCGTCATGTATGTGCTGGATGAGCCTTCAATCGGCCTGCACCAGCGCGATAACGAACGTCTGCTCGGCACACTTATTCATCTGCGTAACCTCGGTAACACGGTGATTGTCGTCGAACACGACGAAGACGCCATTCGCGCCGCCGACCATGTGATCGACATTGGCCCTGGCGCGGGCGTACACGGTGGCCAAGTGGTGGCCGAAGGGACGCTGGATGCCATCATGGCGGTGCCGGAATCCCTGACCGGGCAGTACATGAGCGGCAAACGTAAAATTGAGCTGCCAAAACAGCGCGTGAAAGCCGATCCGGAAAAAGTGCTTAAATTGACTGGCGCGCGCGGTAACAACCTGAAAGATGTGACGCTGACGCTGCCAGTGGGCCTGTTCACCTGTATCACCGGCGTTTCCGGCTCCGGTAAATCGACGCTCATCAACGATACGCTGTTCCCGATCGCCCAGCGTCAGTTGAACGGTGCGACCATCGCCGAACCTGCGCCGTATCGCGATGTGCAGGGGCTGGAGCATTTCGACAAAGTCATTGATATCGACCAGAGCCCGATTGGGCGCACGCCGCGCTCCAACCCGGCAACCTATACCGGTGTCTTTACGCCGGTGCGCGAGCTGTTTGCCGGTGTGCCGGAGTCCCGCTCGCGCGGTTACACGCCGGGGCGCTTCAGCTTTAACGTGCGCGGCGGTCGCTGCGAAGCGTGCCAGGGTGATGGCGTAATCAAAGTTGAGATGCACTTTCTGCCGGATATTTACGTGCCGTGCGACCAGTGCAAAGGCAAGCGCTACAACCGCGAAACGCTGGAGATCAAATACAAAGGCAAGACTATCCATGAAGTGCTGGATATGACTATCGAAGAAGCACGCGAATTCTTCGATGCGGTTCCGGCGCTGGCGCGTAAGCTGCAAACGCTGATGGATGTTGGTCTGACCTATATTCGTCTTGGACAGTCGGCGACGACGCTTTCCGGCGGTGAAGCCCAGCGCGTGAAGCTGGCGCGCGAACTGTCGAAACGCGGCACCGGGCAGACGCTTTACATCCTCGACGAACCGACCACCGGCCTGCACTTTGCTGATATCCAGCAGTTGCTGGACGTGCTCCATCAATTACGGGATCAGGGCAACACCATTGTGGTCATTGAGCACAACCTGGACGTGATTAAAACAGCGGACTGGATTGTCGACCTCGGCCCGGAAGGCGGCAGCGGCGGCGGCGAGATTCTGGTCTCCGGCACGCCGGAAACGGTCGCCGAATGCGAAGCCTCTCACACGGCGCGCTTCCTCAAACCGATGCTGAAATAATTACACGGAGAGTTGGTGCCGGACCTGTTCCGGCACCAACTCAATCGCCTGCTGATACGACGCATCCACTAGGTAGTAAATCTGCGAATCCGGTAACGAACCATCAAGGTAAACGGTGCTCCAGTGCGCTTTATTCAAATGGCGGCTGGGGCGCACATCTTCATGCTGCTGGCGCAGCAAATCTGCCAGTTCCGGGCTCGTTTTCAGCGACGCCGCTGGCCGGCCTTCCACCTCTTTCACCATCACAAACAGCACATCCGCAACTTTGATTTGTGTTGCTTTCCAGTCGCTGTGCACACTCTGTTCAGCGCCAGGCTTCGCCATGCAATATTGCAGTAACTCGGAAATTGTCACTTTTGCTTCTCCTTGTCGTGTCGTGGTGGGGTATCGCGATCGGCATAAATACGTCATTTAAGCGTAGTGTATGGATAAAAAAATCGTGGGCCGTTACAAAACCTGACGATCAACACAACCTAAACAGAATCGAGAACGCCGGAACCTTTTGTGATTTTGAGTGACAAATAGTTACAAGTAGAAAGTAATAGTTATTTTTTCATTTTTTTCAATAAGATAAGAAAGGCACATTAATGTGCTGTTGATTGCGGATAAAAGAGAAAACTCCCGGAGATGCCTGATGAGCATATTACATGGCGAGAAGAAAACCGTCCTTGTCGCTGAAGATGATAGTGATATTGCCGGTGTTATGATTGCTTACCTCGAGCGCGACAAGTTCGCGGTGCTTCATGCCCCTGATGGTGAAAAAGCGGTCATGATAGCCGAAAAATATCAGCCTGATTTTATTATTCTGGATATCAAAATGCCGAAAAAGGACGGCTGGCAAGTATTGATGGAGCTGCGCCAGACCACCGATATCCCCATTATGATGCTGACTGCGATAGACACCGATACGGATAAGATCCAGGCATTAAAAACGGGCGCTGATGATTTTCTGGTGAAACCGTTCAACCCGGAGGAATTAGTCGCCAGGGTGCATGTTATTTTAAAAAGAAGCCAGCAATATCATGATCGGGAAAATCTCAAACTTTATAAAACCAGAAACATTGAAATTAATAAAATAACGCATCAGGTTTATGTTGGTCCGAAGAAAACGGATTTATCTACAGACTTAACCTCAACAGAATTTAAGATCTTGATGCATTTAATTCGCTATCCGCAGCGCGTCTTTACGCGCGAAGAAATCATGAATGCTTGCATGCCAGAGGGTAATGCCTGCGATCGCACCGTGGATAGCCATGTCAGCAAATTAAGAAAGAAGATCCAGCAGGCGGGCATTGTCAATGTGCCCGAGTGCGTACGCGGCTTTGGCTATCGGCTGGGAGATTAAGGTAGCCAAAAACTCCCGGCGGGGGATATACCGCCGGGAGCCTCCGTTAGAACAGCGTCCTGCCCAACGGCAGAATGTCGCACCACTGTTTTTTATAGCTCCAGTAATCTTTATAGACCCCGAGAGAGAACTTAAATTTTTTATCTTTCGCGGTACATAATTCTTTCGCTTTACAGATATTCACCCACAACAAAATACTGCCCAAATTAAATTCAGGATAATTTTGCGAATAGCCACCATTAATATCATCAAAATAAAAATAACCATCACATTCGGCCATAAAAATGATATCAAATGCGCAAGGTTGACCATGAATAAACAATACCGCGCCAAAGAGTAAATGCCGCAATGCAGCAAATGTTCTGATTAAGTCATCACGCGCAAAACAGTAAATTTTACCCTGCCAGCGCTGTTTGAACACGTCGATATAAATATCGGCCAGTTCGCTATCTGAAAAGTCATCAACCCACCGAACTTCACCGCCACAGGCAAGAAACTTTTTCATTTCGCCGTTGCGTTTTTTCTGTGACGCTTTCGAGAGGCTCTCTTTGACGTAGCAGAGCTTGTTTTTTAAATAACGGCTGAATAAAACATTGAGAAAATCTGTGCGATGGCGCGGCGACAGCCGCTTGGTAACCGCAGGTAAATACCCTACCTTTTTCGTTTGCAGCGGCAGCATGATGTCATCAAAAACAAAGGGATAACGCCGGTCCTGTAGCGATAGCGAACCCTTCACCGCGTAACACGCGCCAACGTATACCTGCTTGCGACGAATGACGTAAAAATCCAGCTTCGCCCCCGTTTCAGCACTTAAAAATTGCAGCACATCCGGATGTGTACAGACAGAACCGCCAAATTGTTGCCAGACCATTTTATAGGTGGCGAAATCGCACGGTTCCCAACCGTACAGCCACGCGAAAACATTCCGTAAAACCATAACTACCCCGTGTTATCAGACGACCCACACGTCTTTATGCAGGCTTATAACCGGGGTATATGGAGGTTTGATGGAGCGACTACTCTCCTTGCAGCGTGGCGATGATTTTGCGCGAGCCACCGTGAATACGGTGTTCGCCAAGCCAAATTCCCTGCCACGTACCCAGCACTACGCGCCCGTTTTGCACAGGTAACAGCAGAGAGACGCCTAACAGCGAGGATTTAATGTGCGACGGCATATCATCCGGCCCTTCGTAATCATGCTCATACGGCGCGTTGTCCGGCACGGCTTTAAGAAAATGCTGCTCCATATCGTGGCGCACGGTGGGATCGCAATTTTCGTTCAGGGTGAGCGAAGCAGAGGTATGTTGCAGCAACAAGTGCAGCAAACCAACGTTAATGCGGGAGATATCGCGAAGTTGCCCAAGCACCTCGTCCGTCACCAGATGAAACCCGCGCGACTTCGCGCCAAGCGTAAGGGTTTGTTGATACCACATGCCTATCTCCTGTCAGCAAAATGAACTCTTGTCAGTGTGGCAGCATGTTGCCAAAACAGGAAAGCCAGGGCTAATACTCGGAGTTCACAATCACTTCCTCGCCCAGCGCGCCTGCCTGCGGTAAAGGGCGATAGGTCGAGTTTGAAGCGCGTAGCACGCGAATTGGCCGGGCTTCGCTTTCTCGTGCCGCGGTGATATCGCTGTCTGAATCGCCATAGAAAATGCGGATTTTATTGGCTTTCAGCCACTGGGTTTTGCTGTTCTGGCCGGGCTTATCGCCGGCGAAAATCACCGGATTCATATTGGCCGCAGGAATAAGAAAATCGTCCTGTAGCGTTTTACTCACCGTTTCCGTTTTTGTCGGGCTGCGTCCGGTGATGAAAAAGATGCTGTCACCGCGCTTTACATGCATCGCGATCAGATGGCGGGCCACTTCTTTCGGAATACTGAACTCGTCCCAGCCGTTGTTCATCTTTTCCCAAAACGCCGGGTTTTGGAGATAGGCTTCGCTCTCCGGCGACCAGGTTTTTTTACCGCGCCAGAAACCGGGACTGGAAAACAGCACCGTGTCGTCAATATCAAACCCGACGGCCATTGGCGGGCGTTCGATAAGAGAATTTTCAATTTGCGCCACAGAAACCCAGTGAACAGGTGCCTGTTCGGCGAGTCTGGCAACATTGGTGCCTTCAGATACCGGCGTGGGTGCCGATGCGTAAACCGCGCTGCCAAACGTCATCCACAGGCAGACCGCGCCGAGCGCGCGTATGAACTTTCGCATATTTATCCCTAAATTATCAGTTCGTTATATTTTATAAATGGTGCGAATGGTCAAAATGTTACCAGACCATACCCTGTGAAGCCGATGAAAAAAAGGATTTTTTGCAGATTATTCAGAGAATAAGCGAATGTTGAGGCATAAATAATCCCCTGCCAGACCGCAGGGGATGAAGAAATGTAAGTGGGTGCTTACATTACTGCGGCGAATGCTTGCGCCACGCGGTGGACATTGCGGCTGTTAAGACCGGCAACGCACATCCGCCCGCTGGCGATGAGATAAACGCCAAACTCTTCACGCAGACGATCAACCTGCGCTGCGCTCAGGCCGGTATAACTGAACATGCCGCGCTGTTTAAGCAGGTAATCGAAATTCCCGCCCGGTACTGCCTCTTTCAGCACGGTGACCAGCTCCTGGCGCATCGCCAGAATGCGCGTACGCATGGCTTCCACTTCTGCCAGCCAGGAGGCTTTCAGGCCGGCGTCGCCAAGCACTGTCGCGACCAGCTGTGCGCCAAAATTCGGCGGGCTGGAGTAGTTACGGCGCACGGTGGCCTTGAGCTGCCCCAGCACGCGGCTGGCGGCGTCCGCATCGTCACACACCACGGAAAGCCCGCCAACGCGCTCGCCATACAGCGAGAAAATTTTCGAAAATGAGTTGCTGACCAGCGCAGGCAGCCCGGCGCGGGCAACAGCGCGGATGGCATAAGCATCGTCTTCCATTCCGGCACCAAAGCCCTGATAGGCGATGTCGAGGAACGGGATCAGATTGCGCGCTTTCAACACCTCAACCACCTGGTCCCATTGCGCGTGAGTGAGATCCGCACCGGTTGGGTTATGGCAGCAGGGGTGCAGCAGCACAATGCTCTGTGCGGCCAGGGTGTTCAATTTTTCCAGAAATGCTTCAAAACGCACGCCATTGGTGGTGCTGTCGTACCAGGGGTAAGTACTCACTACAAACCCGGCACCTTCAAATATCGCAACATGGTTTTCCCAGGTCGGGTCACTGACCCACACGCCGGAATCTGGAAAGTAACGTTTCAGAAAATCTGCGCCGACTTTCAGCGCACCGGAGCCGCCTAATGTCTGGATGGTAGCAACACGTTTTTGCGCCAGTACCGGGTGTTCTGCACCGAATAGCAGCGGAGCTATCGCGTCGCGATAGCTGTTGAGCCCTTCCATCGGCAGATAGACCGATGCACCGTGCGGCTGTGCGTTCAGGCGCGCTTCGGCCTCGGCAACCGCCTGCAAACGCGGGATGATGCCGTCTTCGTTGTAATACAGCCCGATACTGAGATTGACCTTGTCGCTGCGGGGATCTTCTTTAAAGCGCTCCATTAACGACAGAATCGGGTCGCCGGCGTAGGCGTCAACTTTCTGAAACACGCGTGTACTCTCCAGGTTTACAGTAGGCAAGAACCACCACAATAAACCGGAAGCAGAGGAAGATCGAGAGCAGTAACAGCGGTGTTAAAAAATAAGCGCTTTAGCCGCGCAGCGCGGCGAGAATTTGCGCCACGCGCTCGCTTACCGAACCGCGTACACGCAGAAAGGGAATACCGCGTTGCGTCAGTTGTTCGTTGTACCAGGCCTGCTGGCGCTGGCGGAAGGTTTCATCCTGGCGGGTGCCGTCCTGTACAAACGGGAAATCGTCGTCGCACAGCACCACGAGGTGGTAGTGCCGCTGCGCCAGTGCATAGAGCGCATCCGGCGCGTGGCCAAACATCGCCAGCGTATAAAACAGCGTTGTTATCGGCGAGGTGTCGCACACCAGCCACTGCCAGGCGTCGGCGGCATTTTCGCGTTGCACCTGCGTTTGTGCAATCGGCAGCATATCGTCATAAACCAGTTCACCGCCCTTTTCATCCCAGCGTTCGCGACCATATTCCGCCACATACGCCGTATCCAGCGCTTGTGCCAGCGCAACGCTCAGGGTGCTTTTGCCGGTCGATTCACCGCCCAGCAGACAAATGCGCTGCACGAAATCCCGGTAAACAACGGGCGCTAACATCTGCCGCCAGCGATGAACATCGTGGCGGATCAGCGTGCCGGAAGGCGCTTGCTCCCCCAGCTCACGCTGCAAACGCACATGCGCGACAGGGCGTGCAAAGCGTTCACTGAGTACGCGGGCAAAGCCGTCGCCGTAATCCTCGGCGGTAAACACCGCCTGCGGCTGGCAGTGCAGAATCCGCAAACAGATATCGGCCATATAGTGACGGTGCAGATCGCCGTCGGCATCGTTATGCGGTGGTGCGCTCAAGCCATAATCAGCGAGACGCTGGGGTGTGAGAACCAGAATGTCGCCTTGTGGGAAACGCGCACGCAGCCAGCGCTCGCGTTTTTCAGGCTCGCAGCCGGGTAATTCCGGCAGGGAATAACTGACGATCCAGACACGCTCGCACTGTTCCAGCGCGGCATTGATCAATCGCTCGTGGCCGCAGTGTAACGGCGCAAATTTTCCGACAACCAGCCCGCTGGCAAAGCGCTTCATCGCGCGGCCATCGCTTTGCGCCACTGATACAGACCATGCCAGGCGTTACACCAGAAGACAAGGTACAACCCGGCGGTGAGCCAGAGATCGCGCGCGGCGTACAGCGGCACGGCAATGGTGTTAACCAGCAGCCAGAAATACCAGCTTTCGAGCCTGCGCCCCATCAGCATAAATTGCGCGAGCACGCTGAAAACCATGATGGCGGAGTCCAGCCACGGCGACCACGCATTGGTAAAGCGGTGCAACAGCCAGGCGTAGCACCCGGCGACAACCAGCGCGCCCGCTAACATCAGCAACAAATGGTTAAGCGGCGTTTTGCGCACCGCCAACTCGCTGCCGTGGTTGCCTTTCAGCCAGTTGATCCACCCAGCAATACTGCTGGCAATAAAGAACAGTTGCAGCGTGACATCGGCATAGAGCTGTACGGAGTAGAACACCCAGCCATACAGCACACAGCCGATAATCCCCGTCCACCAGGTGTGCATATTATTGCGCGCGGCAAGCCATACAGAGAGGGCATAAGCCAGGCAGGCGGCGATTTCCATTGGCGACAAGGCGCAATCCTTTTAGTCGATGTATTTTAATGTCGCCCGCGAAGTCAGGCGCGTGATAAGTTCGTAAGCACTCACTTTTGTTGCTTCAGCAATGCGTTCAACGGGCAAACCTTCTCCCCACAGCACCACTTCATCACCGGCTTTGTCTTGCGCATCCGGGCCGAGATCAACGCAAATCATATCCATTGCCACACGCCCGACAATCGGCACTTCACGACCGTTGATCAGCACTGGCGTACCCGAAGGTGCAGCGCGCGGATAGCCATCGCCGTAACCCATCGCCACCACGCCTAAACGCGTGTTACGCGTACTTTCCCAGGTGCCGCCATAGCCCACCGCATCGCCCGCATTATGTTCGCGCACCGCAATCAGTTGCGAAGTCAGCGTCATGGCAGGCTGAAAACCAAAATCGGCACCCCACGGTTTATGATCGAGCGGCGAAACACCGTACAAAATAATGCCAGGACGAACCCAGTCAAAGTGCGATTGCGGCCACAGCAGCGTACCGCCGGAAGCGGCTATGGAACGCAGGCCGGGTTTACCGTTGGTAAAGGTGGTGAAGATATCAAGCTGGCGCTCTGTTGCGCCGCATTCCGGCTCGTCGGCGCGGGCAAAATGGCTGGCAACGTTGACCGGCTGGCGCACATTTTTGCACTGTGACAAGCGCGTATAAAACGCCTCAGCTTCATGCGGATGTACGCCAAGGCGATGCATGCCGGTATCGAGCTTCATCCACACGGTAACCGGCGCTTTCAGCGTCGCGGTTTCCAGCGCTTCCAGCTGTTCAAGGCTGTGAATCACCGTATGAAGCTGATGTTCAGCCACCAATGGCAGATCGCTGGCGGCGAAGAAACCTTCCAGCAGCAAAATCGGTTGTATGATGCCGCCCGCGCGTAATTGCAGGGCTTCTTCAAGACGGGAGACACCGAAAGCATCGGCATCGGGGAGCGTTCGCGCGGTCTCGAGAAGACCGTGTCCATAGGCGTTCGCTTTCACGACTGCAACCACGCGGCTGGCGGGAGCCAGTTTACGCAGGCGTTGCAGATTGTGTCGCAGAGCGCGGCGGTTAACTACTACGGTTGCCGCTTGCATTTACCTTACCCTATCAAGCAATCGTCAATATCATTCGTGTGCAGGAAGAGGACAAGCCCGTCGATCCCGGCAGTGTTGTAAACCAGGCGACCGGGATGAACGAGCGCAGTCAACGCCCCAGCAATGCGAAGGATGAAGAGGATTTATTCGTCGTCGTATTGTGGCCCAGCATAATTGTCAAAGCGCGACCACTGCCCGTTAAATGTCAGACGCACGGTACCGATCGGCCCGTTACGCTGCTTACCAATAATGATTTCTGCAATGCCTTTCAAATCACTGTTTTCGTGATAAACCTCGTCACGATAAATAAACATGATCAAGTCGGCGTCCTGCTCGATGGAGCCGGACTCACGCAAGTCGGAGTTTACCGGGCGTTTATCGGCGCGCTGCTCCAGTGAGCGGTTAAGCTGCGACAGCGCTACCACCGGCACTTGCAACTCTTTCGCCAGCGCTTTTAGCGAGCGGGAGATTTCGGCGATTTCCAGCGTACGGTTATCCGACAACGACGGCACACGCATCAGTTGCAGGTAGTCGATCATAATAAGCCCAATGCCGCCATGCTCGCGGGCGATACGCCGCGCACGGGATCGGACTTCCGTCGGCGTCAGGCCGGAAGAGTCATCAATATAGATATTGCGTTTTTCCAGCAGGATGCCCATGGTGCCGGAGATGCGCGCCCAGTCTTCATCGTCCAGTTGGCCGGTACGAATGCGCGTCTGATCGACACGCGAAAGGGAGGCCAGCGAACGCATCATGATCTGTTCGGAGGGCATCTCAAGACTGAAGATTAATACCGGTTTATCCTGCAACATCGCCGCGTTTTCAACGAGGTTCATCGCAAATGTCGTTTTACCCATCGACGGACGCGCAGCAACAATGATCAAATCCGACGGCTGTAAGCCCGCCGTTTTCTTATTAAGATCGTCATAGCCTGTATTCACACCGGTGACACCGTCGTGCGGCTGCTGGAAAAGCTGTTCGATACGCGAAACGGTCGCTTCAAGCACATCGGCGATGTTTTTCGGGCCTTCGTCTTTGTTCGCGCGGCTTTCGGCGATTTTAAAAACGCGGGATTCGGCAAGGTCGAGCAGATCTTCACTGCTGCGCCCCTGCGGATCAAAACCAGCGTTGGCGATTTCATTCGCCACCGAAATCATTTCACGCACTACCGCACGTTCACGCACGATATCGGCATAAGCGCTGATGTTTGCCGCACTTGGCGTATTTTTGGAAAGCTCCGCCAAGTAAGCAAAGCCGCCAACAATGTCCAGTTGCCCCTGGAGCTCCAGCGATTCTGCGAGCGTTATCAGATCGATGGGTTTGCCCATCTCCTGCAAGCGGTGCATCTCGGTAAAAATATGGCGGTGCGGGCGCGTATAAAAATCATCCGCCACGACGCGTTCGGCAACATCGTCCCAACGCTCGTTATCCAGCATTAAACCGCCCAACACCGACTGCTCCGCTTCAATAGAATGCGGAGGCACTTTCATCCCCTCGAGCTGTACGTCGCGGGTTTCAGTCTGTTTGTTGAAGGGTTTATTTCCTGCCATAGTGAATGGAGCTATCCGGGTTATGAATGGGTTGAGAGATTATCACATCAGGAGGAAGCATGGCGACGAGAATAGAATTTCAAAAGCATGGTGGGCCTGAGGTGCTTAAAGCGGTTGAGTTCACCCCCGCAGCGCCAGCGGAAAACGAAGTGCAGGTAGAAAATAAAGCCATCGGCATCAACTATATCGATACCTATATCCGTAGCGGGTTATATCCACCGCCAGCGTTACCCAGTGGGCTGGGCACCGAAGCGGCAGGCGTGGTTAGCAAAGTGGGCAGCTGCGTCACGCAGGTGAAAGTGGGCGATCGCGTGGTGTATGCGCAATCGGGGCTGGGCGCGTACAGCTCGGTACACAACGTTTTAGCGGATAAAGTTGCGGTGCTGCCGAACGCTATCTCCTTTGAACAAGCGGCGGCGTCATTCCTGAAAGGGCTGACGGTGTTTTATCTGCTGCGCAAAACCTACGAAATCAAGCCCGATGAAATGTTCCTGTTCCACGCTGCCGCCGGTGGCGTCGGGCTGATTGCCTGCCAGTGGGCAAAAGCACTCGGCGCGAAACTGATTGGTACCGTAGGTTCCGCGCAAAAAGCGCAGCGCGCATTACAGGCGGGCGCCTGGCAGGTGATCAACTACAGCGAAGAGAATGTGGTGGAACGTGTCAAAGAACTCACCGGCGGTAAAAAGGTGGCGGTGGTGTACGACTCGGTGGGGAAAGACACCTGGGAAACGTCGCTTGATTGTCTGCGACGTCGCGGATTGATGGTGAGCTTTGGCAACTCTTCCGGCCCGGTTACCGGCGTGAATCTGGGTATTCTTAACCAGAAAGGCTCGCTCTACGCCACACGCCCTTCCCTCAATGGCTATGTCACTAACCGGGAAGAGTTGCAGGAAGCCAGTAATGAGCTGTTTTCGCTGATTGCCAGTGGGGTTATCAAAGTGGATGTGGCCGACAGCCAGAAGTTCGCGCTGCAAGATGCACAGCGGGCGCATGAAGTGCTGGAGAGCCGGGCGACGCAGGGCTCCAGTCTGTTGATCCCTTAAGCTAATCGCCTGAAAGAATTAGGGCTTCCCTTAGGAAGCCCTTTCTTTTTTAGTTCGGCTGCATTGTAGGGTACAGCGCGATGAATTCGTTAACGTCGCGATAGTGACAGATTTAATAAGTAAATCCTATTCGGTTCTAAGCAATGTTCCGGGAAAGTCTTCGGTATGTGACGAACCACGCAATACTTTAGTAACGCCAACGGTTATTGCGTTGATAACGTGGGACCTTCGGTTCTTTCACGGCACGGATAATCCAGACAACGGCGACGGCCAGCAGCAGCCATGGCAATAGCTTGATCATCAACGCGAAAAGGCCGCCGAGAAACATGACAGCTGTTGCCACCAGCAGCGCTGCGATGATGCCCAGCAGCGAAACGCCGGTCACCAGCAACATGATAAAAAAGCCCACGATAAACAGTAATTCCAGCATGATGGATCTCCCAAAGAGGTAACTCCCGCTGTTATTACAAGAAACATGCCAGAAAAAAATTATCTTAGTTATCAATAAAAAAGCTCCGCAGCAGAAGGCGAAGCTTAGTGAATTTGACTACCTTTTGGTGAAATTTTAACGCTTTGACGCCACCAGGTTGAGCGCGTGTTCCACCACCGCGATATCCGCACCGGCTTTATGCGCATTTTCACTCAGATAACGACGCCACTGGCGCGCGCCGGGAACGCCCTGAAACAGCCCCAGCATATGGCGCGTGATATGCCCGAGATACGCGCCCTGACTCAGCTCGCGCTCAATGTAGGGATACATGGCGCGCACCACGGCGACCGGATCGGCATCCGGCACGTCTGCACCAAAGATCTCGCGATCCACTGGTGCCAGCATGCCAGGGTTCTGATACGCTTCGCGACCGACCATCACGCCATCCATATGCTCCAGATGCGATTTGGCTTCTTCCAGCGATTTGATACCGCCGTTAATCGCCATTGTCAGGTGCGGAAAATCACGCTTCAACTGATAAACGCGAGGGTAATCCAGCGGTGGAATTTCGCGGTTCTCTTTCGGGCTTAATCCTGAAAGCCACGCTTTGCGCGCATGGATGATAAAACTTTCACATTCGCCTTTTCCAGCCACGGTGCCAATAAAGTCGCAGAGAAATTCGTAGCTGTCCTGATCGTCAATGCCAATACGCGTTTTGACAGTGACCGGAATTGACACCACATCACGCATCGCTTTGATGCAATCCGCCACCAGTTGCGCTTCGCCCATCAGGCATGCGCCGAAACGGCCATTCTGCACGCGATCGGACGGACATCCGACGTTGAGGTTAATTTCATCATACCCGCGCGCTTCGGCCAGCTTCGCACAATGGGCAAGCTGCGCCGGATCGCTACCGCCGAGCTGCAACGCCACCGGATGTTCTTCTTCGCTATACGCCAGGTAATCGCCCTTGCCATGAATGATGGCACCGGTGGTGACCATTTCGGTGTAGAGCAACGTCTGGCGCGACAGCTGGCGCAAGAAGTAGCGGCAATGTCTGTCCGTCCAGTCAAGCATCGGCGCAATGGAGAAACGATGGGCAGGAAAAGTAGCGGACTGATTGTGTGGCAGCATGGCGAATATTTAAGCATCGAATGAAAAAGGGGCGCTACTATAGCACAGGCAAAACCGGAGGCGCAGCGCCTCCGGCTAAACCTTAGAATGTGACGCTCAGCTGCGCGCCTGCGCCCCAGGTTTCATCTTCGCCGACCAGCCCCATCAAATCGACATGGACACGGTTAAACGGTGCAAAACCGACACCGCCAGTGAAGACGTTTTTATCATCGCCTTTCACATCCGCACGGTAACCGGCACGCACCGCCAGCCAGCTAAGCGGGCGAACTTCCGCACCAACGCCCACGTACTGGGAGTTTTTCTCGCTCTTAAAGCCTTTGGTCTCGGTTAAATCCCCGTCGGCGCTTAATGTCACCAGATCGTTGTGCCAGGCCGCGCCAGCCGTCACCACCGGGCTAATCTGATAGGTGTCTTTGTAATTGGTGACATCACCGGTTCTGCCATTGCGAATACGAATGTCCTGAGTATCGATATCGCGAGAGATCAGGTTGGTGCCGGTTAAGCCAACAGTAATGTTTTCACCAAAGTCTGCGGCGGCACCGACATCGATGTTAAAGCCAGTGTCATCGGTACGATAACGGCTGTCTTTCAGGTCGCTGCTCTTATAGTCATAAATAGACGCGGTGTAGTTGTAGACCCACGTTTTTTGCAGCTTCGGCGTCACGCCAAGGGACAACGGCACGCCAGCGACTTCAAACTGGCGCGCCATGGCGATACCAAAGTCGGAGACAATTGCCGCACGGCCCGCTGCGGTAGAGTTAAGGTTTTTGGTGATCTCTTCGCTACCGTTTGGCGAAACCACCGCGCCTAACGCTTCGCCTACGGCAAAACCGGTGTTGTTCTGAATATTGCGCAGGTAATCAATATCCTGTTGATCGATATTCGAGCTAACGCGAGCGTGCGCATACGCTTTGGTGACAAAAGCCAGCGAGAGCACATCATTTGGAATGCTGACCGCAATGCCTGCGGCAGCTTTGGCCTGCGCGGTTTTGCCTTTCAGGAACACCAGTTCGTCGGCCAGATCTTTCGCCGCAGCCTGGAACTGATTGACCGTGCCAATCGGGTTGGCAATGATCTGCGCAGCGGTCAGGTTATCGACCACATCCTTGTAACCATCAATTTTGTCATTGATGTTATCGATTTCATCGCGAAGGTTATCTTTGTCGGTAATTTGCGCCTGAACGCTCGGCAGGATAATCGTGACGTCATCTTCCGGCTTGGCTTTCGCCAGCAACGCCGGGTTGATGAGTGCTCCACTACCATAATTTGCCGATGCAACCCCCGTTCCTCCCATTGCATCGTTACGTGCTTCTGCCCAGGTATTGGCTGCTCCTGCTTGATTTGCCGCAAAGAAGGAGACAGCGATAGCGACCACTGAAAGTTTACGTTTTTTATTCACAATATGTGTCTCGTAGCCAGATGAGTATTTTTAAGCCTGTTCATTTTATATGAAACAGGAATTCACTATTGCTGCGAACAACGACCAAAAAAGAAGCTAAATCAAATGAACGTACAGGATATATATGAACGTTATAATTATTGAGGAAACTCTCAATATTTATAGAAGAGGAAATTCGTTTCGGGAAGGAAAGTGAGAAAAGGAGTTTACGGGCGGCGATCTCGGTGTTTTGAACAGGACATGGTAAAGTGTGCGTTTCTATTTCCCCGACCAGAGAGCGCAAATGGATAAGACCACTTCGCAAGAGATGTTAGTGCAGGCTGAAAAGCTGTGCGCGCAGCGCAATGTGCGCCTGACTCCCCAGCGCCTTGAAGTATTGCGATTGCTGAGCCTGCAACAAGGGGCAATTAGCGCCTATGATTTGCTTGATCTGCTGCGCGTAAGCGAACCGCAAGCAAAACCGCCGACAGTTTATCGCGCGCTTGATTTCCTGCTGGAGCAAGGGTTTGTTCACAAAGTTGAGTCCACGAACAGCTATGTGCTGTGCCACCTTTTTGATCAGCCGACGCATACTTCTGCGATGTTCATTTGCGACCGCTGTGGTTCGGTGAAAGAAGAACAGGCCGAAGGCGTGGAAGATATAATGCATGCACTGGCAGCGAAAATGGGTTTTGCCCTGCGCCATAATGTCATTGAAGCACATGGTCTGTGTGCGGCTTGTGTGGAAGTGGAAGCCTGCCGCCATCACGATCACTGCCAGCATGACCATAGCGTCCCGCTAAAGAAAAAACCGCGATAATAGTATCCTGTCGTTTATCGGCTATGTATTACCTGCGCCACAACCTGCCAGGTTTCGCTTTTTAACGGCGGCGCGCAAGCGCATACTGCGGCAGCCCTAAGTCAGGCAAACTGTTGGTAAAACGAGATAGACAGAGGGATGCGATAAGAACGCAAAATCTGGAAGCTTGTAAGCCAAATCAATGCGCTTCGAGTTCATAGATGTGGAATCTGGAGGGGTGGTACATCCTTGTACCTTCGGGCAGGGTAGCCTTTCAGAGGGTTAACACATTTGAGGGGATGTGTTGGCTACCAACGGTAATCATTACGCGTTTCCCAGTCCGTCACTTCTTTTTCCGCCTGATCTTTCGCGTAACCGTAACGTTCCTGGATTTTACCCACCAACTGATCACGTTTACCTTCAATGATCGTCATATCGTCATCGGTGAGCTTGCCCCATTTCTCTTTCACAGTACCTTTAAACTGTTTCCAGTTACCGCCGACTTCGTCTTTATTCATCATGGACTCCTTATCGTTCGGTTTAAAATGACGTTCTCGCCGTGCTGAACGTACTGATTATTGTAGTCAGGGATTCGGCGTTATGAATTTTATTCGGAATCTTTAACCATTTAGTAAGATAAAAGCAGCGAAAACGAGACGAGAAAAATCGTACACAACGACGAGGAATAAAGCGGGATCAACAATCTGTAGCAGCAAACCAACTGTTGTTGCGCCAGTGACGACGCCATATCAGCGCCAGCGTCAGCCCACGCAGAGCAAGGAACACAGCGAGCGACAACCACAAACCGTGATTGCCCAAAACAGGCACGGTGAGTAGCGTAGCGGCAAACCCCGCCGCCGCAACCGCCATGCTGTTACGCATTTCGGCCGCGCGCGTGGCACCCACAAACATTCCGTCCAGCAGATAACACCACACTCCCACTAACGGTAAGATGACCTGCCAAATCAGATAATGCCCGGCAAGCTGTTGCAGGGCGGGTAGCGACGTTAACAACGCGATAATTTGCTGACCCGCCAGAGCATACACAACGGCAAAGAACAGCGCCACCAGCCCGGCCTGCCGGCAAGCAGCCCGCCAGATATGCATCAATTGACTGCCGTCTCTGGCGCCGTAAGCCTGCCCGGAGTACGCCTCAACCGCGTAGGCGAAACCATCGAGCGCATAAGCGGTAAAGGTCAAAAACATCATCAGCACCGCGTTTGCCGCCACCGTCTCATCCCCGAGCCGTGCACCAAACACCGTTATCGAACCAAAGCAAAGTTGTAGCAGCAGCGAACGCAGCATGATATCGCGGTTCAGCGCCAGCAAACGCCGCACGCCGCCGCGCCATGCATTTTTCAGTGTCAGTAATGGAATGCCGCGCATCACCAGTACGTGTCGCACCATCCATAAACCAATGGCGAAGGTGGCATATTCCGCGATGACCGTGGCAAGCGCCGCACCTTGCACATTCATATGCAGCCCCATGACCAACCACAGATCGAGTACGATGTTGAGCAGGTTCCCCACCACCAGCAATATCACCGGTGCACGCGCATACTGCACGCCGAGTAACCAACCGAGCAACACCAGATTGCCCAGCGAAGCAGGTGCGCTCAACCAGCGGATATCCAGGAACCGTCGCGCCTGTTCCAGCACCGCCTCGCTACCGCCGGTGATATGCAGCGCCAGGTCGATAATCGGCGTGCGCAGCAGAGTAATGAACACACCGGCTCCAAGCGCCAGCAGCAAAGGCTGGACTAACGCACGCGCCAGCGCGGGCGCATTCTTCGCGCCAAACGCCTGAGCTGTTAGCCCGGTGGTGCTCATGCGCAAAAAAAGCAGCAGCATAAAGAGGAAACTGGTCGCCGTTGTGCCAATCGCTACGCCGCCCAGGTAAACCGGGCTGTCCAGATGCCCCACTACCGCCGTATCCACCAGCCCCAGCAACGGGACGGTGATATTCGAGAAGATCATCGGCAGCGCAAGCCGCCAGAGCGCTTTGTCGGATACGGTTAGCAGTGGCATGGTATGAATGTGAAAGTTAGTGAGGGAAAAGTAGAGATCGCTGCGGAACCTGACTCAGCCCCGCAGCAGAGCGAATGTGCGTTACAGCCACGCGCCATTACGAATGACACCGACCGCTAACCCTTCGATGGTGAAGTTTTGATCGCGCAGATCGACGACGATCGGCGAAAACTCGCTGTTTTCCGGCAACAGTTCGACGGTATTACCTTGTTTTTTCAGACGTTTGACCGTCACTTCGTCTTCAATACGCGCAACAACAACCTGGCCGTTACGTACATCCTGTGTTTTGTGCACCGCCAGCAGATCGCCATCCATAATGCCAATGTCACGCATCGACATGCCGCTAACGCGCAGCAGGAAATCTGCATGAGGTTTAAAGAGGCTCGGATCGACCTGGTAATGGCCTTCGATATGCTGCTGCGCCAGCAGCGGCTCACCCGCAGCGACGCGACCAATCAGCGGCAAGCCAATATCGTCCTCTTCTTCTTCAAGCAGCAGGCGAAGACCGCGTGATGCGCCAGATACGATTTCGATAACCCCTTTGCGCGCCAGCGCCTTGAGGTGTTCTTCCGCCGCATTTGGGGAACGGAACCCCAATTGCTGTGCGATTTCCGCACGCGTTGGTGGCATACCGGTTTGAGTGATGCGATCGCGAATAAGATCGAACACCTCTTGCTGCCTGGCCGTTAATGCTTTCATCCCGCCCCCTGGGTGTATATACAGTTATGCTGTGAGTATATACAGCTAAAGGCGATTTTGGAACCAAATTTAAGCAAAAAACCAGGGCGTTATCGAATTCTGGAAGCGTTATCGAAAATGTGACCAGAGTAATGCGATCCAGGTAAACATTGCCAGCAGGATGGACATCAGCACCGCCGCCGACCCCATATCCTTCGCCCGCCCGGAAAGTTCATGGAATTCTGCACCAATACGGTCTACTACGGCTTCGATGGCGCTGTTCAGAATTTCGACAATCATTACCAGCGTCACAGAACCAATCAGCATTACGCGCGTCATGGTGTCAATATCGAGCCAGCAAGCGATTATAATTGCCAGGATAACCGCAACGGATTCCTGACGAAATGCCGCTTCATTAATCCAGGCGGCGCGAACGCCTTTCCAGGAATATCCAGCGGCTTTAATGATCCGGGTGAAACCGGTGGTATTATTAGCCATTTAAAAGAACCTTTTTATTAAATTGGCGTCAATGTCTCAGCAAGCGCGCAGCGGTACAACAGAAATTATGTGCGCTTTCTGATATTCTTGCGGCGCAATGGCACTATTAACCAGAGGCTTTACATCCTTTATGTCCGGCTGGCCACGAATTTACTACAAATTACTGAATTTACCATTAAGCGTGCTGGTAAAAAGTAAATCGATCCCCGCAGAACCTGCACAGGAACTGGGTCTCGATACATCACGCCCCATCATGTACGTGCTGCCTTATAACTCAACGGCAGACTTACTGACTTTACGCGCACAGTGTCTGGCGCATGAGCTGCCTGATCCCCTTGAACCGCTGGAAATCGACGGCGCGTTGCTGCCGCGTTTCGTGTTTATCCACGGCGGCCCGCGCGTGTTCACCTATTACGCGCCGAAAGAAGAGTCGATCAAGCTGTTCCACGACTACCTGGATTTACACCGCAGCCATCCCGATTTGGATGTGCAAATGGTGCCGGTATCGGTGATGTTTGGCCGTTCTCCCGGGCGAGAAAAAGGCGAAATTAACCCGCCGCTGCGCATGCTGAACGGCATCCAGAAATTCTTTGCTGTTTCCTGGCTTGGCCGCGACAGCTTTGTGCGTTTCTCACCGCCGGTTTCGCTGCGCCGTATGGCGACGGAGCACGGCACCGATAAAATTATCGCGCAAAAACTGGCGCGCGTGGCACGTATGCACTTTGCCCGCCAGCGTCTGGCCGCAGTAGGCCCACGCCTGCCGGCGCGTCAGGATTTGTTTAACAAATTGCTCTCTTCTAAAGCGATTGCCCGCGCCGTTGAAGATGAAGCGCGCAGCAAAAAAATCTCGCATGATAAGGCGCAGCAAAACGCCATCGCGCTGATGGAAGAGATTGCCGCGAACTTCTCCTACGAGATGATCCGCCTGACCGACCGCATTCTGGGTTTTACCTGGAACCGTCTCTATCAGGGCATTAACGTGCATAATGCCGAGCGCGTACGCCAGTTGGCGCACGACGGCCACGAAATTGTCTATGTGCCCTGCCATCGCAGCCATATGGACTACCTGCTGCTCTCCTATGTGCTCTATCACCAGGGGCTGGTGCCGCCGCATATCGCTGCTGGTATCAACCTGAATTTCTGGCCTGCCGGGCCGATTTTCCGCCGCCTGGGCGCTTTCTTTATTCGCCGGACATTTAAAGGCAACAAGCTTTATTCCACCGTGTTCCGCGAATATCTGGGTGAGCTGTTTAGCCGTGGTTATTCGGTGGAGTACTTCGTTGAGGGTGGACGTTCGCGCACCGGGCGTTTGCTGGATCCGAAAACCGGTACGCTGTCGATGACTATCCAGGCGATGCTGCGCGGCGGTACGCGTCCCATCACGCTGGTGCCGATTTACATCGGGTATGAACACGTGATGGAAGTGGGTACTTACGCCAAAGAGCTGCGTGGCGCGACGAAAGAGAAAGAGAGCTTGTTGCAGATGGTGCGTGGCTTAAGCAAGCTGCGTAACCTCGGTCAGGGTTATGTGAACTTCGGCGAACCGATCCCGCTGATGAACTACCTGAACCACCATGTTCCGGAGTGGCGCGAAGCCATCGATCCGATTGAATCCATCCGTCCGGCGTGGTTAACGCCAACGGTGAACATCATTGCCGCTGACCTGATGGTGCGCATCAACAACGCCGGTGCGGCTAACGCCATGAATCTGTGTTGTACCGCGCTGCTGGCTTCCCGCCAGCGTTCACTGACCCGCGAGCAACTGACCGAGCAATTAAGCTGTTATCTCGAGCTGATGCGCAACGTGCCTTATTCCCCGGATTCGACCACGCCTTCGGCCAGCGCCAGCGAGCTTATCGACCACGCGTTGCAGATGAACAAGTTCGAAGTCGAGAAAGACACCATCGGCGATATCATCATTCTGCCGCGTGAGCAGGCGGTGTTGATGACGTATTACCGCAATAACATTGCGCATATGCTGATGCTGCCGTCGCTGCTGGCGGCGATTGTCACCCAGCACCGCGCGATCTCCCGTAGCGAGATCCTGCGCCACGTCGAGTTACTCTACCCGATGCTGAAAGCCGAGCTGTTCCTGCGCTGGGAAAAAGCAGAGCTGGCACAAGTGCTGGAGAACCTGACGCAAGAACTGCTGCGCCAGGGCTTGTTGACGGTGAAAGACGATCGTCTGAGCATCAATCCGACGCACTCCCGCACCTTGCAACTGCTGGCGGCAGGTGCACGCGAAACCTTACAGCGTTACGCCATTACTTTCTGGCTGCTGAGCGCCAATCCGGCGATGAACCGCAGCACGCTGGAAAAAGAGAGCCGCACGCTGGCGCAGCGCCTGTCGGTGCTGCACGGCATCAACGCGCCGGAGTTCTTCGATAAAGCGGTGTTCAGTACGCTGGTGCTGACGCTGCGCGATGAAGGTTATATCAGCGATACCGGCGATGCGGATCCGGCACGTACCTTAAACGTGTACCAGATGCTGGCGGACTTGATAACGTCGGATGTGCGTCTGACGATTGAGAGCGCGACGCAAGCGGAAGCGTGACAGGAAATTTTCCCCTCTCTTCACGGAGAGGGGAAAAACTCAAGGCAAATGCAGATAACTCAACGCCAGCCCTAAAAACAGTACCAGTCCCACATAGTTATTGTTCATAAACGCTTTAAAACAGGCATCCCGGTCGCGACCGGCAATCAATTTTTGTTGGTAAACGAACAACGCCCCGGCAATCAGCACCGTCCCGTAGTAGGTCCAGCCCAGCCCATTCAGCCAGCCAATAGACGCCATCAGCACCAGCACAGCCATCTGCAAGATCCCGATAATCAGCTTGTCGAAACGACCGAACAGAATTGCCGTCGACTTGATGCCAATCTTCACATCATCGTCACGGTCAACCATCGCATACTGCGTGTCATACGCGACCGCCCACAGGATATTGGCGAGAAACATAATCCAGCAGCTCAGCGGCACAGATTCACTCACGGCGGCAAACGCCATTGGAATCGACCAGCCGAACGCTGCGCCGAGCACCACCTGCGGCAGGTGTGTATAGCGCTTCATAAACGGGTAAACCCATGCCAGCGCCAGCGCCGCGACGGAGAGCAAAATGGTCATCACATTCAGCGTCAGCACCAGCGCGAAGGCCAGCAGCACCAGCACCACAAACAGCACCCGCGCTTCATTTTCCGTTACCGCGCCGCTTGGCAACGGGCGATTCGCCGTGCGTTTAACATGACCATCAAATTTACGATCCGCATAGTCATTGACCACGCAACCGGCGGCGCGCATCAGCCAGACGCCCGCGACAAAAACCAGCAAAATCCACAGCGGTGGCACGCCCGGCGTCGCCACCCACAGCGCCCACAGCGTTGGCCACAGCAGCAGCAAAGCGCCAATTGGTTTGTCCGTACGCATAAGCCTGTGAAAGGCCAACAGCTTAGTCTGCGTGAGACTCCACTCCATTTTCTTTTTCCTCTTAGTACAGCGGCGATGCAGGCAAAAACAGTTCGGTCAGCATCAGCGGTTTTCCGCCCAGGCGCAGACGGGAACGGCGTCCCCAGAGCTGCTCATGACGACCAATTTCAATAAAGTCACGCGTAAGCGTAGATGAGGTAAAGAGATATCGCCCAAGCGGCGTTTTACCCAGGGTTTGCAGCGCCAGTTCCGGGCCGCTCAGCGTAGATTCGGGCACCACGGTGCGTCCGGCGAGCCAGGGTTCCCCGTCGGCGCAGAGAATAATTTCCCGCAACCAGTAACGATCCTCCTTCGGCAGACTGTCGCGCTCTTCGGCGATCTCATCCACCGTCACAAAGCCTTCCCGAATCAGCGTAACGCTGACCGTCTTGCCTTGCTGCTCAAAACGTTTGGTCATTGAATCTTCCAGCAACAGCCACTCGAGCAGTTGCGGTTCAAGCGCGGGAATTGCGTCTACGTAGCGCAGCGCACGCAGTTGCGTAAGCGCAGGGTGTGACATGCCTTACTCTCCGGTACATAACGTAGCGTTATTGTATCGCAGAACCGGCGCACGGGGCGGGGAAACTTCATTCAGTTTTCATCAGCGCAACAGATGCGCAACAGCGCGCATCTGCGCCGGAAAAAAAGGTGCGTCAGGCGACGCACCAGTTGCTGCAAATATCAGCATTGTGGGGAGAGATTACCCCTTGCCTTTTACACTGCTGATAAAAGTGGCACGGGCGGATTTCGACCCGAGGCGTTCTGCTTCATTCAACAATTTCAGTGCCTTATCAATATCACCTTTGGCAGCGGCTTGTTTGATGGCCTGGTTAAAGTAGCTCTCTGTATCGTTGAGCATCGGCTCGCTCTTCGCCACTGGCGCAGGCGCTGCAGCGGGCCCGGCAGCCGGAGCCGGTTGCGTGTTGTAAGCCGGTGCGGCGGTGTTGCCCACGGTAACGGAAGCCGGGCCAGAAGAGCCAAACAGCGGGCCGACTAAAATGCTGGAAGAGGACGAAGTGCTGGCTTTCAGCGCCAGTGAACCGGCCACGCCATGGCGGGCAATTGGATCGGGAATATCCGGTACGGCGTTGCCGTTACCTTTGGCATAAGCTTTAGCCGGATCCACCATCTGCGTGGTTTTTTGCAGATCTTTTTGCGTGGTAAATACCAGCAAATAAAGTTTCTGCTGACCCAACGCCGGGGTCAGTTTCATCGTGCCTTCTAAACGGTTATCCGACATCACGCCCGGCTCCTGGTACGCAAAGAAGCTGGACGGGAAAAATGCTGCAGGTGTGAAGTTCTGATCAAGTACCAGCACGTTGGGCGCATAAACGCTCTCGTTGTTCACTTTGCTGGTCAATGTAATGTTCAATTCGCCGATATTCGCCGGAACGCTATACGCCATCACCGGGCCCGTAATATCACCGGCGTTCAGCGTCTGCCCGGCAGCAGAGACATCGCTGGTCAGCGTTTGCGAAGGTGAAACCGGTGTCCAGTGCAGTTGTTGAAGCGTTGAAGCAGGAATAGACGGTGCTGCAGAGACATCCTGCGGCACGATATTAATTGCCGCCAGGCTCATAGTGGGAGCCGCAGCCAGCAGCCCTGCGGATAAGCAGAGTGCGACGAGACTTTTTTTCATTTTCATTATGATCACCTTGATTGCGCGGTGAGCGTTGGCCAGGCAATAGCGCGCGTCACCTAAGATTGAGGGGCTTGCGCCCCTCATTTGGTCATTACAGCGGGTGTTTAAGCATTACCACCAGATTTCCATCTGGGCGCCGAAGGTCCACTCGTCGTCGTTACCACGACTATTGGTGCCAAAGCCAAACGGTGTAGTCGCGCCATTGCTCGCAGCCAGGGAAGAGGTGTTACCATCGGCGTCCGTTTTAACGTAACCCCATTTCTCATCCCACTTGGCGTAGGTAGCGAAAACGCGGATTGCCGGACGAGACCAGATGCTGTCGCCCGCCTGCCACTGTTGCGCCAGGGTGATTTTGTACTGACTGTTGCGATCGCCCGTTTGCTGGGATTTGACGTTGTCGTAGCCTACTTCCATCAACGTGCTCATGATCGGCGTCCATTTGTACATCGGACGTACGCCCACGGTGTACCAGGTGTTGCCGCGTTTGTTATCGCGATCGGTATCCTGGTACATACCGACATACATCAGGTCCCACTTCTCAGCGAGGTTAATAGCACCGTGATCCAGTACGCGGATCAGGTGACCGTCGTTATCCACAGCGCCGCCGCGAGCCTGGCCTTTACCCTGCGAGATCATCGCGTCGGTGGCGTACTGCACCACGAACTTGTTGTAACCCTTCATCATGCTCTGGGTATGTTCAGCGGTGAACATCCAGCCATCTTTCGATGCGCCCGGCTCCAGGTAATAGTCGTCAGGAATGTTGGTGTGACCGTAGTCAACGCCCAGTTCCAGCACACCGTTCGGGTTGGTAGCCAACTGTGCTAAACGCACATCGAAGACATCATTCGGCACGGCATGGTTGTAAGTGCGCAGACCGGTGGTCGAGTCGCGATCGCCAAAGGCAGAAGAACCACCCAGCTCAGAAGAACGCGTTGCGGCCAGAGAGAGTTTACCGATGCCAACGTCAATATTTTCAATACCCGCACCCGGGCCGGAAATATCCCAGTAGTAGAAGTCGATCATATGTACGTCATGGCGCTGATAGAAACGCTTACCGGCCCAGATGTTGGCGCCTGGCAGGGAGTCGATCAGGTTTTTACCCACTACGTTAAATTCGCGAACCGCTGGTACGTTGTCGTTTTCCCAGTCGTTCAGCTGTGCGGTTTTATAGGCGATGTTAGAGTCAAAATAGAAGCTTTTATCCGCCTCTTTCCAGACTTCCTGGCCTAATTTAATTTCCGCATAGGTTTCGCATTCGTTACCGAGACGGTATTTGGCATCCGCACCGGTGGCCTGGAAGCATTGCTGCTCGCCGCCGCTGCCGGTCCAGCCAATCCCCGAACGGGCGTAACCTTTGAAATCAACAGCACCCGCCTGTGCAGACAGTACGCCTGCCGCGATGGCGAGAGCCAGTGGAAGTTTGCGCAGAGTAATCATCGTTCTATCTCCTGAGCTTGCTTTGCTTTTCTTTTTTTTACACATCCCCCTTTGCGCTATCTCTTTATTGGCTGCCGCCATGAATCCCGGTCAGGTACTTTTGTACGCTGCCGGAGAGTCATCACGTTGCCGCCTCGACATAATGCGAATGGCTTTGTGTAAACGCTTTGTGGGGTACGCTTAAACGCCCGGCTCTTTATGTAACCGGCGGCAGGCGGTGCCATCTTCACGGAACAGATGGCAACGCTCCGGCGGTAAGCCGATGGCGAATGTGGCACCCTCTTCTACCAGCACCACGTCAGTCTGGCGGTAGACCAGGTTCTGGCGTATTGCAGGGATCTGGATATGAATTTGTGTTTCGTGACCAAGCTGTTCGACGACCTGAACTTCGCCCTCCAGCGTGACATCGGCGATGTCGCTGGGCAGCAGATGCTCCGGGCGTATGCCCAAAGACATATTCGCGCCGACTTGTACATTGGCACTGTCCACCGGCAGCCACACGCGCTGGCGGTTAGGTAGCTCAACCTGCACCTGTTCAATGGCGGTGGCGGTCACTTTTACCGGCAGGAAGTTCATCTTCGGCGAGCCGATAAAACCGGCGACAAAACGGTCTGCCGGGTAGTGATACAGCTCCAGCGGTTTGCCCACTTGCGCTACGCGCCCGGCATCAAGCACCACGATTTTGTCGGCCAGCGTCATCGCTTCCACCTGATCGTGGGTGACGTAAATCATCGTGCGGCCAAGACGTTTGTGCAGACGGGAGATCTCAATACGCATCTGCACACGCAGGGCGGCATCAAGGTTGGAGAGAGGTTCATCAAGCAAGAAAACGCGGGGTTCAGCCACCAGGGTACGACCAATTGCCACGCGCTGGCGCTGACCGCCAGAGAGCGCTTTCGGTTTGCGATCCAGTAAATGCGCCAGTTGCAGCACTTCCGCGACTTGCGTGACGCGCGATTTGATCATCTCTTTTTTCGCGCCCGCTAACTTCAGGCCGAAAGACATATTTTCCGCAACCGACAAATGCGGATAGAGCGCGTAGGACTGAAACACCATGCCAACGCCGCGTTCTGCGGGAGGAACCTCATTCATGCGGGTATCGCCAATCAGCAAATCCCCGCTGGTGATGGTTTCCAGCCCGGCAATCATGCGCAGCAGCGTCGATTTACCACAGCCTGACGGGCCGACAAACACCACGAATTCTCCTTCGTGGATGTCGAGACTGATGTCTTTCGACACCACCACATCGCCCCAGGCTTTCGTTACATTACGCAGCTGTACGCTCGCCATGCCCTTCTCCCTTCGTTACAACCTGTCACCAACAGAAACATTCAACGTGGGCTGACTATGGAGCATCGATTCAGCGGGCGAATCCTCCACCCCCCTGGTTTTTTGTGGGGGAGGAGGCGGGAGGATGAGAACAACGGCTCTGCCCCCTGGATGGGCGGGCGGCGGGCATTTTCGTGATGGACTCTGCAAAAATCGGCGCTTTTTTATGTGCGCTCACACACATAATGCAAATCTCTGTAACAGAGATCACACAAATCACCGCAGGGGCGTAGGGTCAAGGAGGATGAGAAGCGCTTGTCAAAAAAGGAGACTAATCCCGTCGAACTACCTTGAGCGTATCCACGAGCACATCACCTAAAGGACGGGATATATGAAAATCAAAACAGGCGCACGCATCCTCGCTTTGTCCGCAGTGGCGACGATGATGTTTTCCGCCTCTGCCCTCGCCAAAATCGAAGAAGGTAAGCTGGTCATTTGGATCAACGGCGATAAAGGCTATAACGGCCTTGCCGAAGTGGGTAAGAAATTTGAGAAAGACACCGGCATTAAAGTTACCGTAGAACACCCGGATAAGCTGGAAGAGAAATTCCCGCAGGTTGCTGCAACCGGCGACGGCCCGGACATTATTTTCTGGGCGCACGACCGCTTTGGCGGCTATGCGCAATCCGGTCTGCTGGCGGAAGTCACCCCGGATAAAGCCTTCCAGGACAAGCTGTTCCCCTTCACCTGGGACGCGGTGCGTTACAACGGCAAGCTGATTGCCTACCCGATTGCTGTCGAATCTTTGTCGCTGATTTACAACAAAGACCTCGTGCCAAACCCGCCAAAAACCTGGGAAGAGATCCCGGCGCTGGATAAACAGCTGAAAGCGAAAGGTAAGAGCGCGTTGATGTTCAACCTGCAAGAACCGTACTTCACCTGGCCACTGATTGCCGCCGACGGCGGTTACGCCTTCAAGTTTGAAAACGGCAAATATGACGTAAAAGATGTCGGCGTCGATAACGCAGGCGCGAAAGCCGGTCTCGGTTTCCTTGTGAAGCTGATTAAAGACAAGCACATGAATGCCGACACGGATTACTCGATTGCAGAAGCGGCGTTCAACAAAGGTGAAACCGCGATGACCATCAATGGTCCGTGGGCGTGGGCCAACATTGATAAGAGTAAAATCAACTACGGCGTCGCGCTGCTGCCAACCTTTAAAGGTAAGCCTTCTAAACCGTTCGTTGGCGTGTTGAGCGCAGGCATCAACGCCGCCAGCCCGAACAAAGAGCTGGCGAAAGAGTTCCTCGAAAACTACCTGCTGACCGATCAAGGTCTGGCAGACGTTAACAAGGACAAACCGCTGGGTGCGGTCGCGCTGAAATCCTATCAGGATCAGTTAGCGAAAGACCCGCGCATCGCCGCGACCATGGATAACGCGAAAACCGGTGAAATTATGCCGAACATCCCGCAAATGGCTGCCTTCTGGTACGCCACACGCACCGCGGTTATCAACGCCGTTAGCGATCGCCAGACCGTCGACGCCGCGCTGAAAGACGCCCAGGGTCGTATTACCAAGTAAAAATGTGAATGCCTTATCCCCGGATGGGGATAAGGCGAATTGGACATGTTGTATACGCGGCATCTTTCACGCGCCTCACGGCGGCAACGATGTGTACCCCGGAGCGCTTACAAAAGTAAGCAACCAGCGTGCGCAACCGCAGCCAACAAAGCGGCAGCGTGAAGGGTGTCGAGTAGAGAGGAAATCCCCATGGATGTAAGAAGAAAACGCCACTGGTGGCAAAGCCCGCAACTCGCATGGGCGGCCATCACCGTTGTTGGCCTGTTGGTGGCTTACCTTGTCGTTATGATGTATGCCCAGGGGGAATACCTTTTCGCCATTACCACGCTCGTCCTCAGCTCGGCGGGCCTCTATATTTTCGCCAATCGCAAGGCATACGCCTGGCGCTATGTTTACCCCGGCGTGGCCGGTATGGGGCTGTTTGTCCTGTTCCCGCTGATTTGTACCATCGCCATCGCGTTTACCAACTACAGCAGCACCAACCAGCTCACACAGGAGCGCGCGCAGCAGGTGCTGCTCGATCGTTCCTACCAGGCAGGCAAAGCGTATAACTTTGGGCTTTACCCGGAAGGTGACGCGTGGCGACTGGCGCTGACCGACGGCGACGGCGGCAAAAATTACGTTTCCGATGCGTTCAAACCCGGCGGCGAGCAACAACTGACATTAAAAGAGGCTGACGCCCTGCCCGCTGGCGAGCGCGCCAATCTGCGCATCATCACGCAAAATCGCCAGGCGCTGAACCAACTGACCGCCCTCCTGCCGGATGGCAGCAAAGTGGCGATGAGTTCGCTGCGCCAGTTCTCCGGTACGCGCCCGCTGTATCAACTTGAACAGGACGGCACGCTGCTCAACAACCAGAGCGGCGTGAAATACCGCCCGAACAATGATATCGGCTACTTCCAGGCGATTAACGCCGACGGCAGTTGGGGTAACGAAAAGCTCAGCCCCGGCTATACCGTGACTATCGGCTGGGATAACTTCACTCGCGTCTTTACCGATGAAGGTATTCAAAAACCGTTCATTGAGATCTTTATCTGGACGGTGGTGTTCTCGGTGCTGACCGTGGTTCTGACCGTTGCCGTGGGCATGGTGCTGGCCTGCGTCGTGCAGTGGGAATCCCTGAAAGGCAAAGCGATTTATCGCGTGTTGTTAATCCTGCCGTATGCCGTACCGTCGTTTATCTCCATTTTGATCTTCAAGGGGCTGTTTAATCAGAGCTTTGGCGAGATCAACATGATGCTGAGCGCGCTGTTTGGCATTAAACCGGCGTGGTTTAGCGATCCCGCAACCGCTCGCTCGATGATCGTGATCGTCAACACCTGGCTCGGTTACCCGTACATGATGATCTTGTGCATGGGGCTGTTGAAAGCGATCCCCGACGATCTGTATGAAGCATCGGCCATGGACGGTGCCGGGCCGCTGCAAAACTTTTTCCGCATCACCTTCCCGCTGTTGATCAAGCCGCTGACGCCGCTGATGATTGCCAGCTTCGCCTTTAACTTTAACAACTTCGTGTTGATCCAACTGCTGACCAACGGCGGCCCGGATCGCATCGGCACCACCACGCCGGCTGGTTATACCGACTTGCTGGTGAGCTACACCTATCGCATCGCCTTTGAAGGCGGCGGTGGTCAGGACTTTGGGCTCGCTGCCGCTATCGCCACGCTGATTTTCCTGCTGGTAGGTGCGTTGGCTATCGTCAACCTGAAAGCTACGCGCATGAAATTCGATTAAGGAGGACGAAAATTATGGCAATGGTGCAGGCGAAATCGCAAAAGCTGCGGCTGTTTATCACCCATTTGTTACTGCTGGTGTTTATTGCCGCGATTATGTTCCCGCTGCTGATGGTGGTCGCCATTTCGCTGCGTGAAGGTAACTTCGCCACCGGCAGTTTGATTCCGGAAAATATTTCGTGGGAACACTGGCGCCTCGCGCTGGGCTTTAGCGTCGAACACGCCGATGGCCGCGTCACGCCGCCGCCGTTCCCGGTGCTGCTGTGGCTGTGGAACTCGGTGAAAATCGCCGTGATCACCGCGGTCGGCATTGTGGCGCTCTCCACCACTTCTGCGTACGCTTTTGCCCGCATGCGTTTTCGCGGCAAAGCGACATTGCTGAAAGGGATGCTGATTTTCCAGATGTTCCCGGCGGTGCTGTCGCTGGTGGCGCTGTACGCGTTGTTTGACCGGCTCGGCCAGTACGTGCCGTTTATCGGCCTGAATACGCACGGCGGGGTGATCTTCGCTTATATGGGCGGGATTGCGCTGCATGTGTGGACGATCAAAGGTTATTTCGAAACGATCGACGGTTCGCTGGAAGAGGCCGCCTCACTGGATGGCGCAACACCGTGGCAGGCGTTCCGCCTGGTGCTGCTGCCGCTTTCGGTGCCGATTCTGGCGGTGGTGTTTATTCTGTCGTTTATCGCCGCCATTACCGAAGTACCGGTTGCCTCGCTGCTGCTGCGCGATGTCAACAGCTACACGCTGGCGGTCGGGATGCAGCAATATCTCAACCCGCAAAACTACCTGTGGGGCGATTTTGCCGCGGCGGCGGTGCTGTCCGCGATCCCCATTACGGTTGTCTTTCTGCTTGCGCAGCGTTGGCTGGTTAACGGCCTGACCGCAGGCGGTGTGAAAGGTTAATTTTCATTGTTGTTATTACGCCCTAAATATTTCGGATGAGAGCACGGCGGCAACTATATGAATCCCCGGGAGCTGACTGACGTCAGTGACCGGGGTGAGTAAAGGAAGCCAACGCAGCGATCACCTGAAAGATGACCGGCGTTGCCACTGCACCCTCAACTTGTATCACCCAACTTGTGAAGTCATTGGCGATCCTCGGATCGCCCTTTTTTTATTCGCGCCTCAGTCGTTGCGAGTTACACAACCACAGTGTGATCACCAGCAACAGGATCGCCGCCGAGTAGATCAACACATCCATTGGTGACTGGTGATCGACGATGATCAACCGCACAATCGCGGTAATGCCGATGTAGATAAAGTAGCGCAGCGGGAAGTGAAACCCGGACTGAAAGTACTTCACAATCAGGGCGATAAATTCGAAATAGAGAAAGTAAACCACCAGCCCTTCCACCAGCTCATATTTGCTGGTTTGCACCGGCGCGAACAGCACATCCGCCAGATGCAGTGTCTCTTTGCCCAGAAAGACAATCAAAATCAGACCGAGGCTCAACAGACCAAGATTCAGCACGGTCTGCAATATGGTCGAAATAAACTCAACGCGAGGACGAGTTAGCGATGTCATAGCGGCACCTCATTGCTGGTGAACAACATATTGTATATCGCAAAAATGTGATCTGGATCTACATTATTTGCTTATATTTTGTGACACCGCGTGATGACATGTTGCACCGACATGTCCACGCAGGAGACGAAAAAGAGCATGCTTATCGTACGTAAGGCTGAAATCGCGGACGCCGCGTTATTGAGTGAAATGGGCTACGCCAGTTATCGTCATCATTTTGCCCCTCTGTGGCGCGAACCGGCCGAACTGGAGGCATTTCTTCGCCAGGAGTATTCCCCGGCAGTAATCGAGCAGAGCCTGCAAAGCGAAGCGGGCGGCTGGTTTATCGCGCAGAATGCCGCGCCTGTCGGTTTCGCCAAAGTCTCCTGGCACAGCGAGGTTGACGAACATGGCCCGGCGGGTACGCTGCTGCATAAACTCTATCTTCTTCCGGGCGAAACGCGTAAAGGCTACGGCGAGCAACTGCTGGCAGAAATAGAACGCCTGGCGCAACAGCGCGGAGAGAGGTTTATCTGGCTGGAAGTGCTGGACGCCAACCCGAACGCGCAGCGTTTTTATCTTCGCCAGGGATTCACGCATCTCAAAGACACAACATTCAGTACCGCGTCGCAGCAAAGTACGCTGCATATTCTGGGCAAATCGCTTTAAGGAGGGATGATGACAAGCGCTTCTTTACGCCAAACCGCCGTACGCAATGTGACCTGCGGCGACAACGTGGTGATTTATGAACCCGCCAATTTATACGACTGCACGCTGGCGGACGATGTATTTGTCGGCCCGTTTGTCGAAATTCAGGGGTACACCCAGGTCGGTAAAGGTTCGAAAATCCAGTCACACAGCTTTATCTGCGAATATGTCACCATTGGTGAGCGCTGCTTTATCGGTCACGGCGTGATGTTTGCCAACGATATGTTTCGCGATGGCAAACCGGACCCCGACAGTCATAACTGGGGGCGCATCGTGATTGGCAATGACGTGTCGATTGGTAGCGGCGCTAAGATTCTGGCAGTGACCATTGCCGATGGCTGTGTGATAGGCGCGGGGAGCGTGGTGACCAAATCGATCAGCGAGAAAGGGGTGTATGCGGGAAATCCTGCGCGGCTGTTGCGCCGGTTGTGAATACCGTTTTCTCTCCCCGGACAGGGAGAAAAATGTGGTGGAAAGTAAAGAAAGGCACACCTTACGGTAGTTTTCTCCCCACACGAGGAGAGAAATATGACTGATGGTGAAAACAGACAGGCCTTGCGGCAGTTCTCTCCCCGAATGGGGAGAGCAATATGGCCGATGGTGAAAACAGACAGACCTTGCGGCAGTTCTCTCCCCATCCGGGGAGAGAAAAGGTTTACTGGAAGTTGACCGTCTTATCGTTGGTCATGTTGTAAAGCTCGAACTTACGGCCCAGCATCTGACCACCATCACGCGTCAGCGGCGTCCAGCCAACGCCAGCGCGGCTGCGGGTCGGACCGGTGCTGAACAGATCCAGCGGAACCGAAATGTAGACCCCTTTGGTGAAATCCCCTTCCCCGTACTGCGCGGCTGAAACGTTGGTTTTGGTGGCATACGCGCCCACCACAATCCCGCTGTCGAAGTGCTTCGACACATCCAGCGTGACGCCTTTATCGCCCGCCAGATATTGACCAACACTGGCTTTCACCAGCACATTTTCGGCGAACCACGGCGTCCAGTAAGCGGTGAAGTGGCCGGTTTTCACGCTGTAATCGGTGAATTTCATCATATCCTGCGCACTGCGCCAGTCACGCTGTTTTACGTAGTTGCCATCAATGCCAAAGGCCCAGTGGCTATCAACCGGACGCCACAACAGCTCGGCACCGGCACCGCCGTACATGGTTTCCAGATACCCGGCATACACCTGGCCATAGAAGTTATTGCCCAGATACTGGAAGTAGTTCGCCTGCATGTTGTTGACGTAAATATCGTTCTGCACATATTCACGCACGCGGGTACGCACACGCGGCAGGGCGGTGTCTTTCGGCGGGTTGGTGTAGTTAAACTTGTCGTAGTTATTGGTCAGGTTGCCAAACAGGCTACCGGTGGTAAGCAGGTGATCCGTTAGCCACCAGTCGGCAGTCGCCATCACGCCAAGCTGGTACATATAGAAAGCTTCCGGCCCGCCGAATGACTGGTTAAGCACCGGATCGATGTGGAAATCGAACGAGGATTTATCGATATACCAACCCTGCTCCGGTTTGTCCGGCACGATAGGCGTTTCGCGTTTCTGCACCAGTTCCGTATCCTGCCCCAGCGGTTCGCCTTCAAGGTGGCGCTTCAGGCTGGCAACATCCGTCTCGGTGGTGACAACCGGCATATTGAGACGGTTTTCCGTCACGCGAATAGTGCGAATGCCGTCCGGCAAGTCATTCATCACAATGCGATTCGCGCGCTCAACCCCTTCCTGGGTATTGCGGTATTTCACCTGCTCGCCGGTGACATACAGCGTGTCACCTTTCACCTGAATTTGCGGATCGGTAAGCCCGGCGTTGTATTTCAGTAAGGTCAACTGATTCGCCACCACCGAATGCTGGAGGATCGCATCTTGCGGCTGTGGCTGATATTTTGGCCGCGCGTTGTCGTTATACGACGGGCGCAAGTCGTTGAAGTTGTTACGCAGGGTAAAGCCGAACATCCAGGTATTCCCGCGCTCATAGCTCAGGTTGATGTCCGCCCAGTCGGTGACGCGGTAAATCGCGCCAACGTTCACCTTGCTGCGCTGCGGCAGCTTACCGGCGAAGTCCTGCTGGTAGTTGTTCCCTTCATACTCAAGTTTCAGGCGCAGCGGGTTCCACGGCGTCTGGTATTCCACCCCGCCAAACAACGCGGTCGGGCCACGGAACATCTGGCTGGTATCCGTAGAGCCTGCGGCTTTGTAACTGGTATCACGCGTACAATATTTCTCGTCATAGGAGCAGAGCGGGTTTTTGATATTGCCGCTGGTGCCAAGGTAGCCCCAACCGATACCCAGCGAGAAATCGAACGGCCCCCAGGCTTTGCTCGCCACCAGATATTCGCCGTCAAACAGCCCGGTGCCGCCAATATCGCGCGCACCCACGGAAACTTCCGGCAGCCAGTAGCCTTCTTGCCACAGGCGCAGTTTTAAATCGAAGGCTTTATCTTTGTAGGACTGATTGCCAGAGAAGGCTTCTACCGAACTGTATTTACGCGTGCGCACATCGGTGTAGCGCAGCGTCGTTTCCAGCCATGGGAAAAGCTGCACCGAACCGGAGTAGTAGCGGTACTGATTGTTATCGCGGTAGTTGAAACTCAGTTCACCCTCACGCGACATTCGCGCAGTGGGCGTTTGCAGCAGGCCGACGCCGCCGAAATCCGACTGCGATGGGCCAATCGGTTCCGGGTATGATTCTGCGTGACAGGCGGCGCTAATTCCCAGCGCCAACAGGCTAATGACAAACGATTTTTTCATTATTATTCCGGTATCCGATGCGTCAGGGACTGAAGAATGTCGGCATTCAGCTCGTCATACTCGTTGCTCCACAAACCCGGTGCGAAACCGACAAAAATCACGCTGCCGGGCATCGGCTCCACGTGGCGTCGGTTCCAGTAGCCAACCGGTACCTTTTGCGTTTTGCCGTTGGGGTAAATCACCCAGGCATAGCTGCGTTCCGCACCGCTCAGCAGACTCATCTCATCCAGGTAGCTCACCACATCGCGTCCTGGCGTGAACACTTTTTTGCCCGGGCTGCTGATAAGCCCAATCACGGTGATGGTGGTCGGCTGCGAGCCAACCCATAAGGTGTATTGCCCTTCTAAAGGCCGGTTGGCGAGGCGGTGGGTACGCAAGTAATCCGGGTCCAGCTCAACGATTTGTCGGCCGGTGACCTTCATCGCTTGCAACTGCTGACGCAGCGCATTGATCGCCGCAGCGCTATTCCCACTCTCGTCGGCGGCAAGCGCGGCAAGCCGCGCAAGAAGTGCCTGATGGCGTGCCTGCTCGGCAACCGTCGCCTGACGTTCGCTGACCACAGCACCAGGCCACCAGCTATTCGCCAGACGGGGCTGCCCGACCAAATCGACCAGGTGTTCGGCATTGGTTAAGGTTTTCGGTTTGCTATCGCCCTCGGTGTAGACATCAACCGTGCCGACGGCGAACGCCAGCGGGGAAGCGAGGCTGGCTAACAGCGGAAGAAGAGCGCGTTTTTTCATTATTTCGCCGCCTTAATCAGGGTGGTTTTCACCGGGAACCAGTCCGCGCCAAGATACTGCTCGGATTGCCGGATAACCCCTTGTTCATCCACCCAATAGCGGTTGCGCCAGCGTTTCTGATCGGTAGTGACCTCTTCATCGAGAATACGTACTGCGGTGACGTCGCTCGCCAGTTTCACCGTGTCGGTGCCATTCCAGCGGAAGACAGAACGGGCGGTGGCGTAGCGCACCTGTTTGTGTTCCGTCCAGCCCATTAAGCGTGTCCAGGTCGCGCCATCGACAATCTGGTTCGGTTTGGCCAGCGGATCTGCCGCCAGGTTATTAACATCCAGCAGGTTGTCGCCAGGCAGATGCGTTTTCACGATGCGATAGTTTTGCGTGACGATGGTCGACTGATCCTGCGTCACCCATTTCTGCTGCCCGTTTTCGGCGAAAGCGAGCACCACAAACAGTTGTGGGCCGTTGTTGAGCTGCATGTACTGGCTGGCGTACGGCATATTGAGGATGTCTTCATCCGTGAGCTGCACGCCCGGCGTGCCAAATACGCTATTCCAGAGTGAATTCCCGAGGCCTTTGATGGGGCCTGAACATGCCTGAAGGAGCAGGCAAATCAAGATGATACCAGGTCGCTTCACGACTCTTCTCCGAAAGGGGCGGAATAACCACACCGAAGTGTGGTTATAGTTAATGTACCCGCTATTACTGGGTACTTGTGGTCGTGGTGGTTGTGGTTCCCGTGTTGGAGCCATCACCGCCACCGGTTGCCGCCAGCGCGACACCCACCGCGGACCCTACGGTGCTAACACTCGTTGCTGCGGAGCTACCCGCAGAAACAGAGGTCGCTGCCGACCCTGCCGCTTCACCGATTTGCACCGGTGCAGCAAAAGCAGAAGTCGCCGCAAGCGCGGATATGGCAAAAATGCCATACAGGACTTTTTTCATATCAATTTCCCTTCATTGAATGAATGGAGATTTACCTGAAAGAATTCAGGCGATATCGAGTATACACAACTAAAGCAGAGGGTTTACGCATCGGGAAATAGCGGGGAACGTTTTCGGAAAATTGGTATCAGGCATTTAAAAAGAGAAGGTAAAACTAAAAAATTAGATATATTTCAAACAATTAAATAATGACAAAATATTGACACAATAAGGCTAGTCCTAAAATTTATATCAACCACTTATCCGCCTGTCGCGTTTTTCAGATAAACCTGATGATAGATATAGAAACAGCGAACCAGGAATAACCCCCATAATTTAGCTTTAAAATATCGATATCGGAATTGCTTATATATATCGGGCGAACCCCTCGCGCAATATATGCATACTGGAATAAATATAATCGGTAAAAAAAAGCGCCGCCGAAGCGACGCTTATGTGGCTTAACCGCGCCAGGATTTGTAGCGGTTGATCAGACCATTGGTTGAGCTGTCGTGGCTGGAGATGGATTTGTCATCGCCCAGTTCCGGCAGAATGCGGTTCGCCAGCTGTTTACCCAGCTCCACGCCCCACTGATCGAAAGTGAAGATGTTCAGGATTGCGCCCTGGGTGAAGATTTTGTGCTCGTACAGCGCAATCAGCGCGCCCAGGCTAAACGGGGTGATTTCGCGCAGCAGAATAGAGTTAGTCGGGCGGTTGCCTTCAAACACTTTGAACGGCACAACGTGGTTAAGCGTTGCCGGGTCTTTACCCTGATCGAGATATTCCTGCTCGACCACGTCGCGGGATTTACCGAACGCCAGCGCCTCGGTCTGGGCAAAGAAGTTCGACAGCAGTTTCTGGTGGTGATCGGAAAGCGCGTTATGGGTGATAGCCGGCGCGATGAAATCACACGGAACCATTTTGGTGCCCTGGTGAATCAGCTGATAGAACGCGTGCTGACCGTTGGTGCCCGGCTCACCCCAGATGATCGGGCCAGTCTGGTAATCCACCGCGTTGCCGTTACGGTCAACGTATTTACCGTTGGATTCCATGTTGCCCTGCTGGAAGTAAGCGGCAAAACGGTGCATGTACTGGTCATACGGCAGAATCGCTTCGGTTTCAGCGCCGAAGAAGTTGTTGTACCAGATACCGATCAGCGCCAGCAGCACCGGCAGGTTTTTATCAAGCTCGGTAGTGGAGAAGTGCTTGTCCATCGCGTGCGCGCCGGAGAGCAGCTCAACAAAGTTGTCGTAACCGACGGAGAGGATGATAGACAGGCCAATCGCCGACCACAGAGAGTAGCGGCCGCCAACCCAATCCCAGAACTCAAACATGTTAGCGGTGTCGATGCCGAACTCGCCCACCGCTTTCGCGTTGGTAGAGAGCGCCGCAAAGTGTTTCGCCACGTGTTTGTTGTCACCCGCAGTGTTCAGGAACCAGTCGCGCGCACTGTGGGCGTTGGTCATGGTTTCCTGGGTGGTGAAGGTTTTAGACGCTACGAGGAACAGCGTGGTTTCCGGGTTCACTTTTTTCAGTACTTCGGCGATGTGCGTACCATCGACGTTAGAGACGAAATGCATGTTCAGATGGTTTTTGTACGGACGCAGCGCTTCGGTCACCATGAACGGGCCGAGGTCGGAACCGCCGATACCGATGTTCACCACGTCGGTGATCGGTTTACCGGTGTACCCTTTCCAGCTACCTGAGATGATCGCTTCAGAGAAGGCTTTCATCTTCTCCAGCACCGCGTTGACTTCCGGCATTACATCTTTGCCATCCACCACAATCGGCGTATTGCTACGGTTACGCAGCGCGACATGCAGCACGGCGCGATCTTCGGTACGGTTGATTTTTTCGCCAGAGAACATGGACTTGATCGCACCTGCCAGATCGGTCTCTTTGGCCAGCGCCAGCAGTTTGTCCAGCGTCTCTTGCGTGATGAGGTTTTTGGAGAAATCCACCAGCATCAGGTCGTCGAAGGTTGCGGAGAATTTGCTAAAGCGGTCGCCCTCTTTCGCGAACAGATCCGCGATAGTGACGTCCTTCATGTCAGCGTAGTGTTTCTGTAATGCCTGCCAGGCAGATGTCTGCGTTGGATTGATGTTTTTCATAGCAATACTCTTCTGATTTGAGAATTGTGACTGCCGTCGATTGTAGCGCCTGCCAGCGAAAATTGTGATGGTTTTTGTGCCGGCTCGCCGTACACGCGGGCGAATAACGACCAAAAATCGCCGAATTTGAGCACAACATAAGTCATTTTACTGACGACCAATGCAGCATGAAAAATCCGCATAATCCCGGCGTTGACAGCATGCCCGCTAACCCTTTATTTATAAACGCACTACCCGCGCATGCGCGGGTTTGTATTACCAGAGCTTTTCGCGTTATCGCATCCCCGGGAACTTACACAAGTAAGTGACCGGGGTAAGTGAAGGCAGCCAACGCCGTTGCGGCGTGAAAGGCGAAGGTAAACATTGCCAGAAGAGGCGCGTTACCCAGGCACACGGTGTTCGAAGCGCCAGGCTGATGAAAACACCTGAGGGGGAGTAACGCCGAGATAACAAAACGCCTGGCAGCGTGCGTTATCGGCTACAGGGGCTGAATCCCCTGGGTTGTCACCAGAAGCGTTCGCAGTCGAACGTTTCATGTCCGCAGACGTTACGCAAAGCGGGCAGACAAGGTGGAGCACTTCTGGGGAAATCGTAGCTGTTTATCGCTCTGCGCCCACCCCGTTTTTCGCTCTTTCCTTGTGCCATGGCTGAATAGAGAATCCCCTGACACGAGGTTGTTATGACTAGTTTCGTTGTCGCCAAATTTGGCGGCACCAGCGTTGCCGATTTTGATGCCATGAACCGCAGTGCGGACGTGGTGCTTTCCGATACCAGCGTCCGTCTGGTGGTGCTTTCCGCTTCCGCAGGGGTAACCAATTTGCTGGTTGCGCTGGCCGAAGGGCTGGAAGCCAGCGAGCGTTTCGTCAAGCTCGACGCTATCCGCAAAATTCAGTTCGATATTCTGGAACGCCTGGCGAACCCGGCGGTGATCCGCGAAGAAATTGAACGCCTGCTGGAAAATATCACCACGCTTGCCGAAGCCGCATCGCTGGCGACATCCACCGCGCTGACTGACGAACTGGTCAGCCACGGCGAGCTGATGTCGACGCTGCTGTTTGTGGAAGTGCTGCGCGAACGCAGCGTACAGGCGCAGTGGTTTGATGTGCGCAAAGTGATGCGCACCAGTGACCGTTTTGGCCGCGCTGAGCCGGATGTCGCCGCACTGGCGGAACTTGCCGGGCAGCAACTCGCGCCGCGTCTGAATGAAGGGTTAGTGATAACCCAGGGTTTTATCGGTAGCGAAGCCAAAGGCCGCACCACCACGCTTGGCCGCGGCGGCAGCGATTATACCGCCGCGCTACTGGGCGAAGCGCTGCATGCCTCACGCGTGGATATCTGGACCGATGTCCCGGGCATTTACACCACCGACCCGCGCGTGGTGCCCGCCGCGAAACGCATTGATGAGATAGCCTTTGAAGAAGCGGCAGAGATGGCGACATTCGGCGCGAAAGTGCTGCACCCCGCCACGCTGTTGCCCGCAGTACGCAGCGACATTCCGGTTTTTGTCGGCTCCAGCAAAGATCCGAAAGCCGGTGGCACGCTGGTGTGCAATAACACCAGCAACCCGCCACTGTTCCGCGCACTGGCGCTGCGCCGCAAGCAGACCCTGCTCACGCTGCACAGCCTGAACATGCTGCACTCACGCGGTTTTCTTGCGGAAGTGTTTGGCATCCTGGCGCGTCACAGTATCTCGGTTGATTTGATAACCACCTCGGAAGTGAGCGTGGCGCTGACGCTGGACACCACCGGTTCAACGTCAACCGGCGACACCTTATTAACCCAGGCACTGCTGACCGAGCTTTCTTCTCTGTGTCGGGTGGAAGTGGAAGAAGATTTAGCGCTGGTGGCGATTATCGGCAACGATTTGTCAAAAGCCTGTGGCGTGGGTAAAGAGGTGTTTGGCGTGCTGGATCCGTTTAATATCCGCATGATTTGCTACGGCGCATCCAGCCATAACCTCTGCTTCCTTGTCCCTGGAAAAGAGGCCGAACAGGTGGTGCAAAAACTGCATCACAACTTGTTTGAGTAATTCCTCCCCGTTTGCGGATGAGAGCAAAAAGCCCGGTGAATTACCGGGCTTTTTTTTATGACATCACCGTCTGGTACAGCAACGCATCGAGATCGCTGACCTTGCCGCTGCGGCTTTCCGGCAGCGCATCCGCGATTTCGCCGCGCGCCAGTTCATCGCCGATAAACGCGTGCAGCAGCGGACGTTGCGCACCATACTGAGCCTCACCGGCCCGCTGTTTTAACGCCAGCAGTTCATCGATTTCTGCCCGTAATGGCGCGTCGAGATCGCTGCCTGCCAGCAACGTAGCGAAACGCATTGGCGGCATCCCTTTGCCCGCTTCTATCCAGCGCACCGCCAGCAGCGGACGTAGCACATAAAAGTACTTTTTCAGCCGTACCTGTTCGCCCTGCAAATAGCCGCGAAAGTTCTTTTTCGCCATCGAATAGTAGTGCCAGCGCGCTCTGACCGGCGAAAACCAGTGCGGCACCTGCACACGCAACGCGGCGAGCGTGACGTCATCCTGCTGGTAGACGATCGGGGAATCTAACCATTCGATTAAGGCCGGGTTAGCGCTTTTCAGCAACCCCAACGCTTTGCGCCACTCCCACCCGCAAACGTCCAGCTCATCGTCTATCGGCAATTCGATGACATCACGCTGCGGCTCGACGCGCAGATACCAGTCCGGTTGATGCACATACAAAAAGCGCACATCGTAATCGCTGTCCGGCGAAGCGAAACCCCAGCCGCGACTGCCGGACTCGCAGGCGTAAAGCACTTTCACGCCGTAGGTTTGTTCCACATCGTGTAACACCTGCCGCACACGCCCGCGCATGGCGACATCAACACCTAAAGGTTCCATTATGACTATCCTTCTTATCCTTTCACACACACCACCTGGCGCAGGGTATGCACCACTTCTACCAGCGACTCCTGCGCGGCCATCACCGCGTCGATATCTTTGTAAGCCATCGGGATCTCATCGATCACCTCGCTGTCTTTACGGCACTCCACATGCGCAGTGGCGCGAATTTGATCTTCCACGGTAAAGCGTTTTTTCGCCGCCGTACGGCTCATGGTGCGCCCTGCCCCGTGGCTGCATGAGCAGAAGCTCTCTTCATTTCCCAGCCCACGCACGATAAAACTTTTCGCGCCCATCGAGCCGGGAATAATCCCCATCTGCCCTTTTTGCGCAGAAACCGCGCCTTTACGCGTCACCAGCACCTCTTCACCAAAGTGCGTCTCTTTTTGCACATAGTTATGATGGCAATTCACCGCTTCCTGCTGGGTGATAAACGGTTTAGTCACGATGCGCGACAGCGCCGCCAGTACGCGCGACATCATCACTTCACGGTTATGGCGGGCGAAATCCTGCGCCCATCCGACCGCTTCCAGATAGTCGGCGTAGTGCTTGCTGCCTTCCTGGAAATAGGCCAGGTTTCGGTCCGGTAAATTGGCAATATGCTGCCGCATATCCTGCTGCGCCAGGGTGATAAACACGTTACCGATGGCGTTACCCACGCCGCGCGAACCACTGTGCAACATCACCCACACGCGCTGCTGCTCATCCAGACACACTTCAATAAAGTGGTTGCCGGTTCCCAACGTTCCCAAATGTTGATAGTTGTTGGTCTGCCGCAAGCGCGGGTATTTATCCGTCAGGCGCTTAAAGCGCGGCGCAAGCAACGCCCAGTGGCTATCCACCTCTTGCGGCGGGTTTTCCCACGCGCCTTTATCACGTTTCGACCGGTTCACTGAACGTCCGTGCGGCACCGCCTGCTCAATGGCACTGCGCAGCCCGCCGAGATTATCTGGCAGATCCGCCGCCAGCAGCGAGGTGCGCACGGCAATCATGCCGCAGCCGATATCCACGCCAACCGCCGCCGGGATAATCGCCCCTTTGGTTGGGATAACGCTGCCGATGGTTGAGCCTTTTCCCAGATGGACATCCGGCATCACGGCCAGGTGTTTGAAGATAAACGGCATTTTTGCTGTGTTCAGCAATTGCTCACGCGCTTCGGGTTCCACCGGCACGCCGTGCGTCCACATTTTCACCGGCGCGCTGTTCTCCTGCGCCAGCAGTTGATAGTCGTTATGCTGCATCATGGCTTCCTTTGATGTTAACAAGGCCGTGCAGTACCTGGTCGAGGCCACCGAAGACCGAGATCTTATCGATGCGCTCCGCCACACGCTCCAGCGTTTCTAACTCTTTAAGCCGCAACGCCACCGGGTTGCTCTCCATCACTTTTGCCGTGTTCAGCAACGAACGAGTCGCTGCAGTCTCTTCACGACGGCGGATTACATTGGCCTGCGCCGATTTTTCCGCTTCGACTAAGCGCGACAGAATGGTTTTCATCTCACCCGGCAAAATGATGTCTTTCACCCCCAGCGACGCCACTTCAATACCAAACGCCGCCATGCGATTCGCCACCTGAACGCTCACTGCCTCATCAATAACCTGCTTATCTTCCAGCAGCTCATCCAGCGTGCGCGTACCCACCGCTTCGCGCAGGGCAAACTGCAATTCGCGGTAGAGGTGATCCAGCGGTTTGCTCAGTTGGGCAAAGGCGCTTAACACATCGGTGTAACGCCAGTTTGCCGCAAGGTTCAGCCGCAAGGTGACTTTATCTTTGGTCAGGATCTCCTGGCCGCTTACTTCCAGCACTTGCAGGCGTAAGTCCACCACTTCGGCTTCCACCAGATGGTTTACTTTCCAGTAGCCGCTCAATCCTGCCGGTAACAGCGCCTGCGTCACGCCATCCACTTTTAAAACACCCGCGTGCCAGGCCGGAACCTGCACCGCCAGAATCGCGTCGCGACCTTTTACCGCCACGCCGCGTTTGGGTTGCGCCACGGCGTTCAGGATCTCCGTGGGAACCCGCACATCGCGAGTGTTCATGCGTACCAGTTTCAGTGCGTCATCCGCTTGCCAGTACAGGCGGCGAGTTGAAGGCGGCAGGATCTCCAGCAGCATGCCGTTGAGATAAAGCGCACCGGCCTCGTTATCTGACATATCGGCCACCAGGCAATAACGCTCCACCCACTCTGGCTGGAAGCGGCGCAAATACTCCGCCAGACCGGCAGCCACTTCGCTGCCATCAGTATTCACCACCAGCACGTCGGGTTTGTTGAACCACGGCAGACGGTGCTCACCAGTTTCCAGAACCTGGATGTAATCACCCTCTTTTGCCAGTAAACCTAATTGACCTTTACGTATTGTGATTTTGTTGGTCATGACTTTCTCCTTAAATTGTTAGCCTTAACGACCGCGGATGTAGGGGCGAAACTGCAGGGGAAACACCGTTTTGCCTGCCGCCCGGCGCCGTTACCGGCGGTCGTTGGGAGGTAATCGTCAACAGCCCGACTACCGGGGTACTACCTGTTTATCTCCATAGATAAGGTGGCGAATCCGGGATTCGAACCCGAAAAAGAACCGACTTTTCGCAAATGTCTTTCCACTGACGGAACGCCCCCAGGAAAACGTCTCGTGCCGTTCCTGGTGCGCCGGCGGGGTGCGTAACCCCTGCTAACTCAGCGTGCTGACGCAATGGTTATTGCCAGAAGCGTGCCAGAATCAGAAATAAGCGAATAAATTTTTTATTTATTTGAAAAATAATGGTTTTATTTTTTATAGCGATCGATGGCATTGCGGCGAGGATGATTATTTTTTATCTTTTAATATCGATCTTTATCTTATGGGATAAACATGAAGCGTCGGGTGGTGATTGGTGTACTGGGAACGGTGCTGGATAAACGTGGTAAACGGCAAAACCGCTTTCGCAAATGGCGGCCCACCGTAGGGTTGTGCCAGCAGCCGGATTTCGCTGTCGACAGGCTTGAACTGTTGCACCAGCCACGCGATGAAGGGCTGGCGCAACAGACAGCGGAAGACATTGCCCTCGTCTCACCGCATACCGAAGTGCGCAAACATGCGGTGATGATTAAAGACCCGTGGGATTTTGAAGAGGTGTATGCCGCGTTTCTCGATTTCGCCACCCGTTATCCGTTCGATACGGAAAATGAAGAGTACCTGGTGCATATCACCACCGGGACGCACGTCGCGCAGATCTGCTGGTTCCTACTGACCGAAGCACGTTATTTGCCCGCCAGCCTGTTACAGACCGGCCCGGCGGCGAAAGGTGCTGCTGACGAGGCGATAGCTGCCGGCGTCTGTTCGGTTATCGATCTGGATTTAAGCCGTTACGCCACGCTGACCAGCCGTTTTCAGCGTGAGCAGCAGCAATCTGTGTCGTTTCTGAAATCCGGTATTGATACGCGTAATGCCACTTTTAACCGCTTGATCGAGCAAATCGAACGCGTAGCGCTGCGCTCGACTGCGCCCATTCTGCTGACCGGACCAACCGGCGCCGGGAAATCGTTTCTGGCAAAACGCATCTTTCAGTTACGCCAGTCCCGCCACCTGGTGCAGGGGCGGCTGGTGGCGGTGAATTGCGCCACGCTGCGCGGCGATAACGCCATGTCGACGCTATTCGGCCATGTGAAAGGTGCATTCACCGGCGCACAACAGGCGCGCACCGGGCTGCTGCGCGAAGCCGATGGCGGCGTGCTATTCCTCGATGAGATTGCCGAGCTGGGGCTGGATGAGCAGGCGATGCTGCTGAAAGCGATTGAAGAGAAGACTTTTTTCCCCTTTGGCTCCGATAAAGAAGTGCACAGTGATTTTCAACTGATTGCGGGCACACACCGGAATATGCAGCAATGGGTGGCGGAAGATCGTTTCAGGGAGGATCTCTTTGCACGTATCAATATGTGGACGTTCGCGCTGCCGGGTCTGGCGGAACGGCGGGAAGATATCGCTCCGAATATTGAGTATGAACTTCAGCGTTTTTCACAACAGCAGCAGACGCAAATCCGCTTTGATAAGGGCGCGCGCGAGCGCTATCTGGCCTTCGCCTGCTCTCCCCACGCGGCGTGGCGCGGTAACTTTCGCGAACTGAGCTCATCAATCGCGCGAATGGCAACACTGGCGGAACAGGGGCGGATTAACGACGCGTTAGTCGAGGAAGAGGTGCAGCGTTTAGCGCATCACTGGCGCGGAGAATCAGCATTGCCTGACCTCCCCGTGGATATCAGCACGCTGGATCTGTTCGATCAACGCCAGTTGGAAACGGTGATTGCTGTCTGTCGGCGCAGCCAGACACTTTCGGAAGCGGGACGTGAATTGTTCGCCATTTCCCGGCAGAAAAAGGCCAACCCGAATGATGCGGATCGCCTGCGCAAATACCTGGCCCGCTTCGGGCTGAGCTGGGAAAGCGTACGCGGCGCAACATAAAAGATCTTCATCATAATTTGTTTGAATAATATTCCTTAGCACGATAAACAATACCAATGGTCGGGCTCGATCCCCTCCTTAAATACCCTCATTCATTCGGGTTGCAGAACCGTTGCGAACAGCGCTCATACGTGAGACTGCCGGGTTACCGGCGCAGAAATGACTGACGCTATTGGCTTCGCCAGCGCACCTGTAGCCTGAAGAGTGAAGGGTAATAAAAACACAACACAACAATCGCAAGGAATCCCACATGCTCGCAATTTTCACGCGGCTGTTCCCGTTATGGGCGCTGCTGCTCTCGGTATTCGCCTATTATTTCCCGCCAACCTTTATCGCCATTGGCCCATGGGTCACCACACTGCTGATGCTGATTATGTTTGGCATGGGCGTGCACTTAAAAATTGATGACTTCAAACGCGTCCTGTCGCGCCCGGCTCCGGTTGCCGCCGGCATTTTCCTGCACTACCTGGTGATGCCGCTGGCGGCATGGCTACTGGCGCTGATTTTTAAGATGCCGCCGGACCTCTCAGCCGGAATGATATTGGTGGGAAGTGTTGCCAGCGGAACGGCATCAAACGTGATGATTTATCTGGCAAAAGGCGATGTCGCGCTGTCGGTCACCATCTCTTCGGTTTCTACGCTGGTTGGCGTTATCGCCACACCGCTGCTGACGCGTTTGTATGTCGATGCGCATATTCAGGTCGATGTGATGGGCATGCTACTCAGCATTCTGCAAATTGTGGTGATCCCGATTGCGTTGGGGCTGGTTGTGCACCACCTTTTCCCGCGCGTGGTTAACGCGCTGGAGCCCTGGCTGCCCGCGTTTTCCATGGTCTGCATCCTCGCGATCATCAGCGCCGTGGTCGCCGGTTCCGCGAACTATATCGCCTCTGTTGGCCTGGTGGTGATTGTCGCCGTGATCCTGCACAACAGCATTGGTCTGCTTGGTGGTTACTGGGGCGGCCGTCTGTTCGGCTTTGATGAATCCACCTGCCGTACGCTGGCGATTGAAGTGGGTATGCAGAACTCCGGCCTTGCTGCGGCGTTAGGTAAAATCTACTTCTCGCCGCTCGCCGCGCTGCCTGGCGCACTGTTCTCCGTGTGGCACAACCTTTCCGGTTCGCTGCTGGCGGGCTACTGGTCGGGCAAACCGGTCGACGGAAGCAAAACGCAAGCGGTGAAAAAGGGTTAATTGATAGCGGCCGGAGAACATTATCAGTTATCCGGCCACTATCAACGCTTACCCAATGGTAATGGTAACCGGCTTGCCGAGTTTAGCCAGCATGGTGACAAGTGCATCAATAGTGAATTTGCTGGCTTTTTGGTTGACCACATCGGAGACCCGAGGGCGAGAAATATTGAGTTTTTCCGCCGCCTCAGTCTGCTTGAGATGATTTTCCGCTATCCAGCCAGAAATTTCCTGCATCAGTTGCCGTTTTATGTTCAATAGCTGGATGACTTCTCTTTCTGCATCCTGCGCAAGCGCGTGTGCCTCTTCGGCTTCAAAACCCAGTTCAGCAAAAATGTTGGCATCTGCTGGGGTCACATGACCAACCAGGCCTTCTTGTGTCGTTCTCATTTTTGGCTCCTGTAGTGCTCAACCAAAGCGCGATAACGCGTCCGGGCAGTTGTTTTATCCTTACGTGGTGTGCGCTGTGACTTTTTATGGAAACAGTGCAAAACGTAGAGTGCATCCTCAAACCTGGCCAAATAAAAAATACGAAATGCCCCCGCGTGATCGCGAAGACGAATTTCTGCAACGCCTGCGCCAATTTCCGCCATCGGTTTCCAATCTGTAGCTTCCAGGCCAGCTTGAATTTTATGTAGCTGATAACCAGCATCCTTGCGGACACATTCAGGGAAAGCACGTAAGTCATCGTATGACGAGCCTATCCAGATGATGGGCTTTAAAGCAGGCCGTGAAATGATCATACCACATCCTTGTATAAAATTTTATACCAAAATCCTTACCAGCTTAGATCAGCAGCAGCTTAAGTCACCCGCCCAATAACAGATCTGCGAAGCGTCTTCCGGGGTTTATGTATCACCACGCAGACATCCCCCCTTACATCGCGTAGACTCGATGCACTTCCCAAGGAGAACGCTTTATGGCCCTGACCAGACTGACGCAAAAAGAGATGACGGAAAGTGAACAGCGGGAGCTGAAAACGCTGCTGGATCGCGCCCGTATCTCGCACGGACGCCCACTCAGCAACGCTGAAGCCAATCATGTGAAGAAGGAGTACATCGATAAACTGATGGCGCAGCGCGAAGCGGCAGCGAAGAAAGCCCGCCAGATGAAGAAACAGCAGGCTTATAAACCGGATGAGAATGCCACGTTTTCCTGGTCAGCAAACACCTCAACGCGTGGCAAGCGCTAACTAGCGCCCTTTCTTTTTCCTGCCCGGCTGAGTAAAGCGTTTTCCCGCCGGTTTCGCCCGGCTTTTCTCTTCGGGCTTCGCCACTTTTACTGCGGGCTTTTTCGCCGCCTGCGGTTTCGCTTTTGCTTTCGGCTTCGCTTCGGACGATGAGTTCTCAATCAGCTTAAACAGGGCAATCAACTCGTCATCCGTCAGGTCACGCCACTCCCCCGGCGGCAAGCCAGTGAGACTGACGTTCATAATGCGCGTGCGTTCAAGTTTGGTGACTTCATAACCAAAGTACTCGCACATACGGCGGATTTGGCGGTTCAGCCCCTGAACCAGCGTAATGCGGAAGGTAAACGGCGCTTCTCTTTTTACTTTGCACTTTTTGGTTTTGGTGCCGAGGATCGGCACGCCCGCGCTCATACCCTGCACGAATTCGTCGGTGACAGGCTTATTGACGGTCACCAGATACTCTTTCTCGTGATCGTTGCCGGCACGCAGGATTTTATTCACTAAATCGCCATGATTAGTGAGAAAAATCAGCCCCTGCGAATCTTTGTCCAGACGGCCGACGGGAAAGATACGGCTGCTGTGATTAACGAAATCAACAATATTGTCTTTTTCACCATCTTCGGTGGTACTGACAATACCAACGGGTTTATTCAACGCGATAAACACCAGATCTTCGTCGTTTCTCGGCTCGATAAGTTGACCGTTCACTTTCACAACGTCTCCGGCAACCACCTGATCGCCAATCCCGGCGCGCTTGCCGTTGATAAAGACATTGCCTTGCTCAATGTAACGGTCGGCCTCACGGCGTGAGCAAATCCCGCTTTCGCTGATGTATTTGTTTAAACGTGTTGATTGGGCTGGCAGCATAAATTCTCCTGTAAAAGCGGAATATAACTGGCTTCGCCGGGAGATAAAACCGGATTTTCACCGCACCAAATCGAATTTGTGCAGTTACGCAGTAAAAGTGGGGTTTTAGTTACCGTGCCCGCCGGCACGGTACGGATCACGCATCGTCGCGCTCATCGTCTTCATCCGGCTGTTCCAGCACGCTGTAGGCCACCGAACAGAACAGGGAGTTAAGACGTTTCATATCACCCAGCAAGCCGAGGTGCAGCGAGCTGGTTTCAATGCTTTGCACGTTTTGTTGATGCAGGCGGTCAACATGCGCATGTGAATAACGACGGTTCATAATGCGAAAACGGTGCTTGCTACGGCGTAAACGCCGGGCGCTGGTCACGTCGCTGGAGAAAAATACCGACATCGCCAGCTTCAGATTCCCCACCAGCCGTTCATGCAGCGCATCGAGTTCTTGCAAGCCTTCAACAGAGAAAGCGCGCCGCGCCGCCAGGGATTTGTCGGCGATTTCGCTGCCCATGCGCTCGACGATATCGGAGGCCTGCTCAAGGTTCAGCGACATCTCGATGATTTCCGCCCAGCGTTTCGACTCCTCTTCCGCCAGTTCCTCTTTCGGCATCCGCGCCAGATAGAGCTTAATCGCCGTGTACAGCACGTTGATGTCATCGGCTTGTTTGCGCAGTTCCTTCTCCTGACGAGGCTGGCCGTGCATCACTTTATGCAGCCCTTCGAGCATCAACTCCATCGCATCGCCCATGCGCAAGGTTTCCCGTGCAGCATTGGCCAGCGCCAGCGTTGGCGTATCCAGTGCGGAACTGTCGAGATGCTTTGGCTTCAGGCGCGTATCCAGCTCTGGCTCTTCACGGATGATCCGCTTACAAAACTGCGCCATTGGCCCGGCAAATGGCACCATCGCCAGACAACGGATTAGGTTGTAGAACACATGGAAATAGATAACCAGTTCCGCTTCCGGTAAGGGAAGTTTCTGCATTGACGTAGCAAGCACATGAACAAACGGCAGGATAATCAGGCTGCCCACCAGTTTGAACAGCAAACTGCCAAGCGCCACGCGCCGGGCGGCAGCGTTAGCGGCACTGTTATTGAGCATCGCCAACAGGCCAGAACCGAGGTTGGCACCAATCACCAGACACAGCGCGACCGGGAAAGAGATAATCCCTGCCGTAACCAGCGTCGCCGTTAGCAGCACCGCCGCCAGGCTGGAGTAACTGATAATGGCGAACACCGCGCCAATCAGCGCATCGAGCATAATGTCGCCGGTCAGCGAAGCGAAAATCACCTGCACGCCATTGGCCTGGGTGATCGGCGTAACCGCCTGCACAATCAGCTCTAGCGCCAGAAGAATCAACCCAAGGCCGATGCTGACGCGTCCAAGCTGGCCTTCACGCGTTTGTTTACGCCCGAGGAAGAAAATAACACCAAGAAAAATCAGCAGCGGCGATAACCAGGAGAGATCGAACGTCAAAATGCGCGCCATCAGCGCTGTCCCGACATCTGCGCCCAGCACAATCACCAACGCCGGGGTGAGCGCCACTAAATCCTGGGCGACAAACGAGGTCACCAGCATGGTGGTGGCGTTACTGCTTTGCACCAGCGCAGTCACGCCGATACCCGCGCAGAAAGCGAGCGGTTTCCTTTCGACGCTACGGCTAAGAACGGTACGTAAACGTGCGCCAAAAACACGCATCACACCGGTACGTACAATGTGTGTGCCCCACACCAGCAGAGCCACGGCAGAAAGCAGATGAAGCAAAGTCAGCACAGAATCAGGTTCTCCTTATCGTTATGCGTTGCTCGTTACCGGGAAGATAACGTCAACATTATGAAGTAAGTATAAGGCGTCAATGCGAAGAAAAGCGCAGGGTGCCGGTTAAGCCCCCTGAGAGTTGTAAACAAAAATGACGGTTTTGTGACAGAGGCGAGGATTTATCGGTTAGCGGGAAACGGCAGGCGCCGTTTGCGGGTTGCCCTGGCGTTTAGCCCACACAACCGAAGCAATTTTGAGCACTTCCGAGAGGACAAACAGCAAAATTGCTCCCCACGCAGCGGTAAAACCAGCGAAATGCATAAACAGTGGAATCAACGCCACTGAGCATTTTAGCGACAGCACGCGGGCTATTTCCTGCACGATAAAGAAAATAGTATGAATGTCTTTTTTAACGAAAAAAGACCAGGCAGAAAAAACCAGCGAGATAATCAGCGCGATATTAATAAAGAACATCGTCTGGATAATTACGCCCATCAATCCATTCACACCTAGCTGTGAATAATTGGTATAAAAGTCGCTAATGTCGGAATAAAAAGGAACGTTACCGCCTTGCAGCGAAAAAAATAAATAACTGGCCAGCGCCAGCACGTCCATAATACCCCAAAAAGCAAAAATCTTATTTCTTAAATTCATAATCCTCATCCCTTACGCCTGGAATCCATTGCCATGATTTCCCCGATTGCGTCCAGGCATCATCACCTTCAAGGTATTTCTGATAAACGGTACGCTTTTCACCATAACGCCGGATCACCGAGCGATTATAGAGGATTTCTCGGGTATCAGACGAGACGCTTTCCGGTATTGGCGTCCATAGCTGAATTTTGTCTCGCGAGGTGTTCATATAATCTTTACCGTCGGAGCCAAATACGCGCCCTTGATCGCCCATACTGGTCGCCCGGTTAAGCATCATTACCGCGGCATTTTTGACGCCGTGGAAGTCTGTTTCGCTGGTTTTCCAGTAACCTGGGCCAAACTCAGGCGTCACCGGTACAAAGGCGCTTCGGGTCGGGGCGGGTCGACCATGCATTGCCACGCTGTCTTTAAACCCGTTCAAAATGGTTCTGATAAACACCGCGTTAAACGACAAGCCTTGCACACAAAACAGTTCGGCGTTTTCCGCGATAAAGAACGGGTAATAGAAGCGGTTACGCGTACTAACGTTCGGACGAACGACCACCACCACGCCTTTATCCACCAGGCTATCAATATGTTTTTCTTTTTGATGACCAAGCGGATCGTGCGGTAAGCCATATTTAAAACCGTGATGCCGCTTAATCGTGTAACCATCGATGCTGCCCAGAATATTATTCGGGCTGTTCTCGATGAAATATTCCTTTTTTATAATATTCTTCGCGATATCTGGTGCCAGGATATTCTCGTAATCCTTCGGCAATAGATTTCTTTTTCTTATATCATAAATATCCATTTCATAATACCTAAGTTAAATTTATGACAATTAAATGAACCGCAAAAGAGTAAGCAATCTTGCCGTATAGTCAGTGTCCATCATACGCATGAAGGGGAAGAAGGGTCTAAGAAAATATCCATTTTTAAGAATGTTCTTAGTTTCAATCTGTATTATGTTTGCTTCACGATAGTTTCGCGAAAATGAAATGGCGAAAAACCAGGGCATTTAAAAAAATGCCCTGTTGTCATTAATATGCGTCGTAACCTAAATTCGATGCCAGCCAGCGCTCAACTTCCGCCACCGACATGCCTTTTCGCCGCGCGTAATCTTCCACCTGGTCGCGCTGAATTTGCGCTACCGCGAAATATTTACTGTCCGGGTGGCTGAAATACCAACCGGAAACCGATGCCCCTGGCCACATCGCGTAGGATTCGGTCAGTTTCATCCCGGTATGTTTTTCAACGTCCAGCAACTGCCAGATAGTGCCTTTTTCCGTGTGCTCCGGGCAGGCCGGGTAACCCGGTGCCGGGCGAATGCCCTGATAATTTTCGCGGATCAACTCATCGTTGCTGAGATTCTCGTTCGGCGCGTAGCCCCAGTACACTTTGCGCACCCGCTCATGCAGGTATTCCGCAAAGGCTTCCGCCAGGCGATCGGCCACCGCTTTCACCATGATTTTATTGTAATCATCGTGCGCGGCGTCATACGCTTGTGCTAACGCGTCCTCTTCAAGACCGCCCGTCACTGCGAATGCGCCAATGTAGTCCGCTTTGCCGCTCTGTTTGGGGGCGACAAAATCCGCCAGGCAGTAGTTGGCGAAACCGACTTTTTCCGTTTGCTGGCGCAGATGGCAGCCCACGGTCAGCACCTGCGTGCGGGTTTCGTCGCGATAGATTTCGACATCGTCGCCAACGCGGTTAGCCGGGAAAAGCCCGACCACACCGCGCGGGTTGAGCAACTTTTCCGCGCTCAGTTTATCCAGCATCTCGTTAGCATCGGCAAACAGGCGTTTCGCCTCTTCTCCCACCACCTCATCTTCAAGGATGCGCGGATATTTCCCGGCCAGCGACCAGGTCATAAAGAAGGGTGTCCAGTCGATGTAATTACGCAGCGTCTCGATGCTGGCGGCAACTTCCTGCACGCCAAGGCGGTGCGCGACCGGCGGAGTATAACTTTCCCAGTCAAACGCGAGATCGTTTTCCCGTGCCGCTTGCAACGTCACTGGCGGCGTACGCGGTTTTTTTCGCGCATGCTGGATACGCACGGTTTCATACTCTTTGCGGGTACGGGCAACGAACTCATCGTGCTGCGTAGCCGAAAGCAGGGCCGACACCACACCTACGGTACGCGAGGCGTTTTGCACATACACCGTCGGCCCACTGTAGTTCTGTTCGATTTTCACCGCAGTGTGCGCTTTCGATGTGGTCGCGCCGCCAATGAGCAGCGGAATGGTGAACCCCTGGCGTTCCATCTCTTTCGCCACGTTGACCATTTCGTCAAGCGACGGCGTAATCAATCCGGAAAGACCAATCAGGTCAGCATTCACTTCGCGGGCGGTTTTCAGGATTCTATCGGCGGGCACCATCACGCCGAGATCGATAATTTCGTAGTTGTTACATTGCAGCACCACGCCGACGATGTTTTTGCCGATATCGTGGACATCGCCTTTCACGGTGGCGATCACCATTTTGCCGTTGCTGCTGCCCTTCTCTTTGCTGGCCTCGATATACGGTTCCAGATAAGCCACGGCTTGTTTCATCACACGGGCCGATTTCACCACCTGCGGCAGGAACATTTTGCCCTCGCCAAACAGATCGCCCACCACGTTCATGCCGTCCATTAACGGCCCTTCAATTACTTCAATCGGGCGAGCGGCCTGCTGACGCGCCTCTTCGGTATCGAATTCGATAAATTCGGTGATACCTTTTACCAGCGAATATTCGAGACGTTTTTTCACATCCCAACTGCGCCACTCCGCCTGCTGCGCGTTTGCCCCTTCATCGGCGGCTTTACTGCCGCGATATTTTTCCGCCAGATCCAGCATGCGCTCGGTGGCATCATCGCGGCGGTTAAGAATCACGTCTTCAACGCCGTCGCGCAACTCAGCAGGCAGATCGTCGTAAATCGCCAGTTGCCCGGCGTTGACGATGCCCATGTCCATGCCGTTACGAATGGCGTAATAAAGGAACACGGCGTGGATCGCTTCACGCACAGGGTCGTTGCCGCGAAACGAGAACGAGACGTTGGAAACACCGCCGGAAATCAGCGCATGCGGCAGTTCGCGTTTGATATCTTCACACGCGCCGATAAAGTCCTGCGCATAGTTGTTGTGCTCTTCAATACCCGTTGCCACGGCGAAGATGTTCGGATCGAAGATAATGTCTTCCGGCGGGAAACCCACCTCTTCGGTAAGAATTTTATAAGCGCGGCGGCAAATTTCGATTTTCCGCGCGCGCGTATCCGCCTGACCAACTTCGTCAAAGGCCATCACCACCACGGCGGCGCCATAACGCCGCACCAGCTTCGCGTGGTGAATAAATGGTTCAACGCCCTCTTTCATCGAAATCGAGTTGACGATGCCTTTGCCCTGGATACATTTCAGCCCTTTTTCGATCACCTCCCATTTTGAGGAGTCGATCATGATGGGTACACGGGCAATGTCCGGCTCACCGGCAATCAGGTTGAGGAAACGCACCATCGCCGCTTCGGCATCGAGCATCCCTTCATCCATATTGATGTCGATAATCTGCGCGCCGCTTTCTACCTGCTGGCGCGCTACGTCCAGCGCTTCGGCGTACTTCTCTTCTTTGATCAGGCGTTTAAATTTGGCGGAACCGGTGACGTTGGTACGTTCGCCGACGTTCACAAACAGGCTGTCATCGCCGATGTTGAGCGGCTCCAGACCCGCGAGGCGGCAAGCAACCGGCACCTCCGGCAGCTGACGCGGCGGCACACCTTCGACCGCGCGACTCATGGCGGCGATATGTTCTGGCGTGGTACCACAGCAGCCGCCGACAATATTCAGGAAACCGGCTTGCGCCCATTCGCCGATTTGCGCCGCCATGGTGTCGGCATCGAGATCATATTCCCCAAAGGCGTTGGGCAGGCCAGCGTTCGGGTGCGCGGTGACATAGCATTCGGCGATACGGGAAAGCTCCTGCACATACTGGCGCAGTTCATCCGGCCCCAGCGCACAATTCAGGCCGAAGGTGAGCGCATCGGCGTGGCGCAGGGAGTTATAAAACGCTTCGGTGGTCTGCCCGGAGAGCGTACGCCCGGAGGCGTCGGTAATGGTGCCGGAAATCATGATCGGCAGCTCAACGCCCAGCGCGTCAAACTCCGCTTTTACCGCAAAGATCGCCGCTTTGGCGTTAAGCGTATCGAACACAGTTTCGATGAGGATCAGATCCGATCCCCCTTCCACCAGCGCTTTGGTGGACTCGCGATAAGCGGTAACCAGCTGATCGAAGGAGATATTGCGAAACGCCGGGTCGTTAACGTCCGGTGAGATTGAGGCAGTGCGGTTGGTCGGGCCGAGCACACCCGCGACATAACGCGGTTTATCCGGCGTTTGCGCCGTCCACTTGTCGGCGCTGGCACGCGCCAGTTTGGCAGCAGCGAAGTTGATTTCCGCCGACAGGGATTCCATCTGGTAATCCGCCATGGCGATTGTCGTTGAGTTAAAGGTATTGGTTTCGATGATATCCGCGCCCGCCGCAAAGTAGGCGTCATGGATCGCGCTTATCACCTCCGGCTTGCTGAGCACCAGCAAGTCGTTGTTGCCTTTAAGATCGCAGGGCCAGTCGGCGAAGCGCTCGCCGCGAAAATCCTGCTCACTCAGACGATAGCTCTGGATCATGGTGCCCATGCCCCCATCCAGAACCAGAATTCTTTTGCTTAACTGCTGCTTCAGTTGCTCAACTTTGCTGCTCACACGTGCTCCCGACAATGCTCAACCAGGCCAAAAGGCCAGCAGGACATACTGGCATAAAGTGGCAGAGCGGAAAAGCGACGCGGGGTGAACATGAGAGATGCTCACGTAACGCCCGTCAGCCTGATGGCTGCGCCAACCCGTTACCTTTTCAGTGCGATGACTTTTCAAGTTTTCAGGACAGCGTGCCGATGTATGCTGAAACCTTCGGCCCTCTTACAGGCGCACCTACTTACGGAACCTATTATGTCGTTTTTGACGTCTCTTTTTGGCCATAAGAAACCTCGTCTCACCGACCTGCAACTCAACATTGCCGGGTGGCAACTGTATGAGAGCCATGACACCAGCATGGCATGGTCCACTCCGGAACAAAGCGCGGTGCGCCTTCAGCTCCATGCCCCTGTGCAGTGGCCCTTCGCCTTACACGATATTGCCGCCGCCACACATTATTGGCAGCAAGAAACGGCAAAGATTGGCGGCGCGTTACTGGAGCTCACGGCGCTCAATATTCAGGGAATGGCGGCGTTGCAAGGCACGTTTAAATATCGCGATCCCACACCGGGTTCGCTCGGTATGTATTTTGTCGCGATTATCTGGCTCCCCGTAAAACACGGGCTCTTTCAGATCAATGCTGAAGCGGTAGAAAAAGGGAACACCGGCTTTCGCGAAGCGGTGGTGATGGATTTACAACTTAAGCAGGGCAACATACCGCCCGTTAACGACGAACCCGAATTTATCGATTCTGCCGACGCGCTCTTCGCCAAATTGCGGGAAAGTGAGCTGCGTTGCCTGCCGAGCGACGATCGTCAATATGATGAGATGTTTGCGGAGCATCCACTGAGCCAGGTAAGACGAACCATTGCGCTGTGTGCTCAACATGCGCAGTTGGCGAAACACGTGCGTCAATAAATAGGCTGTATCCGGCATTTTCGTTCTGTTTTGCGCGAACTCATCCGATCAGTCTGCCTGGGAGTTGCGTTATACTCAATAAAAACGAAAATGATTTCCACGATACAGAAAAAGGAGCCAGTCATGGCCACTTCCGTTCCCGCTAAACGAGGCAGAAAAGCTACAGCCCCGGCCGCTCCGGCGGGTGGGCAAGTCCAGTCATTGACCCGCGGCCTGAAACTACTGGAATGGATTGCCGAGTCTCATGGCAGCGTTGCCCTTACCGAACTGGCGCAACAGGCCGGTTTGCCGAACTCAACCACCCACCGCTTACTCACGACCATGCAGCAGCTAGGCTTTGTCCGCCAGGTAGGTGAGTTGGGTCACTGGTCAGTAGGCGCACATGCGTTTATCGTCGGCAGCAGTTTTTTGCAAAGCCGTAACCTGATGGCGATTGTTCACCCGATCCTGCGCAACTTAATGGAAGCATCCGGCGAAACCGTGAACCTCGCGGTGCTGGATAAGAGCGATCATCAGGCCATTATTATCGATCAGGTGCAGTGTACGCAGTTGATGCGCATGTCCGCACCGATCGGCGGCAAATTACCGATGCATGCCTCTGGCGCGGGAAAAGCGTTTTTGTCGCGTCTGAGCGATGAGCAGGTTGGCAGCTTGCTGCACCGTCAGGGGTTGCATGCGTACACCCATGCCACGCTTGTATCGCCGGTACACCTGAAAGAAGACCTCGCCCAGAGCCGCAAACGCGGCTACTCCTTTGACGACGAAGAGCACGCGCTGGGTTTGCGCTGCGTAGCGGCGTGTATTTTTGACGAACACGGCGACCCCTTCGCCGCGATTTCCATCTCCGGGCCTATCTCACGCATCACCGATGACCGCGTGACCGAACTTGGCGCGATGGTGATCCGTGGCGCGAAAGAAGTGACGCTGGCGTACGGGGGAATGCGTTAGCTTCCAAAAGGTTGCCGCGTTTTCATTCGCCTCATGAGGCAATGACGTTCATACACGGATCTTTCTGGCGGTTTGTGTATGTCGGCGATTAAGCGCGATCGCGGCGTGAAGGATTTCGGCACGATGCTCGAAGGGCACGGCGGCATGATGGACAGGATTGATTCTCTCTGCTTTGCCACCCCGATCTTCTTCCATGTGGTGAGATATTACTTCACCTGATTTACCCCGCCTGCCGCAGCGCGCCTGCGCCAAAGCGTACGCTGAAACGCTGGCGTTTGCGGTAGGCATAAACATCTTCGACATGCCCTTCGCGGATGCGCGCCTGCAATCCGCGCCAGTAATCGGCACGCAGTAGATCGGCATGCATCTCTTCGAACAGCGGACCGATTTCCGGGTCGGCGCATAACCAGTGGCGAAACTCCTGCGGAAAAACATCGCCCGGCGACACGCTGTACCACGGTTCGGCGCTAAGCTCATCTTCCGGGTAGCGCGGCGCGGGAATGTCGCGGAAATTCACTTCGGTCATATAACAAATTTCGTCGTAATCGTAGAACACCACGCGCCCATGACGGGTGACGCCGAAGTTCTTGAACAGCATGTCGCCGGGGAAAATATTGGCGGCGGCCAACTGGCGAATGGCGTTGCCATACTCCTCTACCGCGTCGCGCAGTTGCTGACCTTTAACCTGCTCGAACCACAGATTGAGCGGCACCATACGTCGCTCAATATAGAGATGGCTGATGGCGATGCGATCGCCGAGATCGGTGATTTTGCCTGGCGCTTGTTCCAGCAAAAGCACCATGAGCGCCGGGGCAATCTGTCGTTTTTCCAGCACAAAGTTTTCAAACTCTTGTGTATCGGCCATACGCCCCACGCGGTCATGCTCTTTGACCAGTTGATAGCAGGCACGAACGTGCGCGGCGCTCATCTCTTTTTGCGGGGGAAAGACATCTTTTATCACCTTAAATACCCGGTCAAAACCGGGCAGCGTAAACACCAGCATCACCATGCCGCGAATGCCTGGCGCTTCAATAAACTGCTCGTCGCTGGCGTTGATGTAATTTAAATATTCGCGGTAACTTTCCGTTTTGCCATGTTTCTGGCAACCAATCGCCATATACAGTTCAGCGGTGGTTTTACCGGGCAGGATCTCACGCAGCCACTCGACTGTCGCGGCGGGCAGCGGGGCGTAAACCATAAAATAGGAGCGGGCAAAACCAAACACGATGCTGGCTTCCGCCGATGTAGTAAGGCAGGTATCGACAAACAGCTCACCCTCATCGCTGCGGTGGAGCGGCAACAAAAACGGCAGCGTAGCCGATGGGGTAATAAGCTTGCCAACCAGCCAGGCAGCTTTGTTGCGGTAAAACAACTCGTTCGCCACCTGTAAGTGAGACTGAGCAAGGGTTTCGCTGCCAAACGCCTCCTGTAAATGCGCGGTGATATAACTCACATCGCGCGCTTTATCCTGCCACGGCAGGCGCAGCGGCAAATCCGACAGCACTTTGGTCAGCAGCGCTTCCCAGCCGCGTTCCGGCCAGAACGCTTTGGCTAACGGGCGCGGGATGGTGCGAAAGCGGCGTTCCGGCTGCGAGCTAAAGATAAATAACCGTTCTGGCGTGAGAGAACGGTGATCGAATAACCGACAATAGACTGAATTAAAGAAGCTTTCGGCAATTTCAAAGCGGGGATAATCCGGCAGCAGTTGCGTGTAGTGCTCTTTGACGCGCAGCAAAAACGCGGCGTCCGGGCTTTGGCTGTCGGTGATGCAACGCAGTTGCTCGACGACCAGGCCAACATGGTGATCATAAAGATGAATTCGCTGCTTCATCGCCTGCTGAACGGCGTGCCAGTCGGCTTGTTCAAAGCGCTGTTGCGCGCCGGACGTTACTTCCAGAAAACGACCATACTGGGCATCAAAGCCTTGCAGAATGGTTTGGGCAATCAGCAGTTCCAGACCACGCGACATCGTATTCCCCAGGCATTAGCCCGGTAGGCAATTCGCTACCGGGCAGGTTGACGATTAGAACTGTGCTTCTTCCGTTGAACCCGTCAACGCCGTTACTGACGAGGCGCCGCCCTGAATGATGGTGGTGACCTTGTCGAAGTAACCGGTACCCACTTCCTGCTGGTGAGAAACGAAGGTGTAGCCCTCTTTGCCCGCGGCGAACTCTGGCTGCTGTACTTTTTCGACGTAGTGTCTCATCCCTTCGCCCTGCGCGTACGCGTGGGCTAAATCAAACATGTTGAACCACATGCTGTGGATGCCCGCGAGGGTGATGAACTGGAACTTGTACCCCATATCTGACAGCTCCTGCTGGAAGCGGGAGATGGTGTTGTCATCAAGGTTCTTTTTCCAGTTAAACGACGGCGAGCAGTTGTACGCCAGCAGTTTGCCCGGGTATTTCGCGTGGATTGCATCGGCGAAACGGCGCGCCAGGTTCAGGTCTGGCGTGGAGGTTTCACACCACACCAGATCGGCATACGGCGCGTAAGCCAAACCGCGGCTGATCGCCTGTTCAATGCCCGCATGGGTGCGGTAAAACCCTTCGCTGGTGCGTTCGCCAGTGATAAACGCGCTGTCATACGGGTCGCAATCTGAGGTAATCAGATCGGCGGCATCGGCATCGGTGCGCGCCACCAATAGCGTCGGAACGCCCAGCACATCCGCTGCCAGACGCGCCGCCACCAGTTTCTGCACCGCTTCTTGCGTAGGAACTAACACTTTGCCGCCCATATGGCCGCATTTTTTCACCGACGCGAGCTGATCTTCGAAATGCACTGCCGCCGCACCGGCTTCAATCATCGATTTCATCAGCTCAAAGGCATTCAATACGCCACCAAAGCCGGCTTCGGCATCTGCGACGATCGGCAGGAAATAATCGACAAAGCGCGGATCACCCGGCTCAATACCGGAAGACCACTGAATTTGATCGGCGCGACGGAACGTATTATTGATGCGCTCGACCACCGATGGCACCGAGTTTGCCGGGTAGAGCGACTGATCCGGGTACATGCTGGCGGCGAGGTTGGCATCCGCCGCTACCTGCCAGCCGGAAAGATACACCGCTTCGATTCCCGCTTTCGCCTGCTGCAACGCCTGCCCACCGGTCAGTGCGCCGAGACTATTGATGTACCCTTTTTTCGATTCGCCATGCAGCAAGCGCCACATTTTCGCCGCGCCCAGTTGCGCCAGCGTGCATTCCGGGTTGACCGAGCCGCGTAACTTCACCACATCTTCCGCGCTATAAGGGCGGCGAATGCCTTCCCAGCGCGGCTGCGTCCACTCTTTTTGTAATTCTTCGATTTGTTGGGTACGGGTTTTCATATACAGATGCTCCATATTCTTCTCCTGGCTCGCCAGGCGTTATTGGTGAAGTCAGTTTGGTCATGGTCAATGAGCAAAACCGCAACGCACTTGTAGAACATGAGGTCTTGCGCACTGGCTGGAGCCAAATTGGCGAACAAAATAGCCCGGGCGATTACGCCAGCAGGCGGTAGCCAGGTAACGTTAAGAAGTCGATCAACTCATCAGAGGTGGTGATCTGCTCCATCAGGCGCGCGGCATCGTTAAAACGCCCGCTGCTGAAACGGTGCTCGCCCAACTCTTCCTGAATAACCAGCATCTCTTCAGCCAGCATCTGGCGGAACAGCGCTTTAGTGACCGGCTTGCCGTTGCTCAGCGTTTTTTCGTGATGGATCCATTGCCAGATTGAGGTACGGGAAATTTCCGCCGTGGCGGCATCTTCCATCAGCCCGTAAATCGGCACGCAGCCATTGCCGGAGATCCACGCTTCGATGTACTGCACCGCGACGCGGATATTGGCGCGCATGCCCTCTTCGGTGCGCTCGCCTTCACAAGGTGCCAGCAGATCTTCTGCGGTGATCGGCGCATCGTCCTCACGGCTGACAAAGAGTTGGTTTTTGTGTTCGCCCAGCACCGCGTTGAATACCTCCATGACCGTATCGCCAAGTCCCGGATGCGCGATCCAGGTGCCATCGTGACCGTTATTCGCTTCGAGCTGTTTATCGGCTTTCACTTTGTTCAGCACCCAGTTGTTACGCTCGGTGTCTTTGCTGGGGATAAACGCTGCCATACCGCCCATCGCGAAAGCGCCGCGACGATGGCAGGTTTTGATCAGCAGACGCGAATAAGCACTGAGGAACGGTTTATCCATCGTCACTACCTGACGGTCAGGCAGCACGCGATCCGGGTAGTTTTTCAGTGTCTTGATGTAGCTGAAGATGTAATCCCAGCGCCCGCAGTTCAGGCCAACAATATGGTCGCGCAGTGCGTGCAGGATCTCATCCATCTGGAATACCGCAGGCAAGGTTTCAATCAGCAGCGTGACTTTGATGGTGCCGCGCGGCAGATTGAAACGATCCTCGGTAAAGCTGAAGACCTCGCTCCACCATGCAGCTTCTTGCCATGACTGCGTTTTCGGCAGGTAGAAATAGGGGCCGCTACCTTTGGCGAGCAGATTTTTGTGGTTATGGAAAAAGTAGAGCGCGAAATCGAACAGGCTGCCCGGAATAGCCTCTTCGCGCCAGGTGACGTGTTTTTCCGGCAGGTGTAAACCACGCACTCGGCAAACCAGCACCGCCGGGTTTGGCTTCAGTTGGTAGATTTTGCCCGCTTCATTGGTGTAGCTGATGGTGCCGTTGACCGCATCGCGCAGGTTGATCTGCCCGTCGATCACTTTGTCCCAGTTTGGTGCCAGAGAATCTTCAAAGTCCGCCATGAATACTTTCACGTTGGCATTCAGCGCGTTGATCACCATTTTGCGCTCAACCGGCCCGGTGATTTCAACGCGGCGGTCTAACAGATCGTCGGGAATTCCCCGGATCGTCCAGTCACCTTCACGAATGGAAGCTGTTTCCGAAATAAAACCAGGCAACGTACCGGCATCGATTTGTTGCTGCTGATGTACGCGCGCGGCCAGCAGTTGATTGCGCTTTGGCGTAAAGCGGGTGACCAGCTCGCTCAGGAATTCCACGGCTGCCGGGGTGAGAATCTGCTTCTCTTGTTCACCGTGCGGTCGCGTAAAGGCCAGTTCATCGGTTGTTGTCGCCTGTTGTGTCATGGTGCGATTCCTCTTTTTTGCAGCAAAGACATTTCCCAATGCCAACGAAGATCGGGTGTGCAGTTTTCGTTCAGCAGGATCAATCCTGGCTAATAACTTTTCCAAAATCAAAAACAATTTCCATTTTTAGATTAAAATGAAAATAACTCTTTGATAAAAAAGAGGTTATAGTTTAATTACGTTAAGAAGTGGTTTTCGCGAATAAAAAAGGCACCCGAAGGTGCCTGTAATAAGGGGCTGAAACGCTTAATCCAGCGTGGGATTCATATGACTCAGATCGTATGGCGTGATCTGGTAGACGTAGTAGTTGAGCCAGTTGATAAACAGCAAATTGCCGTGGCTACGCCAGGATGCACGCGGTTTATTCTGCGGATCGTCCTGAGGAAAATAGTTGTGCGGCAGCTCGGGGCTTAACCCCGCATCCACATCGCGAAAGTACTCACTTGCTAGTGTGTTAGCATCATATTCCGGATGGCCGGTAACAAAGGCGATACGTTTGTCTTTGCTGGCGAACAGGTAGGCGTCGCCCTCTTCCGTCTGGGCAAGGATCTCTAAATCGGTGTAGTCGCGGATCAATGCAGCCGGGAAATCGGCGTAACGCGAGTGCGGTGCCAGAAAAACATCATCAAAACCACGCGTCAGCAACGCATGAGGGTGAAGGATGTGGTGTTCGTATACGCCGGAGAGTTTTTCGGTGCGGGTCTGTTTGGGGATGCCATAAAGGATGTTTAGCGCGGCTTGTACCGCCCAACAGACAAACAGGGTTGAGGTGACATGATCTTTTGCCCACTCCAGAACCTGCTCGATTTGCGGCCAGTAGGCTACGTCGTTAAATTCAACTAAGCCTAATGGCGCACCGGTGACGATCAGGCCATCGTAGTTTTCATCACGGATCTCATCGAAGTTACAGTAAAAGGTGTTGAGGTGTTCAGCCGGTGTGTTGCGTGATTCACGCGAATCGATACGCAGCAGGCGCACATCAACTTGTAGCGGTGAGTTTGACAGCAGACGCAGGAACTGGTTTTCCGTCTCAATCTTCTTTGGCATCAGATTGAGGATCAGCACCTTCAGCGGGCGGATTTCCTGCACTGTTGCGCGCGATGTCGTCATCACAAAGACGTTCTCATCACGCAAGAAATTGACGGCTGGCAGCTCGTCCTGCACCCGAATCGGCATATCTTATACCCTCACTGCATACGTTTAAACGTTTAGACATCCAGACAGCCGAAGATACCCAGGAATCGGCAAAATGTCGAGTCCGCAAGTGAAAGGTGAGAAAGTTTCACGTCGCGACCTGTGTAGCATTGATATTAGCTAATGATTTTCGGTTTGTTATCGCGCTGAGAGGGAGGCGTTTTCGATTGGCTCAGTGCCGCCAGCACGTGTTGATCGCTAAGCGGTGTCTGGCTGGCAACGACCTGCGGGTAACGGCACCGGCCTTGCGAAGCGCCGAAGGTCATTTCAAGGATGGCACGTTCTTCGACGGGTGATAAGCCGCCTTCATTCATTTCCAGCGCATGCGCGAGGATCGCTAAACGCCCCATTCCAGGAAGTGCGTGCCAGAATGCGCGCGGTGCAACTTGCAGGATCAAATCTTGTAATAGCTTTTCCGCCGGGAAGAAGTCTGCGATGAGTATTCGCTGGTTGCTGAAGGTTTGGCTACCCGAAACCTGCTGCTGAGCCTGGAGGTTACGCACAACCATGCGATTTTTATAAAGCTGGGCGTACAGAACGATCATGGTGATGTCCTTTAGCGATAAATGGAGCTGAAACAATAGCAAAAAAGCCCAAGCTTTCGCATGAGGCTTTGTTCTGAGCAGGCAGTCACGCCTGTTGTGCACTGGATTAGGCTGATTTCCCCGTCACTCACCGGGGGACTGCTGAGAGCCAGTAACCAGCATAGCAGGCATGAGTTTCGCTGCGCAAAAACGCAAAAAGGCCATCCGTCAGGATGGCCTCTTCACGTGTTTGATGCCTGGCAGTTCCCTACTCTCGCATGGGGAGACCCCACACTACCATCGGCGCTACGGCGTTTCACTTCTGAGTTCGGCATGGGGTCAGGTGGGACCACCGCGCTGTTGCCGCCAGGCAA
>Ga0209795_10000035_pt1 | contig 152336 bp, 139 predicted proteins | sample AgamicOrMarz_FD_187166 | JGI IMG/M metagenome (GOLD analysis project Ga0209795, IMG submission 187166) | Agave microbial communities from Guanajuato, Mexico - Or.Ma.rz (SPAdes) (version 2) | ecosystem: Host-associated > Plants > Phyllosphere > Phylloplane/Leaf | place: Guanajuato, Mexico... | reverse complement strand
ACGGCGAGCCCATAGCACCTGCCCTGCATCATTCGTAAGAATGATCCCCACATTGGGTCGGAAACCATCGGGATCGATCACGGCAACAACCTCGCAAACGCATGTCGCCGCATTGTTCCACAAAGGTCGTGAAAGCAGCAACGAGCGTGCCTACCTTATGTGCACTCTTGTGAAAAGTCCGTATTCTGGACGCCTTTCCTCAGAAATTTCAGCGAGTAACTGCAATGCGGCTGGCTTTATTCGACTTGGACAACACGTTGCTGGGCGGCGACAGCGATCACGCGTGGGGCGATTACCTATGTGAGCGCGGTTTCCTCGATGCCGTGACGTACAAGGCGCGCAACGATGAGTTCTACCAGGATTACTTGGCCGGCAAGCTCGACAACGCCGAGTACCTGAACTTTTGCCTGGAAATCCTCGGCCGTACCGAGATGGAGGTGCTGGCCCAGTGGCATCTGGACTACATGCGCGACTGCATCGAGCCGATCGTGCTGCCCCAGGCCATCGAACTGCTGAAAAAGCACCGTGACGCCGGCGACAAGCTGGTGATCATCACCGCCACCAACCGTTTCGTCACCGCCCCCATCGCCGAGCGCCTGGGGGTCGAGACCCTGATCGCCACCGAATGCGAAATGATCGATGGCCGCTATAGCGGGCGCAGCACCGACATCCCGTGCTTTCGCGAAGGCAAGGTGACGCGGTTGAACCGCTGGCTGGAGGAGACCGGCCATTCGCTCGAAGGCAGCTACTTCTATAGCGACTCGATGAATGATTTGCCGTTGCTGGAGGTAGTTGAGCATCCGGTGGCGGTGGATCCGGATCCGAATCTGCGGGCGGAGGCCCAGAAGCGGGGTTGGCCGGTGATTTCGTTGCGCGGCTGAGATGGCTATCGCGAGCAGGCTCGCCCCCACAAGGGGCGTGCGTCGTTCACAAATCCCCTGTGGGAGCGAGCCTGCTCGCGATAGCGCCGACGCGGTCCTAAGCCATTAAACCGGCTTGGCCCCCATCAACCCCGCAATGGCAATCAGGCAGACAAAACCAAACAGCGCCAATCCCAAGGTAAACCTGCCGTTGCCCGCCGTCGGCAGCTTGCGCCGCTTGTTCAACCGCACCAGCAGCCAGAACCCTGCCAACGCGGCCAAGGTATACAGCACGCTGGAGGCCAGCAGCCAGGTCTGCCCCAGCGGCCAGCCAATCTGATGAACCATCCACCAGCCCGTGAACGGCAGGCTCGCCAGGCAAAGGCCCATCAGCAGCCAGACAAACAGCCGCGGGCGTTGCAGCGTGCGAACGGCTGCCGTGGCATCACCGTTGCGGCGCGTGCGCCAGGTCCAGATAGCCAGGCCGAGGGCGCCTGCCAGCAACAACACCGTGGCGATGACGTGGGCAGCCTTCAGCCCGGTCAGCGTTTCCATTGTTCGATTTCCTTATGACTTGCTCAACAGCTTAGCCCGTTTGCTCCAGGGATGAGGCGATCCCTGTGGCGAGGGAGCTTGCTCCCGCTCGGTTGCGCAGCAACCGCAAAGGCGGGTCTGCTGCGCAGCCCAGCGGGGATAAATCCCCTCGCCACAAGTTGCAACTGGGCGGTTTATCCCAGGAACAACTGGTACGCTGGGTTATCGCTTTCATCCCAGTACGGGTAGCCGATGGCTTCCAGGGCGGCCGGGACCAGGTGGCGTTCCTCGTGAGGAACCTGCAGCCCGGCGACTACGCGACCGTCTGCCGCGCCGTGGTTGCGGTAGTGGAACATCGAGATATTCCAGCGCCCGCCCAGTTTATTGAGGAAGTTGAACAGCGCACCCGGGCGCTCCGGGAATTCGAAGCGCAGTACGACTTCATCGATGACATGGGCGGCGTGCCCACCCACCATGTGGCGGATGTGCAATTTCGCCAGTTCGTTATCGGTCAGGTCCAGCACCGGGAAGCCTTGTTCGGTCAGGCTGGCGATCAACGCGCTGCGCGGGTCGTTTTCCGGGTGGGTCTGTACGCCGACGAAGATGTGCGCTTCGCTGCCGGTGTTGTAGCGGTAATTGAATTCGGTGATCTGGCGCTTGCCGATCGCTTCGCAGAACGCCTTGAAGCTGCCCGGCTTCTCGGGGATGGTCACGGCGATGATCGCTTCACGGCCCTCGCCCAGTTCGGCGCGTTCGGCGACGTGGCGCAAGCGGTCGAAGTTGACGTTGGCACCGGAGTCGATGGCCACCAGGGTCTGGCCGCTGATGCCGCGCGATTCGACGTATTTCTTGATCCCGGCCACGCCCAGCGCGCCAGCCGGTTCGGTGATCGAGCGGGTGTCGTCGTAGATGTCCTTGATCGCGGCGCAGATCTCGTCGGTGCTGACGGTGATCACTTCATCCACGTAGTGCTTGCAGATATCGAAGGTGTGCTGGCCGATCTGTGCCACGGCGACACCGTCGGCAAACAGTCCCACGGTTGGCAGTACCACGCGTTCACCGGCGGCCAGGGCGGCTTGCAGGCAATTGGAATCGTCCGGCTCGACGCCGATGACCTTGATCTCCGGGCGCAGGTATTTCACATAGGCCGCGATGCCGGCGATCAGCCCGCCGCCACCGACCGGGACGAAGATCGCATCCAGGCGCCCGGGGTGCTGGCGCAGGATTTCCATCGCCACCGTGCCCTGCCCGGCAATCGTGTGGGGATCGTCATAGGGGTGAATGTAGACGTAGCCCTTTTCGTCCACCAGTTTCAGCGAATAGGCCAGGGCTTCCGGGAATGAGTCGCCGTGCAGTACAACTTTGCCGCCACGGGAACGCACGCCTTCGACCTTGATTTCCGGGGTGGTCTTGGGCATCACGATGGTGGCTTTCACACCCAACACCTTCGCCGCCAGGGCCAGGCCCTGGGCGTGGTTGCCCGCCGAAGCCGTGACCACGCCGCGGGCGCGCTCTTCGTCGCTGAGCTGGGTCAGCTTGTTGTACGCCCCGCGAATCTTGAACGAGAACACCGGCTGCAAGTCTTCGCGCTTGAGCCAGATGTTATTGCCCAGCCGCTCGGAAAGCTGGCGAGCGGTCTGCAGCGGGGTTTCTACGGCAACGTCGTAAACGCGCGAGGTGAGGATCTTCTTGACGTACTGTTCGAGCATCGGAAAGCATCACTGGGCGGGTTGGGCAGGGCCAAGGAGTCTAACCCGGCTTTTGGCCGGTCGACCACACGAATTAAAGGGTTTCAAGGCATAAGGCCTCCTGTGGCGAGGGAGCTTGCTCCCGCTGGACTGCGGAGCAGGCCCAAGATTTTGCGACGGCTGCGCCATCGAGCGGGAGCAAGCTCCCTCGCCACGGGATCTGCGTTCAATCAAGCGATGACCGAGGCTCTTGCGGCGCCTATAATGCCGGCCTTTCGTTCCCTCTCGGCACCTCGGAGCCCGCATGACCCAGGATCAACTCAAACAGGCCGTGGCCCAGGCCGCTGTCGATCTCATCCTCCCAAAACTGGATGACAAGAGCATCGTCGGGGTCGGCACCGGCTCCACAGCCAATTGCTTCATCGACGCGCTGGCCAAACACAAGGGCGCGTTCGATGGCGCGGTCGCCAGTTCCGAAGCCACCGCGGCGCGGCTCAAGGGTCACGGGATCCCGGTGTACGAGCTCAATACCGTGAGCGACCTGGAGTTCTACATCGACGGCGCCGACGAAAGCGATGCCCACCTGAACCTGATCAAGGGCGGCGGCGCGGCACTGACCCGCGAGAAAATCGTCGCGGCGGTGGCCAAGACGTTTATCTGCATTGCCGACGCCAGCAAGCTGGTACCGGTACTCGGCGCGTTCCCACTGCCGGTGGAAGTCATTCCGATGGCCCGCAGCCACGTTGCCCGACAACTGGTGAAGCTGGGCGGCGATCCGGTGTATCGCGAAGGCGTGCTGACCGACAACGGCAACATCATCCTCGATGTGCACAACCTGCAAATCACTGACCCGGTGGCGCTGGAAAGCCAGATCAATGCGATCGTGGGCGTGGTCACCAATGGCCTGTTCGCGGCGCGTCCGGCGGATGTGTTGTTGTTGGGGACACCTGAAGGGGTGAAAACCCTCAAGGCCTGATCCGTTGTTGTGACGGATGCAGTTGTGGCGAGGGGATTTATCCCCGTTGGGCTGCGAAGCAGCCCTAAAGCCTGAGTCCCCGGTGTGAAATGTGAACTCAATGTCCTTTGGCTGCTGCGCAGCCAGCGGGGATAAATCCCCTCGCCACAAGGGGAACCAGTTTTCTATCAATCGCGCTACGGTTTCTTGAACACATAAAACAGATTCGGCTCGCTCACCAGATACAGGTTGCCATCGTCATCCATGGCAAGGCCTTCAGCCTGGGGCACGGTTTTCTGCAGGCCATGGCGGCCCTTGTTCAACGACAGCGTGCTCAATGGCCGGCCATTGATATCCAGCTCGATAATCAACCGTGACTCTTCGGACAGCGCCAGCAAATGGCCGCTGCGCTCGTCGTATTGCAGGCTCGAAAGGTCGCGTACAAACAGCCCGGCATCGCGCTTGGGGTTGTTGACCACATGCACGGCGTAGGATTTTTCCGGATTCTGATGCGGAAACCCGTGCACTTCATAAATCAGCATCGGGTCGCGCTCCTTGGCCACGAACAGCCGCTTGCCCACCGAATCGTACGCCAGTCCTTCGAAGCCTTTATTGCTGCTCATGTGCAAGCCGAGGGTCATCTGCTCGGCGTCGGCTGCGTCGAGGAACCGGGTATCATCGTCCAGGTGGATCTTGATCAGCCGCTGCTCGCGCTCGTCAGTGATGACGTAGATATCTTCACTGATGAATTCCACCGCTTCCGGATCACCGAAGCCGATCAGGGCGATGCGCCGCAGAACCTTGCCATCGAGCGAGAGTTCGACCAGCTCGGAATTCTGGTTGGTAACCGTGAACAGGCTCTTGCGTACCGGATCGTAGGTCAGCGCTGAAACATCGTCGTCCAGGCCTTCGATTGGCTGCGCCTCGACCGTGACCTGGTATTGATCCAGTGCGATGGCTTGCTCACCGACGGGTTTCAAGAATGTATTGATGTTGAACCAGGCGCGCTCGAACAGGCGCAAGTGCTGGCCGGCAGCGATCAGCGCGACCAGCAGGAGAGTCGATAGCATGAGGAACAGGGGTTTGGGGCGGGCGAGTCGGCGCATGGAGTGATGGCTCTGATAAGACAGGTCGGTGGAAATACCACGGCTGCCTGAACTGAAGCTTAATGGCCGTTTGCCACGTCCTACAACGAAGACGGAATAATCCTACAGGGTGAGGGCTATCAGCGTTGTTTTTCGAAACGATAAAACAGATTCGGCTCGCTGACCATGTAGAGGTTGCCGGCTTCATCGATGGTCACCCCCTCGGCGCGAGGGATGGTGTCTTTCAAGCCATTGAAGCCACCCAACAGGGTCATGAAGCAGACCTGCTCACCTTTTTCGTCAAGTTCCAGCAGCAGATGGGAGTCGGCCGAAAGCACCAGCATATGGCCGGTGCGAGGATCGATCGCCAGTGCCGAGAGGTTGCGCAGGTCCAGTTCATCGCTGACATGGATCTGTTTTTCGCCGCTGAGCTGCTGGCTGCCGTCACTTTTCCAGGTGAACAGTGCCGGCGGACGTTCCTCCCCAAGCACCAATTGTTGATTGCGCGAGTCCCAGACGATGCCTTCGAAGCCTTTGTTCTGGTTCTTCGACGGACCGAGATCGTAGTGAGGGAAGTCCGCGCTGTTCAGTTCGCGGGTGTTGGCGTCAACCTGGACGATGGTCAGCGTGTGACTTCGCTCATCGGTAATGGCCAGCAACCCGTTCTCCATGTAGGTGATGCCTTCGGGATTGCTCCAGCCCACCAGTGGCATCTTGCGCAAGACTTCACCCTGCAGGCTCAGCTCCACCAGGAACGGATTTTTGCCCATGACGGCGAACAGCGTCCTGGTTTGCGGGTTATAGGTGATATCCGACGCTTCGTCTTTTTCCATGCCTGGCAGCGGCTTGGCGTCGATCACAGCGTGGTAGTCCGGCAGCCAGGTGCTTTCCTGGCGCTGAGCCGGGCTCTGGAAGTGCTCCGACAGCCAAAGCAGGCCGCGGTCATCCCAATGCATTGCATGCGCCAAGCCATAAGCGGCTGTCGCTGCCAACAGCGACCAGGCATACCAGGGCAGGGCGAAGCGAGAGCGGCGAAGGGCTTTGGCAGGAGGCGATGCTTGGGTTTTGGCCATCGGTGAGTGTGTTCCAGATAATTCGGATCAAGGATACGGCTGGCTCAGATGCCGCTATCCGCTGAATTATCCGGATGGCATGTGAAAAAACAGTAAATGATGAGTACGCCATCAAACCTGTGGGAGCGAGCTTGCTCGCGATGAGGCCATCGCATCCAACATTTGTATTGGCTGGCAGACAGCTATCGCGAGCAAGCTCGCTCCCACAGGTGCGTGGGGCTGCAGTCAGCGAACGCTGCTTTCGAAGCGACTGGCCCCTGGCAATTCAACGACCAGTTCATCGCCCACGTTCAACGGCCCGACGCCCGCCGGAGTGCCGGTGAGGATCACATCCCCGGCTTGCAGCGAGAAGCAGCCGGCCATGTGCTGGATCATCGGTACGATGGGGTTGAGCATCAGGCTGCTGTTGCCGTCCTGGCGCACTTCACCGTTGATGGTCAGGCGCACCGGAATATCGGTGAGGTCGGCGAAGGTGCCGTTCGGCACGAAGGGGGCGAGCACCGCCGCGCCGTCGAACGACTTGGCGATTTCCCACGGCAGGCCCTTGGCCTTGAGTTCGGCCTGTTTGTCCCGCAGGGTCAGGTCCAGGGCCGGGGCGAAACCGGAAATGGCGTCCAGCACTTCTTCCACGCTCGGGCGGGTCGACAGCGGCTTGCCGATCAGCACGGCGATTTCCGCCTCGTAGTGCACCGAGCCGCGGTCCGTAGGGATCGTGAAGCCGCCTTCCATCGGCACCACGCAACTGCCCGGCTTGATGAACAGCAGGGGCTCGGTCGGCACCGGGTTATCCAGTTCCTTTGCATGTTCGGCGTAGTTACGGCCGATGCACACCAGTTTCCCCACCGGGAAATGAATGCGTGTACCGTCGACATACTGGTGCTGATAGCTCATTACCGACTCCTGGGTCTGGGATTCATCAGGTGCTTGAAGGCATCAAACTGCGAAAATCTTGCCTGGGTTCATGATGCCGTTCGGATCGAACACCGCCTTCACGGCTTTCATGTATTCGATTTCCACAGGCGAACGACTATAGGTCAGGTAATCGCGCTTGGTCATCCCCACGCCGTGTTCGGCGGAAATCGAGCCGTTGTACTTCTCGACGGTTTCAAACACCCACTTGTTCACGGTCGCACACTTGGCGAAGAACTCGTCCTTGCTCAGGTTTTCCGGCTTGAGGATGTTCAGGTGCAGGTTGCCGTCGCCAATGTGGCCGAACCAGACGATTTCGAAGTCCGGGTAGTGTTCGCCGACGATCGCATCGATTTCCCGCAGGAAACCCGGCACGTTCGAGACGGTGACCGAGATATCGTTCTTGTACGGCGTCCAGTGGGAGATGGTCTCGGAGATGTACTCGCGCAGCTTCCACAGGTTCTGCAACTGGGTTTCGCTCTGGCTCATCACGCCGTCCAGCACCCAGCCTTGCTCCACACAATGCTCGAAGGTCTCCAAGGCGTGGTTGGCGACTTCTTCGGTAGTGGCTTCGAATTCCAGCAGGGCGTAGAACGGGCACTCGGTTTCGAACGGGGCTGGCACGTCGCCGCGACCCAGGACCTTGGCCAGGGCCTTGTCAGAGAAAAATTCGAACGCGGTCAGGTCCAGCTTGCCCTGGAACGCGTGCAATACCGGCATGATCGAGTCGAAATCCGGTGTGCCAAGCACCATGGCGGTGAGATTCTTCGGTGCGCGATCCAGGCGCATGGTGGCTTCGACCACGAACCCGAGGGTGCCTTCAGCGCCGATGAACAGCTGGCGCAAGTCGTAGCCGGTGGCGTTCTTGATCAGGTCTTTGTTCAATTCCAGCAGGTCACCCTTGCCGGTGACGACTTTCATGCCGGCGACCCAGTTGCGGGTCATGCCGTAGCGAATGACCTTGATCCCGCCGGCATTGGTGCCGATATTGCCGCCAATCTGGCTGGAACCGGCCGATGCGAAGTCCACCGGATAGTAGAGGCCATGTTCTTCGGCCTTGTTCTGCAACTGCTCGGTCACCACGCCCGGCTGGCAGACGGCGGTACGGTCGGTGAGGTTCACGTCGAGAATCTGGTTCATGTAGTCGAAGGACACGACCACCTCGCCGTTGGCCGCCACGGCTGCCGCCGAAAGCCCGGTACGCCCGCCCGATGGCACCAGGGCAACGTTGTGCTCGTTGGCCCAGCGAACGATGGCCTGGACCTGTTCGGTGGTCTTGGGGAAGACGATGGCCGTTGGCGCAGGGGCGAAATGCTTGGTCCAATCCTTGCCGTAAGCGTTCAGGGAGTCGGCATCGGTCAGGACCTTGCCAGGCTCAACCAGGGTCTTCAGCTCATCTATCAGGGCAGGATTGGTCATCGACAGAACTCTCGAACAATTCATGGTCATCCTGAGAACGCTTCACGTCGCAGGAATGAGTGTTTAGCGGGGCGGCTATGCTAGCATACCGACCCCGCAGCGTAGTGCTCAAAGGCTGTTCTGCGGCGACGGCTGTCATGCCGGTCGGGCCAGCACGCGCTGTCCGATTCCCTGCCATTTTTCCCCGGGACACAGGTTTACGCAGATGAGCAAGACTTCTCTCGATAAGAGCAAGATCAAGTTCCTTCTTCTCGAAGGCGTCCACCAATCGGCTGTCGACGTCCTCAAGTCGGCGGGCTACACCAGCATCGAGTACATCACCAGTTCTCTGCCGGAAGCCCAGCTCAAGGAAAAGATCGCCGATGCGCACTTCATCGGCATTCGCTCCCGCACTCAATTGACCGAAGAGATTTTCGATCACGCCAAGAAATTGGTTGCGGTCGGCTGCTTCTGCATCGGCACCAACCAGGTTGACCTCAACGCGGCTCGCGAGCGCGGCATCGCGGTGTTCAACGCACCGTACTCCAACACCCGTTCCGTTGCCGAACTGGTGCTGGCCGAAGCGATCCTGCTGCTGCGTGGCATCCCTGAGAAAAACGCTTCCTGCCACCGTGGCGGCTGGATCAAGAGCGCGGCCAACTCCTTCGAAATCCGCGGTAAAAAGCTGGGTATCGTCGGCTACGGTTCGATCGGCACCCAGTTGTCGGTACTGGCTGAAGGCCTGGGCATGCAGGTGTTCTTCTACGACACCGTGACCAAGCTGCCATTGGGCAACGCCACCCAGGTCAATGACCTGCATGAGCTGCTGGGCATGTCCGACATCGTGACCCTGCACGTCCCGGAAACCCCAGCCACCCAGTGGATGATCGGTGAGAAAGAAATCCGCGCCATCAAGAAAGGCGGGATCCTGATCAACGCCGCCCGTGGCACCGTAGTCAAGCTCGAAGCCCTGGCCGAAGCGATCAAGGACAAGCACTTGATCGGCGCGGCAATCGACGTGTTCCCGGTGGAGCCTCGCTCCAACGACGATATCTTCGAAAGCCCGCTGCGTGGCCTGGACAACGTGATCCTGACCCCGCACATCGGTGGTTCCACCGCCGAAGCCCAGGCCAACATCGGTCTGGAAGTCGCGGAAAAGCTGGTCAAGTACAGCGACAACGGTACTTCGGTATCGTCCGTGAACTTCCCGGAAGTGGCCCTGCCGGCGCACCCTGGCAAGCACCGCTTGCTGCACATCCACGAAAACATCCCGGGTGTGATGAGCGAGATCAACAAGGTATTCGCGGAAAACGGCATCAACATTTCCGGTCAGTTCCTGCAAACCAACGAGAAAGTCGGCTACGTCGTGATCGACGTCGATGCCGAGTACTCGGATCTGGCGCAAGAGAAACTGCAGCACATCAAGGGCACTATCCGTTGCCGCGTGCTGTTCTGACAGGCAGTGATCAACTGCTGGTTTGAAGCAAAAAAGGGAGCCTGACAAGGCTCCCTTTTTTCTGCCTGACACAACACCTAACCCTTGTGGGAGCGAGCCTGCTCGCGATTGCGGTGTTCCAGCTACAGATATGCCAGCTGATCCATTGCAATCGCGAGCAGGCTCGCTCCCACAGAGTGTCGTGTTGTTAGCTATTCTGGGTTATTTCACAGTCACCGTGATTTTCTTCGACACGATCGGCGGATCGAACGGCATGTGGCCGCTGTCGCCCAGTTCCAGCTGCAAAGTGTGTTTGCCCGGCGCCAGCTTGATGGTGGCTTCGGTCTGGGCCTTGCCGAAGTGCATGTGGTTGGCGTCGTTGGGAATCGGTGCGTCCTTGGCGGGCAGTTTGTCGACATCGATCAGCAAATGGTGGTGTCCGGTATTCTTTGTCACGTCGCCGGCCGGAGCCAGGGCGATATCCTTGACGCCGAACTTGACCTTGAACTCTTGGGCAACGGTGGCGCCGTCCTCCGGGGAAACGATGAAGACTTCAGCACCTTTCGGGGCCGGGGTCGCGGCAGTTGCCAGCATCGAAGTGCCGAGCAACAGGCCGGCCAACGCGGCACGAGACATAAAGCTTTTCATTTTTTTCTCCAGTTTTTCCATGAAATCCGCCTGGTCGTGACAACTTCATGACCAATCGTTGTCGAAGCCTGCAACAACCATAGCAAAGCGAGCCTGAAACGAGCGTCGCTTGTATAAATACCTAGGAGTGACCATGCGTTTCCTGCCTGGCCTGATTTGCCTGCTTCCCCTTCTGAGTCCTTTGGCCCATGCCGAACTGATCGACGACATCAACGACCGTGGCGAGCTGCGCATTGCCCTGGAGGCCAACGCCGCACCGTTCAACTTCAAGGAGGACGGTAAGCTCGCCGGTTTTGAAGTGGAACTGGGCCAGATGCTGGCCGCTGAGCTCGATGTACGCGCCGACTTCGTGGTCACCGATGCCGCGGATCTGCTGAGCGGTGTGGAAAGCGGCAAGTACGATGTCGCCATCAACCACATAGCAATGACCCCGGAACTGGCAGAACGTTTCGACACCAGCGCCGCTTACAGCCATCCGGATGCACAACTGCTGGCAAGCAAGGATGAAGCGCAACGTCCGATGGTCCTGGCGCAGTCCTTCCAGCCCGAAGAAAAAACCGGCCCTGCGCCGAGCCTGGTGATTCCATTCCAGAAGGGTAACCCGGCGTTCAAGGCCAGCCTGGACAACGCCCTGACGCGTATCAAGGAGGATGGACGGTTGGAGCAGTTGTCGCAGAAGTGGTTGGTCAAGCAGCCGTGACAGGTAGCGGGGGAGACTGATCTGTGGCGAGGGGATTTATCCCCGCTGGGTTGCGAAGCAACCCCAAATACTGACGATACCGACCATCCTGCTGATAGGAGATAGCCTTATAGGGCTGCTTCGCACCCCATCGGGGATAAATCCCCTCGCCACAGGGGGCCGCTCTCAGGTTTTGCGCCACACACTCGCCAGCCAAGGCTGTTGCTCGCGCGGCAGCCCCGCGGGCCGGTAGTAATGTTCCAACTCCACAAAACCGGCTTCGCCGAGCAGCGTGCGCCAGGCCGCGAGGTCGTGGTAGGCGCCGAAGCGCTGGCCGTTCCAGCCTTCCTGGTTCTCGCCGCGTGGGTTGGAACTGAACAGCACCCCACCAGGCTTGAGCGTGGCGTGCAATTGCTTGAGTACTCGAGGCAATTCCTGGAGCGGGATATGAAACAGCACGGCATTGGCGAAAATCCCGTCAAAGTGCTCCGCCGGCAAATCGAGCTTCAGGAAATCCTGTTGCCACACCTCACAACCGCTGTCCTGGCGCGCCATGCGGGCGAGGGCCTCCGAGCCGTCGAGGCCGACCGCCACGTGGCCCATGGCAGTAAAGGTACGCAGGTCGCGCCCGGGCCCGCAGCCGAAATCCAGGATGTGCAAGGGTGGCTGGCCTTGGATATGCCGCAACAACGCGTCGATGTTCTGGCTGACATCATGATCGCGGGTGCCCTCGCGAAAACTCTCGGCGACTGCGTTGTAATTGGCCAGGGTCGTGCGGGTGATGGCGTGCAAGTCTTCGGGAGTGTGTTTCATGTGCGATGGCTTGGGTTGGGGAACATGGGGCTGACTATACCGCAGCCGCCCATCGTCGGATCGCCGCCCGGAGCAGGCTCGCTCCCACAAAGGATTTGCGTCCTTCCTGTGGGAGCGAGCCTGCTCGCGATAGCGGTGGGCCAGACAACGAAATATCGACCTTGGCGCTATCGCAGCCAGCCTCAGCGCTTGTTCAACCCCCGCGCCAGGCGATCCCCACCCAGTTGAATCACCGCCACCAAGGCCACCAGCAACACGATCACCGTGAGCATGATCTGGCTGTCGAAGCGCTGGTAGCCATAACGATAGGCGATGTCGCCCAGCCCGCCGGCGCCGATGGCGCCCGCCATGGCCGAGGAGTTGATCATGGTCACCAGCGTGATGGTGAAACCGCCGACGATGCCCGGCAGGGCTTCAGGCAGCAACACGTGCCAGACGATGTGCCAGCGCCGGCAACCCATGGCCTGGGCGGCTTCGATCAGGCCATGATCGACTTCCCGCAGGCTGACCTCGGCGATACGCGCGAAGAACGGCGTGGCGGCGATGGTCAGGGGCACCACGGCGGCCCAGACGCCGTAGGTGGTGCCGACGATCAGCCGGGTGAACGGGATCAGCGCCACCATCAGGATCAGGAACGGAATCGAGCGGAACAGGTTCACGAACGCCCCCAGGGCTTTATTCACGGCAGGCGCCTCATAGATCCCGCCTTTGCCGCTGGTCACCAGGATTACCGCCAGCGGAATACCCGCCAGCAGCGCGATCAGCGACGACACACCCACCATCAGGAAGGTGTCGATGAAGCCCTGCAACAACCGATCAAACCACATAACCCAGCACCTCCACCCGTTGTGCCCAATTGCCGGCGCGTTGACGCAACTCCTCGGCCCCCCATGAAGAACCGCTTACCGCCAGCAGCAATTGCCCCAGCCCATGGCCCTGAATCCGCTCGATGCCGCCGTGCAGCAGCCGGACCCGGCCACCCAGGGCGCTGAACAAGGCTGCCAGGTCCGGTTCATCACGGCCGACCCCAGTAAATTGCAGACGCAACACGGTGGCGGCATCCGCCGACGCCGGCTGCGCTTGCAAGCGGTTTTGCAATTCTTCAGGCAACGCATGCTGCAACGGCGCCAGCAGTGTCCGGCTGACCTCGTGCTGCGGGTTGCCGAACACTTCCCAGACCGGTCCCTGTTCGACGATCCGCCCTTGTTCCAACACCACCACCCGGTCGCAGACTCCGCGAATCACCGCCATTTCATGGGTGATCAAGATGATGGTCAGGCCCAACCGCCGATTGATCTCACGCAGCAGCGCGAGAATCGATTGGGTGGTCTCCGGGTCCAGGGCCGAGGTGGCCTCGTCGCACAACAGGATCTGCGGATCGTGGACCAAGGCCCGGGCAATCCCGACGCGTTGCTTCTGGCCGCCGGAGAGCTGCGCGGGATAGGCCTGGTGCTTGCCTTGCAGGCCAACCAGCTCCAGTAGTTCGCGGACTTTGCGCTGGCGCTGCTCCTTGGGCACCCCGGCCACTTTCAGCGGCAGCTCGACGTTCTGCCATACGGTCTTGGCCGACATCAGGTTGAAGTGCTGGAAGATCATGCCGATGCGCCGGCGCAGCTCCACCAGGCGGTCTTCATCGAACTCGCCGATGTCCACCTGATCGATCAACACGCGCCCGCTGGTGGGTTGTTCGAGCCGGTTGATGGTGCGAATCAGCGACGACTTGCCGGCGCCGCTGCGGCCGATGATGCCAAACACCTCGCCGCGCTGGATCGCCAGGTCGATGCCGTGCAGCGCGGCCACCGGCCCTTGGGCGCCGGTGTAGGTCTTGCCCAGGCCGATGAAGCGCACATGGGCGCGGTTCAGCTCAGGATGCAGTTCGGTCTGGTCGGCGCTTTTTGGCGCGGCGGGCTCATCTCGGAGTCGGGCGTTGACGGCGTTCATGATCAGCCTTCCCAGCCAGCCTGGTAGAGCTTGCCATGGGCCTTGTCCAGGGCGGCGCGCACGGCGGGCGAGTGTTGATAGATGTCGACGAATTTGATCAGGCGTGGGTCGTCCTTGCTCTTGGGCTGGATCACGAACTGGATCACGTATTCCTTGTGGTCCAGGCCATCGAACAGCAGGGCAGAGGTGGCGTCGAAGGTTTTCGCCAAACGAATGTAAGCGGGGTAGCCCTGCACCAGATCGGCGTCGTCATAGGCGCGCACCAATTGCACAGCTTCGACCTGAAGGATCTTGATTTTTTTCGGGTTGGCGACGATGTCGTCCTCGGTGGCCTTGTAGCCCACGCCAGGCTTAAGCGTGATCAGCCCGGCCTTTGCCAGCAGTTGCAAGCCGCGACCGCTGTTGATCGGGTCGTTGGCAATGGCAACGCTGGCGCCCTCGGGCAGCTCGGCGAAGCTTTTGTATTTCTTCGAATAGAGGCCGACGTTGTTGATGATTCCCGGCGCGAAGGGCACCAGATCGAAACCGGCGGCGGCCTTGGCGTTCTCCAGGAATGGGATGTGCTGGAAGTAATTTACGTCGATGTCGCCGGAGGCCAGGCTGACGTTCGGCGCGATCCAGTCGCTGAACTCTACCAGCTCGACCTTCAGGCCTTGCTTGCCCGCTTCTTCAACGGCCGCTTCCAGCGGAATGGCGAACGCGGCGGTGGTGCCGATCTTGAGGGGCGCGTCGGCAGCGAACAGTGCCGAGCTGAACAGGCCGAGGGCCAGGGCCAGTGCTTTGACTGGCAAGGAGAGGGAGTGCTTGGTCATAAGGTTTTTCCAGTCATTGATTAGAAAATTCGTACTGCTTTTTGTGGCGAGGGAGCTTGCTGTGGCGAGGGAGCTTGCTCCCGCTGGACTGCGAAGCAGGCCTCAAGAGTTTGCGGCTGCTGCGCCCGAGGCGTCGGACCGACCGAGCGGGAGCAAGCTCCCTCGCCACAGGGTTCAGCCTGTCCCCTGGTTAACAAGTCAGTGCCGGTAGTCGGAACCTGTGTGTTGCTCCGGCAAATGAGCCCCTGCACGAAACAACTTCTCGCGCAGCGTGCCGTTGTCGTATTCGGTCTTGTACGAGCCGCGTCGTTGCAGTTCGGGGATCACCAGTTCGATGAAGTCCACATAGCTTTGCGGCGTGACGATGCGGGTCAGGTTGAAGCCATCGAGGCCGGTCTCGGCGATCCACGATTCCAACTCATCGGCCACCTGTTCGGCTGAACCGACCACCGTGATGTAGCGGCCGCCCAGAGCGTGTTGCTCCAGCAATTTGCGTCGGGTCCAGTCGTTGTTTTGCAGGGTCTTGGTAGCGGACTGGATGGCGTTGCTCTTCACATACTGGATCGGCTCGTCCAGTTCGTACTGGGAGAAATCGATCCCCGTCGACGCGGAAAAATGCGCCACCCCGGCCTCGGCGCTGGCGTAGCTCAGGTACTCGGCATGCTTGGCCCAGGCCGCCGCTTCGGTCTCGCCGACAATCACGTTCAGGCCCATGAACACCTTGATGTCCTCGGGGTTGCGCCCGGCCTCGATGGCGCTGGCGCGGACCTTGTCCACCTGGACCTTGGTTGCCGGTTTGTTCTGGCCGCTGATGAACACGCACTCAGCATGCCGCCCGGCGAACAGCAGGCCGCGCTCCGAGCTGCCGGCCTGGAACAGCACCGGTGTGCGTTGCGGTGACGGTTCGCACAGGTGATAACCCTCCACCTGATAGAACTCGCCTTTATGCTGGACCTTGTGCACCTTCTCCGGCTGGGCATAAATGCGCTGCTGACGATCGTTGAGCACCGCGTCGTTTTCCCAGCTGCCTTCCCACAGTTTGTAGAGCACTTGCAGGTATTCATCGGCCTGGTCGTAACGGCGGTCATGTTCGACTTGCGCAGTCAGGCCCATGGCTTTGGCGGCGCTGTCCAGGTAGCCGGTCACGATGTTCCAGCCGACCCTGCCGCGACTCAGGTGATCGAGGGTGCTCATGCGCCGGGCGAACAGGTATGGCGGTTCGTAGGTCAGGTTGGCGGTGAGGCCGAAACCCAGGTTCCGGGTGACCGCCGCCATCGCCGAGACCAGCAGCAACGGGTCGTTGACCGGCAGCTGGATCGACTCCTTCAGCGTGACATCCACCGATTGTTGATAGACGTCGTAGGCCCCGACGATATCGGCGATGAACAGCCCGTCGAACAGGCCGCGTTCGAGCAACTGCGCCAGCTCGGTCCAGTATTCGATCGTGTTGTACCGGGTCGAGGTGTCCTTGGGATGGGTCCACAAGCCGTGGTTGATGTGCCCGACGCAGTTCATGTTGAACGCATTGAGCAGGATTTTTTTCTTGCCGGACGCCATCAGATCGTCCCCCGCAGCGGCGGCTTCTCATCGTTGAGATAGAAGTTGCCGACGGCGTGATATTTCCAGCGCACCGGGTCATGCAGGGTGTGTACCCGGGCGTTGCGCCAGTGGCGATCCAGGCCATGTTCGGCCAGGGTCGCCTGGCTGCCGGCCAGTTCGAACAGGGTGCTGCCGGCGGCCAGGGAAATTTCGGTGCTGATGGCGCGGGCTTCGGCCACGGCAATCGAGGCGGCGGCGACCGAGTCGGCGTGGGTGTCGGCCTGGGCCCGGTCGAGGAACTCACCGGCGCGCTCCAGCAGCGCTTCGGCGGCGTGCAAGCGGATGCTCAACTGACCAAAGCTCTTGAGGGTATGCGGGTCCTCGGTGGCGATATCGGTGGTGGCGTCGATCCACGGCCGGGTCTTGCTGCGCACGAAGTGCAACGCATCTTCATAGGCGGCGCGGGCGATGCCGGTGTCGATGGCAGCGTGGAGAATCTGCGCCAGCGGCCCCACTGGCGTCGGACGCTCGAAGGCGCTCTGGAACGGCACGATGTCTTCGGCACTGACGTAAACATTGTCGAACACCACCGACCCGCTGCCAGTGGTGCGCTGGCCGAAACCGCTCCAGTCATCGATCACTGTCAGGCCTTTGCTGTCTCGTGGGACGAATGCCAGTTGTTGTACGCCGTTTTCATCCACTACCGAGGTGGGGATGCGCTGGGCATAGATCGCCCCGGTGGCGTAGAACTTGCGCCCGTTGATGCGATAGCCGTCGCCATCGCGACGCAGTTGAGTGATGCGATCGTGGGCGGTCTTGGTGCCAAGCTCGGCCAATGCGTTGCCGAAGCGCTGGCCGGCCAGTACTTCGGCGTACAGTCGCTCCTTCTGCGCTTCGCTGCCGTTCACCCGCAGCACTTCCAGGGCGTAGTAATGGTTTTGCGGAATCTGTCCGAGGGAACCGTCGGCCTGGGCGATCAGCGCAATGACCTTGGCCAGCGTGACGTTGGAAACCCCGGCACCGCCGTAGGCCTTGGGCACGCTGATGCCCCACAGGCCGGAGCGGGAAAACACCTCCAGCTCCGGGTAGGGCAGGCGTCGTTCGCGGTCGCGCAGGGCACTGTCGCGCTTGAAGTCATCGGCCAGGTCGCTGGCAACGATAAGGGCTTGTTCATCGCTGGTGATCACCGCGACGTGTTGAGAAAACGTCATGTACTGCTCCAGAGGTCGGGTCGTCAGATCCAGGAATGCCGCGCCGGCAATGTACCGTTGAGGTGGTAGGCGCCGACCGCGTGGTATTTCCAGCGCACCGGGTCGTGCAGGGTGTGGACCCGCGCGTTGCGCCAGTGGCGGTCGAGATTGAATTCGGCGAGGGTGGCGCGGCTGCCGGCCAGCTCGAAGAGTTTTTCGCTGGCTTGCAGGGCGATCTCGGTGGTGAGCACCTTGGCTTCGGCCACGGCAATCGAGGCGCGGGCGGCGGACTGTGCGGTGATGGGTGCGGCACTGACCTGGTCCAGCACCTGTCCGGCCTTGCGCAGCAGCGCTTCTGCGGCGTGCAGGTCGATTTTCAGTTTGCCGATGTCGGCGATCACGTAGAGGTCGTCGCTGGCCCGCTCGACCTTGGCGTCGATCCACGGCCGGGCCCGTTCACGGACGAACGCAATGGCGTCGTCGATAGCGCCACGGGCGATGCCCGCATCAATGGCGGCCTGGATCAGCTGGGAAATCGCGCCCTGTACATTCGGCGTTTCGTTGACCCGCCAATTGTCCAGGACCAGCTCGGCGTCAACCCGTACATCGTTCAGCAGCACGGTGCCGCTGGCGGTGGTGCGCTGGCCGAAACCCGACCAGTCGTCGACGATCCGCAGCCCCGGCGTACCGCGCCGCACGAAGGCCAACACCTGGCGACCGTCGTCGTTCAATGCCTTGACCGCCACCCAGTGGGCAAACAGCGCCCCGGTGGAATAGAACTTCTGCCCGTTGATGACGTACCCGTCACCCTTGGTAGTGATTCGTGCCTTGAGCTCAAGGGTATTGCGCACGCCCCGTTCCGGCCCGGCATTGCCGATGCGCCAGCCTTCGAGCACGCTTTGCAGAAGGATTTTCTTTTGCCGTTCGGTGCCTGTGGCAAGAATCAGCTGGAGCACGCCGAACTGGTTTTGCGGGATTTGTCCGAGGGCCGGATCGGCAGCGGAAATGATTGCGAACACGTCGGCGACGGTGACGAACGAAACCTGCGGACCGCCGTATGCCCGGGGGATAGCGATACTGCCCAGCCCGCTGCGGGTGAATTGTTCGATTTCCGACCACGGCAGCTTGCGTTGCTGATCGCGCCGCGCCGCCTGCTGACGGGCGACCTGCGCCAGTTCATGGGCGGCCTTGATGGCCTCGGCATCGTTGCGCAGCACGTGCGCGGGCAGCAACAGCGGTGCGATGTCCTGGTCGCTCTGGACCTTTGCTTGTGCCAGATCCGACATCACCGCCACTCCGTGGCTGCTGGCAGTGCCTTGGCGTATTGCGTTTTCGCATACTGCACTGGGGTGATTGTGTTCCGTACCATACCCACCTCACATCTCAAGAAACGCCGCGATGACTGCGGCGAGCAAAAACAAGAATGTCCGGTGGTCCGGTGCATATACCCTAAACGCGTATAAATTATTTTTGAACTAACCTTTAGGAATATGTATAGGTTGGATTGGATGTTAGCTGGCGAGCTGCTACGGCATATCGGCTCTTGTGGCGAGGGAGCTTGCTCCCGCTTGGGTGCGCAGCGCCCACAAAAAGCTTGGGGTCGCTACGCAACCCAGCGGGAGCAAGCTCCCTCGCCACAGAAGCGCTTCTGGCAGTAAAACCTCCGTCATTCAATGGCGGCCAGCCCCGGTCGCCATGAATGCTTCTTTTGAGGCGTTTTTCTGACAAGGCCTGGCACACCCGATCTTAAGCGTCCGTGGCGGCGCCCATTGGGAGTTGTTGCCCACGCGATCGAGGATGCAGTAAGTCACTTCCAGGCGCAGGTCCTCCCCAGCTTCCAAGATGATCTGCGGCGGGACCCAGATGTGGATTGGCTGGCCGATCTCGTTTGGTTTGATCCGGGGCAAATCCATGCGCACGTCGCCCCAGCGCAGGGTGATTGCATCGTCGGCCGCCATGTTCAGGTAGGGTTCGATGGTCACTGGTACGCCGCGCCTGATCTGGCCCGGGTTCACGCCCTGGCGGCGGATGGTCGCGGGAATCCGCACCGGCGCCAGCCCCTGGTTTTCATCTCCACTCAGGGTTGAAGGCTGGCCGCCGGGACAGTCGAGCTTTACCTGTACCCGTTGCGCAACGGACAACGCCGGCCCGCGCCCGACCTGCATCACGCGATAGTGGATGTGCGACGTCCCGTTGACGATGAAGCTTTCCGGTACTCGCAGCGTGACGCTGGTCTGTATGTCGTCCGATGTCAGCAGGCGAGAGCCAACGTAGCAGTCGTCCCAGAACAACTCGATCAGGTCGCCCGCATCCATGCCGGGGTAGGGCGCAACGGTGACTTCCAGGTGCGTAGCGCTGGCGATATTGATACCGGCAGGGTGGACGTTGGCCAGGGTCGGTGCAGCCAGTCCAGGGATATTTGACGTACATGTCATGATGTTCTCCTTGATGTCGCTACATGTTTTTAGTTGTGCGGCAATGGACGCTGATTTTAGTAATCAGTGCACAGAATAAATTAATGGGAAGTTTCTGTGGCCTCTAGATAAAGGTTGGGTAGTTGCAGTGTCAATAGAGCTGCTTGCTTGACAGTTCAATATGAAACTCTTCAGAAACTTCCTACGCCCCAGTGTTAATAATGCTTGGCGTCAGGCGCCCTTTTCCTAGGTTGCGTCGTTTGGAGGGGGAACACTGTGGGAGTCTTGCTGGCGAGGGCGGATGGACGCTCAATCCGGGGGAGTGTTGCCGGAGAACTGTATGCGCTTGCTTGCGGAATAATAAAAAGTATCGTCGGAGCAAAGCGGGAAGTTGCTTCGCTGTGATTAATCGATACAGGACGATTATATACAAGTTGCTTCACTTCCATCCCTGGAAGTGAAGCAACTTATTGGGCGCCGTTTCCGGCAGAGAGAAACTTGCTGAGGAATTGCCGCGTACGCTCTTCCTTGGGTGCAGCAAACAAGGCCTTGGCTTCGCCTTGCTCGACGATCACGCCTTTGTCGAAAAACACCACGCGGTTCGCCACGTCCCGGGCGAAGCCCATTTCATGGGTCACGATGATCATGGTGCGTTTCTCTTCGGCCAAGCCGCGAATGGTCGCCAGCACTTCACCCACCAGTTCCGGGTCGAGGGCCGAGGTCGGCTCATCGAACAGGATCACCGCCGGTTCCATCGCCAATGCCCGGGCAATTGCCACGCGCTGTTGCTGACCACCGGACAGACGCCGTGGGTAAGCGTTTTCCTTGCCCGCCAATCCGACCTTGGCCAAAAGCTTGCGGCCCAGGGCTTCGGCGTCGGCACGCGGGGTCTTTTTCACAACCATCGGGCCTTCGGTGACGTTCTCCAGTGCGGTGCGATGGGGAAACAGGTTGAAGTTCTGGAACACAAAACCCACTTGCTGGCGCAAACGACGCACCAGGTTCTGCTGCTGGTTCAGCGGGCGGCTGCCATCGATTTCGATGTCGCCGACCTTGATCCGGCCACTGCTGGGTTCTTCGAGGAAGTTCAGGCAGCGCAGGAAGGTGGTCTTGCCCGAGCCACTGGGACCGATAATCGCAACCACTTCGCCTTCTTCGATCTTCAGGTCGATGCCATTGAGCACCACCTGACCCTTGAACTGCTTTGTCAGTTTTTCCACGACAATCATGGATCAGGACTCCCGGTCATGCCGATTGACCCGCTCTTCCAGGACGTTCTGCAGGTGCGAGAGCACGCTTGCCAGGACCCAGTAGATCAGCGCGGCGGCAAGGTACATGGTGAAGATTTCGAAGGTTCGCGCGGTAATCAGTTGCGCCTGGCGGAACAGCTCCGGCACCTGGATAGTCGCCGCCAGCGCGGTGTCCTTGACCAGGGAAATGAAGCTGTTGCCCAACGGTGGCAGGGCTGTGCGTGCAGCTTGCGGCAGGATGGCCCGGCGCAGGGTCTGGGCGCGGGTCATGCCGATGCTGGCCGCCGCCTCCCATTGGCCGCGCTCGATGGAGCTGATGGCGGCCCGCAGGATTTCACACGCATAGGCGGCCATGTTCAGCGAGAAGCCGATCAGCGCCGCCGGCAGCGGATCCAACTCGACCCCCAGTTGCGGCAGCCCGTAATAGATCACGAACAATTGCACCAGCAACGGCGTGCCGCGAAAGAACGACACGTAGATGCGGGCGATCCAGCTCACCAGTTTGAAGCGCGACAGGCGCATCAGCGCCAGGCCGAACCCCAACAGCAAGCCGAAGAACATGCCGCCCAGGCTGAGGATGACCGTGTAATACGCGCCCTTGAGCAGAAAGGGCGCGGAGTCCAGCGCGAGTTGAAAAGCCTCTTCCATTATTGAGTGACGTCAGCGCTGAAGTATTTTTCCGAAAGCTTTTTCAGCGTGCCGTCGGCGCGGAGTTTGTCGATGGCCTTGTTCACCGCGTCCAGCAGTTCAGGTTCGCCTTTGCGCAGGGCAATCCCGGCTTCCTGGCGAGAGAATGCTTCGCTGGTGACGGTGGTGTCTTTGGCTTTCTTGGCGTATTCCAGTGCGGCCAGACGGTCGATCAGAATGGTATCGATACGGCCGACGCGCAGGTCCTGGAACTTGGTAGGGTCGTCGTCGTAGGTTTTGACTTGCGCGCCCGGTACTTCAGCTTTTACCCACTGTTCGTAGTTGGTGCCCAAGCCCACACCGACTTTTTTACCGTCCAGATCAGCGGCCTTCTTGATGTTCAGCTCGGCGGCCTTTTTGGTCAGCACCAGCGCTTGAATCCCGGAAACGGTGTACGGTTCGGAGAAGTCGTACTTTTTCTTACGTTCCTCGGAGATGGTCACCTGGTTGACCACTGCGTCCAGACGCTTGGATTCCAAGGCTGCGAGGATGCCGGCCCATGGGGTCGTCTGCAGCTTGACCTTCACACCCAGTTCCTTGGCCAGGGCTTCGGAGAACTCCACTTCGAAGCCGGTCAGCTTGCCGCCGTCATCAACGAAGCTGAAAGGTGGATAAGTGCCTTCCAGACCGATCTTGATCTCACCGGCATCCTTGATTTTTTGCAGCTGCTCACCGGCAACCGCTTGCCCCAGCAGGCCGGCACTCAATGCCAGGCCCAGCGAACCCACCAGCAGGTTGCGACGTAGTGCAGAAAAATTCATGACAAGCCCCTGTGTTTTCTTATGAAACATTATTCGGATGTGAAAGGCGTAGCCGCGATTTGAAAAGATTGCCACATCCTGCCTCAAAGCAGCCTGGGCGTCTCGTGGCAAATGCGCCTTCGGCGAAACTATAAAATGGGTCTTATAGATTGGAAAATAATATTAAATCTTGCATATATTCCAATATGGAATGAGTTTCTCTGTGGGAGCGAGCTTGCTCGCGATAGCGATGGGTCAGTTGAATCTTTCGCCACTGGCCCACCGCTATCGCGAGCAAGCTCGCTCCCACAAGGAATTTTTCTCAGGCCTTAGAACGCTGCGTCATAGGCAAACAGCGCCGGCGCGCCGCCGGTGTGCAGGAAGATGATCGGACCCTCGTCGAAACGGTCCCGACCGATGCCATCGAGCAGGCCGGCCATGGCCTTGCCGGTGTAGACCGGATCCAGCAGCAGGCCTTCCTGGCTGGCGAGCAACTTGACCGCTGCCAATGTCCCGGCGTTCGGCTCGCCGTAGCGGGGGGCGAAATATTCATCCCACAGGTTGACCTTAAACGCTTCCGGCAGGGTGACTTCAAGCAGTTGTGCGGTACGTTCGGCCAGGCCCTGGACCTTGGGAAACTGATCTTCCTCGCTGCGTGAAACTGTGACACCAATGACGGGAAGGTTCGGCAGGGTTTCGCTCAGCGCCAGTGCCAGGCCGCCATGGGTGCCGGCGCTGCCCGAAGCCAGCACCACGGCGGCGAAATCCAGCCCGGTGTCCTTGATCTGCTCGGCCAGTTCCAGGCCGGCCCGGACATACCCCAACGCGCCCAAGGCGTTCGAGCCGCCAATCGGCACCAGGTAGGGCTTTTTTCCGTTGCTGCGCAGGCGGCCGGCCAGGGCTTGCAACTGCTCATCGGCGTTATCCAGGTTTTCCACCAGCTCGACCTTGGCGTCGAACAGCTCCAGCAGCAGCCGGTTGCCGTTGCTCAGGTAATTGCGGTCGTCGGTGCCGATGGGGTTTTCCAGCAAGGCCACGCAACCCAGGCCCAGCTTGGCGGCTATGGCGGCCGTCTGGCGTACATGGTTGGACTGGATCGCGCCGGCGGTGATCAGCGTGTCCGCGCCTTGGGCAAGGGCATCGGCGGCCAGGTATTCGAGCTTGCGCAGTTTGTTGCCACCCAGTGCCAAGGGCGTCAGGTCGTCGCGCTTGATGTAGATGTCCCGGCCGAGCCAGGTGGAGAGGCGGTCGAGTTTTTCCAGCGGGGTCGGATGGCCGAGCAGGTCCAGGCGGTTAAAGCGCGCCAGCTGTTGTTTGATCATGGGTCCGTACTGATTACAGGAGATGTCCGGACTATAGGCAGGGTGGGTATGGGTGGGCAACTGGCAATCGTTTGGCTGGGAGTAAAAGGCCAGTGACTTCCAATTGCCAAGCACCACTGAACCTGTGGGAGCGAGCCTGCTCGCGATAGCGGTGGATCAGTAAAGGATATGCCAACTGAATCACCGCTATCGCGAGCAGGCTCGCTCCCACAGGGGCGGGTGTGGTCTGCAGCTACTGAACGAATGCATACCCGGCAACGTCATACCCTCCCGTGGACTAGTGTAGGAAACGTGCCGTCCGGCCCTGCGATTGGTCCTTAGCTACCTAAGTATGTTTAACTTGAACGCTCATTCAAGTTAAACCGTCGGTTTGCTGCCCGCTCACAACAGGAGGCTTGCCTTTGCCGAGTCCGTTTTCAGTTGCCACTCCTTTGCCCGCCCGAGGGCTTTGCCCATGAGTGCCTCGTCCCTTCCAACCAGCGGCCTGGTCCGCATGAATCCGCCGGTGTTCTACTTCGCCGCGACCTTCATCCTGCTGTTCGGCCTAGTGGTGATCAGCCTGCCCGAGCAGGCCGGTGCCTGGCTGCTGGCGGCGCAGAACTGGGCGGCCAACACGGTCGGTTGGTACTACATGCTGGCGATGACGCTGTACCTGGTCTTCGTGGTGGTCACCGCCTTGTCCGGCTACGGCAAGATCAAGCTCGGTGCCGACCACGACGAGCCCGAATTCAGCTATCTGTCCTGGGCCGGCATGCTGTTCGCCGCCGGGATCAGCATCACCCTGTTTTTCTTCTGCGTCTCCGAGCCGCTGACCCACATGGTGCAGCCGCCCCAGGGCGAGGCCGGGACCGCGCAGGCCGCGCGCCAGGCCATGCAGATCCTGTTTCTGCACTGGGGCCTGCACGGCTGGGGCGTGTTCGCATTCGTCGGCATGGCCCTGGCGTACTTCGCCTATCGGCACAACTTGCCGCTGGCCCTGCGCTCGGCGCTGTACCCGTTGATCGGCAAGCGCATCAACGGGCCCATCGGCTACGCCGTGGACGGCTTCGGCATCATTGCCACCGTGTTCGGCCTTGGCGCGGACATGGGTTTTGGGGTGTTGCACCTCAATTCCGGCCTCGATTACCTGTTCGGCGTCGCCCATACCCAATGGATTCAAGTCGGCCTGATCGTGTTGATGATGGGCGCGGCGATCATCGTGGCGGTGGCGGGCGTGGACAAGGGCGTGCGGGTCATGTCCGACATCAACATGCTGCTGGCCTGCGCGCTGTTGCTGTTCGTGCTGTTCGCCGGGCCTACCCAGCATCTGCTCAACACCTTGATCCAGAACCTGGGCGATTACCTCGGCGCCCTGCCAATGAAGAGTTTTGACCTGTACGCCTACAACAAACCCAGCGACTGGCTGGGTGGCTGGACGGTGTTCTACTGGGCCTGGTGGATTGCCTGGTCGCCGTTCGTGGGGCTGTTCATCGCGCGGATTTCCCGCGGCCGCACCATCCGCGAGTTCGTATTTGGCGTGCTGCTGATTCCCTTGGGCTTCACCCTGGCCTGGATGTCGATCTTCGGCAACAGCGCCATCGATCAGGTGCTGAACCATGGCATGAGCGCGTTGGGTATGTCGGCCCTGGAAAACCCGTCGATGAGCCTGTACCTGCTGCTGGAAACCTATCCCTGGAGCAAGACCGTCATCGCGGTCACGGTGTTCATCAGCTTCGTGTTTTTCGTGACCTCTGCCGATTCCGGCACCGTGGTGCTTTCGACGCTGTCCGCCAGGGGCGGCAACCCCGATGAAGACGGACCGAAATGGCTGCGGGTGTTCTGGGGCGCAATGACCGCCCTGGTCACCAGCGCGCTGCTGTTTTCCGGGAGCATCGATGCCTTGAAGTCCGCAGTGGTACTGACTTCCCTGCCGTTCTCGCTGATCCTGTTGTTGATGATGTGGGGCCTGCACAAGGCGTTCTACCTGGAGTCGCAGAAACAGATCGCGCAACTGCATTCACTGGCGCCGGTCTCCGGTTCACGCCGGGGCACGGGTGGCTGGCGCCAGCGTCTGAGCCAGGCGGTGCATTTCCCATCCCGCGACGAGGTCTACCGCTTCCTCGACACCACGGTGCGCCCGGCCATTGAAGAAGTGAAGGCGGTGTTCGCCGAGAAGGGCCTGGCGGTGATCACCCAGCCAGACCCGGCCAGCGACAGCGTCAGCCTGGAGATCGGTCACGGCGAGCAGCACCCGTTCATCTATCAGGTGCAGATGCGCGGCTACTTCACGCCGTCCTTTGCCCGTGGCGGCATGGGCTCCAAGGAGCTCAACAACCGCCGTTATTACCGGGCCGAGGTGCACTTGAGCGAGGGCAGTCAGGATTACGACTTGGTGGGCTACACCAAGGAGCAGGTGATCAACGACATCCTTGATCAGTACGAACGGCACATGCAGTTTCTGCATCTGGTGCGTTGATCAAATTCCGATGTTCCATCTGACACCGTGCTGACCCCATCGCGAGCAGGCTCGCTCCCACAAGGGAATTACCTGACCCTGTGGGAGCGAGCCTGCTCGCGATGGCGGTTTAGTTGGCGATAGAGCGCAACGCTTCAGACCAGCCCGCCGTTGGCCCGCAGGATCTGCCCGTTCACCCAACCGGCAGCCGGGCTCACCAGGAACGAGATGATGCTGGCGATGTCTTGCGGCTGGCCGAGGCGTTCCAGCGGCGGCATCTTCGCGTACTGCTGGATCTGCTCTTCACTCTTGCCATGGGTGAACAGCTCGGTGGCGACCGGACCTGGGGCCACGGCATTCACGGTGATCTGGCGCCCTCGCAATTCCTTGGCGAACACCTGGGTCAGGGATTCCACGGCCGCCTTGCTGGCGATGTACACCGAATAGCCCGGTAGGTTCAGGCCCACGGTGCTGCTGGAAAAATTCACGATCCGACCACCGTCGTTCAGGCGGGTCGCGGCTTCGCGCAGAGTGTTGAAGGTGCCGCGGGTGTTGATGGCAAAGGTCTGGTCGAACAGCTCGTCGCTGTGTTGTGCCAGGGGCATGACCTGCAGGATACCGGCGTTGTTGATCAGCACATCGACCTTGCCCAGTTGCGCCTCTGTCTCATCGAATATCCGGCGAACATCGGCGGCAGAAGATACGTCGGCCTTGATCGCTATGGCCCGGTGGCCGGCCTGACGCAACTGCACCACCAGTTTCGACGCTTCGGTAGCACTGTTGGCGTAGTTAATGGCAACAGCGAAGCCGTCGTGGGCCAATTGCTTGGCGATTTCAGCACCAATGCCGCGGGAGGCTCCGGTGACAATGGCTACTTTGGCGGTTTGAGTCGACATGGCTGTTTCCTTCGTTGAGTGGAGTGAGACCAGATTCACATGTTTACTTAGCCCGATAAATGCACGAGAGTTGCCTTGACTGTTCAATAATCACCAATAGTCAGGGCGTAGCGATCCATGGACCAGGTCAAGGCAATGAAGGCGTTCGTGCGTATCTACGAGCGCAGCAGTTTTACCCAGGCCGCCGAAGACCTGAACCTACCCCGCGCCACGCTGACCCACACCCTCAACCAGTTCGAAGCCTGGCTCGGGGTTCGCCTGCTGGAGCGTAGCACCCGCAAGGTTCGACCGACCCTCGATGGCGAGGCCTATTACCCGCGCTGTGTGCAACTGCTGGCGGAGCTCGAAGAAGCCGAACTGGCGTTCCGCAGCGTGGCGCCCAAGGGCCGGTTACGGGTGGACATGCATGGCACCCTGGCCCGGCATTTCGTAATCCCGGCGCTGCCAGACTTTATGGCACGTTATCCGGACATCGAGCTGTCCATCAGCGAGGCCGATCGGTTCGTCGACCTGATCGGTGAAGGCGTCGACTGCGTCTTGCGCGCCGGCACCCTGAAGGACTCGTCGCTGATCGGCCGGCGCGTTGCCAGCCTGCGGCAGATCACCTGCGCCAGTCCTGCTTACCTGCGCCGGTACGGCGAACCGAAGTGCCTCGATGATCTGGCCAACCATCGGGCGGTGAACTACGTCTCGCGCGTCACCGGCAAGCTCTATCCGTTCCAGTTCATGGTTGACGGTGAGCTCAAGGAAGTCGCCATCGATGGAGCCCTGTCGGTCTTCGGCGCCGAAATCTACGCCGCCTCGGCCATCGCCGGCCTGGGCCTGATCCAATGCCCGCACTACCGGATGCAAACCCAGATCCAGCAAGGCCTGGTCCAGGAAATTCTCACCGCCACGCCCCCCCCGGACATGCCGATCTCGGTGCTCTACCCACAAAACCGCCACCTATCGCCACGGGTCCGGGTGTTTGTGGATTGGTTGGCGCAGGTATTTGCCACGGCTTGCTAGCATGGACGCCAATCCTATGGGAGCAATCCCGCACACGTTGCTATACGAACTTTCAGCCTGACTAGGGCGTCTGTGAAATGTTAGCGTTTGCCATCCGCATCCGTCAGAACCGAGAGTTTTTCGATGACTTATACCGCTGCCGAAAACCGCTACGAGTCCATTCCTTATCGCCGCGTCGGTCGTAGCGGGCTGGTGCTGCCGGCGCTGTCGCTGGGGTTGTGGCACAACTTTGGTGACAGCACGCCGATCGACACCCAGCGCGCGTTGTTGCGCACGGCGTTCGACCTGGGGATCAACCACTTTGACCTGGCGAACAACTATGGCCCGCCCTACGGCAGTGCCGAGATCAATTTCGGTCGGTTGCTGCGTGAGGATTTCAAGCAGTACCGCGATGAGTTGATCATTTCCAGCAAGGCCGGTTGGGACATGTGGCCGGGCCCTTATGGGCAGGGCGGCGGGTCGCGCAAGTACGTGCTCGCCAGTCTTGACCAGAGTCTGCAGCGCCTGGGTCTGGACTACGTGGACATCTTCTATTCCCACCGTTTCGACCCCGACACGCCACTGGAGGAAACCGCCAGTGCGCTGGCGACAGCGGTGCAGCAGGGCAAGGCGTTGTACGTGGGCATTTCTTCCTATTCCGGCGTGAAGACCCGGGAAATGGCCGCGCTGTTGAAGGAGTGGAAAGTCCCTCTGTTGATCCACCAACCGGCTTACAACCTGCTCAACCGTTGGGTGGAAAAAGACCTGCTGGACGCCACCGATGAACTGGGCACTGGTGTGATCGCCTTTACTCCCTTGGCCCAAGGCCTGCTCACTGACAAGTACCTCAAGGGCATTCCGGAAGATGCGCGGGTCAATCGGCCGGGAGGTGGTTCGTTGCAGGCTTCGCACCTGTCGGAAAATAACATCGCCCACGTGCGTGCCCTCGATGAGATTGCTCAGCAGCGCGGGCAGAGCCTGGCGCAAATGGCCCTGGCCTGGACCTTGCGCGATCCTCGGATCACCTCGGCGCTGATCGGTGCCAGCCGTCCGGAGCAGATCATCGAGAACGTCGGTGCGCTGAAGAACCTGAGTTTCAGCGCGGAGGAACTGACGCAGATCGATCGGTTCGCCCAGGAGGGTGGGATCAATATCTGGGAGAAGCCTTCGTTGGCGGAGTGAAGAAAGCAAGACAAACTGTGGCGAAAGAGCTTGCTGTGGCGAGGGAGCTTGCTCCCGCTGGACTGCGAAGCAGGCCCTAGAACTGTGCCAGATGCGGGCTTTTGGATAATCCGGGAGACCTTGGGGGGCTGCTTCGCACCCCAGCGGGAGCAAGCTCCCTCGCCACAGGGTTGGTGTTTACCTGAAGAACGGCACATCCCCCAGCACTGTCGCCCGGTGCATCACTCGCCGCGCCGGGCGGTAGTCATCCACCGCAAAGTGTTGGGTGACGCGGTTGTCCCAGAACGCTACGTCATTGACCTGCCAGCGCCAGCGAAGGGTGAACTCCGGGCGGGTGGCGTGGGCGAACAGCAGTTTCAGGATCGACTCGCTTTCGCTTTCCGACAGCTCGTTGATGCGTGTGGTGAAGCCTTCATTGACGAACAACGAGCGCCGTCCACTCACTGGATGAGTGCGGACTACGGGATGAGACAGCGGCGGGTTCTTGCGGCGAGCTTCTTCCCAGCGCGCCAAGTCTTCGGCCGTATTGCCAAAGCGCTCCAGCGGAAAGGAGCGGGTGAAATCGTGGGTCGCCGTCAGGCCTTGCAGCATCTGCTGCAAGGGTGTCGACAACGCTTCATAAGCCGCGATGCCACTGGCCCACAAGGTGTCGCCGCCGAACGCCGGCAGCAGCTTGGCGCTGAGCACCGCGCCCAGGGCCGGGGTGGGCAGGAAGGTCACGTCGGTGTGCCACACGGCGTTGTCGCGCACATCGGTGACAGCGGTGTCGAGCACCAGGACTTCGGGCTGCTCCGGCACATTGGGGTAGATCGGATGGATATGCAGGTCGCCGAAGTACGCAGCGAAACGCGCCTGTTGCTGCGGGTCGATCGGCTGGTCCCGAAAGAACAGCACCTGATGCTCAAGCAGTGCCTGCTCGATGGTGTCGCGGTCCTGCGGGCTCAATGGCTGGCTGATATCGATCCCGTCGATCTGCGCGCCGAGGGCGCTGCTCAATGGGGTAATAATCGGACGGTTCATCGCAATGTCTCGTTTGGCGCCGAATCGTCGGCGTGGTCATTGGGGATTAATGTGCCTGACCGTGCCATGGCACCAGTCTGCGTTGCAGGGCGCGCAGGCCCATTTCCATGGCGAAGGCGATCAAGGCGATTACCAGGATGCCCAGCACCACCACATCGGTCACCAGGAACTGCGCCGCTGACTGCACCATGAACCCCAGGCCACTGGTGGCGGCGATCAGTTCGGCGGCCACCAGCGTCGACCAGCCCACGCCCAGGCCGATGCGAATCCCGGTGAGAATGTCCGGCAAGGCGCTGGGCACGATCACATGGCGGATCAACTGGATGCGCGTAGCCCCCAGCGATTGCGCAGCTCGCAGTTTGGCCGGGTCGACGGTGCGCACGCCGGTGGCCGTGGCGATGGCAATCGGCGCGAAGATCGCCAGATAGATCAGCAGCACTTTCGACAACTCGCCAATGCCGCACCAGATCACGATCAATGGCAGATAGGCCAGCGGTGGAATCGGTCGGTAGAACTCTATCAACGGGTCGAGCACACCCCGTGCGATACGGTTGGCGCCGATGGCAATGCCCACCGGTACCGCGGTCAAAATGGCGAACAGCAGGCCCAGGCCGATTCGCTGGAGACTTGCGCCCAAGTGTTGCCAGAGCGTGGCGTCCATGTAGCCGCTGGTCGCCAGCAGCCAGCCTTTTTGCAGCACCGCGAAGGGTGAGGGCAGGAACAGCGGTTCGATCAGCCCACTGGCGGTGATCGCCCACCAGACGGTCAGCAACGCGATCAACGTCAGGCCGCTGATCCAACGGATACTCAGCTTGAATCCCGGGCCGATGACCGAAGGCTTGGTCGTGGGGTCACGGACCAAGGCAGGAACTTCGTAGCTGCTCATGCGCGCTCCTGTTGCCGAGTGGCGCTGCGTTGGGAGAATACTTTGGCGAGTACATGCTCGCGGGTTTCGATAAAGCGCGGGTCGGACTTGATCGAGCGGGCCGACTCCCCATCCCCGTAGCGGCGACCGAAGTCCAGGCTCAAGCGCTCGACGATCTGCCCCGGGTTGGGCGCCAACAGCACCAGGTCGGTGGCGAGGAAGACCGCTTCTTCAATGTCATGGGTGATCAGGAACACCGGTTTGGCGGTGCGTTGCCAGACTTGCAGCAACAGCTCCTGCATCTGTTCACGGGTGAAAGCGTCCAAGGCACCGAAGGGCTCGTCCATCAACAGCAGGCGCGGGTCGGCCGCCAGTGCTCGGGCCAGGCCGACGCGCTGCTTCTGACCGCCGGACAACTGCCAGACGCGACGCTGTTCGAAACCGGCCAAGTCCACCAGGGCGAGCATTTCCCGGGCCCGGGCTTCACGCTTTGGCTTGGGGACGCCGGCCAGCTCCAGGCCGAACCCGACGTTCGCCAGCACGTCTTGCCAGGGCAGCAATGCGTCGTCCTGGAACACTACGCCGCGTTCGGCGCCCGGGCCCTTGATGGGCACACCGTCCAAGGTGATCTGTCCGGCGCTGGGCGTAACGAACCCGGCGATCAGGTTCAACAGCGAGGTCTTGCCACTGCCGGACGGGCCGAGGGCCACCAGCAATTGCCGGGGCCCCAGGGTCAGTGAAATATCCTCCAGCACAGGTTCCGCTGCACCGGGGTACTGTGCGCTGATGCGCTCCAGCTGTAGCAAGGCCATCGCAATGTCTCCCGAATGTGCTCAACGAGTGATGTATTTGGCGCTGACGTAAGGTGCGTAGTCCGGCAGTACGGCTTCGACTTTGCCTTGCTCCTTGAGGAACGCCGCGGTGTTGGTGATGGCCTGGGTGGTTGGTGCGCCGAGGCTCACCACCTGATCGGCGGCCAGCGGATAGACGTTGCCTTGCAGCAATAGCGGGATGTCAGTGGCCTTGGCGCCGGAGAGTTTCACCAGTTTGTCGATGTTCGACGCATTGGCCAGCCAGGCTTGCGGGTCCTTGCGGTACTGGGCGTAGGCGTCCAGGGTGACCTTGGCGAAGGCAGTCACGATTTCCGGGTGCTTCTGGGCGAAGTCCTTGCGCACGATCCAGGCGTCAAAGGTCGGTGCGCCGAACTGGGCCAGTTCGGCGGAGGTGATCAGCACCTTGCCGTTTTCCTTGGCCACGCCCAGGGCCGGGTCCCAAACGTAAGTGGCGTCGATGTCGCCGCGCTTCCAGGCCGCGATGATGGCCGGTGGCGCCAGGTTCAGGATGGTGACTTTCGAAGGATCGATGTTCCAGTGCTTCAGTGCGGCGAGCAGGCTGTAGTGACCGGTGGATACGAACGGTACGGCGACCTTCTTGCCGATCAGGTCTTGCGGGGTCTTGATTCCGGAACCCTCGCGAGCCACCAGCGCCTCGGCGGCACCGATCTGGGTGGCAATGAGGAAGGTTTCCACCGGGACCTTGCGGGTGATGGCTGCGGTCAGCGGGCTGGAGCCGAGATAGCCGATCTGCACATCACCCGAGGCGATGGCGGTGATGACGTCGGCGCCGTTGTCGAACTTGCGCCAGTCGATCTTGGCTTGTGTGGCTTTTTCATAGGCGCCGTCGGCCTGGGCCACTTTGGCGGGGTCGACGGTGGTCTGGTAGGCGACGGTCAGGTCGGCCGCCTGGGCAAAAAGACTCGCTGCGGCCAGAGAGGCGGCCGCGAGAAGACGAAGGGGGAAACTGAAGGTCATGGGAAAGCTCCTCAACAGGCCACCGGATGTTTGGTGTTGGAGGAGACTAAATGATCTAAGAATGCAGAAATAAATAACTTTTTAGAATGAGCTTATCAGCGAAAAACTTAGCGAATGGCGAGCACATGCTGTTGTGGCGAGGGAGCTTGCTCCCGCTCGGTTGCGCAGCAGCCGAAAAATTCTCGGGCCTGCTGCGCAGTCCAGCGGGAGCAAGCTCCCTCGCCACAAAAGCTGTTCAGTGACTGCTTGGCACAAAAGCCGGTCAGTTACTGATCGCCAAAATGCTCGCTTGGTAGGATCCGACGAACACATCGAAATCCCCCACCTCATTCTGCTCAAGCTCGGCTTGCTGAACCAGGGATTCGCGAGCGGCTGCTTCGAAGGCGACCTGCTCCTGGGCGGGCAACGGCTCGGCGCGGAAGAATTCGGCGTGGGCCTTGCTCTGGCGCAGGGAGAACTGGGCGAAGCTTTCCTGATGTTCGGCCATGGCGGCCAGTACCTGGGCGGAAGGTGTCAAGGATGGGTCACGGACCTTCGCCAATTGCGCGTCCAGCGCCTGACGATGGGCGTCGCCACCGTGACTCTGGTCCAGCAACGAGGCCAGCGGGGCGATTTTTTCCAGCAATTCGATGGCCCAGGCCTGCATGTCCACCGCCTGGCCACAGCGCTGCAATTGCAGGCCAGGCTTACGGCCTTCCTTGACCACCGTCAGGAAGTTGTTCGTCGCGTTGCCGCATTCGTTGTTTTCCAGTTGCGGGCTGTCGTTGAGGCCGCAGTACAGCAGGAACGCATCGAGGAAGCGTGACTCAGTGAGGTCGATGCCCATCGGCAGGAACGGGTTGATGTCCAGGCAACGCACTTCGACGTACTGGATGCCCCGGGCCATCAAGGCCTGGATCGGCCGCTCGCCGGTGTAGGTCACGCGTTTGGGGCGGATGTTGGAGTAGTACTCGTTTTCGATCTGCAGGATATTGGTATTGAGCTGTACCCACTCGCCATTCTGGTGAGTACCCACCTCGACATACGGCGCGTAGGGCGTTGCCACGGCCTTGCGCAGGCTGTCGGTGTAGCTCGCCAGGTCGTTGTAGCAAGGCGTGAGGCCGGCCTGGGCGTTGCTTTGATAACCCAGGTCACTCATGCGCAGGCTGGTGGCGTAGGGCAGGTACAGCGTGTCCGGATCCAGTTGCTCCAACTGGTGCGCACGGCCGCGCAGGAAACCGGCGTCCAGGGCTGGCGAGGCGCCGAACAGGTACATCAGCAGCCAGCTGTAGCGGCGGAAGTTACGGATCAGCGCGATGTAGGCCGAGGACTGGAAGTCACGGTCGCTGACATCGGCGGCTTCGTCCTGGCGCAGCAATGGCCAGAGCTTTTCCGGCAAGGAAAAGTTGTAGTGGATTCCGGCGATGCACTGCATGGTCTTGCCGTAGCGCAGGGCCAGGCCCTTCCGGTAGACATACTTGAGCCGACCGATATTCGAGGTGCCGTAGTACGCGATCGGGATGTCTTCCTCGGCCGGCAGCGGACACGGCATCGAAGGACTCCACAGGTATTCGTCGCCCAGCTTGCTATAGGCAAACCGATGGATCCGGTCGAGGCTGCGCAGGGTGTCGGCCGGGTCAGGCAGGGCCGGAGTGATGAACTCCAGCAACGACTCGGAGTAATCGGTGGTGATCTGCTCGTTGGTCAGCGCCGAACCCAGGGCCTTGGGATGAGGGGTCTGGGCCAGGTGGCCATTCTCCGTGACGCGTAGGCATTCACGCTCGATGCCGTGCAGGCACTGTTCGAGCAGAGAGAGGTTGGCGCGCTCACCGAGCAGGGCCAGGCGGCGGTTTAAAAGGTCGCTCAAGTTGAATTCCTTCACGCGTCAGTCGCCCCAATATGGGGGTGGGCAGGACGGTCTACAAGGGTGAAGTTAAAACTGGCGTTTTCGCCTGGTTTTGTGCAGCCGAGAAATCATTTGCCGATGGCTTTTCTGTGGGAGCGAGCCTGCTCGCGATAGCGGTGGATCAGCAACAGTGATGTCGACCGGCACACCGCCATCGCGAGCAGGCTCGCTCCCACAGAGAATCATGGCGAATCTCGACACCGCATTCGCAGCGCCGAAATTAACTCAAATCGAGGGCGGGGAGCTATAGGACAGCGAACGTGCCTTGCGCTTTTGCGACCAGTTTGTCGCCTTGCATGACCTCGGCCTCGACTACCAGGATACGACGGCCCGGATGGATCACCCGGGCGGTGCACATGACTTCGCCCTCGGACACGGCGCGAATGTAGTTGATCTTGCATTCAATGGTCGCGCTCTGCTGGTCAAAGCCATGGACGCTGGAGCAGGCCAGGCCCATGGCAATGTCCACCAGGCTGAACAGCGCCCCGCCGTGCAGCTTGCCACCACGATTGCGCAGCGGCGCCTCAAGGCCCAGGGCGACTTGCGCCACCCCTTCCTCAAGGCTGTGCAGACGGCAGCCGAGCAGTTTGAAAAACGCGCTTTCCACCAACCCGGCTGGTACGTCCATCAGCGTTTCTTCAACTGCTTGGCGTTGGCGAACAACGAGGCCATGGCGTTGTTGGCCGGGGCCGCGGCGGTGGTTTCCTTGCGTGGAGCGGTGCTTTGCGGCTGGCGCGGCGTCGAGCCTGGGCGAGCGCCACGGGCACCGTCGACTTTTTCGCCCGGCGTGTCGCTCATGCGCATCGACAGGCCGACACGTTTGCGCGGGATGTCGACTTCCATGACCTTCACTTTCACCACATCACCGGCCTTCACGGCCTCGCGCGGGTCCTTGATGAACTTCTCCGACAGCGCCGAAATGTGCACCAGGCCGTCCTGATGCACGCCGATGTCGACGAATGCACCGAAGTTGGTGACGTTGGTCACCACACCCTCGAGAATCATCCCCGGTTGCAGGTCCTTGAGGTCCTCGACGCCTTCCTGGAACTCGGCGGTCTTGAACTCCGGACGCGGGTCGCGGCCCGGTTTTTCCAGCTCTTGCAGGATGTCGGTCACGGTCGGCAGGCCGAAGGTTTCATCGGTGAATTTTTTCGGATCCAGGCGCTTGAGGAATGCTGCGTCGCCGATCAGCGAGCGGATGTCGCGGTCGGTCTGGGCGGCGATGCGTTGCACCAGCGGGTAGGCCTCGGGGTGGACCGCCGAAGAATCCAGCGGGTTGTCACCGTTCATGACGCGCAGGAAGCCGGCCGCCTGCTCGAAGGTTTTTTCACCCAGGCGCGGGACTTTCTTCAACGCAGCGCGGGACTTGAATGCGCCGTGTTCATCGCGGTGGGTGACGATGTTCTGCGCCAGAGTGGCGTTAAGGCCCGAGATCCGCGCCAGCAGCGCCACCGACGCGGTGTTCACGTCCACGCCCACGGCGTTCACGCAGTCTTCGACCACGGCGTCCAGGCCGCGCGCCAGCTTCAATTGGGACACGTCATGCTGGTACTGGCCGACCCCGATGGATTTCGGATCGATCTTCACCAGTTCCGCCAGCGGATCCTGCAAGCGACGGGCAATGGACACCGCGCCACGGATCGACACGTCCAGGTCCGGGAATTCCTTGGCGGCCAGTTCCGACGCCGAGTAAACGGAGGCGCCGGCTTCGGAGACCATGACCTTGGTCATCTTCATCGCCGGGTATTTCTTGATCAGCTCGGCGGCCAGCTTGTCGGTCTCGCGGCTGGCGGTGCCGTTGCCGATGGCGATCAGGTCCACCGAATGCTTGGCGCACAGGGCGGCGAGCACGGCGAGGGTCTGGTCCCATTTGTTGTGCGGTACGTGCGGGTAGACCGTGGCGTGGTCCAGCAGCTTGCCGGTGGAGTCCACCACCGCGACCTTGCAACCGGTACGCAGGCCCGGGTCCAGGCCCAGTGTGGCGCGCGGGCCGGCCGGGGCGGCCAGCAGCAGGTCGTGCAGGTTGTGGGCGAAGACGTTGATCGCCTCGGTCTCGGCGCTGTCGCGCAACTCGCCCAGCAGGTCGGTTTCCAGGTGGGTGTAGAGCTTGACCTTCCAGGTCCAGCGCACCACTTCGGCCAGCCACTTGTCGGCGGGGCGGTTCTGATTCTGGATGCCGAACTGCTGGCCGATCATGCCTTCGCAGGGGTGCATGGTGCCGGGCAGTTCGTCACCGACTTTCAGCGCGCAGCTGAGGATGCCTTCGTTGCGGCCGCGGAAAATCGCCAGGGCGCGGTGGGACGGCACGCTCTTGAGCGGTTCGTCGTGTTCGAAGTAATCGCGGAACTTGGCGCCTTCCTCTTCCTTGCCGGCGATTACGCGGGCGCTGAGGATGGCTTCCTGCTTGAGGAAGTTGCGCAGTTTTTCCAGCAGGTTGGCGTCTTCGGCGAAACGCTCCATGAGGATGTACTTGGCGCCTTCCAGCGCGGCCTTGGTATCCGCTACGCCTTTGTCGACGTTGACGAAGCGCGCGGCTTCGGTTTCCGGGGTCAGGCTCGGATCGTTGAACAGGCCGTCGGCCAGCTCGCCGAGACCGGCTTCCAGGGCGATCTGGCCCTTGGTGCGGCGCTTTTGCTTGTACGGCAGGTACAGGTCTTCGAGACGGGTCTTGGTGTCGGCCAGCTTGATGTCACGCTCCAGCGCCGGGGTCAGCTTGCCTTGCTCCTGGATGCTGGCCAGGATGCTGATGCGCCGTTCGTCGAGCTCGCGCAGGTAGCGCAGGCGCTCTTCCAGATGACGCAACTGGGTGTCATCGAGGCTGCCGGTCACTTCTTTCCGGTAACGGGCGATGAAAGGCACCGTGGAGCCTTCATCGAGTAGCGCGACGGCCGCTTCGACCTGTTGTGGGCGTACACCGAGTTCCTCGGCGATGCGGCTGTTGATGCTGTCCATAAAACCACCTGACAAATGATGAAATCAGGCTCGCCACCGCAGCAGTGGGGCTCGGCGAGACTGGTTGAGCGGCCTGGCATTGGGCCGCTGCCTGGATCAAGAGGCTGCCTGTTGACCCGCGAAATTCAGAAAGTGCTGCCCGCCGAGGGGGAAATTCACGTCGGCTGGTTAAAAAACCGACATTCCCTGGCACAAAAGGCCGCGCATTATAACCAGCGTTCCACCCTTAGGGAGTGGTACGTGGTCTGTAGGCTCTATCCGTGGATTTGTGGAGTTGGAGGAAAAATCTGCTAACAATGCACACGGGTGCGTATAACGGCAGCTAGGCCATAATGCGCGCCAAGATCAAAGGAGCTTCCTATGAGCAGCACTGCACAAACTGCTGAAGGCGAAAAAATTCTTATCGTTGACGACGATCCCGGGCTGAGCAGCCTGCTGGAGCGCTTTTTCGTCAGCAAGGGCTACCGCGCCCGCACCGTACCCAATACCGAACAAATGGATCGGCTGCTGGCCCGCGAAGTGTTCAACCTGGTGGTGCTCGATCTGATGCTGCCCGGCGAAGACGGCCTGACCGCCTGCCGCCGACTGCGTGGCGCGAACAACCAGATCCCGATCATCATGCTGACCGCCAAGGGCGATGAACTGAGTCGTATCAAGGGGCTCGAACTGGGCGCCGACGATTACCTGGCCAAGCCGTTCAACCCGGACGAGTTGATGGCCCGGGTGAAAGCGGTCCTGCGTCGCCAGTCGGCTCCGGTGCCTGGCGCGCCCGGCAGCGAAGATGAGAGCGTGACGTTTGGCGACTATGAGTTGTCCCTGGCCACTCGCGAGCTCAAGCGCGGCAATGAAATCCACATGCTGACCACCGGTGAGTTCGCGGTCCTCAAGGCCTTGGTGATGAACGCTCGCCAGCCGCTGACCCGCGACAAGTTGATGAACCTGGCACGCGGGCGTGAGTGGGACGCGCTGGAGCGCTCCATCGACGTGCAGATTTCCCGTCTGCGCCGGATGATCGAACCCGATCCTTCCAAGCCGCGTTATATCCAGACGGTCTGGGGCGTGGGGTACGTCTTCGTGCCGGATGGCGCCGCCAGCAAGTGATCGGTGATTTGTAGGAGCGGGTGGCCGGGTAGTTTGAATTTTTTTCCTACCAGGCGACTCGCAGTCCGTCATTGTGCGAGCATCGTTCGCTCCTGCAAGTGTGTAGCGGTTATTCATGAAAACCCCCGTTTGGTTCCCCCAGAGCTTTTTCTCCCGCACCCTCTGGCTGGTGCTGATCGTTGTGCTCTTCTCCAAGGCACTGACGCTGGTGTACCTGTTGATGAACGAGGACGTTCTTGTGGATCGGCAGTACAGTCATGGCGTTGCCCTGACCTTGCGAGCGTACTGGGCGGCGGATGAAACCAATCGGACGAAGATTGCCGAAGCGGCCACGCTGATCCGCGTGGTCGGTGCCGGCGTACCGGAAGGTGAGCAGCACTGGCCCTACAGCGAGATCTATCAGCGACAAATGCAGGCTGAGCTGGGTGCCGACACCGAGGTGCGCCTGCGCATGCATTCCCCCCCGGCCCTGTGGGTCCGGGCGCCGAGCCTGGGGGATGGCTGGCTGAAGGTTCCGTTGTACCCGCATCCGCTGCGCGGGCAGAAAATCTGGAACGTGCTCGGCTGGTTCCTGGCCATCGGCCTGTTGTCGACGGCTTCGGCGTGGATCTTCGTCAGCCAGCTCAACCAACCCTTGAAGCGGCTGGTCTACGCCGCCCGCCAACTGGGTCAGGGCCGCAGCGTCAGGTTGCCCATCAGTGACACGCCCAGTGAGATGACCGAGGTTTATCGCGCCTTCAACCAGATGGCCGAGGATGTCGAGCAGGCCGGGCGCGAGCGTGAGTTGATGCTTGCCGGGGTTTCCCACGATCTGCGCACTCCGCTGACTCGGCTGCGACTGTCGTTGGAGTTGATGGGCGAACACACCGACCTGACTGACGAGATGGTCCGCGACATCGAGGACATGGACGCGATTCTCGACCAGTTCCTGGCGTTCATACGCGATGGTCGTGATGAGTCGGTGGAAGAGGTGGATCTCAGTGATCTGGTGCGAGAAGTGGCCGCCCCGTATAACCAGAACGGTGAAAAGGTGCACCTGCGGCTCGAACCTATCCAGCCATTCCCGCTGCGCCGGGTGTCCATGAAGCGCTTGTTGAACAACCTGATCGGCAACGCCTTGAACCACGCCGGGTCTGATGTCGATGTCGCGGCCTATGTCTCCGGCGATACCAGTGCGCCTTATGTGGTGCTGAGTGTGATGGACCGTGGGGCCGGCATCGATCCGTCGGAGCTGGAAGCGATTTTCAACCCCTTCACTCGTGGGGATCGCGCCCGGGGCGGCAAGGGCACGGGGCTGGGCCTGGCCATCGTCAAGCGCATTGCCGCGATGCACGGCGGCAATGTCGAATTGCGCAACCGCGTCGGTGGCGGGTTGGAAGCGCGGGTGCGCTTGCCGCTGGGGTTGATGTTGCCTCGGGATGCGGTGTAACCAACTGAATATAGAGATCCTGTGGGAGCGAGCCTGCTCGCGATAGCGGTAGACCAGTTGTATTGCTTTGACTGACACACCGCCATCGGGAGCAGGCTCGCTCCCACAGGGTTTTGTGCCGAGTCAGCCCTTACCTTTGGTCCGGGTCATGTTCGGCCCACCATTTTTTTCCAGATGCTCGATGATCATCCCTGCCACGTTCTTGCTGGTGGTGGTCTCGATACCTTCCAGCCCGGGCGATGAGTTGACTTCCATCACCAGCGGCCCGTGGTTGGAGCGCAGGATGTCTACACCCGCCACGGCCAGGCCCATGACTTTTGCAGCCCGCAGCGCAGTCATGCGTTCTTCCGGGGTGATTTTGATCAGGCTGGCGCTGCCGCCTCGATGCAGGTTGGAGCGGAACTCGCCGGGCCGGGCCTGGCGTTTCATCGAGGCGATTACCTTGTCGCCCACGACGAAACAGCGAATGTCCGCGCCGCCGGCTTCCTTGATGTACTCCTGGACCATGATGTTCTGCTTCAGACCCATGAACGCTTCGATCACTGACTCCGCCGCTGTCGCGGTCTCACACAGGACCACGCCGATGCCCTGGGTACCCTCCAGCACCTTGATCACCAGCGGCGCGCCGTTGACCATTGCAATCAAGTCGGGAATATCGTCCGGTGAGTGAGCGAAACCGGTAACCGGCAAGCCGATACCCCGGCGCGAAAGCAGTTGCAGCGAGCGCAGTTTGTCCCGGGAGCGAGCGATGGCTACGGATTCGTTCAGAGGATACACGCCCATCATTTCGAACTGGCGCAAGACGGCGCAACCATAAAACGTCACCGATGCGCCGATGCGCGGGATCACCGCATCGAATCCTTCCAGCGGTTTGCCACGGTAATGGATCTGCGGCTTGTGGCTGGCAATGTTCATGTAGGCGCGCAAGGTGTCGATCACCACCATTTCATGGCCACGTTCGGTCCCGGCTTCAACCAGACGACGAGTGGAATACAGACGCGGATTTCGCGACAGCACAGCGATCTTCATGCAACACCTGTGGCAGAGGTAGTGGACACCGGGAACACCGGCTTGTCTTGAACGTATTTGTTGCCCGGATTGACCACCAGTTGGCCATCGATCAGGGCTTTGGAACCAAGTAACAGGCGATATCGCATGGATTTGCGGCAGGCAAGGGTAAATTCGACCCGCCAGATCCGATCACCCAGTGCCAGCGTGGTGCTGATCACGTAGCGGACCTGGGCGTGGCCGTTGGAGCTTTTTATCGTCTTGCGCGCCACCAGCGGGGCCTCGCAACGGCGATGGCGCAGTTGCACCACCGTGCCGAGGTGCGCGGTGAAGCGCACCCACTTTTCGCCATCGCGCTCGAAAGGCTCGATGTCCGTGGCGTGCAGGCTGGAGGTGCTGGCCCCGGTGTCGATCTTGGCTCGCAGGCCCGCGACTCCCAGGTCCGGGAGCGCTACCCACTCGCGCAGACCGACAACGGTCAAATGGTCAAAAGTCTTCAATAAAAAAACCTGCGATCAGTACATCGGATCGTGGACTCCGCGAATCGCGGTATTCACGCAGAATAATCACAAAATGGCGACAGTTATCTACCCACCTGTTTCCGGTCGTAACTTCCTGGGCAAGGGGCTGGAGTCGGCTCGGCGGCATTCTATCTGTCGGGCCCGATTCGTGCGCTCGACAAAAACGGTAGTACAGTTCTGACTGTCGGCGGAAAGAGGAATTGCAGTGACACAAAAAAATGCAGAGGACGACAAGGTCCGGCTCGATAAATGGTTATGGGCGGCGCGATTCTATAAGACCCGGGCGCTGGCCAAGGCCGCTATTGAAAGTGGCAAGGTTCATCACCGGGGCGAGCGTTGCAAGCCGGGTAAGGAGCCTCGTGTCGGCGATGAGTTTGTGATCCGTGCCGGGTTCGATGAAAAAACCGTGGTGGTCGAGGCCCTGTCGATCGTGCGTCGCGGCGCGCCTGAGGCGCAGACGCTGTACCGCGAAACCGAAGCCAGCATCGCCAGGCGCGAAGCCGCGGCCGCCCAGCGCAAGGCGGGTGCCCTGGGTGTCAGCACCGATGGCAAGCCGAGCAAGAAGCAGCGTCGGGACCTGTTCAAGTTTCGGGGCGACAACAGTGAGTAAGCACTGGAAGGGTTATTTGCCGATCAGTTGACGCGAGTGGAGTGCAAATTGTGGCGAGGGGATTTATCCCCGTTGGACTGCGCAGCAGTCCGTTATGTTTTTCGTCTGTTTGCCTGTTTGTGCCTGTTCTATTTGGGGCTGCTACGCAGCCCAGCGGGGATAAATCCCCTCGCCACAGGTTCGGGAGCAAGCTCCCTCGCCACAATGCTTATCAGCGATTGCGCCGACCTCTTCCCGTCAGCCAGGCCCTCGCCTTGCTTGGAACCCACCCTGAATGCCCATAAAATGGCTGCCATCCTTGCCATTTCTGCAGATACCAGACCCTATGACTGATTTACCGGACACCGACTTCACCCAACGTTTCATCTTCGATGACAGCGACGCCCGCGGCGAGCTGGTGTCGTTGGAGCGTAGCTATGCGGAAGTCCTCGCCAAGCACCCCTATCCGGAGCCGGTCGCGCAACTGCTCGGCGAACTGATGGCGGCTGCGGCGCTGCTGGTCGGCACCCTGAAGTTCGATGGCTTGCTGATTCTCCAGGCCCGTTCCGAAGGGCCGGTGCCACTGTTGATGATCGAGTGCTCCAGCGAGCGCGAGATTCGTGGCCTGGCTCGTTACGACGCCGAGCAGATCGCGCCCGATGCGACCCTGGCGGACATGATGCCCAACGGTGTACTGGCCCTGACGGTCGACCCGTCCCATGGCAAGCGCTACCAAGGCATCGTCGACCTGGACGGGGCGAACCTGGCTGAATGCTTCACCAACTATTTCGTCATGTCCCAACAGACCAATTCGCGGTTCTGGCTCTACGCCGACGGGCGGCGCGCCCGTGGTCTGCTGCTGCAACAATTGCCCGCCGATCGTATTCGCGACCCGGAAGAACGCGACGCCAGCTGGCAGCACGTCACCGCTCTGGCCAGCACCTTGAGCGCCGATGAGCTGTTGAGCCTGGATAACGAAACCGTGCTGCATCGCCTCTATCACGAGGAACAGGTTCGCCTGTTCGACGGCCAGCCGTTGCGCTTCCAATGCAGTTGCTCTCGTGAACGTTCCGGTAATGCGCTGGTCAGTCTGGGTCTGGAAGATGCGCAGCAACTGGTGATCGAACATGGCGGTGCCATTGAGATCGACTGCCAGTTCTGCAATGAGCGCTACCTGTTCGATGCGGCGGACATTGCCCAATTGTTCGCCGGTGCGGGTGTCGACACGCCGTCAGATACTCGTCACTAAAACGCTTCAGCGCAGGTAAATCTCCTGGCAAACGCCGGATTTACGCCGTACTGACGGGAGGGCCCTACTTTTTTTGGGCTTTTCTGGCATAATCCGGCCCACTTTTTTCGGGTAGTAGTGCGCGACTTCCTACTACAAAACGTTTGGAGCACTCGGCCACGGGCCGACGGGGAATCTCATGACGCAAGCCAATAACGCCGTGTACACCGATCTGAGTGTCGATGAACTGGTCAAAGAAGCCCTGAATCGCGGTGAAGGCGAGCTTGCCGATACTGGCGCGCTGGTTGTCCGTACCGGTCATCGTACCGGTCGCTCGCCAGCCGACCGTTTCATCGTAGAAGAGCCGAGCACCCAGGACGCCATCGCCTGGGGCCCGATCAACCGCAAATTCCCGGCCGACAAGTTCGACGCCCTGTGGGCTCGCGTCGAGGCGTTCAATAACGCCCAAGAGCATTTTGTTTCCCATGTGCATGTAGGCGCGGCCGACGAGCACTACCTTGCCGTGAAGATGACCACCCAGACTGCCTGGCAGAATCTGTTCGGTCGTTGCCTGTTCATCAATCCGGCTCAGTACAACCCGGCTGGTCGTCAGGAGTGGCAAATCCTCAACGTTGCCAACTTCGAATGCGTTCCAGAGCGTGACGGCACCAACTCCGACGGTTGCGTGATTCTCAACTTCGCTCAGAAAAAAGTCCTGATCGCAGGCATGCGCTACGCCGGTGAAATGAAGAAAGCCATGTTCTCGGTGCAGAACTTCCTGCTGCCGGCCGCCGACGTGCTGCCGATGCACTGCGCTGCCAACATTGGCGAAGAAGGCGATGTGACCCTGTTCTTTGGCTTGTCCGGCACCGGCAAGACCACCCTGTCCGCTGACGAAAGCCGTTACCTGATTGGTGACGACGAGCACGGCTGGGGCGAGGGTGTGGTGTTCAACATCGAAGGCGGTTGCTATGCCAAGTGCATCGACCTGTCGGAGAAGAACGAGCCGGTTATCTGGAAAGCCATCAAGCACGGTGCGGTGCTGGAAAACGTTGTGCTGGATGATGCCAAGAAGGCTGACTACGCCGACGGCAGCCTGACCCAGAACAGCCGCGCCGCCTACCCGCTGGAGCACGTCGAGAAGCGTTCGGCGCAGAACCTCGGTGGTGAGCCGAACGCGGTGATCTTCCTGACCTGCGACCTGACTGGCGTACTGCCGCCAGTGTCGATCCTCAGCGAAGAGCAAGCCGCCTACCACTTCCTGTCCGGCTACACCGCACTGGTGGGCTCGACCGAAATGGGTTCGGGCAGCGGCATCAAGTCGACTTTCTCCACCTGCTTCGGCGCCCCGTTCTTCCCGCGTCCTGCTGGTGAATACGCTGAGCTGCTGATCAAGCGTATCCGTGGCTTCGGCTCCAAGGTCTACCTGGTCAATACCGGCTGGACCGGTGGCGGCTATGGCGTTGGCAAGCGCTTCAACATCCCGACCACCCGTGCAGTGATCGCAGCTATTCAGAGCGGTGCGCTGATCGGTGCTGAAACCGAACACCTGGACATCATCAACCTGGACGTGCCGCTGGCTGTCCCGGGTGTCGAGACGGGTCTGTTGAACCCACGCAACACTTGGACTGACAAGGCTGCGTACGACGAAGCTGCCAAGGCTCTGGCCGGTCTGTTCACCGAGAACTTCAAGAAGTTCGACGTGAGCGAGGCGATCAAGGCCGCTGGTCCTCAGTTGTAAGGTTCGGTCAGCCAATGAAAAAGCCGCCCGGATAGGGCGGCTTTTTTGTGGGCGCTGATCAACCCAGCCCCTCCAATTCCCTCGTATCCCACCGTCGTGCCTTGATCGCCTGATAGAGCATGCCGATAGTCAACGGCACCTTCGTCCCACGACCCTTGGCCCTGCGCTTTTGAAACACATCAAACCCTTCGGGTTGAAAATAGCGATAGGCGTCGTAGTCGATGAGGTCGAGGGCAAATTGCTCCTCCACCGCTTCCATCAAATGCCTGGCATCCCCACCATCGCACCCCAGGTCGATATTGATCGCCGTGTTCAGGCGAATCGTCTTGTGTTCCGGCAGCCCTATTTCTTCATGAAGCAGTTCCATGAGTTGGCGCATCGCGTGGTCATCGGGGAAGTCTGGGGCGAGATGCATGGCGCAGAGTCCGGGCTGAGGGTGGGAGAAAGGTTCAGATGAGACCTTTGTTATTGCAATGGAAGTCTTTGGTCAAGGCCATCGCGCACACAGCCTTCAGTCAGCCATCGATGCAGGTATACGCCGTGCGGCGGCCTCAAGGTCCATCAACCCTCTGCCATAGGCCTCGCTGTTGGCATAGATACCCGTGCGGTTGGCCGTCGCCAGAAGATGTTCGCGTACTTGCTGTGCACTGAGGTCGGGATACAGACTCTGTAGCGCTGCCAGTGCGCCGCTGACCATCGCAGCCGCCGGAGAAGTGCCGGCGGTTTGTACATAATCCCCGTCCTTGCCCACCGTCAAAAGTCCCGCCTGTGTGCCCGAATCGCCGCCGGGCACCGCGATGCACCAGGCGGCCGCCACGCCGCAATAGTTGGATTTGCCATTGATGGCGCTGCCGTCGTTTTTCAATGCCACGACCGCAATCCAGCCCTTCTCCAATTCGGGAAGTGCCCGGGGCAAGCCAGGTTCGGCAAGGGGTTCACGCTTGAGTTCATTACCCGTCGGGAAAACGAATACAGCACCGTCGGCTACCAGTTTGCGGGCAACCGCCAAGGAGTCGGGCATCACCTGGTTGTAGCGCGCCTCATTGATCTCGGTTGCCGGGATGGCGTTGGCCCAGGAGTTGTTGAACAGGCGAGCACCTTTATCGAATCCGCTTTGCCAGGATTGAGCGATGTTGCTATCGAAGAAAAACGGCTCGTTGTCGTCGCCGAAACGAAAGGGTATCAACCGGGCATCGAAGGCGATGCCATGCATCCCCTGACCATCCTTGTTGGCGGCGAGGATGCCCGCCATTTGAGTGCCATGGCCGACGCGGTCGAGCGTGCCGGGACGGTTCTCGACGTAATCGAATCCAGGGTCACTCACCCTGCCCTCGAACTCCGTCAGGCGAGTGTCGAGCCCGGAGTCGACCAGTGCCACGACGACGTTCCGGCCGGTGCCGCCGCGCGCATATAAAGCCGAAGCCTTTACCACTGCCAAGCCTTGTTGCGCGTGGTATTCCGGTGTTTCGAACAGGGCCGGCTCCACGCCGGATCGTTCGGGAAGGGGCAGGCAACCGGCCAGCAGCGAGGCCGTAGTCATGATAAGCGCGCGTAGCGCATTGAACAGATAGGGCATGGTTCGTTCCTTGAACTATGTATCGGGCGCCAAGCGTCCTGGCCTGGCGTAACGTATGAGTTGACGATGCACCTTAACTCGCATGTGGAGCGGGAACGAGGCATCAGACTGCCCATATTTGTATCGCCTCATGGCGAAGTGAAAGGGGGCTAAGCTGCATCATCCGGTAGCGTTTTTTACCCCGACCTTTTCTCGACTCGCCGCGCTTCCCCGCTAGGCTTTGGGCTTCGCAGCAGTCAAATCGTTGGTCACGGAGACAAAGAGGAACGATCCCACAACAGTCTAGGAAGCTTCTGGTAAGCGTTCTTTCGGTTGCCCGGTAAGGTTCGCCACACCCGTTCAATCCGGGTTGATACGGCCGAACAAGGACGACGGAATGAAAAAAGGAAAAGACGGTGAGCCTCAGGTTTGGGAGCACCATGGTGGCGATTGGGGCTACAGGGTTCTGCGGGATATGACCCCAAGCGAGCTGGCGAAGAGAGAGGCGGATCAAAAAGCCTGCGACGATATGCTCGGCCGACAAGAGACTTACATGAAGACGCGCCTTGCCCAGCTGCAAGAAGAGCGCATTCCCAAAATGCAGGGCTGCGTATTCACCAAGTCCTGCAAGTTGCCCGATGCAGTTATCGACTACGCCAATCCAACCGGCTACATCCCTACGGAGCTTGTGAAAGAGTACGGCACGATGACTCTGCTCGGTGGGCGCCAACCAGACGAGTCGGGGCGCGTACCGCTGAAAAAAATCACCGGTGCGTTACCGGCCAGCTTCGGTACGTTTGCCTTGGGCGGCACCGCACTGAACGCCATCGGTACAGGCACCAGTGCCGCTGTCGGTGTGATCTCCGCACCTGTGGCGGCGGGTGCGTTGCTGGGGCTGGTGGGCTTGTTGGCGCCCACCAGTCTGGCTGACGGCTCACTGTATACCGAAGAACAATTACGCTCCCTGGAACACGCTCGGACCCGTGTCCGCTTGCATATCGAAACCCGAGCCGACGGGACGCTGAAAGGGTACGGCTACAACACCCAGACGCGACGTGATTGGGAAATGATCCCGGTGATGACCTTCCAGGTTCGCGGCGACCTCTATGTGGCGGACTTTGGCGATGGGGTGGAGTTGATCTGGACGCCCGCGGCGGATCCTTCGGCGACACTTGGCATACCGGCTCTGGAGGCCGCTCCACAGGCTCCCCCTATCTGGATCTTCCCTCCGACCCCTGCGGCAGACAGCATTATCGTCAATCCGATTTATCCATCGGAGTACAAGGATTTCATTCTTGTGTTTCCAGCGGATTCCGGGGTTTCGCCGCTTTATATTGTGTTAGGTGTTTCTGATCATAAATATCATCCGACCCCTAAAGGTGTTCTGCCTGCTTTTCCCGACCTTTTTCGTGTCCGGTCTAAAACTGCGGTACAAGGGGGAGGGGGGTTACGTCCACGTTGGAACGATCGAGCGGGAAATATTTATGAGTGGGATCGGCAGCATGGAGCGCTTGAAAAATATAACAGGCGTGGAAAGCATCAAGGCGAGTTCGATCATGTTACTGGTCGCCAGACAAAAAGTGCGGATAAGACGAGGGAGGTAGAACCATGAGTTTTGCTGTGTTGGGCTTCCGCCCAGGTAAAGATGAACTGGTATTTGAACAGAGCCTCAGCCTGGCAGCGGAGGAGTTGAAGGCAGTCATGGGTTGGACAAGTGATGAAGATCATGTCGGTGCGGAATTCAGGCTTTCAGCAACACAGGCGCTGGAGATTGAGCGGTTGGAGTCGGTGGCTTTTCCTCATGGCCTTGATCTTTATTTAACTTCTTATGAGTGACGGGCAAAAAGCGCGTAAGTGTCGAGCTTAAAATTGATCGCCGCCGTGGGCCCGCCAAGTGAACTCAAGCACGGCTATGACTGCATCCATCCGCTGAATGCCCGCCATCACACGAATAAATTTCAAAAAAAGTCCCCCGCTGATTAAGGTGAAGGCTGTCTTTGGATCGCCAACAAGAGAGCAAACATGAGCCAGACACCCTTCGATATTCAGCGCGCCGCCGTGGTCGGCGCAGGCACCATGGGCCGCGGCATCGTGATGTGCCTGGCCAATGCCGGCGTGGCGGTGCAGTGGGTTGACAACAATCCACAGATGCTTGAGCAAGCGCTGGTTGCGGTGGCTGAAACCTACGCCCACAGTGTGCGTCAGGGACGTATCGACCAGGGCGAAGCCGATGCCCGGATCGCGCGGGTCACCCGTGCAGACGACTACACTGCGATCCGCGACGTGGATCTGGTGATCGAGGCGGTGTATGAAAACCTTGAGCTCAAACAGAAAATCTTTCGCGAGCTCGATGGCCTGCTCAAGCCCGAGGCGATCCTGGCGAGTAACACCTCGGCCCTCGACATTGATGCCATCGCCGCCGTCACGCAGCGGCCAACCCAGGTTCTGGGCCTGCATTTTTTCAGCCCGGCACACATCATGAAGCTATTGGAAGTGGTGCGCGGTGAGCAGACTGCCAAAGCGGTGCTGGACGCGGCCCTGGCGTTGGGCAAACGCATGGGCAAGGTCAGTGTGGTATCGGGCAATTGCCACGGCTTCATCGGTAACCGGATGCTGCACCCTTATGTGTTGGAGGCGCGCAAGATGCTGCTGGAAGGCGCGTTTCCCCATCAGGTGGACGCGGCGTTGCAGGCTTTCGGTTTCGCCATGGGCCCGTTTCGCATGTACGACGTCGTTGGAATCGATCTGGAGTGGCGCGCCCGTGAGCTCGCGGGTAAAGGCCAGGATGCACCTGAGGTGCAGGTAGACAATCGTCTGTGCGAACTGGGGCGGTTCGGCCAGAAGAGCGGCAACGGGTACTATCACTATGAACCCGGCAGCCGACAGGCCGAGCACGACGTCGAGGTCGATGCGCTGGTGCTGCGGGTCAGCGAAGAACTGGGTTTCCAACGTCGCGAGATCGGCCCGGAAGAAATTCGTGAGCGTTGCCTGCTGGCGCTGGTCAACGAAGGGGCAAAGATTCTGCAGGAAGGCATTGCCGAGTCGGCCCATGATATTGACCTGGTCTACCTCAACGGCTACGGATTCCCGGCGGACAAGGGTGGCCCGATGGCCTGGGCCGATGGGCAGGGCCTGGATGATATCCATGCGCGGCTGCTGGAGCTTGAAACGAAGCAGGGCGACCAATGGAAGCCTGCACGGCTGATCGGCGAATTGGCAGCCCAGGGCAAGGGCTTCTCCCAGTGCTAGGTCCGGCGCCACGAACCAATCAACGAGCCACCCATAAGGACAACCGATGCCCCAACGTTCCGAATACCTGCACTTGCAACCGCTCACTACCCGCTGGCATGACAACGATGTGTACGGTCACGTCAACAACGTCACCTACTACAGCTTTTTCGATACGGCGGTGAATACCTACCTGATCGAAGCTGGCGGCCTGGATATCCATGGTGGCGAGGTGGTGGGATTCGTGGTGAGTTCGGCCTGCGACTACTTTGCTTCGATCGCTTTTCCAGAACGGATTGAGGTCGGCTTGCGCGTCGCCAAGCTGGGCAGTAGTTCGGTGCAGTACGAGCTGGCGGTGTTCAAGGAAGGTGAGGAAGAGGCGTGCGCCGCGGGGCGGTTTGTCCACGTGTTCGTGGATCGGGCGTCGAATCGGCCGGTGGCGATACCGGATCGGCTGCGCGGCGCTCTGGAGCAACTGGTGGTCTGAAACGAAAATCGCAGCCTGCGATCAGCGTCAGGCGCTGTCGGAGGCTGCGATTGCCAACGGGCTGTATCCGTCAGCTGTCAGTCGCGGTAGTAGCGATGGTGATGCTTGCGATGCCCGTAGGCATGGCCACGGCCTGGATGGCCGTCACGGTAGTAGCGGCGGTCACCGCGGCGGCCGTCATAACGACGGTCATCGTCGTCATCCTTGCCCATGTAGTTACCCAGCGCGCCGCCGGCACCGCCGCCCGCTGCCGCACCGATCAGGCTACCGGTGGTACCACCGACGCTACGGCCGACCACGTTACCGCCGGCTGCGCCCAGCGCGCCGCCAATGGCTGCTTCGCCACGGCTGTGTTTGTCTGCACCGACCGCACTACCACCTGCGCCGCCCAGGGCTGCACCGATAGTGGAGCCGGTATTGCCGCCCAGGGACTGGCCGACGACCGAACCCAAAACCCCGCCCAATGCGCCGCCAACGCCTGCTTCGGCAGTACCACCCGCAGAGGCGATGCCGCTGACCAGGCCAAGGGACAACAAGAGAATGGAGGAGAACTTCATAGAGGAGCCTCAAAGGGATGACGGCGCGATCCTGAGGCTGGCTTCGCTTGGTGACAATCGAAATCCGACGAGTAACACGACTTGTGCACAATTCTCTAAGTTATTGTTTTTTGGTCGGAACTTAAGCCGTTTTACTGGGTCTTTAGCTACTTCGGACAGGCCGTTTTCTATGGAAAACGGCCTTTTTTATGGGCGCCGGAAAAGCACCTTGCCTGGCGAGGGTCTACCCTCGCCACAAGATCGTGTCAGGCCGACTTGGCCAGGATCAAGCCATCTTCGCTGGCCGCTTCTAGCCGAATCGCCACGAATTTCGATGTCGGCGTGTGGCTGCCGTCGCCGGTGCTCTCCAATGGCACCAACGGGTTTACTTCAGGATAGTAGGCAGCAGCCTGCCCGGCCGGAATGTCGAACGCCAGCAGGGTGAAACCCTTGACCCGACGTTCGCGACCATCATCCCAGAGCGAAACGATGTCGGCTTTCTGCCCCGGCCTGAAGCCCAGGCGAATAATGTCAGCCTCATTGACGAACAACACATCGCGCTGGCCTTTCACGCCGCGATAACGGTCATCGAGGCCATAGATGGTGGTGTTGTACTGATCGTGGGAGCGCATCGATTGCATGATCAGGTCCGGCAATTGGCCGGTGGCACGGGTGCGCTCGTGCACCAGGTCGGCCGGAAGCAGGTTGGGCTTGAAGTTGGCGCGGCCCGACGCCGTGTTCCAGCGACGCGAACCAGCGCTGTTGCCCAGGTAGAAGCCACCAGGGTTCTGGATTTTTTCATTGAAATCCTTGAAGCCGGGGACGGTATCGGCGATCAGGTCGCGGATGCGGCTGTAGTCGGCCACCAGCCAGTTCCAGTCCACCGGTTGGCTGCCCAGCGTGGCGGCGGCGATGCCGGCGATGATCCACGGTTCGGAGCGCATCTGGTTCGACAGCGGTTGCAACTGGCCTTTGGAGGCGTGGACCATGCTGAAGGAGTCTTCCACGGTCACCGCTTGCGCGCCTTCGGTCTGCAGGTCGATGTCGGTGCGCCCCAGGCATGGCAGGATCAGCGCTTGTTTGCCGTGGGCCAGATGGCTGCGGTTGAGCTTGGTGCTGATCTGCACGGTCAGGTCGCAGTTGGTCAGGGCCTGGAAGGTCCGCTGACTGTCCGGCGTGGCTTGGGCGAAATTACCGCCAAGGCCAATGAACACCTTCGCTCGCCCTTCGGCCATGGCATGGATTGCCTCGACCACGTTGTGGCCATTTTCCCGCGGCACCTTGAACTGGAAACGACGTTCCAGAGTGTCAAGGAACGCCGCCGGAGGGCGCTCGTTGATGCCCATGGTCCGATCGCCCTGGACGTTACTGTGGCCGCGCACTGGGCACAGGCCCGCGCCTGGCCGGCCGATGTTTCCGCGCAGCAGCATGACGTTGGCGAGTTCCTGCAAGGTCGCCACCGAATGACGGTGCTGGGTGAGCCCCATCGCCCAGCACATGATCACGTTCTTGCTTCTGGCGTACATGCGCGCCGCTTGCTCGATGTCCACCAGGGTCATGCCCGATTGCTCGACGATCTGCTCCCACGACGTGTCGTCGACCACCGCCAGGTAATCCAGCACGTTGGCGCTGTGCTCGTTGAGGAATGTGTGGTCGAACACCGCCGGATCACCGGCTTTCTGCGCATCGCGTTCCCATTGCAGCAGGAATTTCGCCATCCCGCGCAAGATCGCCATGTCGCCGCCCAGGGCCGGGCGGAAATAGGCGGTGTTGGTCGGCTTATCCCCGTTGGTGAGCATTTCAAACGGGTGCTGCGGATGCTGGAAGCGCTCCAGGCCACGCTCCTTGAGCGGGTTGATGCATACCACCTGGGCGCCGCGTTTCACCGCTTCGCGCAGCGGTTCGAGCATACGCGGGTGGTTGGTGCCGGGGTTCTGACCCCAGACGAAAATCGCATCGGCGTGCTCGAAGTCATCGAAAGTCACCGTACCTTTGCCCACGCCGACACTCTGGGACAACGCCACGCCGCTGGCTTCGTGGCACATGTTCGAGCAATCGGGGAAGTTGTTGGTACCGAAGGCACGCACGAACAGTTGATACAGGTAGGCCGCTTCGTTGCTGGCCCGGCCCGACGTATAGAACTCGGCCTGGTTCGGGTTGGAAAGCCCTCGCAGATGCTTGCCAATCAGTGCGAACGCCGCTTCCCAACTGATGGGCTTGTAGCGGTCGGTTTCGGCGTCATAGCTCATCGGCTCGGTCAGGCGGCCCTGGTATTCGAGCCAGTAATCGCTCTGTTCCAGCAACGAGGTCACGCTGTGACGGGCAAAGAAGGCAGCATCGACGCGGCGCTTGGTGGCTTCCCAGTTCACGGCCTTGGCGCCGTTTTCGCAGAACTTGACCATGCCGCTTTCCGGCGAGTCGCCCCAGGCACAGCCGGGGCAGTCGAACCCGCCGTTCTGGTTGGTCTTGAGCATCATGCGGATGTTCTTCAGCGCGTTGTCGCTGGTCAGCCAGGCCTGGGCGACGCTGATCAGCGCGCCCCAACCACCGGCCGGGCCCTTGTAGGGCTTGTAGCGCGGTACAGGTTTCTGGTCGGCTTGTTGATGATTGCTCACGCTTGATTCTCCATCGCAGGGCTATAGACCCGCGGCGCACTTTTTTGCGGCAGGTGGATGAGGTTGAGGTTGTGTTGGCGAGCCCACTGCACGGCAAGACCGGTGGGCGACGACAGGCTGACCAGGGTCTGGACACCGGCGCGCAGCACTTTCTGGATCAATTCCAGGCTGCAACGGCTGGTAACGATGGCCAGGCCTCCGGCGACCGGGATCTGTTGCCGCACCAGCGCACCGATCAGCTTGTCGAGGGCGTTGTGCCGGCCAATGTCTTCGCGACCCAGCAGTAACTCGCCCTGGGCGTTCATGAACAGCGCTGCATGAACCGCGCCACAGTGCTGCCCCAGGGGTTGGAACTGGCTGATACGCTGGCGCAGGCCATCGAGCCATTGCGCAGGTGGCAGCGGGGCGCCAGGCAAGACCTTGAGATTGGGCAGTGCCTGCTCCACCGCTTCCACGCCGCACAGGCCGCAGCCGCTGGTGCCGGCCAACTGACGGCGTTGCTGCTTGAGGTTCCAGAAGGCACGGTTGGCGATGGTCACTTGGGCATGATGCGCGGAACCTGCGCCGATCAGTTGCAGGTCGTAGATGTCCGTCGCGTCTTCAATGATGCCGCTGCCCAGGCTGAAGCCGACGATGAAATCTTCCAGGTCGGTGGGGGTGACCAGCATGACGGCCTGGCTGATGCCGTTATAGGCAATCGCGAGCGCCACTTCCTCGGCCAGCGCGGTGCTGTCCGATTGGGAGTGGTCCAGATTGCAGTAGCGATAGCTCTGGCTCGCGGCCGGCCCGGGTGTTTGCACCGCAGGGGCCGGGCAGACAGGTGGCTTGTCGTTCATGGGCATCACGGAAAGTAGGAATAGTGTTAAGACTAAATGCGGCAATCTGCCACGTCTAATCGCTATTACTGATCTTTCAATAGATGACGTCGATCAAGTGCCTGTCATTGATTTCTGGTAGAGGGCGAAACAAGCCTCCGCCAGCGCCGAACGCGGCGCGCCGCGCCGCATGATCATCCCCAGCGGGACCAGCGTCTGGGCACTTTCGATGGGCTGGATGCGCAGGTCTTCGGTCAGCACGTTCAGGCCGCTTTCCAGGGGCATCACCGCGCAACACAGTCCACCGTGCACAGCTTGTAACAATTGATGCACGGCGTCGGTTTGCAACAGCGGCTGAGGCGTCAGGCCTCGGCTGTGAAAGTTGTAGTCGATGGACTGACGAAAATGCATGCCACTGGTGAGCATGCCCAGGGGCAATTCGATCAGTGCCTGCCAGGTCAGCGGCTGCTCGCCAAAAAAGAAAAAGCGCTGGTCATACAGCAGCCCCATGCGGGTATGGCTGAAAGCCAGGGCCTCGAAACGCTCGTTATCCAGGCGCTCAAGATAAGAAATGCCCAGGTCGATGCGATTGTTCGCCAGTTGCTCGAGGATTTGCTCGGAGCTCAGGGAGGACAGTTCAAACCGCAGGTTGGGGTGCTCGGTGTGCAAGCGCTGCATCATTGCCAACGGATCGAAGTCCGACAGCGGCACCACACCCAGGCGTAGCGTGCCCACCAGGTTACCGCGACAGGCCGCCGCTTCGGCCTGCAAGCCGTCATAGGCCGCCAGCACGGTGCGTGCCCAGGCCAGCACCCGTTCCCCTGGCGCGGTAAACCCTTCAAAGCGTTGGCCGCGATTGACCAGCGGCAGCTCGAGTTCTTCTTCAAGGCTGCGCAGGCGCATCGACAGGGTTGGTTGAGTGATATGGCAGCGAGCGGCGGCTTGGCCGAAGTGGCGGGTTTCATCCAGTGCGATGAGAAATTTCAGCTGCTTGATGTCCATCTTCGCTCCAAGGCGCAGGAAGACTCAGATTCTAGCGCCTGCGGGGGACGGGGTCATTGGTCGGCTGGGAACCGGGTTCGTCTCGGCGGGTCTAGTCTTTTGCGTTTGGACACTTAAACCCAAGGAGCGTGCACCATGAGTCTTTTTAGCTTTGTGAAGGAAGCAGGCGAAAAACTGATCGACCTGCTGACCCCTGGCAACGCCAATGCCAGCGAGCAGTTGAAAGAGCACATCAATAAGGTCGGGCTGGGTAACCCGAATGTTCACGCAACCATCGAGGGCGACAAAGTCACCGTGACGGGTGAGGTAGGCAGCCAGGAAGAGAAGGAAAAAATCCTCTTGGCTGTGGGTAACATCGCAGGTGTCGGCAGTGTTGACGATCAGATCACGGTGACCGGTCCGGTGGCCAAGGCGGCGCGTTTTGTAACCGTGAAGAAGGGCGACACACTCAGCGCTATCTCCAAGGCCGAATATGGGGATGCGAACAAGTACAACAAGATTTTCGAGGCCAACAAGCCGATGCTCAAGCATCCGGACAAGATCTACCCGGGGCAGGTGCTGCGTATCCCTGAGTAACCGATACCTGTGGCGAGGGGATTTATCCCCGTTGGGCTGCGAAGCGGCCCCAAATCAACCAACTTAATCTGTCTGGCACACCGAGTTGCCTGATTTTAGGGCTGTTGCACAGCCCAACGGGGATGAATCCCCTCGCCACAAATGCTTCACAGTCCGACAAGGAGATCCCGGTAATCCCCTAATGCCTCGAACTCCCCCGTATCCTTCGGCCCCTTGCGGCTGTCCGGCTCGCTGACGGCCAGCAGGTGCGCCACGCCGAAGTCCCGGGCGCTGCGCAGCACCGGCAGGGTGTCGTCGATGAACAGGCTGCGGGCGGGGTCGAAATTCAGGTCGGCGTGCAGGGCGTCCCAGAATTGGCGGTTTTCCTTGGGGAAACCGTAATCGTGGGAGCTGATCAATCGCTCGAAGTAGGGCGCCAATTCGATGCGTTCCAGCTTCAGGGACAGTGAGTCGCGATGGGCGTTGGTGATCATCACCACGCGCTTGCCGGCCCGCTGGATCGCGGCCAGGAACGTATCGGCGTCCGGGCGTAAGGCGATCAGGTGTGCGGTTTCCAGCTTCAGTTCGCGCACCGGCAGCTTCAGCTCGGCCGTCCAGAAGTCCAGGCAATACCATTGCAGCAGGCCGGCGTTGCGCTCGAACAGCGGTTGCAGCTCCATCTCGGCCATCGCCCGGCTCACGCCGTGCAGTTCGGCGTAGCGCTGGGGCAGGTGTTCCATCCAGAAATGGTTGTCGTAATGCAGGTCCAGCAAGGTGCCGTCCATGTCCAGCAGCACCGTATCGATCTCGTGCCAGGGCAACAAGGCCATAAAACTTCTCCAGCGGTAATCAGATATCCGACACAAACAATCAGGATAGGCCGGGTATAGTAGCCCGCTATCGCCCAGGGAGCCGTCTATGCGCCAGAAACCCACCATACTCGATCGCCGGATCGTCGCCACCAGCCGTCTGTTTTGCGTGGAAGAACTGAAACTGCGTTTTTCCAACGGTGTGGAGCGCACTTATGAACGTCTGGCAAGCAAGGGCACGGGGTACGGCGCGGTGATGATCGTAGCGATGCTCGATGCCGAGCATGCGGTGCTGGTGGAAGAATACTGCGGCGGCACCGATGCCTACGAACTGTCCCTGCCCAAGGGCCTGATCGAGCCGGGTGAAGATGTGCTGGCGGCGGCCGAGCGCGAGCTCAAGGAGGAAGCAGGTTTTGGCGCGCGGCAGCTGGAACATCTGACCGAACTGTCGCTGTCCCCCGGTTACATGAGTCAGAAGATCCAGGTGGTGCTGGCGACCGATCTGTATGAAGAGCGGCTGGAGGGCGATGAGCCCGAGCCGATGCGCGTGGACAAGATCAACCTGCGCGAGCTGTCGGCCCTGGCGCAAAACCCACAATTCACTGAAGGCCGGGCCCTGGCCGCGTTGTACCTGGCCCGCGACCTGTTGGACCAGCGTGGAGCATTGCTTTCATGAATTTCCCGAATTCTCTGATGGCCCCAGTCATCGAGTTGGCGCTCAAGGCCGGCGAGGCGATCCTGCCGTTCTGGCGCGCCGATGTGCAGGTCAACCACAAGGCCGACGAATCGCCGGTGACCGCTGCAGACATGGCCGCCCATGACGTGATCGTCGCCGGGCTGACAGCGCTGGCCCCGGATATCCCGATCCTTTCCGAAGAAGACGCCGATATCGCGCAAAGCGTGCGTGCCGGCTGGCAGCGCTGGTGGCTGGTAGACCCGCTGGATGGAACCAAGGAGTTCATTTCCGGCAGCGAGGAGTTCACCGTCAACATCGCGTTGGTGGAGCAGGGGCGCGTGGTGTTTGGCGTGGTGTCGATGCCCACCAATGGACGTTTTTATGTCGGCGGCGCGGGCCTGGGAGCTTGGCGTGGCGACAAGGACGGCGAGCCGTTGCCGATTGCGGTTCGTAATGTGCTGGCGCCGGGCGAGGCTTTCACGGTAGTCGCCAGCCGGCGCCACACCAGTGCGGAGCAGGAGCGTCTCTTGAAAGGCTTGAGCGCAAGCCTCGGTGAATTGCAGCTGACCAATATCGGTAGCTCGTTGAAGTTTTGCCTGTTGGCCGAGGGGGCGGCGGATTGTTATCCACGGTTGGCCCCGACGTCTCAATGGGACACCGCCGCCGCCCAGGGCGTGCTGGAAGGCGCGGGCGGCGAGGTGCTGGATTTGCGTGGCGAACCGTTCTGTTATCCGGCGCGGGAGTCGCTGTTGAATGAGTCGTTCCTGGCGTTGCCGGCGAACGCCGCGTGGCGGGGCGAGTTGCTGGAATTGGCGCGTTCTTAATGCGTGCCCGTTCCTTTGTGGCGAGGGGATTTATCCCCGTTGGGCTGCGCAGCAGCCCCAAACAGCAGGGCCGCTCCGCGCCCCAACGGGGATAAATCCCCTCGCCACAGGGGGCAGCGGTGCTTTTAGCGGTGCAACACGTACTGCCCCTCGAATCGCACCGCCGCTTCTTCACTCCCGGTATTCATCACCTGCGTCTGCAAACTCAGCCGCGCTCGTCCATAACGCCGATAGGTCGCCAGGAAGCGTTTCCAGACCTTTTCATCCGGTGCGTCGCAAACAACGGTCGCATCGTCCGTGACCGGCAGCGGATAGCTGATCTGCCCTTCCTGAATCACGATGTGCCCGTCTTCGATGCCTTCTTCGCGCAGTGCCAGGTGCAGCCAGCCCCAGCCGCCGAGCACCGCGCCGCAATACAGGCTGCCACCGAACATGGTGCTTTTGTGGTTGACGTTGGCCTCCAGTGGCAGGAACAGGCGCAGTTGCCGGGCCTGCCAATCGAGCACCTTCAGGCCCATGTCCCGGGTCAGCGGGATGTCATGATGCAGAACGGATTCCAGGTAGCGGCTGTCGCGGTTCATTGCCGGGCCTCTTGCTTGAATGGACGATGACAACGCTCAATCGGACTCATCGGATGCGCCGTGGTTGCTGTCGCCAAAAGTCAGCCCGTGTTTGCGCAGCTTGTCGTGCAAGGTCTTGCGTGGAATACCCAGCGCTTCGGCAAGGCTGCGCACCGAGCCGTGGGGGCGGGCCAGTTCGGCGGCAATCAGGGTTTTCTCGAAATTTTCCACCTGCTCGCTCAGACCGCCACTGATCACTTCAACCGGAGCGCCGGGACTGCCATCGGGTGCGCTGTTGTCCAGGGCCAGTTCCAGGCCCAGGGCGAAGCGTTCTGCGGCGTTCTGCAGTTCCCGCACGTTGCCCGGCCAGCTGTGGCGCAGCAGCAATGCCCGTTGCGCCGGTTGCAGCTCATGGGGCGGCAGGCCGTGGCGGGCGCTGGCTTCGTTGGCGAAGTGCTGGAACAGCAACAGCGCATCCTCACCTCGTTCACGCAACGGCGGTATGCGCAGCGGCGCGACGTTCAGGCGGTAATACAGGTCGGCGCGAAAGCGTCCCTGGTCAGCGGCCTGGCGCAGGTCTTCCTTGGTGGCGGCGATGACCCGGATGTCCAGCGGGATCTGCTGATTGCCGCCCACCCGCTCCACCATCCGCTCTTGCAACAGGCGTAGCAGCTTGACCTGGACATCCAGGCTCATGCTTTCGATTTCATCGAGAAACACCGTGCCGCCATTGGCGAACTCGAACTTGCCGATGCGGCGTTTCTGCGCGCCGGTGAATGCGCCGGGCTCATGGCCGAACAACTCGCTTTCCACCACCGACTCGGCCAGGGCCCCGGCGTTGATCGCCACGAACGGCCCGTTTCGCCGGCCGGAAAGGTCATGCAGCGCCCGCGCGACCACTTCCTTGCCGGCCCCGGTTTCGCCGAGGATCAGTACGTCGGCGCGGGTGGCCGCCAGGGCGCCGATCTGCTCGCGCAGGCGCAGCATGGGCGTCGATTGGCCCACCAGTCGGGCACTGAGTTCATGCCGATCGCTTAGGGCCAGGCGCAGGCTGCGGTTGTCCAGCACCAGTCGGCGCAGGGCCAGGGCGCGGCGCACGCTGTCGAGCAGATGGTCGCTGGCGAAGGGTTTTTCCAGGAAGTCATAGGCCCCGGCGCGCATCGCCTGCACCGCCAGCGGCACATCGCCGTGGCCGGTGATCAGCAGCACCGGCAGTTCCGGGTCCTGGGCGTGAAGTTCGCTGAGCAGTTCGAGGCCGTCCATGCCCGGCATGCGAATGTCGCTGACCACCACGCCCGGCCAGTCGCGGGGCAGTTGCCCGGCCACGCCCTTGGCCTCGGCCAGTGGCAGGATTTTCAGGCCGGCCAGGTCGAGGGTCTGGCTCAAGGCCTGACGCAAGTGGGGATCATCGTCGATCAGCACCACCTCAATCCGGTTGTCGATGGTCATACGCTACGGTCCTCGGACGGTTGCAGGCTCACCCCGGGCGCACCATGGCGCAGCTTCAGGGTGATCAGGGCGCCGCCTTCCTTGTGGTTGGCGAACAACAGTTCGCCGCCGAAGGCGCGCATCAGGGTGTCGCAGATCGCCAGGCCCAGGCCAAGGCCCTGGGTCCGGGTCTTGGTGGTGTAGAACGGCTCGCCCGCGCGACCGAGGGCTTCCATGCAGAATCCCGGGCCGTTATCGCGGATGTACAGGTTGACGCCGGTTTCGGTTGCCTGGGCACTGAGCCAGAGTTTGCGCGGCGGGCCTTTTTCGGTCAGGGCGTCGAGGGCGTTGGCCAACAGGTTACCCAGCACCTGGCGCAAGCGGGTTTCACCCGCCTCGACCCACAAGGTAGCGGCCGGCAGGTCACGGATCAGTTCCACTTCCATGTTGCGTCGGCGTTTGGCAAGCAACGCCAGGGCGTCGTCCAGCGCCGGTTGCAGGGCGACGCTTTCCGGGGCGTGGCGATCGCGGCGGGCGAAAGCGCGCAAGTGGGCGATGATCGACGCCATGCGCCCGGTCAGTTCGCTGATCAGTTTGAGATTGCCCCGGGCGTCTTCGGTGCGCTGATGATCGAGCAATATCTCGGCGTTTTCCGCGTAGCTACGAATGGCCGCCAGCGGCTGGTTGAGTTCGTGGCTGATACTCGCCGACATGGTGCCCAGGGCTGACAGCTTGCCGGCCTGCACCAGGTCATCCTGGGCCCGGACCAGTTCCTGCTGGGCCTGCTCGCGCTCGAGAACTTCCTGGCGCAGTCGCCGGTTCAGGCCTTCCAGGTCGCTGGTACGTTCCGCCACCCGCCCTTCCAGTTCGTGACGGGCCTTGGCTTCGAAGGCGATTCGATCCAGGTAATGACGCCTGCGCTGCATCATCAACCCGAGCAGCAGCATCAACACCAGCAACGCTGCGCCGCCGGTAGCGACCACCGTGCGCACCGGGCGATCGATCAGCGTGCGTGGGGCCAGGATGCTCACGCTCCAGCCGGTCTCTTCGATGGATTGGGTCTGGGTCAGCCAGGCGTTGGGATCCAGGTTCAGCGGCTTGGGATCGCGGGTCGGGTAAGGCTGAACGGCGCTGATGGCGTTGTGTTCCTCATCGCTCAAAGGCCGGGTCGCACGAAATCGCCAATCCTGGCGCGACGTGAGAATGACCACACCGTTGTGATCGGTGACCAGTAGTTGTTCCGGGGTTTTACCCCAGAGGCTTTCGGTGTGGTCCAGGTCGACCTTGACCACCAGCACGCCAATGACTTTTTCGCGTTCGCGCACGGCGGCGGCAAAGAAGTAACCGCGTTTGCCCGAGGTGGTGCCCAGGCCGAAAAATCGCCCGAGGCGGCCGGCCATGGCTTCGATGAAATACGGACGGAAGGCGAAGTTGCGGCCGACGAAGCTGTCGTGCTTGTCCCAGTTTGACGCCGCCAGGGTCTTGCCGGTGGGGTCCATCAGGTACATGACCTCGGCGCCGGTCTGGGCGCTGATATTTTTCAGCAACCGATTGGCGTTGCCTTGGGTAACCCCATCGTCCGGTGCCGACAACGCCGCGCGCAGGGCCGGCAGGTCGGCAAGAATCTGCGGCAACACCTCATAGCGGTGCAGGGTGCCCAACAGGTTGGCGACATACAGATCCAGGGTCTGGCGGTTCTGTCCGGCCAGCTCACTGCGGTAATAACGTTCGGCCAGGTGCTCCAGCGGCCACAACAACGGCGCCAGGCACAGCGCCAGCAAGGCCAGGCTACGCCAACGGGGTCTGCGGGGAAGAGTGGAGTTCATAAAAATGCGCCTGGGGGAACAGGCGCATTATGCCTACGACAAACGTCAGAGTCTGCGATCAGGCGAAGACGTCGGCATCCTTGAGCAAGGAAGCCGCTTGGTCCTTGCCCGACAGCTGCGGCGTGATATCGCCCAGTTGCCAGTCGATGTTCAGTTGCGGGTCATTCCACAGCAGGCTGCGCTCGGACGTCGGATCGTAGTAGTCAGTCGTTTTATAAAGGAATTCCGCATAGTCGCTCAGCACCACGAAACCATGGGCAAAGCCTTGCGGAACCCAGAGCTGGCGGTGGTTTTCGGCGGAAAGTCGCACGGCAACCCATTGGCCGAAGTGTGGCGAACTACGACGGATGTCGACTGCCACATCGAGCACTTCACCGGCACTGACGCGCACCAGTTTGCCTTGGGTGTTCTGCAACTGATAATGCAGGCCACGCAACACGCCCTTCTGCGAGCGCGAGTGATTGTCCTGTACGAACTGGGTTTCTACTCCGGTCAGTTCCTTGAATGCCTTGGCGTTGAAGCTCTCATAGAAAAAGCCGCGTTCATCACCAAATACCTTCGGTTCGATGATCAAGACATCAGGCAGGTCGGTGGCGATTACTTGCATGGGGTATTTCTCCGGCAGCTCGAATATGAAATTGGCGCCTATTCTTGCCCAAAGTGGCGGGCGGCGCGAGTTTTCAGTAACAGAGGGGGGTTGCTTATCCTCCCGCTCAATGGCGTGATAGGCGTTCAATAAAACCACCCCAGGGGTCGTTGTATGCCACTCGCTACGTTGGTCCACCGTGCCAGTTTGCCAAGCCCACAGATCAGCGCCGAACAGGCTCTGGTGCTGCTGCGCTCGAATTACGGACTCAGCGGTGACCTGCGACCCCTTGGCAGCCAGCAGGATCTCAACTACCGCGTCGACAGCGAGCGCGGGCGGTTTGTGCTGAAGATTTGCCATGGCGACTACGCTGTCCATGAACTTGAGGCCCAACATGCCGCACTCAAACGGCTGGCCGAGCACAGCGCGGTAAAAGTGCCGAGGGTGATACCCGCCAGCAACGGCGAGGATCTGCTGACCCTGGAAGTCGACGGGCAAGCGGTACATGTCCGCTTGCTTGAATACATCGACGGCCAGTCGCTTACCCAACTCAATCACCTGGGGCCAGAGCTGGTGACCGGCCTGGGGCAATTGTGCGCGCAAATCGACCTGGCACTGGCGACGTTCGACCATCCGGGCCTGGAACGCACGCTGCAATGGGATGCCCGCCACGCCAACACCCTGATCGGCCACCTGTTACCGGTGATCCGGGACGAGCAACGGCGCACTTTGATCGCCAACATCGCGCAGCAGGCCGAGCGGCGGCTACAGCCGCTAAAAGCCAGGTTGCCAGTGCAGGCGATTCACATGGACATCACCGACGACAACGTCGTCTGGCAGCGCGATGCCCAGCGCCAGTGGCAATTGCAGGGTGTCATCGATTTCGGCGACCTGATCCGCACCTGGCGCATCACCGACCTGTCGGTGACTTGCGCGGCACTGTTGCATCATGCCGACGGCGATCCGTTTTTCATTCTGCCGGCGATCAAGGCTTACCACGCGGTCAACCCGTTGCAGCACGAAGAGTTGCTGGCGCTCTGGCCGCTGATCGTGGCGCGTGCCGCCGTGCTCGTGCTCAGTGGTGAGCAGCAGGTCAGCATCGACCCGGACAACCAGTACAGTCGCGACAACCTGGCGCATGAGTGGGAGATTTTCCGGGTTGCCCACTCGGTGCCCTTCGAGTTGATGGAAGCGGCGATCCTCAACGCCGCCGGTCACAGCCTGCCACCTATTGCCAGTGCCGGTTTCGCACCGCTACTGCCGACGCTGGTGGGGCGCGAGTTCGCGTTGATCGACCTTGGAGTGTTGAGCCCGCATTTCGAAGCCGGTAACTGGGAACAGCCGGGCATCGACCAGCGCCTGCTGGTTGAAGCCGCCGGTGTTCATGGGCTGGCCGCCAGTCGCTACGGGCAATACCGCTTGTCTCGCACCCAGCCGGACAGCGCCGTGGAGCCTGAGACCTTTGCATTGCACGTGGAGTTGAGCGTGCCTCAGGGGACGCCGCTGGAGTCGCCGTTCGCCGGTGTGGTGCACAAGACTGCCGATGGTGGCCTGCAACTGGACAGCGCGCAGTTGAGCGTGCGGCTGTGGGGCGTCACCTCGCCGCTGCATTCCGGCGCCGCGCTGGTCAAGGGCCAGATACTGGGTGAAGTGAATGGGCTGCTACGTGTCCAGTTGCGCCGGGGCGCGCAGTTGAATCCGCCGTTGTTCTGTACGTCGTCCAGGGCAGCGGCCTGGCAGGCGCTTTGCCCTTCGCCGGCGGTGCTGCTGGGGTTGGCGTGCGACGCCGAGCCTGAGGTCGATCCACAAGCGCTGCTGGCCCGTCGCGATGCGAGCTTCGCCCGTTCCCAGAAGCACTATTACGTTGATCCGCCACGGATCGAGCGCGGCTGGCGCAATCATCTGATCGACATGCAGGGCCGTTCCTACCTCGACATGCTCAACAACGTCGCGGTGCTGGGCCATGGTCACCCGCGCATGGCGGCGGTGGCTGCCCGGCAATGGTCGCTGCTCAATACCAATTCTCGCTTTCACTACGCGGCGATTGCCGAATTTTCCGAGCGCCTGCTGTCGCTGGCACCGTCCAATATGGACCGGGTGTTCCTGGTCAACAGCGGCACTGAGGCCAACGATCTGGCGATCCGTCTGGCCTGGGCCTACAGCGGCGGTCGGGACATGCTCAGCGTGCTGGAGGCTTACCACGGTTGGTCGGTGGCAGCCGATGCGGTGTCGACGTCCATCGCCGACAATCCCCAGGCCTTGAGCAGCCGTCCGGACTGGGTGCATCCCGTGACCGCACCCAATACCTATCGCGGCGAATTCCGTGGTCCCGACAGCGCGCCGGACTATGTGCGCAGCGTCGAGCACAACCTGGCGAAAATTGCCGAACAGAAGCGCCAACTCGCCGGCTTCATCTGCGAACCGGTCTATGGCAATGCAGGTGGGATCGCGCTGCCGCCCGGCTATTTGAGGCAAGTCTATGCCATGGTCCGCGAGCGTGGCGGGGTGTGTATCGCCGACGAAGTGCAGGTCGGCTATGGGCGCATGGGCGAGTTTTTCTGGGGCTTCGAAGAGCAAGGCGTGGTGCCGGACATCATCACCATGGCCAAGGGCATGGGCAACGGCCAGCCGCTGGGGGCGGTCATCACCCGGCGGGAAATTGCCGAGGCGCTGGAGGCCGAGGGTTACTTTTTCTCCTCGGCCGGCGGCAGCCCGGTCAGTTGCCAGATCGGTATGGCGGTACTGGACGTCATGGAAGAAGAAAAACTCTGGGAAAACGCGAAAGTGGTGGGCGGACATTTCAAGGCCCGACTCGAAGCCTTGATCGATCGTTACCCATTGGTTGGCGCGGTACATGGCTCCGGGTTCTACCTGGGCGTCGAGCTGATCCGCAACCGCGACACCCTGGAGCCGGCCACCGAAGAAACCACGGCGCTGTGCAATCGCTTGCGAGAGCTTGGGATTTTCATGCAGCCGACAGGCGACTACCTGAACATCCTCAAGATCAAGCCACCGATGGTCACGACCCGCCAGAGCGTGGACTTTTTCGTGGATATGTTGACTAAGGTGTTGGAGGAGGGGTTGTAACCGCCGGGGCGCACACACCCTCCCTTGTGGGAGCGAGCCTGCTCGCGATGCGATTTTCCATCCGATATCGTAGTCGTCTGGGTAGCCGCAATCGCGAGCAGGCTCGCTCCCACGATACTGGATATCGATTTTTGTCGATGTTTTTGGCAGTTTTCACACTGGTATTATTTTTTTATCCTTTTAAAGCCGATTTTTATCGCTTATAAAGTCCACCTCGCACCCCTGCGTGCATCCCTGTTTTCGCATCGCTCACTGGAGTCCTGATTCATGACAACGTTGCGCAGCACTCCCCGCGCGGATGGTTTTCACATGCCTGCCGAGTGGGCGACGCAGACCCAGGTCTGGATGATCTGGCCCGAACGCCCGGATAACTGGCGCCTGGGTGGCAAGCCGGCGCAGGCGGCCCACGTGGCGGTGGCCAAGGCCATTGCGCGTTTCGAACCGGTGACCGTTGCGGTTTCCGCGGCGCAATATGAAAACGCCCGGGCCCGTCTCGATGTACCGAACATCCGCCTGGTGGAGATGTCCAGCGACGATGCCTGGGTGCGCGACACCGGCCCGACCTTCGTCATCAACGACAGCGGTGAAGTACGTGGCGTCGACTGGGACTTCAATGCCTGGGGCGGTTTCGACGGTGGCCTGTATGCACCGTGGAACCGCGATTCGCAAGTGGCCGGCAAGATCCTCGAGGTCGAGCGCAGCCCGCGGTATCGCACCGAAGGCTTCGTGCTCGAAGGGGGCTCGATCCATGTCGACGGCGAAGGCACCCTGATCACCACCGAGGAATGCCTGCTCAACCGCAATCGCAACCCGCACCTGAGTCGCGAGGAAATCGAAGCGGTGCTCAGCGCGCAGTTGGCGGTGGACAAGATCATCTGGCTGCCGGACGGCCTGTTCAACGACGAAACCGACGGTCATGTGGATAACTTCTGCTGCTACGTGCGCCCGGGCGAAGTGCTCCTCGCCTGGACCGATGACCCGCAGGATCCGAACTACAGCCGTTGCCAGGCGGCCATGAACGTGCTGCAGAACAGCACCGACGCCAAGGGCCGCCCTTTTACCGTGCACAAGATGCCGATCCCGGGACCGCTGTTCGCCACCGAGGAAGAATGTGCGGGCGTGGACGCGGTGGAAGGTTCCCAGGAGCGCAACCCGTCCGTCCGCCTGGCCGGCTCCTATGTGAATTTTCTGATCGTCAACGGCGGCATCATTGCGCCGAGTTTCGACGATCCGTTGGACGCATCGGCCCAGGCGATCCTGCAGAAGCTGTTTCCAGAGCACGAGGTGGTCATGGTTCCAGGTCGGGAACTGTTACTGGGGGGCGGGAACATCCATTGCCTTACCCAACAGCAACCCGCTGCGCGCGCAAAATGAGTGCTGTTGTAACAGCTCGGTGACACCCGCCGCGCAGGCTCTATCCCGGCGCTTTTGGATCCATCCCTGCAAGCTCGCGGCCTGATTGGCCTGCGGGCTTTTTTGTGTCTTTTATAACCGGCGCCGATAGATTGGCATAGCTCTTGTATCTGAGTTCGGGCAGTTCAGGGAGTCGAGTTGTTTTGTCATAAACCTTGGATACATTGGCCGCTCATCGACCAGGAGAGGGCGCTGGAATGAATATGGTTGGCGAGCGCACATACCATCCCCTGACTATCAACGGTGAGTCGCTTCAAGCCCTGGCGCAGTGGTTGAAGTCCAACGGAACGCGCCAGATCAGGGAACCTGATCCGCGCCGGTTGATGGTTGACCGCTACCCTGCCGGCCTTTTCAGTGAGGCGGAGCTGGAAGCGTTGTGGGATGTGATGCAAGGATAGAATTCGAAGGATCGATAAAAAGCGCTGGCCGGGATGGCAGCGCTTTTTTTGTGTCCGAATGGTGTCGGGGATTAGGCGCAGTTAATAAGGGCAGCCATGAACCTGTGGCGAGGGAGCTTGCTCCCGCTTGAGCGCGAAGTGCTCACAAAAAAATGGGGCTGCTGCGCAGCCCAGCGGGAGCAAGCTCCCTCGCCACAGTGGGCGGCGCATTGCTGACGCAAGTGTCTTGCGCGCTGGACGGTTGTTCACCTTGAACATTCTTAGATTTTTTTCGCCTAATTACAGACGATTCACGAAATTGACACACTGTTAAGGGCGCGACTAGGATTCGCCCCACGCCTGTGGCTAACAGCCATGACTCTTAAATAATAAAAAGGCCCGACACGATCACTCGTGGGCGGGCCTTTTCATTATTTCAGGAGCAAGAGTCCGAAAAAGAGCGCAAAAGCGCCGTTTCGGCTGCCGGTCGCAGTGCGTATCAACCCGTATAAGGAAAATAATCATGTTGAACAAGCGCATCGGTCTGATCGCACTGGGGATTTTGAGCACGACACACGCCATGGCCAACGACCAGGCAGAGTCCAAGGGGTTCGTTGAAGACAGCAGTTTGAAAGTGCTGCTGCGCAACGCTTACATCAACCGCGACTATAAAGACGGCAACAAGGACAAGGCCGAGTGGGGCCAAGGGGCAATCGGTACGTTCTCGTCCGGCTTTACCCAAGGCACCGTCGGCGTAGGTGTTGACGCCTTCGGCCTGTACGCCTTGCGCCTGGACGGCGGCAAGGGACGCAGCGGCGCCCAAGGCATCGACTTCTTCAAGCAAGGCGACAGCGGGAACGCCGCCGATGACTTGTCCAAGTTCGGCGCAGCGGTCAAGTTCCGGGTTTCCAATACCGTACTGGCCTACGGTGACCAGATGCCGGCCCTGCCGGTGCTCAGCTATGACAACTCGCGCCTGTTGCCGGAAAGCTACACCGGCACGCTGATCACCTCCAAGGAGATCAAGGGCCTGGAACTGAATGCCGGGCGTTTCACCGCCGAATCGCGCAAGAGCGCCGAAGGGCGTGACAGCGGTGGCTTGAAGTCGATCAACGTGTTGGGCGGCAGCTATCAGTTCACCGAGCAGTTCAAGGCGTCGCTCTATGCGTCGGACGTCGAGGACGTGTTGAAGAAGCAGTACGTGAATGCCAACTACGTGTTCCCGCTCGCCAAGGATCAGTCCCTGACCCTGGACTTCAACGGTTATCGCACCAAGCTGGACAACAGCTACGTGCGCGAAAACAACGTCACCGGCGACGACAACAAGATCTGGAGCCTGGCCGCGACCTTCGCCACCGGCCCGCACAGTTTCACGCTCGCCCACCAGCGCAGCACGGGCGACAGCAACCTGGGCTACGCCTACGGCGGCTATCAGCGCGGGCAGAATCGTGTAGGTGACGGTGGTAATACGATCTACCTGGCCAACTCCTACTGGTCCGACTTCAATGCTGAAGATGAGCGCAGCTGGCAGTTGGGCTATGGCCTGGACTTCACCACCTTTGGCGTACCGGGCCTGAGCTACAACGTGGCCTACGTGCGTGGCGACAACATCACCACCTCCACCAGCGAAGGCGGCACCGAGCGCGAGATCTTCAACCAGTTCAAGTACGTGGTCCAGAGCGGCCCGGCCAAGGACCTGAGCGTAAGATTGCGCAGCTCCGTGCTGCGTGTGTCGCAGAAGTCCAGCGAGTACAACGTCAGCGGCAACGAGCTGCGGGTGTTCGTCGACTACCCGATCAACGTCTTCTGATGCTGTAAGAGCTGCAATCAACACGTGGCGAGGGAGCAAGCTCCCTCGCCACAGTTAATAGCGGTGCTCTTCGGGTTCGGGTGTTTTTCGCGTGAGCGGGTCAAAAACACCTTTGAAATCCGCTTTTTACACGAGGAAAAGTCCTACTAATTACTCTTCATCTTTCGTTTCAAGCACGGCTTGAAATGCCTCAAATTCTTTCTCATGGACGTAAATCCTGCACCCACTAGATTAGGCCGCTCAATGCAGTGGAGACCTGATAAAAATGATCGTTCTGAACAGGGAAGTGGGCGAAGCGTTACGACGTGACAAGTACGTTAACGTTCGCGGTGGAGACTTCAACCTCTACGGTCATTTCGGTGATTTTGTCCGGCTGACCAAAAGCTGGGAAAACATGGAGCCCGACAGCTATTACGGCCAGGCCGAGTCCGGCATGCGTTTTCGCCGCTACAGCGACTTCGAATACAACCCCACCACCCGTGAGCTCAAGCAGCTCGAACACCGGGCCTACATCCAGTCCAAGGCCAACAACAGTTATGTCGGCGGCTTGGAGCGTCACTTCCAGGACTTCTCCAACGAAGTGATGAATTCGCCAGTGATGCGCAGCCTGATCGACACCGACTTCGAGGTGTACAAACACGTCTTGCCGCCGGAACTGCACGATGAAATCTGGCAGTGCCAGATCCATCAGATCCGCATCGAGATCAAGCCGGGCAAAGAGCTGGAAATCACCCCCGAAGGGATCCACTGCGACGGCTATCCATTCAGCGGCGTGCACTTCTGGGGGCGTAACAACGTAGCAGGCGCGGAAAGCCGTTTGTACACCGCTCAGGAAGAACAGCTGGCGGCGACGACTTACGAGGATATCCTCGACACCACGTTCTTCCTTGACCGCGACATGCGCCATTACGTTACCCCGGCTCGCAACGTCCATAGCCATGAAATGGCGTTCCGCCAGATCCTGGCGATCTCCTTCTCGCGGCCCGGGACCGCTTTTGACATTGTTCGCTGAATGGCTCGAACCCATGGACGACTCGACGCAGCAGGTGCTGCTACGTCGGGCCATGGTCAGGGATGCCGAGCGAATGGAGCGGTTTTTCCGCGGCTTCGACGAGGTGTCGTTCTGCGAATGGCAGGACGCCCGGTTCCTGCGGGGCGTCTTGTTGCAGGAAACCACCACCGCCTACCTGGCCGTCGATACGAGCGGCGAAGTGGTAGGGGCGGTGATTGGCGGCATGCTCGGCACTCGTGGCACGATCAACCACCTGGCGGTGAGCCCGCAGCATCGCACCAAAGGTCTGGGCCAGCGCCTGGTGGGAGCGGCGTCGGCCGACATGAAGCGGGTCGGGGTGTTGCGCATGTTCCTTTTCGTCGACGATGCTAATCTGGCCGGCAAGCGTTTCTGGGCTGCCCAGGGGTTCTGTGAGCCTCGGGGTGAAATCACCTTCGAGAGGGATTTATGAACAAGACTTCCAGCCCGCCGCTGGCAGTCCAACCACAAGCCTCGCGTACCTTTGCTGAAGCCAGTCCGGTGGTGGCGGGTTATTTTACGGTTTCGTTTGTGTTCGGTCTGATGGCGGTCAACGCCGGGCTGCCTTTGTGGCTGCCGGTAGCGATGTGCCTGTTCGTCTATGCAGGCGCTTCGCAGTTTGCCGCGCTGGCATTGATTTCCAGCGGCGCCTCGCTGACCACCATTGTCCTCACCACCTTCCTGATCAATGCACGGCATATGCTGATGTCAGTCTACATGGCCAAGGCCCTGCGTGCGCTGGGCCTCAGCCGTTTCGAGCGTTGGTGCTACGCTGCGGGGCTGACGGACGAGTCGTTCGCCTTCCACAGCGTCAAGCTGGGCACCGGGGCGCCGGTGAGCGTGCGTTACCTGATCGGTTTCAATCTGTTCTGTCACACTTCCTGGGTACTCGGCGGCCTGCTCGGCGCCGTGTGTGCGCAATACGCGGCGCACCTGATCAAATACCAACTCGACTATGCCCTGACGGCGATGATGCTCTATGTGCTGGTTTCGCTGTGCAACACCCGTAACAAACTGATCGCCGCCCTGGCGGCTGTGGTTTGCATGGGCGGGCTGAGCCTGCTGGGCAGCTCGCCGTTCAACGTTTTCATCGCCACTTTCGTTGGCTGCGGGGTGGGCGTATGCCTGACCAAACGTTCCTGATCCTGGTGGTGGCCTTGATGATGGCCGTGACCTTCCTGCCCCGCGCCTTGCCATTGCAGGTCAATACCGAGCACTGGCCACCCTTCGTCGCCCGGGCCTTGGAATACCTGCCGGTGGCGATCGTCGCTGCCATCAGCATTACCCCGTTGTTGATCAAGGATCAGCAGATACAACTCGACCGCCCGGAATTCTACGCGGCCATTCCGACGCTGTTATGTGCGTATTTCAGCCGTAACCTGTTTCTCAGCGTGGCGGTGGGCACGGCGGCGTACATCGCCCTCGGATCGGTCCTGTAGCCTCAGGTCCACCACATCGTGCAATGCCTGGTCGGGCAACTCAGGGTTGTTGATCGCCAGGCGCACATCGAGGAAATCCTCGAAGTCGGGGAAAATCGTCAGCCCATTGCGCAGCGCAGCCTCCCGAGACACCAGCCCCAGGCCATCGAGCTGGGTGATCAACGACAAGGTCAACGTTTCGCTGCACGAGTACACCATTCGCTGGCTCGAACCGTACTCGCCGAGGCCCGCGTCGAGAAAGCGAAGGAAGCTGTGGGAATAAGGACATTCTTCTGCCGGACGCACCTGAAACTTATCGCCCAGCAAGCCCAGGGAGTCGTCTTCGTCGCCACAATGCGCGCCGACCACCCGCACCTGCACATCGGGCATGGTGATGCTGGAAAAACCGCTCTGCAGCTGCCCGATCAGGATCGCCAGGTCAAAGTCTTCGTTCCTGAGTTTGCTCAGGTTCTCCATCGACTCGGCGTAACTGAATTCCAGTTGATACTGGGGGAAAACCGCGATCAGTCGGTCGATCATCCGCCGGTTGAATTCCGCCGACAGGGTGGTATTGAGCGCCACCTTGAGTGTGTGCCGTCGAGGCGTCTTGAGCGCCGCGACTTTTTCTTCCAATTGTCGGGTGGCCACCAGCACCTGATCCATGAAGGGCGTCAGTTCCGAGCCTTGACTGGTCAATGTAAGGCCTTTGTTCGAACGCCGGAACAATCGGAAACCGAACTGCTCCTCCACCTTGTTCAGTTGCGCCGCCAACGCCTGCACCGTGAGGCACGAATGCTCGGCCGCCGCCGACAAGGAGCCGGTCTGCACGATGCGCATGAGGTTGCGTAGGGTCCTGCTATCCATAGGGTAATGCCCTCTGCTTAAGTGGGCTCGCTATTGTTGTGCACCTGGCCCGGGTCAGGCCGTGCATGCTGGCTATCATCATGCACCTTGCCACGGTTGTCGCGATTTTGTGCCGAAAAGCTCCGGGAGGCGATGGTTGGAGCTTATGTGGGATTTCGGGGTTTTGCCCAGTCAATGCTAAGCGAGAGCCCATAGGTATGGCTGTATACCGACGTAGGTGGGAAAAATCCCGCACGAGTCTCGGATGGCTCTGATCGCTATGGCTGATCTCTCTGATATCTAATCCGGGGAATTGAAGCTGAAATGCACCGCATAGCGCGGCCAACCCTGCATTCTCCTTACACCGTGCATGGTCCGCTTATCCACCTGACGTTGACCCACGATAGAAGTCTCCCCACAATGATTTAGAGGTAGCGCCAATGTAGCTACAAATTAACGATGAGGTTTCGAAATGGGTGCATTACTGAAAACCACTGACGTGCGTTGCCGCATTGACGAGGACCTGAAAGCCCGTGCTACTGAGGTGCTGAACGCCTGCGGATTAAGCATCAGTGACGCGATGCGTCTTTTCTTGCGCCAGGTTGTTGAGACTCAGGGACTCCCATTCGAGGTCCGAGTGCCTTCGGACAAGACTGCCCGGGCCATGATGGAAGCGCGAGACATCCATCAACGGTTCGACTCGATAGAAGAGATGCTGAGGGATACCGATGGCCAAACCGGGAGAAAAGCAAAAGCGCGCTGAGTTACCCAAGCAGTGCGCATATACGTCTGAATTCAAGAAGTCCTGGGAGCGATATAAACGTGCTGGACGACGAGACATGACCAGAGTCCAGGATGTGATGGTCATGTTGTTTCTAGGCGAGCGGCTGCCGAGTGAGTTTCTGGATCACCCATTGACTGGTAACTGGAATGGATTTCGCGAGTGTCACATTGGGGGCGATTTCCTTCTGATTTATGAGCATTCACGTCCGGATCTGATTACGTTTGTCGATTTGGGGAGTCACTCGGAGTTGTTCCGGTGAGTCTTGGTGGTGCTTGGCTATTCGCTTGCGAATAAAATTTTAAAAAATATACAGATATGTACTATGCTTGGCACATAACCTAGCTACAAAGGAGCCCAACCCATGGCGACTTCCTCCATTACTCTCAACGCACAACAATTGGATTCCCCGGACGCGGGCCGAGTTGCGTTGAAGTTTTTCTTCAACCTCATGGAGCTTTGGGGCTGCAGCGTCGAGCAGCAGCGCACGTTGCTGGGCAAAATCGGAAACACCACCTTCTACAAGTACAAACAACTTCCGGACAACGTAAGGCTGCCCCGTGACACCCTTGAGCGAATTTCCTACCTGATGGGTATCCACAAGGCGCTGAGCATTATCTTCAGCAACAGCCGGGATCGTGTGTACCAGTGGGTCAGCAGCCCCAACACTGCCGCGCCGTTCAATGGCCAGTCGGCGCTGTCCTACATGCTGGCTGGTCGGGTGGTGGACATTGCCGATGTGCGGCGATACCTCGATGGAGTGCGCGGTTGATGACGCCACCACTGGCGGACCCGCAATGGGAACGGGCCTATCGGATCGTCAACAGCAGCTTCCCGCCTATCACGCTGTTCGAAGATGTCCTCGCTCCGGAAGACCTGGAGACTGCCTATGCCCTGGAAGCGCTGACCAATGACCGGCTCATGGCGGAAGCCGGCTTGCTGTCCCGGGTCCGCCCCGAGGACCGCGTTTCCGGGCCGGGTTCTTCACCGGTGATGGCGGCGTTTACTCATATCGGCAAAAGCAGCCGCTTCAGTGACGGCACCTTTGGTGTTTACTACGCCGCCAGCAGCCAGGAAGCCGCCATCGCCGAAACCTGCTATCACCAGGCCCGATTTCTCGGCGCGACCAACGAGCCGGACCTGGAGTTGACCATGCGCACCTACGTCAACAAGGTCATCAAGCCGCTGCACGACATCCGCCACGACTACCCTCATCTCCACGACCCGGACCCCACCGCCTACGGCCCGTCCCAAGTGTTCGCCCGGCAACTGCGCGAAACCATGTCCTGGGGGCTGCTGTACAACAGCGTCCGCCTGCCCGGCCACGAATGCGTCGCCGCGTTTCGCCCGCCGGCGGTTTCGATACCGGTGCAGGGCAAGCATATTCGGTACGTGTGGAGTGCCCAGAAGCGCGAGATTTCGTTTGTGTTTGAGGTGAGTCAGGTGTGATGCGGGCTTTTATAGAAAATTATGGCTGGGCAATAATTATTGCCCGGCCATAATTTTTCCAAGCGACTGCTGATCAAATCTTGAACTGCTGAACCGAGGCCTGCATCGATCCAGCCGCATCGTTCAACTGATCCGCCGTTTGTGTCAGGTTGTGAATCGAGCGGGTATTTTCGCGGGACTGCTCGGCAATCGACTCCACCCGCTGAGCCATCTCGTCACTGGCTTTCGACTGCTCGGCGATGGTCTGGGAAATTTCTTCCACCACTTCGGCGGCATGCCGGGCGCCGGTGCGGATTTCGCTGATGGACACCCCCGCCTGCTGGGCCAGGTTCACGCCTTCGTCCACGCGACTGACGCAGGCTTGCATGTTTGCCACCGCGTCCCGAGCGCTGGACTGGATGCGCTCGATCATCGCGGTGATTTCCTGGGTGGACTGGGTTGTACGCGCTGCCAGGTTGCGCACTTCGTCCGCCACCACGGCAAAACCCCGGCCCGCCTCGCCGGCACGGGCGGCTTCGATGGCCGCGTTCAGCGCCAGTAGGTTGGTTTGCTCGGCGATGCTCTTGATAACTTGGATGATCGAATGAATGTCTTCGGACGACGCGTCCAGCGCCGTGATTTTGCTGGAGGACTGGTTCACCACTTCGGCGATGCGGTTCATGCCTTCCACCACCCCGAGAATTACCTGTCCGCCGCTGCTGGCCAGTTGTTCGGACTGCGCCGAAATCGTCCGTGCACTGTCGGCGTGCTGATGGATCTGGCTGATGTTCGCCATCATCTGCTCCATGCTCGCCGCCATGCTGGTGGCGCTCTGGGCCTGCTGGTCGGCGCTGGAGACGATCTGTCGCGCGGTACTGCCCAGGTTCTGCGAGGTGCCGTGCAATTCATCGCTCTGGCTGCGGATCGTGGCAATCATCTGCCGTAGATTGCGCTGCATCTGCTCGATCACGCCCTGCAACTGGCCCAACTCATCCTTGCTTTGCGCGCCCATCGAACGCTGTAAGTCGCCTTGGGAAATCGCCTGGGTATTGAGGATGATCTTGTTCAGCGGCGTGAGCACCGCCTTGAGCAGGTTCCATGACAGCAGCGCCAGCGCCACACAGGTCGCCAGCAACGTCACAATCAACCAGCGTCCTGAGCTTTGAATACTTTGGTCCTGAAACTCACGGGAGGTCTGGGCCTGGTTTTCGATCAACTCGCTGACCGCTTCGTTACGCTCCTCCAGCGCAGAAAACGCCGTGTCGAACTCCGCCCGCAACGCGTGACCATCCTGAGCGCCACTCAGCGCCTTGCCGATCACCTGCTTTGCCTTTTCGATGTAGGTATCCGCCTGCGGCTTCAACTCGACAATGGCCGTGCGAACAACCGACGGAAGGTTTGCCTCGGCATTCTCGGCAATCACCTTGCGCATCCGCTGCGAATGCTCGTCAAACGCCTCCGTCACCTCCTTGGCCCCCTGAGCGTCCCCAGGCGCCACGAGCAGCGCAGCCAACACATCGCCACGAATGGCGTCGTGCATCATGTCCGCCTCCATGTGCTTGCGCATGGCCGAAATACTGGTCTCATTCTGCGCCAGCGCCTCGGTCATAGAGTGATAACCCCACAACCCGATGCCACCGAGCAACAGCGCAAAAGACAGGCTGACCAACCCCGAGCCTATGACCTTGGTGCGGATCTTCATCGCCGACTGCTCCTGGAGCGAGGATTTCTGGGCAAGTGTAGTTGAGCGCCAGCGAAGCCTCGTGATTAGGCCAGCTGTTATCTAGGGGTATCGGCGGGGGGAATAATTAGATGAGTGTGGCGCAACACCGTGGCGAGGGAGCTTGCTCCCGCTGGGGTGCGGAGCAGCCCCTCTAATTTGTTCAATGCTGAACGGCAGGTTGATGATAAGCCTGCATCAGACATCTCTCAGGAAGATGCGCCTTGCTCGAAAATACGGCAGAGCCGTATAGTCGGCTCCTCATCAACCGATAGCCTGCCTCGGCTGAGAGAGGAATTCAGCCATGGCCAATGAACTGGAGCAGTTCCAGGAAGACTTGTTGGATTCGGTGCGTCAAATGAAAGCCGGCAAGGCCGCTCGTGTGACTCAGGTACCTTTATCGGCTGCCGCTGAAGCGAGAGCCAAAGTTGGCGTTTCTCAAAATGCGTTCGCCAAACTGCTCGGAGTCAGCCTGCGCACGTTGCAGGACTGGGAACAGGGGCGTCGCCAGCCAACAGGTGCTGCACAGACCCTTTTGCGAGTCGCAACGCAGCATCCCGAAGCTCTGCGTGATTTACAGTCGGTTTGACTTACCGAGCTATTAACAGGTGCAGTGCTGCTCCGACCGACTTAAACAGAGGATGGAAATGATGGAAAAAGATCTATTCAACCGTCTGGTCGAGAGCATGACTCAGATGAACGAAATCGAGCGTGGCGAGCGCCCACCGTCTCGTGAGTTCCACGTCGACGTCTTGCAAGTCAAAGAGATTCGACAAGCCGCCGGCCATTCCAAGCTTGCTTTGCGAAAGCGGTAAATTCTGGGAACCCGGGAAAAATTAACTGAATGCACCACAACCCCGTGGCGAGGGAGCTTGCTCCCGCTGGGGTGCGAAGCAGCCCTTCTTTACCCGTGCTCACAGGACTCACCTTCTAGGCGCAACGCTGCCCACCCAATCGAGCAGCATCGCGCTACCTCGCACCTAAGCGCAATAACTCCCCGGCGCCTCCAGCACCTTCACCACATCATCGATAACGGCCGTGCTCATGTCCTGCAAATAGCACGACGCCCAGGCATAGCGATCCGTGTCGCGAATCATCGCGGCGTCCTCGGCCAGAAGCTTGGCGACGTGGAGCAGGTCGGAGGCATGGGATAGGGCTTCGCCGATAGGGACGCCGCTGTTGACGCGAAAGAGTGGTCGGTCGGAGTGGAAGGAGAAGGGGGTTAGGCCTATGGTTTTGAAGTCTTGCGGGTTTGGCATTGGCTGGCTCCTTGACTTGAAAGAGCTGCCACCGACCTTCTCACAGGTTGGGGTGGCAGCCGTGCGCGGGGTGAGAAACCGGCAATCAAGGCAACCGGTAGACCCGAAGGTCTCCCACGCACAGCCGCCATAAAACGACATCGCAGACGAAAAAAAACGCCACGATGGGTTTCGGGCGCTTATGCGCCTTGATTGCTTCGGGTTCTCACGCCCGGCCGCTGAATTTGCAGCGACAGTTGGAGAGTAGCGGGTGAATGGGAAGGCTGCAATCGTGTCGTTATGCTGGCGTGTCAGGGACAGGTCTGTTCGCCATTCCATTTGCGGGCGAGGTCGGTGGTCGTGGGCTTGAGTAGAGGTCCAGGTAGTTCTGTGCTGAAGAGCGATGTAGTTTTCTACAGACAGAAAAAACCCGCACGATTTGAGCTTGCTGACTGGGTCAACCTAGGCTTGGCGGGTGTGTTAGGGGGCATTATAGGTAGCTGGAGAAGGTCATCAACTTAAGGCTGAGGTGAAATTGTAACGGGTACTGGGGAGGCAGATTCGGGCGGGGGCTGAGCGTGCTCGCTCCGGCTGATCATCGATGGATTTAACGGCCTCATCGCGAGCAAGCTCGCTCCCACAGTTTGCATGCGCCAGAAACGACAAAGCCCTGCATTTCTGCAGGTGCTTCGTTTTGTATGGTGCGGCACCAGGAGTCGAAAATTATCATAAATGTTTAAATTTCAACGTTTTTATTTATAACGATTCGGCCTTCTATCTCTAAAACTACCCTTAGGAACTCGTCCGCTCGTTCACAGAGGAAAAAGGCGTAGCGAAGCTTGCGAAAAAGCTAAGCCGCCATGGCCTCTCTGGTTGCTCCAGGCAGTGTATGCGACATCTATTTTCTAGAGAACCTAGGCTTATACCCGGGGTGGCAGCGTTGGTTGTTATCGGAGGAATTGGGTGTGAGGGCAAGCGTCCAATCAAAAGAGCACCGTTTTTCGTCGGGACTCTGCCTCCTGCGTACCTATGGCGCTCAGCTAGCTATGTCGCCATCCCGCCATATCCAGGAAATATCCTTGAAAAGTCATATCCTAGAGCCAGAACTAGTCCTAGACTAATGCATTAAAATTAGTCTGAACTTAAACCGACTTAATCTATTTGGCTTAGTAAAAGCCGAATGGCCCCGTCTGATGCTTTGACGATCTTTGGGTAGAAAACGGCGGTGATTTATTCTTCTGACTAACCTCAACAGTGACAATCATTTACACTGCCGTCACGCAAAATGGTGGCAATAGGCTTCCATTCGGTGAATGTGTTCTGGTAAGGTCGAGAATCTCAGACCAACTCAAAGGAACTGGCTATGGGTTCTGTGAAGGAAAATTTTCTCAGCTCTTATGATATCGATGAAGAGCCCCTAAGCTCTCCACAAGAACTCTCAGGTCGGCCTAGCATCTTTAGTGCAGAAAAAGACGGTGATCTGTATTTAGTAAAACACTGGAAAAGGTCAAAGCAGATACAAGATAACGAGGTTGAGGCTATTTGGTTGCATGAGCTTCGTCAGCTTCACAGATTAAAAGGGTATCCAGGCGCCGACGATCTAATTGCCACCTTGGCAGAACACGGTCGAGATTCCAATGGTTTTTATTTGGTACTAGATGCACAGGAACGAATTCCTCTTTCACAGATACTGAATAACAGAATATTGCTACGCAGACCGCACTGGGTCAAAAAACTCAAGCAGCCGTCATCTAGATCAATATTTTGGAAGAACATAATAAGAATTTCCGATGCTATTGATATATTACACACTCAAGGCCTACTTCATCGCCAACTTGATGAAGAGGCAATCTTAATTAGTCCGACATTACACCACGACGGAAGAGACTTTCAACTTACTGGGTTCGAGTGGTCAATGCGGGTAACAGGACTGGCCAGCTCTTCTAATGGCTCAATACAGAAAGAAGAGGAACAAGCAATCCATTCTTTCAGCAATGACTGGAAAGACTTAGGCAGGCTGATAGCCAGAATCCTAAAAATAGATTACGATAAATTAAATAGTCCACAACTACCAGTAAAGGAAATATCCGAACAATCAAGCTTAATGCTAATTGAGGTTGTTCTCATCAGAAAATTGCTCGGCATTATACCCTTCCGTCCAAACTCGAGCTTTGAAAACTTAGACGGAAATTTCGTAAGAACCGCCGTCGCCGAAATTATAGATGCGCTGGATAGAAGCGCATCACGGATTTCAAATCCATTTAAATTGGCCCTGAAAATATCTGAAAATCCGGACGCTACCACTTCCAAGAATAGTGTGACGGCTAAAATTCAGGATATTTATAAGAAAAAATATGGAATTAGTTTAGAAAAAACCAATATAGCAGAACTAAAAAGATTCGTTGAAGAGGATATTCGCGATACTTCAGAAATACTCAAAATCACCTCCCCCCAAAAGCCAACGCCTACTTTTTACTTAAAGGGGAGTCAATTATGCTATCAGCTTGAGGCGTTTAAGCCCGATCGGTATAACGACGAGTCAACTTGGGAATATGCCGTCTGCTATCATGCACACTCCGAGATACCAACAAGATCAGCGAAAAATTGCAAGAGTTTGCCATTAGGCACTAATAAAATCGCTTTGATCTCAATTAAAGAGGCCTACCAACTTTACGGTGGTGGCGACGTAGTCGGAGAAGAAAGCTCTTGGGTGGAAGTATTCAAAAAATTTGAAACTCAAGAGACCGTTAGAAGCTTAGAGCAACAAGAGTTGGTCAACGGTTTTATCGCCTGCCACCTTACAGAAGTGGCATATGCAAGAGCTGATATTTTCCCTATTGAAATAATCAGAGCTGAAGCAGATGGAGAAAATTGGCTAATCCACGTATGCAGCAAGTTTTCGGAAGAAGTTGAGCGTTTGGCCAAGTCTCTGAACCTTGAACCACCAGCAACCCGACTGGAAAAAATACTAAAGCGAGACGAAAGTGAGCTGGAAGCATTAATCTGGAGCTTAGTTAGCGGAAACGGTTTCGGCAAAGAGGAAGAAGAAACCATTCTTACGTTTACAGCTTCCAGTATTGGTGAGGACGGAACTATAACTTACACGTTCACCTCTCGACTCCAACTGCCATATCACGCCAATTATTATATTGCACCTACTTCTATTCAGGGCACTTTGCGGCAGCTAAGCAGACGAACGAAAGCACTAGAAACTCTAGCCTGCCACTCCGAGTTGTTAGATGTACTAATTGCACCCCAAAAACATGCATCTCCCTTTAACTGTCCTCCTCCAAACCCAAGCCTTCTAAATCAACTGGACGACTCTAAACAGAAAGCATTCAATAAAACTTTAACTACACTGCCCCTATATTTGGTTCAAGGTCCACCCGGGGTCGGAAAAACGTTTCTGGTTTCGACTTTGGTGAAACAACAGTTCGAGCATGAAAATGACAGTAGGCTATTATTAACCGCGCAAAGCCATTCTACAGTACAGCACCTTTACCATGAGGTTTGTAAATCCCTAAGCAAAACAGATGATGAGGAATTCATTGTCCTGCGTTGCAGCAAGCAAGACAAAAATGATGAAACATCATTGATTGATGCCGACGAAAAGTCAAAAAAATACATCGAGAGTTTTATGAAAAGCCCTCTCTATATTAACTCTGAGTCGGTGGAGCTGAAGTCTGAAATTCGGCAGATGCAGATTGGTCAAATATACAAACGCTACCCACTTATCAATCAGCTGCTTCGCTGTGCAAATTTGGTTTTTTCAACAACCAATTCTGAGCAAGTAGAGCGAATGATCCAGGACCGAGCCCAGTTTGACTGGACTATAATGGAGGAGACCGGAAAAGTTACCGGTCTTGAACTGGTAAGCCCACTTTTACTTTCACATCGGCGCTTAATGATTGGAGACCATAAGCAGCTGCCTCCATATAGGTCCAATGAAGTTGTCGCGATCCTATCTGACCCACTTAAACTGAAATCCATTTTACGAGATAGTGAGTACATTCTGCATCCAAAGGTTCGGGGGACTATAGCAAAATCCATCCTCGAAGACATGGACTTTTCCAACGAAAGTATTGCGAGGATAGGAAAATTCGCATCTAAATACTTTATGCTTTTCCAGAGTCTTGTTGAGGATGAAATAGTGGAGAAGGAATTATATGAAAAGAGGTTTGGTTCAGAAAGTGGGCGACGGGCTATAGGAAGCATGCTCGAGTATCAACATAGAATGCACCCGGACATTGCTCAGCTGATTTCTCGAGTTTTTTATAAAGGGAAATTGAAAACAGATGCGGCAAGAGAGAAACATTTTAGCGAGCCGAAATCTAAGCTACCTTTCAAATTCCACGAAACACAAGTTTTGTCGGATTCGGCACCACTTACCTGGATCGATATGCCTGATATACAAACAACAAAGCATTTGAATCAAGGCGAGCAGTTTCCCCGCTGGCACAATTCCGAAGAAAGAAACGTCATCTATTCGATCCTAAAGAAGCTAACTCCAAACTCTGACTCTAAATCAGCAGCCAAGGTCGCCATTCTTTCTCCATATTCCGAGCAGGTAGGAAGATTAACAAGAGCGATTTATACGCACGGAACACTAAAGCCGGACTTCTCTCATCTCGAAAACTTTAAACCAGCAGATGATCATTCAGACTTCTGCAGCACAGTTGATGCTTTTCAGGGAAGTGAGGCTGACATTGTAATAGTGTCCTTAGTTAGAAATAACGGGAATGCTACTCTCCGAGGCGCTCTAGGCTTTCTAGCAGACGAACGCCGTATGAATGTATTACTCAGCAGAGCGCGCTACAAACTTATAATTGTAGGGTCATATAGCTTATTGAAAGCATGGGGCGGAGAGTATCGCAGCTACGACTCGCCAGAAGAGCTTATAAATATTAATGATTTTTTACCTCGACTTGTTGCTAACCTTGAGTACCTTAGAGAAAACGGTAGATTAAGCTTGATCAATCACTCAGATATAACGTCGAATGATCACGACTAAGCCTAAAATATCATAATTTAACTAAGGATAAAACTCAACATGAGCCAGCGCCCAACCATCTATGTAATCGTTCCTTTTCACTTTGAGCAGCAGCGATTCAAAATACTCAAAGGCCAACGCTGGGGAGCGATTGATCACTTATTACTACAAGAAATTGTAAAGTCTAAAACTTCCGCCAGCGAGTTAGCCAGAGCATCATGCCTTCCAAAGCGTCTAATAATTGAAATACTGATCCCACTAATGAAGGCGGGCTGGCTGGAACTGATCAAAAGCGAATCAGCTTATTTATTCAAAGCTACTGCTCGAGGGGAGGCGGTAGCAAAACTAGAGCAACTTCCACTAGATAAAGAGCCCTTAATATCAACTAGGCAATATATAATTGACCCAAGCACCGGAGATTGCTACCGCTCCGGGCACAGGCAGCAATCATTTCAACTTTACAGTAGGAAAAGAATAAATGAACTAGTCCAATCAAAAGATGGGTGCGTTGCAGTTCTGGATTTCAAAACTTTGATCAACGAAGCTAACTATAGCAATATATTTAATTGCGTTTCAGATCGTGATGAAGAAGTAATTGCAATCGATGATTCGTATATACGTCTATCGAAAGACCACACTAAGTACGCATTAATATCTGTAGATGACTCTGACAAAATAGGGAACGCCCCGCCAAACCTGTCATCAGAGCTAAGCGAACAAATAATCGAGGCGGCGCATAAAAAGTTAGAAGTAATAAGCAGCATCAACCAAAGTCAAAAGGATACAGGTACATCCACCTTTCAAGGAAAAAATTGGCGCAAAGGGTATCTACTCCATGCATTGAAAGATGGAGAGTACGAGCTGGTACTCGGCGGTGAGAAGCATAAACTGGCTTTTGACGAGGCCTTAACTGAAGCCAAATCCCGACTTATAATACATTCTACTTTTATTAACACCAAAAACTTAAGTCGCCTTTCTGACGCGATTTTCTCACTAGCTAGGCGCTCAGTAAAAATTGATATTCTTTGGGGGCAAGTGGAGCCGATTGAAGAGGGGGATCTTAAGTCATATCAAGCAACTAGAGAATGTCTTTCAGAGTTGATTGAGCAAGCTCATCTGCAAGGCTTGGATACTTTAATCAATATTCATCTTGAGCCTACTGAGTCACATTCAAAATTCATAATATATGACAAGGAACCAGGGGTTTATGTTGCTCTGCTTGGCTCGTGCAACTGGCTCAACAGCAACTTTAACCTTTTCGAAGCTTCTGTGAAGCTTTCCAGTCAAAACATTGTCTCTGAAATAATTAGTATATCTAGTGATATGGCGCGCGGTTCTTCCAAGGTTTCAAATTTATTTAGCAGGGAACTTTCAGTGCTTGCGAATACCCTCCAAAATAAACCAAAAAAAACTTCCCCTGCATCTCTCCCTGTTTCAACTGCGCGGCTAATATTAAAAAATGACCACTATGATCTAGTAAGAAAAGCTAGAGATAGCGCCGAAAAAGATATTTTTATTTGTAGTCATCAATTTAGTAATGTTGCTAGAAGGCCTATTATTGCACCAATCACAACATCTGCCAAAAGCAATCGAGAAATTCAAGCAAACATATTTTATGGAAAAACTTGTGGCGGACTTGGAGAGGAAGCTGTAAAAGCAATATCGAATAGCATCAAAGAAATTAATTTAAATATTACAAAAATCTCGAACCCAGTAGCTCACGCCAAAATCTTAGCTTGGGATGACGATAATGTCGTAATCACAAGCTTAAATTGGCTTTCAGCATCTGCATACGGTAATGATCTAGATGAAATTGGAATTCATATTATGAGCAAAAATATAGCAAAAGAAATAAAGGATGAATTTTATAGCTCACACCCAGAATGCCTAATTGCTCTCTAGGTTTGACGCTTGCCAAACGACTTAGAAATTATAATCAAAGGTATTGAAACATGAAAGACAACGTCTGGTTCACCTACAAAGCACGGATTCAGGCACATAAGAGACTAGAGTGGCTGGATTTTCATGCTCAGTTGCTTCTTGTTTGGTACGCTATATTAAGCACCATACTTGCAGTGTTAACCATTCGCTACCCTAAGGTAATTGGTGATAACACAGACATTCTTGCGACCATTTTATCCGTAGCCTTGCTTGGCGTGTCACTTTCAGTAGCTAACCGAGATTTTCGCGGCAGAGCTATGTTAATGCGCGATAACTATTTGAAACTACATAAACTTTATCGAAGCATTCAGCATAACGTTGGCACTGATACTGATCACCAGACTCAATACCACGACATTTTATCTGAGGCTGAAAACCATCGTGAAATAGATGACCGCATTGCACGCGTATTTTCTCAAGGACTTACCAGCAGGCTTCCTACGCGCCTTGAAAAAACTCAAGCCTGTCTATGGTTAGTGATACGAGTACTTATCACTTTTTCTTTGTACGCTGCCCCAGTTATAGTTGGTTTGTACGCATGGGCTGAAAATTTGGGACGAGCGGTTTAGTCTATTTATATATACCAACCATTTGTCAGATCTTGCGTATTTCTTAAAACAGGCATGCTTCCTAAAGGTCATATCTAAAAATTTCCGATAATCCAATAGTTTAAATCAAATAGGGTGCTTCCTTAGGGCTCCCTATCGATGAAATTTGTACAAAATAGCAAGCACGCATAGAGTGTCTTTCTTCTCGGTTGCTAGTCGAATTTCCATGGCTTTTCTAAACGGCGAGCGAGTAGCCGCATCGTCAGAATGTAGTAATACCGTGTCGCCTCGTTGCGCCGACCTAGATGATATTCGAGAAACCAAGCCACATGCTTTCGCTGCCAGGCCCAAGGCGTCTCTCGCTGCCAGCGATCTGCGATTTTTGCCTGGATAATCTTCGCCTGCCGCAAATGACGTTGCCGCGTCGCGTGCGATCCAGTGAATACACCAGTCAAGAACACCTCCATATCGAATGTCTTGTTCATGCGCGACCACCAATGTAAGCCGACACGACGTCGGTACGGCCGTGTCCCAGCTCATAGCTGATTTTTACTCGGGCATCTTGATCTAGGCGTCGGTCCAGTTGATAGCAACTGCCACAATTGATGGGCGCGGGATGATGGGTGATTTGCTCATAGCGTTCGCACGCATAGGCCGCCCGCAACTCGTGGAAGCCTTTGAGGTTATACGTATGGAGGATGTTACGTACGGGGCGGACGATTCCCTGTTGGTAATCGAGGTAGCTTTCGTTCGTTGCAAGCAGGTTGCGGCTACCATCGGGTGAGACTTGTTCCGCAAACCTTAGTGCCTCACGAATATGGTCGTCTACCGCAATCCACCGAGGTGCTGACGCGCCTGAACGGCCACCTTTTGTGCCGTCCTGAATGTTGATCTTGTCGTATTGTTCGGCCTCATGTTTCAAGCGCGGAAGGTCCGCCAAAATGGCCTCGCGTAAGCGCATGCCTGTGGCTCGGGCCAACTGCACGATGGCAGCCGCGCGCGTCAGTTGGTGTTCGCAGAGCGCCTCGACGATCCGTATAACCTGCTCACGATCCTGGCCTTGCGGGGCTGCTGTGCGAACGGCGGTGCGCTGCAGTCCTAACGCCTTGCTCGGGCTCGGCACTTTCACATACTGATCACCGCGAAGCGCGGCCATGGTTCGGTTCACGCTGGATAACCGGTTTTGTGCGGTGGCGATGTTTATAGCCCCACGTTCAACTTGCTGCCGCAGATGTCCGGCATAGTCCAATAAGATCTGCCGATTTATCTGCCGCGCATCGTTAAACCCCGGCCCATCCTCCGACCGACACCACCGCACAAACGCCTGCCAGCGATCACCGTGCGCCTTCACCGTTCCGTAATGCCCGCCGCCAAACAGATCACGTAGCGCCTGCGGCCCGGCATAACTCATTTGTCGGCCATAGCCAAAATTGCGCCCATCCCGTCTACCTACCAATGCCATGATCAAACTCCTGTCGAAGCCAAATCTTTGAAACTTTCCCCACGTCATCCCGCCACGAATGTTGAGTGTTATCAGGGATCAAGGCCCCTGCGACCTGTGAGGGTTGTCCACTAACGCGGGACTGGCGGCTCTTTACGACCGGGAGCTTGGGCCTCTCATGATCTGGCCTCCTGAACACCTCCGAAGAAGTGGGCGGGTGGAGGCTGCACTGGCTGACGAGACCAACGCCGCGAGATCCTGAGTCGGGTGAAGGCAGTAATGCGATGACCGGGGCATGCCTGACTGTCAGTCAGGTGCAGTCCATCCCGTAGGCTGCGGCACCATCATCTGCATCGCTGTTGCTGGTGACGTCGGTGTTTGTCACGTCGATTGTCACGAGGGAGAATGCCGCAAAGCCTTGTACGAGTTGGGCTGCAGCAGCGGTAGGAGCGCCCGTCTCTTTCCGGGAGAAAGAGACGGGCCAGGTTGGCGCAGTGAAATGGCCAAGCGGATAGGTTGCTGCAGAGCAGTTGGGTAGGGGATGTATTTGCCGCAATGGCAATGATCTGAAGTTGGCATCCATCACTCGGTGAGTGACCGTGCGAGCCGCCGGACGCTAATCGCACTTTGGGAGAACCACCACGGTGTGGCGTAGCCTTCAAAGGTTCTGGCTACCTGGGTTGCTGTCAACGACAGCGCTTTGCCCGATCTTTTCTACGCCTGTGGATAATTCGGGTCAAGGCTCGAATTTTTGGGAAACCTGCGGCTGTGGATGAAATTACCCACCGGTGGAAATCAGTGGTTTTCCACAGGCAGTTGTGTGGGCTTTAGATTTTTTAAGTGAGGTCCATCCAAGCAGGGCGGCTTTGCAGCCCTGCTTGGATGGACCCGCGTGGACAGGCGGATCACTGAGATATGAAGGTCGAGCGCTTACTCGGTTGCGCCACGTTTTGCTTTTAGGCGAGTGACGTTCGTTCGCGCCGGTCTGGTTCGCGAATTCGTGTGGAATCACATGCTCCTGTCAATTGCGGGGAAATGCACCTGCTTTGGGTGGAAACGGTCAGAGAGAGTTTTTAATCTGTGACTGGATGACATGGTGATCGGCACTGTGATCTCAAAAGGAGCATATCAATGAGACCGAATTTTTTTCTGGACGATGAAAATGAAGCTATCGCCAAGAGCTATTTCAAGAAGGTTAATAGCATTGGTTTTGTTTGTGTCGGTTTGGCGTTGACGATAATCACAATGCCTCATCCCGAGCGTGCTGCATGGCTTGCCTTCGCGATAGCGGTCCTCTACGCGTTTAGCCACGGTGATGGTTACAGGAAGATTGTTGCCAGCTATTTGTTGCGTCATAAAGGGTTCGTCGGTGGTATTCGTTTGGTGTTGAAAGTAGCTCTCTTCGTGTTTGGCATAGGTCTGTTGTCTGGGATTGGGCTTCAGATCTTGACGCCTGAGGTTTTAGGCATCCTTCCATAGTAGGACTGTCTCAGTGACCTGGGTGGCGGATCTAATCATTGATTCGCTTCACCTTCATCTGGGTAACATTCGCCCCAATCTGATTAGCGAACTCATGCGGAGTGACATGCTCTTCACGGTTGGTCTCCAGGTACCGGCTCCACCAGTTCATGATCAGCCTGCGCTCCTCAATGAACTCGGCCTTGTGGATGTAAGCGGCGCGGACGTTGTTGCGCTCCTTGTGGCTCATCTGCCGTTCAATGGCTGTCTCCGACCACAATCCTGACTCGATCAGTGCGCTGCAGGCCATCGAACGAAATCCATGCCCGCAGATATCGGTTTTGGTGTCGTATCCCATCGTCCGAAGCGCGTTGTTCACGGTATTTTCGGACATGGGCTTCCAGGGTTTGGCATCCCCTGCGAAGACCAATTCGAATTTGCCTGTGAGTGCATGGATTTTTTCGAGTAGCGCCACTGCTTGCGGCGATAAGGGTACTAAATGGATATCCCCTGCCATCTTTGTACCCCTTGTGGAAAAGGGTACTCCCTCCAACGCTGGCCGAGTGTCTGGGATTTCCCAGGTGCCGCGCTTGAGGTCGAACTCGCTCCAGCGTGCGAAACGCAGCTCGCTGGAGCGTACAAACACATGCAGCGACAGCATCACCGTTAGACGGGTAAGTGCCCGGCCTTTATAGGTGTCGATCCGCTCCTGCAGTTCCGGTAGTCGCGATAAGGGTAGAGCCGGGCGATGCACCACCCGCGGGGCCTTGATCGAGCCTTCGAGGTCGTAAGCAGGGTTTACGGTGATAAGCCGGAGGCGTTTTGCCTCGCGCATGATGCTCTGCAGGTAGTTTTGTACCCTTAAAGCAACGTCTATCGTTCCGCGCTTCTTGATCGCTTCTAAGGGCTGCATGAGGTCATGGGTGTCGAGGTCGACAATCGCGCGGGCGCCGATCAGCGGAAATACGTGGGTTTTGAGGCGGCTCATCACAGTCTTGGAGTGGCCTGGTGCCCACTTGGCCGACATTTCCGTGTGCCAGTCCAGCGCAACGCTTTCAAAGGTCCTGCCTTTGATCACAGCTTCCGCCTTTGCTTGGTGCTTGGTCTCTATGGGATCAACGCCATCCGCCAGCATTCGCTTAACTTCCAAACGCTTGCGGCGCGCATCGGCGAGGCCAATGACGGGGTAGTTGCCGAACGAGGTCAGTCCTTCGCGTCCGTCAGGTTTGACGTAACGGAGCCGCCAGCCTTTGCGGCCATTGGGCTGGACTAGGAGGTAGAGGCCATCGCCGTCGAAAAGCTTGTAGGCGCGGTCCGTAGGTTTTGCCAAGCGGCAAGTTGCGTCGGAGAGCGGAGCTGTGGTGCGCGACATAAGGGTACTCCCTTCTATCGAAATGACCTGTATCCCAAACTCTACCCTTAAAACGGTTGGAATCCACCAGTTTCTGACGGAAGCCGATGGAACACCAAAACGAAAAAACCCGCCAGAAGGCGGGTTTTTCGGGGGTTCCAGAGATTTAAAAAGCCTTCTATGGAACCTTGTATGGTGCCGGCACCAGGAATCGAACCCGGGACCTACTGATTACAAGTCAGTTGCTCTACCAACTGAGCTATACCGGCGTGTGGGCGACGATTATAGCGATTGGGTGGGTTCTGTAAACCCCTGAATTTTGACTATTTTTGCGCAGGCACGGCTCAGGCGCGGCGTAGCAGGTGGCGTAGTTTGTCCAGGGTGCGCCAGGTGCGGCTGTTTTGGATGGCGCGGAGTTGGGCTTCGGCCTGTTCGGCGCGTTGCAGGGCGGCGTGCAGTTGCGGGTCGGGATCGCTGGTGGGGTGGCTGAATTTGTGGCCTTTGCAGAGTTGGAAGCCGTCGAGGTTGCACGGTGGGATGTCAAAGGCCGGTTTGAGACCCAGGTGTTCTTCGGCGAGGTAGTAGGTGTTGATGCCGTCGAACAGGATGGACTGGTAGCCAGCGTCGGTGACGAGGTGTTCCCAGGTCTGGTCCCGGGCCCAGGGGGTTTCGATGAGGATGATCCAGGGGCGCCAGCGGCTGAAGTCCATGCCGCGCAGTACGGTTTCCTCGTGGCCTTCGACATCGATTTTCAGAAAGTGGATCGGGCGGTCCGAGGCGTACTGTTCGCAGATCGAGGCCAGGGTGCGCGATTGGACGGTCTGGGTGCGTACGTCCATGCCGGCGTCGCGGTGTTGTTGGGCGACGTCGGCTTCTACGGTGGACAGGCCCGTGTCGGCGATGGTGTAGAAGGTCAGGCTTTCGGCGTTTTCGCCGGCCACGCATTGCAGGTTGATGTCCCGGGTGCGTTCCTGGCTGAGCGCGTCGTAGTAAGCCTGGACCGGCTCGATGTTGATGCCGTGCCAGCCGTGGTCATAGAAAGCCCGGGTAACGGAGTCGTCTGTCGGATGGTTGGCGCCGACGTCGAGGTAGAAGCCGTTTTCCACCGATTGAAGGGCGCGCCACAGGCGTACGTCTTCGAAATTCTGTGCGTAGGAAATGAACGTCACGACCGGTCCTTGAGTGCGTTGGCATTGTGTCAATCAGGATACGTGCCGCTGTTGTATAGCACGGGCGGGCTGGGTGCAATTGCTGACGCGGGTCAGCACGGAAATCGGCGGTTATGTCGTTTTGCTTGGGCGCTTATGCACAACGGGATGGAAGAGCTGGCCATTCTATGGACATTTTGTGACGGCGGTCTCGTTTCGTCGCAAATACCTGATTTCATGGTTTTTTATCCATGTGAACAAAAAATGACCAGTCTCGAAACAGTCAGGAAGTCGCGAATTTCTGGGATCCAGGTTTATTTAATCAACAGAGTTATCCACAGGCTGTTACGTCTCAGCAACGCTCTGCCAGCAGCATCAGATTTCTCGGGGTCAGCGGCGTTTCGCAGAAGATGCCTACGCGCACCCGGTAGCCTTTTTGTGTGAGGAAAAGCGCCCGGTCCAGTACCAGCCAAAGCTCCAACGGCCGTCGGAAAAGGCCTCGCACCAGCTCCAGGTTACGAACTTCGGCCAAGCGTTGATAACCCGCTACCTCCAGCGCAACCCAATCAGGCGAGCCGACTGTGGATAAGTTTTTAAGCGCTGCCAGATCGATGCAGTACTGGGCGAAGGATTTTTCCAGCCAGTTGCTGGGTAATGAGGGTGTGGGCAAATAGCTGTCGCTGCCGCGTACTTGCCGTTGCAGCAGATCGAAGCCCAGGCGCCGAGCCATGGATTGGTCCCGTTGTCGTCGTATGCGAGCGCCAGCGGTGACGGTTTCGGTGAGGGGCAGGCCGAGATCGTCCAACGACAGTTGTAGGGCAGAACCCTTGGCGGCGTCGGACAACGCCTGGTAACGCTCGGTGCTGATGCGGTTATAGCAGCACGGCGCAATCGCCAGTTGAGTACAGCCGGCAGCGCTCGCCAGGTGCATCAAGCGCACATGCAGGTCGCCGCGGGCATGCAGTGCCACCGGCGTGTGGTCAGGGCGGATCGCCTGGGCCGCATCCGCCGCTAGGACATCTTGCTGCAAGTGCGTGGCTGGCAATGCGTGACGTTGGCTCAGTTGCTGACCGCTGGCAACCAGGGCCGGGTCGTATTCCAGGCAGGTCAATTGTTGTTCGCCATGCAGCAGGCGCCGACCGAGGTGGCCCTTGCCCGCGCACCAGTCCAGCCAGTGGGTCGGTTCGCTGGCGAAGTGCAACCGGCTGGCGAACGCCTCGATCTGCTGCCATTTGCGGCCGGGTACGTCGACGTTGAGGCGATGGGCTGGGGCATCCAGCGCATTGGCTGGCAGTTCTGCGACAGAACTCAGTATTCGGGAGACGGCTGCCAGTTCGGAGAAGGGGGCGGGCACGTCTTCGATCAGCCACGGCTGATGGTGGTCATTTTCCGCAGCCTCCAGTGAACGCTGGCGTAGCCATTGGGCCAGTTCCGGGTAGGAGGTTTCCCAGGGCAGTTGCAGATGGGTGAAGGGGCGCGGTTTCCACAGGGCTTGGTGGGCTGTAAGAAAACTATCCAACGCGGTGAAGCGGGCGAGCAAGGCCTCGCCCGTCAGCACGCCGCTGTCAGCGCCCTTGGCAGGCATCGACGCGCAACCAGCGCTCCAACTGCTTGAAGCCTTGCACCAGCAGGAACGCCATCAACAGGTAGAACATGCCGGCGGCGAAGAAGATCTCCACCGGCAGGTAGGTCCGGGCAATGATGGTGCGGGCCATGCCGGTCAGCTCCAGCAGGGTCACGGTGCTCGCCAGGGCGCTGGCCTTGAGCATCAGGATCACTTCGTTGCTGTAGGCCGGCAGGCCGATGCGCGCTGCGCGCGGCAGCATGATGTAGAACAGCGCCTTGGGCCGCGACATGCCCAGCGCCCGTGCGGCTTCGATCTCGCCACGGGGAATGGCCTGGATCGCGCCGCGCAGGATCTCGGCGATGTAGGCGGCGGTGTGCAGGGTCATGGTGACCGTGGCGCACCAGAACGGGTCTCGCAGGTAGGGCCAGAGCGCGCTGCTGCGCACGGCATCGAATTGCGCCAGGCCGTAATAGACCAGGAACAGCTGGACCAATAACGGCGTGCCGCGGAAAAAGAAGATGTAGGCGTAGGGCAACGCCCGCACGTACCACAGCCGTGAAGAGCGGGCGATGCCCAGCGGGATCGCCAGCAACAGGCCGGCAATCACGGCAATGGCGACCAGTTCCAGGGTCAGCGTCGCGCCCTGGGCCAGCTTCGGCAGCCACTTGATGATGACGTCCCAGTTCATTGGGTGCTCCTGATAAAACCGAGGGCGGCGCGCCGCTCCAGCAGGTGCATGCCGACCATGGCGAGCACCGTCAGCCCCAGGTACATGAAGGCGGCGACCATGTAGAAGGTGAACGGCTGCTTGGACACGGTCACGCCGATCTGCGTGTGGCGCATGATTTCTTCCAGGCCAATCACCGAGACCAGCGCCGTGTCTTTCATCAGAATCATGAACAGGTTGCCCAGGCCGGGCAGGGCGATGCGCCACATTTGCGGCATGATCAACTTGGTGAAGATCCGCCACTTCGACAGGCCCAAGGCCACGCCGGCTTCACGGTGGCCCTTGGGGATCGCCAGGATCGCGCCGCGAAACACTTCCGTGGCGTAGGCGCCAAAGCACAGGCCCAGGGCGATGACCCCGGCGGCGAAGGCGTCGAGGGCCAGGTCAGGGTTGCCGAAGTACTCGCCCAGGGCGCGCATCAGGTTGACGGTGCCGAAGTAGATCAGCAACACCCAGAGCAATTCCGGGACACCGCGCACCAGTGTTGAATAAGTACCGCCAAGCCATTGCAGTGGCTTGTACGGGGAAGTCTTGGCCAAGGCGCCGAGCAAGCCGAGCACCAGCCCCAGGCACAGGGCCGAGAGCGCCAGTTTGACGGTCATCAGCGCGCCGGCAGCGAGCGCCGGGCCGAATCCGTAGAGATCGATCATCATGGGTGTGTGTTCATATCGCGGCAGGCTTTGCTAAGGGCCGACGCTGCGGGCAGCGCCGGCCAGGCACGTCAGCATCAATAGATGTTGAACGGGAAGTACTTGTCGTTGATCTTTTTATAGGTGCCGTCGGCAACGATTTCTTTCAGTGCGGCGTTCAGCTTGTCGCGCAGTGGATCGCCCTTGCGCACCGCGATGCCGATCTTGTCGCTTTCCACCACCGGGTCGCCCTTGAATTCGTAAGCACGGCCGGCGTCGGTTTTCAGCCAGTCGTAGTTCACGTACTTGTCCGCCAGGATCGCGTCGACGCGGCCGGAGGTCAGGTCCAGGTAGGCGTTTTCCTGGGTGTCGTAGAGCTTGGCGGTGATGTCGCTGCCCAGTTCGTCTTCCAGCCAGGTGCCGGCCAGGGTGGCCCGTTGCGCGCCAATGACCTTGCCTTTGAGCGAATCTTTATCGGTTTTGAACTCGACGTTTTTCGCTGCGATGAACTGCAGTTTGTTGGAGTAGTACGGGTCGGTGAAATCCACGGCCTGCTTGCGCTCATCGGTGATCGACAGCGACGAGATCAGGAAGTCGAATTTCTTGGCGTTCAGGGCCGGGATGATGCCGTCCCAATCGGAGGTGACCACTTCGCATTCGACTTTCATCTTGGCGCACAGGGCGTCGCCGATGTCCTTGTCGAAGCCCACGACCTGACCGCTGGCGTCCTTGTTGTTGAACGGCGGGTAGGCGGCTTCGATGCCCATTTTCAGCTTATCGGCGGCCATGGCGCTGGCCGAGAACACCAGGCTGGCAGCCGCGGCCAGAAGGAATTTCTTGTAAATCTGCATATGTACTGCTCCGTTAGCGGTTGCTGGACATGAATTGTTTGCAGCGTGCCGAAAGCGGGTTTTCGAAGACCTGCTGTGGCGATCCTTGCTCCTCCACCAGGCCCTGATGGAGGAACACCACTTCGCTGGAAACCTGGCGGGCGAAGCCCATTTCGTGAGTCACCAGCAGCATGGTGCGGCCTTCTTCGGCCAGGGCGCGGATCACACTAAGTACTTCCTGGACCATTTCCGGGTCAAGGGCCGAAGTGGGTTCGTCGAACAGGATCACCTTGGGCTGCATCGCGAGGGTGCGGGCGATGGCGGCGCGTTGCTGTTGGCCGCCGGACAGCTCGGCCGGGTAGGCGTGGCGCTTGTCGGCGATGCCGACCTTGGCCAGCAAGGCTTCAGCCACTTCGATGGCTTCGGCTTTGCTCTGGCCGAGCACCCGGCGCGGCGCTTCGATGATGTTGTCGAGCACGCTCATGTGCGGCCAGAGATTAAAGTTTTGAAATACAAAACCGATCTCGCTGCGCATGCGATTGATCTGTTTGCCATCGGCGGCGATGAGTTCACCGTTTTTCGCTGCCTTGAGCTTGAGCGCTTCACCGGCCACCAGGATCTCGCCCTGGTTGGGATTTTCCAGCAGGTTGATGCAGCGCAGGAACGTGGACTTGCCGGATCCGGAGGAGCCCAGGATCGAGATCACATCGCCGTCGCGGGCGGTCAGCGAGACGCCCTTGAGCACCTCCAGCTGGCCGTAGCGTTTGTGCAGGTTGCGGATTTCAAGCGCGGGCGTGGCCTGGGCCATGTGCGGTCCTCATGGTGTGTGCTCCCTTGCTGTTGGCTGCCTTCCGTGGCGAGGCGGCCAAGCTAGCATGCGTCCGGATGGTCGCCAACAGCGCTACGGGTGGTAAACCGATGATGCGTGGCAGGTTGTCGCATCGGCGCAGCAGACTGTCGCGCCATCAACAACCGAACGGCCGTTTGAACCCGATTTACCGGTGAAAAGCCCGGGGGAGTTGCGTAAAAAAAGGCGCGATGGTGCCAGCTTTGGGTGGGGGTGGGAAGCGTTAATCGGATGAGCGTTAGCGCAATTTGATGACGGTCGGTTTATTCATGGAGATCGTCCAGGCACCACGGTATATAAGGACCTCCTTGAAAGAGGCCCGTGCAGTCTCGAGATTTTTTTGAACCTCAGAGTCTTGAAGCCAGCGCTGTGCGGCTTACAGATTAATGTCATCGGCCCACATTGCGGGGCGAATGGCCTCATTGAGAGGAGGCTGTTTCCGTAGGAATCGTCTGGTCGGCAGGTTGCTCTCGGTCTGTCATAAAGTCTGTCGTTGGAGTTTTTTCATCGAACCAGCTATCCCAGGTTTCGCCGGTCGATGTGATGTGCGTCTTTTCCATGTTCAGCCCCTCTAGGAAATTCAACCGTAGCGCAAGGATGGTGAAGAAAAGGTTAACGGGAATCCCGATCACGCCGTCGATTTCTTCATAACTTATAGTTTCAATCAATCTAAACCTTGGCTGGCGATTTTGATCAAAACAGAACTCATGTGAGCCGTTTCCATAACCGGGAGTCCTCGCCATGAAGCGCATCCATTTCTTCATATTGCCCCTCTTCGTGCTGGGCGCGCTTTTGCTGCCCATCGCGCTCAACGCCACCAGCCTCGCGCCGATCGACAATGCCGGCGTGCAAGTGCAGCCGCAGCAGCAGAACGGCGTGACCTATCTCTCCGGTGGGATCGGTGAAGATGAAGCCCATGCTATCGAGCTGGCACGGGGCTATAACCTGCACATGATGTTTTCGGTCGGGCCTGAGAACAAATTCATCCCGGATGTGGATGTGACTGTCCAGAATGCTTCGGGGCAATCGGTATTGACGCTGGAGGACGCAGGTCCGCTGGTGTACGTGCAGTTACCGCCCGGCAAGTACAAGGTGCTGGCGACGCGCAACGGCGAGGAGCACCGCGACACCGCTGATGTAGGCAACGGCGCCGCACGCAATCTGGTGTTCCATTGGAACGGTGACGAATAGCCGGCCGGCTTATTCGCCGGTGGGTTCTTCCATCGACTGACGATAGCGGTCCAGCGCTTCGCTGAAGTCCTTGATGAATTCCGGGGTGCTGAGCCAGCGTTGCGCCGTCTCGCGATCCATGTCGTCGGCCCACATGCGGTAGTCCACCAGCATGTCGGCGGCCAGGTTGGTCGCGGCCATGCTTTCGTTCTCGGCGTTCTTCAGGTCGAGCAGGCCTGGACGCTCGCTGATCATCACGCTCAGGGACGAGAGCAGGGTGTCGAGCAGTTCGCTACGACCAATGGCCTCGGCTTCGCGCAGCTTGGCGAACAGCTCCAGCACGTAGACGGGTGGTTGGGCGGTGGCGTGGGCCGGGTCGCCGTACATGGGGATGGATTTACGCCCGGTCATGCGGATCTGCTTGGCTTTGTCTTTGGCGCGCTTGGCGCGTTTTTGTTGCTTGTTCAGTGAGGCCATTGGGCTTCGGTTTCCAATTCGTTAAGGGGCAGTGCCCGGCTCAGCCGATTTTCGGCACGGTAAAGCGGAATTCGCTGCCCACGCCCGGCTGGCTTTCGGCGTGCAGTTTACCGCCATGGGCCTGGACAATCCCTTTGGAAATGTACAAACCCAGCCCGGTGCCGTTCGGGTTGCCTTCCTTGACCGTCCAGTAACGGTCAAAAACGTGCGGCAACTGATCCGCCGTGATGCCTTCCCCGGTGTCGCGAACGCTGAACACGATCTCATCGCCCACCGACATCGCGCTGATGCCCACGCGACCTTGCTGCGGGGTGAACTTGATGGCATTGCCGATCAGATTGGACAGCACCTGGAACAGCCGCTCGGGATCGGCGTTGATATGCAGGTCGGGCTCGGCGTGGAACGACATGTCGATGGCCTTGGCCGTGGCAAGCGGCGACAGCAGCGCGCAGGCATCTTCGAATATCTGGGCGACGCTCGTCGGTCGCGGATTGATGGTGTAGCGCCCGGCGTCGATGCGCGAGGTATCCAGCAGGTCCTCCAGCAGCACGTTCATGCGGCTGGTGGCCTGTTGCATGGTGTCGATGGCCGAGGCGATTCGCTTCGAGCTGTGGGAGCCGTCGGAGCTGAAGGCCTTTTGCATCATCCCGCAGAGCATGGAAATGACCGTCATCGGGCTGCGCAGGTCATGGGACACCACCGCGACCAGGTCATCGCGGGCCTGCACGGCCTGGCGTTCCTTGTGCACCTGGCGGGCCAGGTCGTTTTCCAGGGCCGAGCGCCGCAAGTCGTTGGCGGCGAACAGGTCGCCGTGGGTCCATTTGACGCTGATGCCGGCCATTTCGACTTTCCAGATCTCGAAAGAGGTCCGCGGTCGCAGGCGCAGGCCGGTCTCGCTGTTTTCCAGGTCCAGAGGCTTTTGCGGTTCGCCGCTCCACTGGATGGTTTGCTTCACTTCGGGGCGGAACCACAGCACGCCGTTTTCCACCGGTTTGGGCAGGTGAATCGCCAGCACGCCGCTTGCCACGTCCTGATAGGCCAGGGCCGCTGGGTAAACGCTGCTCAGATTGTGCTGGGAATAGACCGGTTGCCCGGTTTCCAGGATCCATTTGTGCAACTGGCGGATCTGGTCCGGCTCCGGACACTGGCCGTGGCGATGCAGCTTGTTGTCTTCGAGGATCGCGACGCCGCTGGCGCCGGTGAGGTCCATCAGCCGCTGGGGCTCGTGGGACAAGCCGTCGAACACGTTATGGCTGGACTCGGCCATGGCGGTGGCCAGCAGGTTTAGATTTTCGAGCTTGGCGTCCTGTTGACGAGCCAGTTCCAGCGCCTCCATGGCACTGATCTGCAATGACAGTACCTGGCCAATGGTCTGGCAGGCCATGCGCATTTCATGGGGAACGAGCAGCGGCGCGCGATTGCCGCAACTGATCAGGCCCCACAACCGCTCGCCTTCCATCAGCGAGATGCTCATGGACGACAGCACGCCCATGTTCTTCATGTATTGACGGTGAATCGGCGAGACGCTGCGCAGGGTGGAAAAGCTCAGGTCCAGCGGCACCTGGGTGTCGGGCCGCAGCTCGGGGATCAGTGGCACTGGCGCGTAGTCGGCATTGGGGATAATCCGCAACCAGTTGGTGCGGTACAGCTCGCGGGCCTGTTCAGGAATGTCCGATGCTGGAAAGAACAGACCTTTGTACAGCTCCATCGACGGCGCACTGGCCTCGGCGATCACCTGTCCGTGACCTTCCTCTTCGAAGCGATAGATCAGCACACGGTCGTAGCCAGTCATGGCCTGGATTTCCCGTACGCTGATTTCGTACAGCGCCTGAAGGCTCTTCGCACTTTGCAGGCATTGCAGCATGCGGCCCAGGTTGGCTTCGCCGGTGACGCCTTCGGGGCGGTAATCGCTCAGGTGTTGTTCCAGCTCGACGATCAGGGCGTCCTGATGACGATGGACCAGGGCGTCGAACCGCTGGGCGTTCACGACAACCGCCAGGGGCGCCTTGTCGCTTTCCGGGGTGGCGCGGCAAGCGATAAGAATGGCTTCGGCCTGTTCCGGACCGAACAGTGCTTCCAGCTTCTGGCCCAGCAACCGGTGGGGATCCTGTCCCATCAATTGCAGCACGTTGGCACTGACCTGGCGGATCAGGAAGTCAGGCTCGGATAGCATCAGCAGCACGCCATGAGGCTGGATGGCCCCGGGGAAGCGGATCGGCTCGTCTGCGCAATTGGCCAGCAGCTCTTCGAAGGCTTCTTGGTTCTCCGGGTTCATAACAGGACCTCCTGGCTGTCCAGCCAGTGTTCAAAATAGGTAAACGTCGCCTTGGCGGCATGTGTGACTTCGAGCGTCTGGGCGTCGCTCAGGTTCCTGTCGTCCAGGTACTGGAGAAAATCCTTCCAGCGTCTCCCGGTGAGTTCGCCGTACACGTTAAGAAACGCCGCACCGCTGGAAGCGTCCAGCCCCAATTGCTCGGCTACCCTGCGCCGCAGGATCTGCCCACCAAGCGTCGCCCCTTCCAGCACATAGGACACGCCGAGCGCGGCGGCTCGGGAGTCGATCCGTGGCAACGCGTGGCAAACAGGCAGGGCGTCGATGGCTGTTTCATCGAGGCCCAACGCCTTGAGGTCGCTCCGCAGTACCGGAAGTTTGATCCGTAGCGATTGGTCGAGCCCCGCGGGTATCAGCGCCAGGACATGCAGGCGTTGCTCCAGCGGCTGGTAAAAGCCGTAGTAGGCGGCCATCAAGCGCCGGTACAGGTCCACATCCAACTGTTTGGAGTAAAACGGCAAGCGTTTCTCCAAGGCGACGTGCATTTCGGCGGTTTCGGTCCGCAATGCCTGGATCAGAGTGGGAAGTGACGCGGTGGATAACATGCAGGATAGAGCTCGTTCGTAGGATTTTTGCCGAAAAAAGCGCATCAATCTTACACAGATTCATCAGGTAGGCTGCTATCAATTGTCGAGTTTATCCCTTGCGTCGCGGGGTTCGCCTGCTGCTCAAGGCGTGCCCGTTCACGGGCAAGGCTGCGCCAGAACAGTTTCGAGCGGGCGGGGGGGCTCGCACTACGTCGCGGCTCCGTTCAGAGGCCAAACGGCGTGTGCGCTTTGCTTCAATGCAATGCGAAGCAGCACGAAAGCGCGTTCGGCGTAATGTGTGACGCAGCGCGTCACACATTGGCCTTGAGGCGTGTCGTTCAGTGTTTAGCGGGGGGCTGCTGCGCAGCCCAGCGGGGATAAATCCCCTCGCCACAGGATGGTGTTTGCTTTAGCTGTTCGCCAGGGCTTGGGAGGCGGCGACGTAGTCGGCCTGGAATTGCGGGCTCTCGACCCAGTCCAGCGCGGCTTGTTCGTCGACGCCGGTGGTCATGCGCCGATATTCGATCAGGGCGGTGAAGATGAAGTCGGTGGCTTCTTCTTCGCCTTCCTGTTCCAGCACCAGGGCCAGCAGTGGGTGCCCCAGGAAAACCGCACACATGGCTTGCTGGCTGATCTTTTCGGCGGCGCGCATGGCTTGGAAAAGGTCCGACAGATCCACCGTCTCCAGATCGATGCGCTCATCGTTCGGGTCGAGGAAGTCATTCGGCGCAGCGGCGCGTTGGATCCGGTTGTTCTTGGCTTTCGCCTTGGCGCGCTGGTTTCGTTTCTGCTGTTTGTTTGCCGATGACATGGTCGCATTCCGGGCGTGAAAAATAGGCCACCTATCCTACAGCTTCACGTTGGGCGCTTCGAATCTCAATCCACTATGAACAGGGTGGCTCCTACCGAAGTGGATGAACGATGAGGCTCGGCATGGTCGGCCACTTGGTAACTCATGCCCGGCTTGAGCACGAACTGCCGCCCGTCCTCCAGCTCGGTGTTCAGTTCACCCTTGAGGCAAAACAGGATGTGCCCTTTGATGCACCAGTGGTCGGCCAGGTACCCGGCCGTATATTCCACCATACGCACCCTGATGTTCCCGAACTGTTGCGTGCGCCAATAGGCGGTGCCGGTGACGCCTTTGTGTTCGGTGGGCTCGATGGTTGACCAGTCGGTGGTGCCGAAGGGGATGTTGGTGATGTCCATGTCGACTCGTCGGTTGGGGGGGGGCAGTGACGGCGAATGTAGCCGAGTCGATGCGGCGGGGGAAGTAAACGCCAGCCAATAAAAAACCCCGATCAATTTCTTGATCGGGGTTTTCGGTATTTGGTGCCCAGAGACGGAATCGAACCGCCGACACGGGGATTTTCAATCCCCTGCTCTACCGACTGAGCTATCTGGGCAACGGGGCGCATTAAACGGGTTTTTCGGGGGGGCGTCAAGCACGTTATCAAAAAATATTTAATTATTACCGTCGCTTACGTTCCACCCCCGGTCCGGAGTGCTTATTCGGACGGCGGCACGTAGCCTTCGGCCTTGGCGTATTCTTCGCCGGAAAAGAACTTTTCCATCTCGCCCTGAAGGTATTTGCGATCTTCGGCGTTCATCATGTTCAGGCGTTTTTCGTTGATCAGCAGGGTCTGGTGTTTCTGCCAGTCGCCCCAGGCCTTGGCCGAAACGTTGTCGTAGATGTCCTGGCCCTTGGCGCCTGGGAACGGGGCGCGTTCCAGGCCTTCCAGGGGTTCTTTGTACTTGCGGCACATGATGGTGCGGGTCATTGCAAATCTCCTGCGTTCAATACGGCGGCCGCGCGTTCGAGCAAGGTCTTGACCGGGGCGGCGAGGCCCAGGCGCGGCGGGGTGGCGAGGTTATACCAGAGCCAGTCGGCCTCGGCCACGTGATGGCCGGTTTCCCGGACCTGGACCAGCCAGGGTTCGATTGCCAGCTGGAAATGGCTGAAGGTGTGCACCAGGCTTGGCATTTCCTGTTGTTTGCCCAGCTCCAGGGAATGTTGCAGGGCTAGATGCTGCAGATCGTCGAGGTCATCGAGCTCCGGCAGGCTCCACAAACCGCCCCAGAGACCGGTGGAAGGGCGACGGTAAAGCAGAATCGCGCCCTCGTGGTTGGCCAGCATCGGCATCAGGGTGCGTTTTTTCGGCACGTCCTTGCGGGGCTTGGGGATCGGGTAACGGGTTTCCAGGCCCAACAGGTGGGCTTCACAACCTGTTTTCAACGGGCAGAGCAGGCAGCTGGGCTTGCTGCGGGTGCAGAGCGTGGCGCCCAGGTCCATCATCGCCTGGGTGTAGGCGTTGACCCGGTCCTGGGGAGTGAAGCGCTCGGCGGTGGCCCACAGCTGTTTCGCCACCTTGGGTTCACCCGGATAGCCTTCCTGGGCTGTGAAGCGCGCCAGGACCCGCTTGACGTTGCCATCGAGGATCGGCGCCCGCAGGCTCATGCTGATACTGGCAATGGCGCCGGCGGTGGACAGGCCGATGCCCGGCAGCTCGGTCAGCTTCTCCACGTCCCGCGGAAACTCCCCGCCGTATTGCTCCACGACGATCTTCGCGGTCTTTTGCAGGTTGCGCGCGCGGGTGTAGTAACCCAGCCCGGTCCACAGGTGCAGCACTTCGTCCTCCGGTGCGGCAGCCAGGGCCTGGACGGTCGGCAGCGCGCTCATGAAGCGGTCGAAGTAATTGAGCACGGTGCTGACCTGGGTCTGCTGCAACATGATCTCGGAGACCCAGACCCGATACGGGGTGATGTCTTGCTGCCACGGCAAATTATGCCGCCCGTGGCGGTCGAACCAGTCCAGGACGGCGGTGGAAAACTGCTCGGCTCTCATCGCTTGAACAGCCCCTTGAGCGCATCTTTCAGCTCGGGGCTGACCTTGTCGCCGAGTTTTTCATCGATCTTGTCGCTCAGCCGCTCGCCGGCCAGCTTCGCCGCGACCTTGCCCATTCCTTCGTTATCCAGGCGACAGGCCTTGGCGCCCAGTTCCAGCGGGCCCCGGCAGCGCAACGGCCATTCGATGTCGACGTAGCGTTCGTTGACCTGGCAGGCCGGGTCGGGCATGTCGCTCTTGTCGCCTTCGACGATGATGCCGACGCGGTAGTCCATGCCCAGCACCCGCAGGTCGATGTCGCCGTTGCCGTTGACCGTCATACCAGGGATGCGGACTTTCAGGTCCGGGTTGCTGGCAACACCGTTGTGGAACGTAAGGTTGCCGTTGAGTTGCTGGAACGGCGTGTCCTTGCCCCTGGGTTCGCCGCTGAGGGTCTTGCGATTGAGCGTGGCGATGCCTTTGCACAATTGCTGTTCAAGGTTGGCATTGAGCAGCACGCCATCGTTGATGACGAACCCGGCGTTGCCGTTGAGGCTGTCGATCAACGCCTTCTGGCTGTTGCCGCTGGCGGTCACCGCGCTGTTAAGCGTGACCAGGCCTTTGACGGGAGGGTTTTTGCCCTGGCTTTCGATGATTTTCTCGGCCGGCACGCGGTTGATGCGGGTTTGCAGGTTCAACTGCGGCGTGGCCTGGCGTACATCCAGGGTGCCCTTGGCTTCGAAGTTGCCGCTGTACAGCTCGCCTCGCAGGTTTTCCAGGGTCAGCAGGCCGCCCAGGCCCGTGGCCTTGAGCGCGGCGTTCTGGATTGGCAGCTTATCGAGGGTCAGTTGACCGAAGGTCAGGTCGGCATCCAGGTCCAGCTTGCTCAGACGCTCCACCGGAAACAACCGGTCGTTGCTCCACGCGCCCTGGGTTGGCGCGCTCGGCAGCGGTGTCGTGCCGGCGCCGGCCATGGCACTGGCTTCGGTGTTGCTGACCTCGGCTTCGCGGGCGGCCTTGGAACTGTCGGCTTCGGCGGACTTGGGCGGCAGGTAGCGGTCGACATTGAAAGTGTCGGCCTTGAGCTGTGCGCGCAGGGACTGCTTGGCGAAGTCTTCGACAGCGATGCGCCCGGTGAAATGACTGTCATCGACTTTCAGGTTGATGTCGTTGAATTCGACGCTGGACGGTGTACCGGCAATACGACTGACCAGTTCGACCTTGCTCAGGCTGCCTTCGCCCATGGCCGGCAGTTTCTGGCCGATGCTGTCGACAAAGTTCGCCAGGTCGAACTGGGCGATCGACACGCCGCCGTTCAACTGCGGCGTCTTGTCGAGGTCGTTGACCTTCAGTTCGCCCAGGGCACGCAATTGGTTGAGCGACAGCTTGATACCGGTCCATTCGGCGACGTTCGCCGCTTTGTCCAGGAACAGCTGGCCCTGGGCGGCAAAGTTCACCGACTTGCCTTGCAGCGGGTCGCCCGTGGCTTCGCCGGACAGTTTCAGGTCTTCGAACTTGTAGCGTTGCAAGGCGCGCTCATAGCGCAGTTCGCCGGTGACTTCGGTGCGCACGCGCATGGCCGGCTGGTTGCTGGACAGGAAGGCGGTAAGGGTGACCGGAATGTTGGTGGAGTCGTGGACCGGGCCGGTGCTCAACTGGATGCTTTCGGCGGTGTACAGCTTGCCGGTCTGCTCGTCGGTGTATTCGACCCGGGCGTTGTTGACGGTCAGGCTGTCGATGTCCAGGCGGGTCGGCTGGGCCGGTTTTTCCGCCGGGGCGCTGGCGGACGGAGTCGATGGCTCGGTCGCCGCCGGCGTGTTCGCCGTTGTCGCCGGGGCCGGCACCTTGCCGATGTCTTGCCAGTTTCCGTGGCCGTTCTTGTCGCGGTTCAGGCGCAGGTTCAGGCCCTCGACGCGCACATCGCTCATCTGCACTTCCTTGCGCAGCAGCGGAATCACTCGCACCGACAGGCCCAGCATCTGCAGATCAGCGAAAGGTTGCTTCGGATTGGCCAGGGTCGCCACGCTGGCGTCGTGCAATTCCAGGCCCAGCCAAGGGAACAGGCTCCAGCCGATGTCGCCATTGAGGGTCAGCTCAATGTGGGCCTTGTCGCGGGCTATCTGGCGGATTTCTTCTTTATAGTCGTTGGGATCGAAGAGGTGGGTCAGGGCAAAGCCCAGGGCCACAATGATCAGCAACAGCCCGAGAAGTACCAGACCCAGGATTTTGCCGAACGCTTTCATGGGCGAATCCTTGTAGGTTGAGTTCAAAATTTTGCCTGGGAGTATAACGCCCTGCATTGGTGGCGCGTTGGGTGATCGCTCCTTCCCCGGTAGGTCATGTCAGCGAACCGCCCTCTGTGGCGAGGGAGCTTGCTCCCGCTGGGCTGCATCGCAGCCCTGGACCAGGTGTACTGGCAATTTCGATAGGTAGCGCGGTCAGTTTTTTGGGGGCGCTTCGCACCCCAGCGGGAGCTAGCTCCCTCGCCACAGGGCTGCGTAGCTTTCAGATGCCAGGCTCGGCATATGAGTGTCGGAAAAATAAACGGTTCACGCCCTACAGAAAGCGAGCGATGACGCGATAAGACAGATGACACGAAAAAGGTGATAGCACTTTGGTTTTTCTGTCACGAGCAAATGGTAATCTTTACCAGTTCGTCCGTCCTGCTGCGGCTTGATGTCGCACCAAAATGGAGCTTCACCGGAAAATACAGTCGCCTGCGTGCAATCAAGGCTGAGGGTGAAGCGTGCTGGCGAACCATTCCAATAACTGGGGGATACACAATGAGCACGAGCATCACGGCGGACGGCATTGCCGACCAGCCTGCGTTCCTGTCCAAGGAGCGCATTATTGCCAAGCCCGGCTTCAACCGCTGGCTGGTTCCACCGGCCGCACTGGCCATTCACCTTTGCATCGGCATGGCCTACGGCTTCTCGGTGTTCTGGTTGCCACTGTCCAAGGCGCTGGGTATCAGCAAGCCGGTGGCCTGCGCCCCGGACATGAGCTTCATCTCGCAAGTCTTTTCGTCCCAGTGTGACTGGCCAATCTCGATGCTCGGCTGGATCTACACCCTGTTCTTCATTTTCCTGGGTTGCTCGGCCGCTATCTGGGGTGGCTGGCTGGAACACGCCGGGCCGCGCAAGGCCGGTGTGGTATCGGCGTTGTGCTGGTGCGGTGGCCTGCTGATTTCCGCGCTGGGTGTCTATACCCACCAGATCTGGCTGATGTGGATCGGTTCCGGGGTGATCGGTGGTATCGGCCTGGGCCTGGGCTACATCTCTCCGGTGTCGACCTTGATCAAGTGGTTCCCGGACAAGCGCGGCATGGCGACCGGCATGGCGATCATGGGCTTCGGCGGTGGCGCGATGGTCGGTGCGCCGCTGGCTGCGGCGCTGATGAGCCATTTCGCTTCGCCAACGGACGTAGGCGTATGGCAGAGCTTCCTGGTGATGGCCGCGATCTACTTCGTGTTCATGATCGGTGGCGCCCTGTCGTACCGCGTTCCGCCAACCGGCTGGAAGCCTGAAGGCTGGACTCCGGCACCGAAGAAAGCCGCGAACGCGATGATCACCCATCGCCACGTTCACGTGAACGTTGCCTGGAAAACCCCGCAATTCCGTCTGGTATGGCTGGTGCTGTGCCTGAACGTATCGGCGGGCATCGGCATCATCGGCATGGCTTCGCCACTGTTGCAGGAAGTGTTCGGTGGCAAGTTGCTCGGCAACGACCTGCCTTTCGGCCAACTGGACGCAACCCAACTGGGCCAGATCGCAGCCATTGCGGCCGGCTTCACCGGTCTGCTGAGCCTGTTCAACATCGGCGGCCGGTTCTTCTGGGCGTCCTTCTCCGACTACCTGGGCCGTAAAAACACCTACTTCGTGTTCTTCGCCCTGGGTGTTGCCCTGTACACACTGATCCCGAACCTGGGTCACCTGGGCAGCATCGCGCTGTTCGTGGCGGCGTTCTGCATCATCCTGTCGATGTACGGCGGCGGCTTCGCCACTGTGCCGGCCTACCTGGCGGACCTGTTCGGTACGCAAATGGTTGGCGCGATCCACGGTCGTCTGCTGACTGCCTGGGCTGCGGCGGGCGTGCTGGGTCCGGTGCTGGTGAACTACCTGCGTGAATATCAGCTGAGCATCGGCGTCGAGCGCGCCGCAGCCTATGACATCACCCTGTACATCCTCGCCGGCCTGCTGGTGCTGGGCTTCCTGTGCAACCTGATGGTCCGCCCGGTCGCCGACAAGTACTTCATGACCGACGCCGAACTGGCCGCCGAACAGGCGCTGGGCCACGACAAGGGCGCCGACAGCACCACATCGCTGGAATGGAAAGCCGCACCGGGCACCAAGCTGCTGGCAGTTGCCGCCTGGCTGGTGGTGGGTATTCCGTTGGCGTGGGGTGTGTGGGTGACCTTGCAGAAGACGGCGGTGTTGTTTCACTGATAGTTGAAGCAAACGCTGCGTCCCTTGTGGGAGCGAGCCTGCTCGCGATGAGGCAGTGTCAGTCGACATCTTTGTCGGCTGACCCGCCGCTATCGCGAGCAGGCTCGCTCCCACATTGCTTTTAGGTGTGTTCATTTGCTTGTATGGACATGTCTATCCCCGACGACGGGGCATCCAGCCCGTCAGCCATATCACCGTTCGTGTTTCTGTTTGCCGCTCGCACCCCTATAATGGCTGCCTTTTTCGCCCAATGATTTTGCGGAGCTGGTGATGGCCGAACGTAAGGCGTCTGTCGAGCGCGACACTCTGGAAACCCAGATCAAAGCCTCGATCAACCTGGATGGCACCGGAAAGGCCCGGTTTGATATCGGCGTGCCTTTTCTTGAGCACATGCTGGACCAGATCGCCCGTCACGGGCTGATCGACCTGGACATCGTCAGCAAGGGCGACCTGCATATCGACGACCACCACACGGTGGAAGACGTTGGCATCACCCTGGGACAGGCGTTCACCCAAGCCATCGGCGACAAGAAGGGCATCCGTCGCTATGGCCATGCCTACGTGCCGCTCGATGAGGCGCTGTCGCGCGTAGTCATCGACTTCTCCGGCCGTCCCGGCCTGCAAATGCACGTGCCGTACACCCGTGCCACGGTTGGCGGCTTTGACGTGGACCTGTTCCAGGAGTTCTTCCAGGGCTTCGTCAACCACGCCAATGTCACCCTGCACATCGATAACCTGCGCGGGCACAACACCCACCACCAGATCGAAACCGTGTTCAAGGCTTTCGGCCGCGCACTGCGCATGGCCGTGGAGCTCGATGACCGCATGGCCGGGCAGATGCCTTCCACCAAAGGCGTCCTGTAATGCAGACGGTTGCAGTTATCGACTATGGCATGGGCAACCTACACTCGGTGGCCAAGGCCCTCGAACACGTAGGTGCCGGCAAGGTGCTGATCACCAGCGATGCCGACGTGATTCGCGAAGCCGATCGGGTGGTATTCCCCGGTGTCGGTGCGATTCGCGATTGCATGGCCGAGATTCGTCGCCTGGGCTTCGATTCGTTGGTGCAGGAGGTCAGCCAGGACCGTCCGTTCCTTGGTATCTGCGTAGGCATGCAAGCCTTGCTGGAGCGCAGCGAGGAGAACAGCGGAGTGGATTGCATCGGCATGTTTCCCGGCCAGGTGAAATTCTTCGGCAAGGATTTGCATGAAGGGGGCGAGGACCTGAAAGTCCCGCACATGGGCTGGAACGAAGTGAAGCAGGCGGTGGACCATCCGCTGTGGCACAACATTCCAGACCTGGCGCGCTTTTACTTCGTGCATAGCTACTACATCGCCGCCGGTAATGCGCGGCAAGTGGTGGGCAGCGGTCACTATGGCGTCGACTTCGCCGCCGCCCTGGCCGACGGTTCGCGATTCGCCGTGCAGTTCCACCCCGAGAAGAGCCATACCCATGGCCTCCAATTGCTGCAGAACTTCGCGGCGTGGGACGGTCGCTGGTAATGGCCCGCAAGAAACCGCCGATCCTCACCCTCACGCCTGAGCAGGAAAGTGAGGCGAACCGCAAGATCCAGCGGTTCATGGAGGAGCGTTTCGAACTGGACCTGGGTTCGTTCGAGGCGGCGGAAATTCTTGACCTGTTCACCCGCGAAATTGCACCGCACTACTACAACAGGGCGATTTTCGATGTGCAGGCGCACCTTAAAGAAAGGTTCGAAAGCATTGAAAGCGACCTGTGGGCGCTCGAGAAAAACTGATTTCCGAGCCAAGCTGAACATTCGTATTTGAAGGTTTGCCAGATGCTGATTATCCCCGCTATCGATCTCAAGGACGGCGCATGCGTGCGTCTGCGTCAGGGCCGGATGGAAGACTCCACGGTGTTCTCCGATGACCCGGTGAGCATGGCCGCCAAGTGGGTGGAAGGCGGCTGCCGTCGTCTGCATCTGGTGGACCTGAACGGCGCCTTCGAAGGCCAGCCGGTGAACGGTGAAGTGGTCACCGCCATTGCCAGGCGCTATCCGAACTTGCCGATCCAGATCGGCGGCGGTATCCGCTCGCTGGAAACCATCGAACACTACGTCAAGGCCGGCGTGAGCTACGTGATCATCGGCACCAAGGCTGTGAAAGAGCCTGAGTTCGTCGCCGAGGCTTGCCGCGCGTTCCCGGGCAAGGTCATCGTTGGCCTGGACGCCAAGGACGGTTTCGTCGCCACCGACGGCTGGGCTGAAGTCAGCAGCGTGCAGGTGATCGACCTGGCCAAGCGTTTCGAGGCCGACGGTGTGTCCGCCATCGTCTACACCGACATCGCCAAAGACGGCATGATGCAGGGCTGCAACGTCCCGTTCACCGCCGCCCTGGCCGCTGCCACGAAGATCCCGGTCATCGCTTCCGGCGGCATCCACAACCTGGGCGACATCAAGGCCCTGCTCGACGCCAAGGCGCCGGGCATCATCGGTGCGATCACCGGTCGCGCAATCTACGAAGGCACCCTGGACGTCGCCGAGGCCCAGGCCTTCTGCGATTCCTACAAAGGCTGAGGACTGACCATGGCGCTGGCCAAACGCATCATCCCTTGCCTGGACGTGGATAACGGCCGAGTGGTCAAGGGCGTCAAGTTCGAGAACATCCGTGACGCCGGCGACCCGGTGGAAATCGCCCGTCGCTACGACGAGCAGGGCGCTGACGAGATTACCTTCCTCGATATCACGGCCAGCGTCGACGGTCGCGATACCACGCTGCACACCGTCGAGCGCATGGCCAGCCAAGTGTTCATCCCGCTGACTGTGGGCGGTGGCGTGCGCACCGTGCAGGACATCCGTAACCTGCTCAATGCCGGCGCGGACAAGGTGTCGATCAACACCGCTGCGGTGTTCAACCCCGAGTTCGTCGGCGAGGCGGCTCAGCGTTTCGGATCGCAATGCATTGTCGTCGCTATCGATGCGAAGAAGGTGTCCGGCCCGGGCGAAACGCCACGCTGGGAGATCTTCACCCACGGCGGTCGTAAGCCCACTGGCCTCGATGCCGTTGAATGGGCGAAGAAGATGGAAGGCCTCGGCGCCGGGGAAATCCTGCTGACCAGCATGGACCAGGACGGTATGAAAAACGGCTTCGACCTGGGCGTCACCCGTGCCATCAGCGATGCATTGGGTATCCCGGTGATCGCCTCCGGCGGCGTCGGCAACTTGCAGCACCTGGCAGACGGGATCCTCGAAGGCCATGCGAGTGCCGTGCTGGCGGCGAGTATTTTCCACTTTGGTGAATACACCGTGCCGGAGGCCAAGGCCTACATGGCGCAGCGCGGAATCTGCATTCGCTGATCGCTGGACACCATGGCGGGCCCAAGGCACTCTTGGGGTCACCATGGATTGCGGTAGCCCGACATGCTCAAACGCCTCGTTCTTGCCCTGGCCGGCGCCTCGCTGCTGCTTGCAGGCTCTGCCCGCGCCGCTGATACGTCGTTGGTGTTGCTGACAGAGAACTTCCCGCCGTACAACATGGCGAAGAATGGCAAGAACTTCGCCCAGGACGAGAACATCCATGGCATCGCCGTGGACATCGTCCGCGAGATATTCAAGCGCGCCGACATCACCTACAGCCTGACGCTGCGTTTCCCTTGGGAGCGGATCTACAAGCTCGCCCTGGAAAAACCCGGTTACGGGGTGTTTGTCATGGCTCGGCTGCCGGAACGGGAAAAACTCTTCAAATGGGTCGGTCCCATCGGTCCGGACGACTGGGTCCTGCTCGCCAAGGCTGACAGTACGATTGCCCTCGACTCGCTGGAGCAAGCACGCCGCTACAAGATCGGTGCCTACAAGGGCGACGCGATTGCCGAGACATTAGATAAACAAGGGCTCAAGCCGATCGTCGTACTGCGCGATCAGGACAACGCCCGAAAACTGCTCAACGGGCAGATCGACCTGTGGGCCACGGGCGATCCGGCCGGGCGGTATCTGGCGCGTCAGGAAGGGGTGAGTGATCTCAAGACAGTGTTGCGATTCAACAGTGCCGAGCTGTACCTGGCCTTGAACAAGGATGTGCCTGACGACGTGGTTGCCCGTCTTCAGGCCGCCCTGGATGAATTGCGCAAGGAAGGTGCGGTGGATGCCATCATGGCGCGGTATCTCTGAGACCGCGTCGCGGCCATCGCGAGCAGGCTCGCTCCCACATTGGTTCTGCGTCGGGCGCAAGATTTGTGTTCGCAGCAGATCCCCTGTGGGAGCGAGCCTGCTCCGGGCGGCGATCCGACGATGGCGGCGACACGGCCTTGATCCAAGCCGCTACCGATAAACCCCATCCTTCCCATGCCCAACCATCGCCCGGTTGCTGCGCAGGCTGATCATCGACTTGATGTCGATCCACTCTACTCCCTGGGCCTGGAGCTTGGGCAGTTCGCGTTCCAGTACCGCCAGGGTCTGGGGGTAGGGATGGCCGATCATCACGGCCGAGCCCTGCCGGCGGGCCAGGTCGATGGCGGTCTGTAGTTGATGGGCGATGGCGGCCTCGGTGCGCTCGTCATCGAGGAACACATCCCGCGACACACTCGCCAGGCCAATCTTCTGCGCCTCGGCGGCGGCGACGGTCTGGGCGCTGGTGCGGCTGTCGACGAAGAACTTGTGCCGCTGCTGCAAGTTCGCCATCAGCCACGCCATGGCCTTAGGCTGGGCGGTCATGCGGCTGCCCATATGGTTGTTGATTCCGCTGGTGTAGGGCACGGCGGCGAATGCAGCGTCGAGGCGCTTGTCCAGATCCTCCATGGGGAGTTCCGGATGCCAGGCGAAAGGCCCGGTGGCCGGGTCCATTGGCATGTGCAGCATGACGATCTTGCCGGCGCGATGGGCTTCGCGGGCAAACTCGGCGGCGTGGGGCGTGTCAGGCATGATCGCGGTGGTAACCGGGCCGGGAAGGGCCAGTACCCGACGATCCCGGGGCAGGTTCTGCCCCAGGTCGTCGATGATCAGGCTCAGGTAGGCCTTGTGGGGTGACGCGGAAGGTGTGGCGGGCGCCGCAAGGGCAGCGCCGGCCAGACAGCACAACAGGCCAAGGGTGAAGCGCAAACCCACCTCAACGGCCGGAGGTGATGTTCAGCCCTTTGAGCAGGCTCAAGGCCTGGGCCAACTGGTAGTCATCATCCTGCGGCATCGGCTTGGCCTTGGCACCGGAACCGCTCGGCTTGTCTGCGCCGCCGTTGCCATTGCCCAGATGCCCTTGCAGGTCGGCTTCCTTGAAGTACTCGCTGTCCTGCTCGTTGGTGATCTTGGCCTTGCGCACTTCGATGTCCGGGACGATGCCTTGGGCCTGGATGGAGCGGCCGTTGGGCGTGAAGTACAGCGCGGTGGTGATCTTCAGTGCGCGGTCATTGTTCAGCGGCAATACGGTTTGCACCGAGCCTTTGCCGAAGCTGGTGGTGCCCATGACCACACCGCGTTTCTGATCCTGCAGGGCGCCGGCGACGATTTCCGAGGCCGAGGCGCTGCCGCCGTTGATCAGCACCACCAGCGGCACGGCTTCGCTCAGGTCGTTGCCGGTGGCCGAGAAGCGCAGCTCGGAGTTGGCGATCCGCCCCTTGGTGTAGACGATCAGGCCCTTGGTGATGAAATGGTCCACCACTTCCACGGCTGATTGCAGCACGCCGCCAGGGTTGTTGCGCAGGTCCAGGACCAGGCCGTTGAGTTTCTTGCCGTTGTCCTTGCGCAGCTTGGCCAGGGCCTTGGCGACTTCTTCGCCGGTCTTGACCTGGAACTGGGTGATGCGGATGTAGCCGTAGCCCGATTCCAGCAGTTGGCTCTTCACGCTCTTGACCTGGATGACCGCCCGGGTGAGGGTCACGTCGAATGGCGTGCCACCGTCGCGCACCAGGGTCAGGGTGATCTTCTGGCCGATCTTGCCGCGCATCTTGTCCACGGCTTCGGTCATGCTCTGGCCGCGGGTCGGCTGGCCGTTGATCTTGACGATGAAGTCGCCGGCCTGGATGCCGGCCTTGGAGGCGGGCGTGTCGTCGATCGGCGAAACCACTTTGACGAAGCCGTCCTCGCTGCCGACTTCGATGCCCAGGCCGCCGAATTCACCGCTGGTGCTTTCCTGCAACTCGGCAAAGTCGTCCGGCCCCAGGTAGGCCGAGTGCGGATCGAGGTTGCTGAGCATGCCCTTGATGGCGTTCTCCAGCAGCATCTTGTCATCGACCGGCTCGACGTAGGCGGCCTTGATCCGGTCCATGACCTCGGCAAAGGTGCGCAGTTCGTCCAGCGGCAGCGGGGCCTTGGTGGTTGCGGCCGATGCGGCGGGCGCAGATGGTGCCGGTTCGGCGGCGAAAGCCAGGGGCGCACCGATCACCAGGGCGATCGTCAGGGCCAGCGAGGTGAGGCGGGACAAATGCAGCATGTCGAACGAACTCCTGAAGTGGATGGGCGCGCTTATCCTTGCGCACGACACCATTGGGCCGGGTCACTGGGGCGACCCTGCTGACGAATAGCGAAATACAGTGCTGGCGTGTCCTGCCCGCCACTGTTGCCGACCGTGGAAATGGATTCGCCGGCCTTGACCACGTCGCCCGCTGACTTGAGCAGCGTCTGGTTGTGGCCATACAAACTCAAATAACCGTTGCCATGGTCGAGGATGACCAATAAGCCGGCACCGCGCAGCCAATCGGCGAATACCACGCGCCCGCCATGCACGGCGTGCACCTGGCTGCCGGCGGAGGCGCTGATCATCACCCCGTCCCACTTGGTGCGGGTGTCGTCGCCACGGGTTTCACCGAAGCGCGCCAGTAATCGACCATTGACCGGCCATGGAAGTTTTCCCCGGGCCGAAGCAAATGCGCCGCCGAAGGTTTCGCCATCACTGGAAACCAGCGCGCCGGGCGTGGATCTGGCCGGTTTGCGCGGTGCGTCGTCAGCGTCCGCTTCGGCCTGGGCTTCACGCAAACGCTTTTTTTCGGCTTCCTGCTGGGCGATCAGCGCTTTCTGGCGCGCCTCTTCTGCCTCTCGAGCCTGGCGAGCCAGGGTTTCTTCGATGGTTTTCAAGACATTGGCCAGCTCGGCCTGGTCCTGCTCGCGGGCCTTGAGCTTGCTGTCGCGGGCCTTCACGTCGTCGTTGAGCTTGGCCAAGGCAACCTGGCGCTCCTTGCGCACCTTTTCCAGTTCGTCGCGCTGGGTGTCGAGGCTGCTTTTCTGCACCAGCAACTGGGCTTGCTGCAGTTCGATGTCTTTTTCGACATTGGCCAGCTGGCGCAGGGTTTCGTTGAAGTTCTTCAGCTGTTCCAGGCGGGCCTGGCTCAGGTAGTCGTAGTAGGTGAGGGTGCGGGCGAATTTCTCGGGGTTCTGCTGGTTGAGCAGCAGCTTGAGATATTCCTGGCGGCCGCTCTGGTAGGCCGCGCGGGCCTGGATGGCGATCAGGTGCTGCTGTTCAGTGCGCGCGCTCTGGAGTTTTTTTTTCTCGCCATCGAGTCGCTGCAGCTCGGATTCGCTTTTCTTCAGCTCTTTTTGCAGGGCCTCGACCTGTTTCTCCAGCTTGCCCATCTCGGTCTCGGTGCCGCGCAGGTCTTTCTGCACGTTGGATTTCTCTTCCTGCAACTTGCCCAGCAGTTTCTTCAGCTCGGCAATGTCCTGACGCGTGGCGTCCAACTGCTGTTGGGTTTGCGCGCGCTCGTCAGCGAAGGCCGGTTGGAGCAGGCAGGTCAGAGCAAGGGCTATCAGGACGCGAAGCATAGAGGCGGGCGACACCAGGGTAAGGGACGGCCTAGTATGCCCGCCCGACGCCGCAAAAAAAATGCCCATTTGGGGCTGTGTGATAACTGGCCGGAAAAACGCCCCAAAACCAATGTGGGAGCGGGTTTGCTATTCACTGAAGGCAATGACAAACCCGTGGCGAGGGAGCTTGCTCCCGCGGGGCCGCGAAGCGGCCCCAAAACCTGCCAGATGCGCAGGATCAGACACCCCGCATCCGCCGGTTTACGACTGCTTCGCAGCCGAGCGGGAGCAAGCTCCCTCGCCACGACAAGCCAATGCTTGGTGACTATGGGTCAATCAAACCAGAATCGAAGTCCCGGTCATTTCCGCCGGTTTTTCCATGCCCAGCAGCATCAGCATGGTCGGCGCCACGTCCGCCAGCACGCCGCCGTCGCGGACCTTGAAGTCACGCTTGCCGACATAGATGAACGGCACCGGCTCGGTGGTGTGGGCGGTGTGGGCCTGGCCGGTGGATTCGTCGGACATTTGCTCGACGTTGCCGTGGTCGGCGGTGATCAGTGCTTCGCCGCCGACTTTTTCCAGTGCATCGACGATGCGGCCGACGCAGGTGTCCAGGCATTCCACGGCCTTGACCGCCGCTTCGAACACGCCGCTGTGACCGACCATGTCGCCGTTGGCGTAGTTGACCACGATCACGTCGTAACGCTGGTTTTCGATGGCGTCGACGATGCGGTCGGTTACTTCCGGCGCGCTCATCTCCGGTTGCAGGTCGTAGGTGGCGACCTTCGGCGATGGGATCAGGATGCGCTCTTCGCCCGGGAAAGGTTCTTCACGACCGCCAGAGAAAAAGAACGTCACGTGGGCGTACTTCTCGGTTTCGGCGATGCGCAGTTGGGTCTTGCCGTTCTTCGCCAGGTAGTCGCCCAGCACGTTCTCCAGGCTACCGGCGGCAAAGGCCGATGGCGCAGGAATGCTTGCAGCGTATTGGGTCAGCATCACGAAACCGGCGAGTTTCGGCTGGCGGGCACGGTCGAAATCCTTGAAATCGCCTTCGACAAACACGCGGGTCAGCTCGCGGGCGCGGTCGGCGCGGAAGTTCATGAACACCACGGCGTCGCCGTCTTCGACTTTGACCGGCTCGCCAATGGTGGTGGCCTTGACGAATTCGTCGCTTTCACCGCGTTCATAAGCCGCTTGCAGGCCTTCCTGGGCGGTGGCCGCGCTGAATTCGGCGTTGCCGTCGACGATCAGGTTATAGGCCTGGGCGACCCGATCCCAGCGATTGTCGCGGTCCATGGCGTAGTAGCGACCGACGATGCTGGCGATGCGACCTTTGCCCAGGGCCTGGAAAGTGGCGTCCAACAGCTCGATCGACGAGGCGGCGCTTTTGGGCGGGGTATCACGGCCATCGAGGAACGCGTGCAGATAGATCTTCTCGGCGCCGCGCTTGAAGGCCAATTCGGCCATGGCGATCAGGTGGTCCTGGTGACTGTGGACACCACCGTCGGACAGCAGGCCCATGAAATGCACGGCCTTGCCGGCGGCCACGGCTTTATCCACGGCGGCGCAGATGGTCGGGTTTTCGAAGAACTCGCCGTCGCGGATCGCTTTGGTCACGCGGGTGAAGTCCTGGTAAACCACGCGGCCGGCGCCGAGGTTCATGTGGCCGACTTCGGAGTTGCCCATCTGCCCGTCCGGCAGGCCGACATCCATGCCGCTGCCGGAGATCAGGCCGTTCGGCACGCTGGCCCACAGGCGGTCCAGCACCGGCTTTTTGGCCGCATACACGGCGTTGGATTCGTGGCTGTCACTGTGACCGAAGCCGTCGAGAATCATCAGGACCAAAGGTTTAGGCGTGGTAGTCATGGAATCCTCGTGGCTGCTTGAAAGAAGGCGATGCAAAAGGGACGGGCAGTTTAAAGGTAAGTTCCGATGCCGTCACCGCCGGGCGGGGTTTGGCCGGCCTTGCGTGCTGTGTATACTGGCCGACATTTTAACGCCCTGGAACCTCCTTCGATGGTTGCTCACCTGATTCAATTTGCCACTAACCACTACATTCTCGTTGGTATCTTCGTCGTACTGCTGGCGTTGCTGATTGCCCACACGATGCAGGGCGGCGGTCGCAGCCTGAGCACTGGCGAACTGACTGCGCTGGTCAACAAGGACGCCGGTGTGGTGGTGGACATCCGCCCGGGCAAGGAATTCGCCGCCGGTCACATTGTCGGCGCGTTGAACATTCCCCAGGACAAACTGGCCGCACGTATCGGCGAGCTGGAAAAGCACAAGGCCAAGACCATCATCCTGGTCGATGCCCTGGGCCAGACGGCCGGCACCCACGCCCGTGAATTGATGAAGTCCGGTTTCACTGCCGCCAAGCTGTCCGGCGGCGTGGCCAGCTGGAAAGCCGACAACCTGCCCCTGGTGAAGTGAGATGACCCACGTCGTTGTCTATTCCAGCGATTACTGCCCCTATTGTTCCAGGGCCAAGTTCCTGCTCCAGAACAAAGGCGTGGCTTTCGAAGAGATCAAGGTCGACGGCAAGCCGCAACTGCGCGCCGAAATGACCCAGAAGGCCGGACGCACCTCCGTGCCGCAGATCTGGATCGGCAATACCCACGTGGGTGGTTGCGACGATCTGTATGCCCTGGAGCGCGCCGGCAAGCTCGATGCGATGCTCAAGGCCTGAATTCCCTATTAATTAGAACCTGAAAGTGAGAAGGATCTGCGATGACTGACCAACAGAACACAGCTGCCAGCGAAGAAGAAGCCGCACCGCAATTCTCCTTGCAGCGTATTTATGTGCGTGACCTGTCCTTCGAAGCCCCGAAAAGCCCGGCGATCTTTCGCCAGCAGTGGGAGCCGAGCGTTGGCCTGGACCTGAACACCCGTCAGAAAGCCCTGGAAGAAGACTTCCACGAAGTGGTGCTGACCTTGTCGGTTACCGTGAAGAACGGTGACGAAGTGGCGTTCATCGCCGAAGTGCAGCAGGCCGGGATCTTCCTGATCAGGAACCTCGACGCCGCTTCGATGAGCCACACCCTGGGCGCGTTCTGCCCGAACATCCTGTTCCCTTATGCCCGCGAAGCCCTGGACAGCCTGGTCACCCGCGGCTCGTTCCCTGCGCTGATGCTGGCGCCGGTGAACTTCGACGCCCTGTACGCGCAAGAATTGCAGCGCCTGCAGCAGGAAGGCGGCGCGACCGTTCAGTAAGCGGTACGGCGTCCGATAGCCAGGCAACACGCCCTGTGGGAGCGAGCCTGCTCGCGATGGCGGTAGATCAGCAGCATTGATGCTGACTGACACACCGCCATCGCGAGCAGGCTCGCTCCCACAGGAGTTTCTGGCTGGCAGTTTTATTCAGGTAAAACCATTCTGCCGCCAGGCCTCATAGACAGCCACCGCCACCGTGTTGGACAGGTTCAGGCTGCGGCAGCCTTCACGCATCGGCAGGCGCAGGCGTTGTTCGGCTGGCAGGGCGTCCAGCACGTCGGCCGGCAGGCCACGACTCTCCGGGCCGAACAAGAATGCATCGCCGGCGACGAAACTGGCGTCGTGGAACGGCCGCGAACCCTTGGTGGTGAAGGCGAACAGGCGCGGGTGCCCGAGGCTTTCCAGACAACTGGCGAGGTCGGCGTGACGCTGTAAGGTGGCATACTCGTGATAGTCGAGACCGGCACGGCGCAGGCGCTTGTCGTCCATCTCGAAACCCAGCGGTTCGATCAAGTGCAGGTGGCAGCCACTGTTGGCGCACAGCCTGATGACGTTGCCGGTGTTCGGCGGGATTTCCGGTTGAAAAAGGATGACGTGAAACATGCACGGCTCCGCAGATAAAGATGAGCGGCATTCTACGCCGCAAACCGACCGACGTTCGAAGCTAATGCCTCGGGTGATGGGTTCCTTGGCGATCTTTGGCGTCATGGTCGGACTGATGATCGGGCGCCTGACCACGCCTGAGCCGGTCGAATTGCAACAGGTCGAGGTGGTCGATGGCTCGCTGGTGGTCTGGTTCAACGACGAGCCCAAGTTGCATGGCGAAGTCATCGATGGCTCGGTGGCGCTGTTGTTCGACGCCGAGGGCCGGGCGCAGAAGGGCCAGTTCAAGCTCGACGGCAAGGACGTGAGCTGGCGGGTGCGGTTGAGTGACAAGGGGTTGTTGCTGACGCTGGTAGCGGCGCGTCCGTTGCGCGGGGAATGGACCGGCAGCGAGGTGGATGACCGCTGGCGGCTGGAGGTCCGTCTCCAGGAGCAATAAAAGAGGGAATCCCCGGCCTGCCTGTACCAAGGTTCCCAAAACGGGAGGGCTCGCGGCTTGCGCGCAGCCCTGGGTGTAAAGAAGGGAAACCTTGACCTGCCTGTATCAAGGCCCCCAAAACGTTGGGCTCGATGAGCCCGGATAAAATGGGGAATCCCCGGCCTGCCTGTACCAAGGTCCCCGAAACTGGGTAGTGATGGGGTTATTGCAGGGGGCGTGCCAGGTTTTAACGATTTGTCACAGAATTTGACTGATTGAGGCGGAAGGCCCCGGATTGCGGGGCTTTCGCGTTTTCCGGGTAGCGTTTTTTTTGGCGGGGCGATTGTTTTTGATTGCCAGGGCAGGCGCGGTTGCGGTTCGTGGTGCATTGAAACGGTGCACTCGAGTCTCCAGGGGTATCGCGAAGGATTTTTAATTGTGGGGCCGAGTTTTCTCCGGACGTCGATCCGACGATGGCGTCACTTCAGGCAACCCATAACCCGTGGCGAGGGAGCTTGCTCCCGCTCGGCTGCGCAGCAGTCGCAAGATCTGGCCATGCGGTTTGTCTGGAGAACTGCAGGGGCCTGCTTCGCAGGCCAGCGGGAGCAAGCTCCCTCGCCACATTGGATTTATGCTGAGTCGAAACTTACGATCAACCACAGCCCCCCTGTGGGAGCGAGCTTGCTCGCGATTGGCCTTCAAGGTAGACGAGGACTCAGGCTCCGTTAGCCCTCATCCCCCTCATCATCATCCCCACCATCGACCTTCATCCCCAACTCCTTGATTTTGCGGGTCAGGGTGTTGCGGCCCCAGCCCAGCAGCACGGCTGCATCGCGGCGGCGGCCGGCGGTGTGTTTGAGGGCGGTTTCGATCATGATTCTTTCGAAGCTGGGGACGGCGCTGTCCAGCAGGTTCGACTGGCCGCGGGCCAGGGCCTGGTCGGCCCACTGGCGCAGGGCTTGTTCCCAATTGGTCACCGGCGCCGAATCCTGCGGCAAGCTCAGCAGTTCCGGTGGCAGGTCGCTGATGTGTACTTCGCGACCCGAAGCCATGACCGTGATCCAGCGGCAGGTGTTCTCCAGCTGGCGCACGTTGCCGGGCCAGGGCAGGTTCTTGAGGTATTCCTCGGTTTCGCCCTTGAGCAGCTTGGGTTCCACTGCCAGTTCCTGGGCCGCGCGGCCAAGGAAGTGCCGGGCCAGGGTCGGGATGTCTTCGCGGCGGTCCGCCAGGCGCGGGATGTGGATGCGGATCACGTTCAGACGATGGAACAAGTCCTCACGGAATTTCCCGGCGTGGACCAGGGTTTCCAGGTTCTGGTGGGTCGCGGCGATGATGCGCACGTCGACCTTGACCGGCGTATGCCCGCCGACCCGGTAGAACTCGCCGTCCGCCAGCACCCGCAGCAGGCGGGTCTGGGTGTCGGCCGGCATGTCGCCGATTTCATCCAGGAACAAGGTGCCGCCGTCCGCCTGCTCGAAGCGTCCGCGCCGCAGGTTGGCCGCGCCGGTGAATGCGCCTTTTTCATGGCCGAACAGCTCGGATTCCATCAAATCCTTGGGAATCGCCGCCATGTTCAGTGCGATGAACGGCGAAGCCGCCCGCGGGCTGTGGCGGTGCAGGGCGTGGGCGACCAGTTCTTTACCGGTCCCCGATTCGCCGTTGATCAGCACGGTGATGTTGGAATGGCTCAGGCGGCCGATGGCGCGAAACACTTCCTGCATGGCCGGTGCTTCGCCGATGATTTCCGGCGTGCGGGCCAGGGCCGGCACCTCTTCCAGGCCCTGTTGCTCCTGGGCGTGCTGATTGGCGCGTTTGACCAACGACACCGCTTCATCGACGTCGAACGGTTTGGGCAGGTATTCGAAAGCCCCGCCCTGGTAGGACGCGACGGCGCTGTCCAGGTCCGAGTGGGCGGTCATGATGATCACCGGAAGCCGTGGATGCTGCTCGCGAATTCGCGCCAGCAGGTCCAGGCCGCTGGCGCCGGGCATGCGGATGTCGGAGATGATGACGTCCGGTTGCTGACGGGCGAGGCGGCTCATCACCCCGTCGGCGCTGTCGAAGCTCTGGGTGGTCATGCCTTCCTGTTGCAAGGCTTTTTCCAGGACCCAGCGGATAGAACGGTCGTCATCGACGATCCACACGGTTTCACTACGGCTCATGTCGATGTGGCTCCTTGTTCCAGTGGCAGGAAGATCGAGAAAGTGGTGTGGCCGGGGTGGCTCTCACACTCGATCAAGCCCTGATGCTGACTGATGATGTTCTGAGTAATGGCCAGGCCCAGCCCGGTACCGTCCGGGCGGCCGCTGACCATGGGAAAGAAGATGGTTTCCTGAAGCTCGCTCGGGATGCCCGGGCCGTTGTCGGTGATTTCGATCTTGGTCACCAGGCGATGACGCACGTGGCCGATGGTGAACTGGCGCATGGCCCGGGTGCGCAGGCTGATGCGGCCCAGGCGCAGCTCGTTCTGGGTGCTGATGGCCTGCATCGCGTTGCGCACGATATTGAGCACCGCCTGGATCATCTGCTCGCGGTCGATCAATACATCAGGGATGCTCGGGTCATAGTCGCGCACCAGGGTGATGCAACCCTGGCTTTCCGCTTCCACCAGGCTGCTGACCCGTTCCAGTACTTCGTGGACGTTGCACAGCGCCAGGGATGGCAATTTGTTCGAGCCGAGCATGCGGTCTACCAGGTTTCGCAGGCGGTCGGCTTCTTCGATGATGACGTTGGTGTAGTCCTTGAGGCTTTCTTCCGGCAGCTCGCGGGCCAGCAACTGCGCTGCACCGCGAATCCCGCCGAGGGGGTTCTTGATCTCATGGGCCAGGCCGCGCACCAGCATCTTGCTGGTTTCCTGCTTGGACAGCTGGGCCTCTTCCTTGGTGATGCGCAGCAGGCGATCACGGGGGTGGACTTCCAACAGCAGCAGGGTGTCGCCGTTGTTCAGGATCGGCGTGACGGCGTAGTCCACGGTCAGGGTCTGGCCGGTCAGGGCGGTGAGCATCGCTTCGCGCTTGGTGAACGGATGCGCTTGCTCCACCGCCTGGCGCAGGGAGTTGAGCGCTTCGGCGGATTCGGTAAACAGCTCGCTGATGAATTGCCCGTGGCTGCGCTGGCCGCTGACGGCCAGCAGCATCTCCGCCGCCGGGTTCATGTACTCGAGGCGCAATTGGCCGTCGAGCAGGATGGTCGCGGTGGTGAGATTGTCGAGCAGCAAGCGGTGTAGTGCGTCGCTAATGGTCATCAGGACCTCTTTTGGAGCGTAGCAGGCACGCGTATGACGCGCTGGTACAAGGAAAATGCAAAAACCAAACCAAGGCTCTGAAAAGAAGCGTTTAGAGCCCTAAAAGGGCTTTTTACGCCCGTTTGCGTGGCGTTATGCCAGCTTTTACGGGTACTTTCGAACCAAAATGGGTTGGAATCTGGGAAGGGGTGCAGTTGTGCGCACCAACATAGTGCGCCTGCTGGTGCGACGTTAAAAGAACGGCAGGATGCTGCTTTTCTCTTCTTCAGGCTTTTCGGCGAGGGGGCATTCAGGGCGTTGTCCGTAATCGGCCGTGGCGCAAGGTTTGACCCGGCGCTTCTGCGCCAGGGACATGCGCTGCATATGGAATGGTTGGTTGGCGGTGCGCTCGACGGTACGGCCCTGCTCGTCGAGGATTTCCACGGCCAGATGATGGGTGCCGCGATCGATGTTGCTCAAGGCGAACACCGGGCTCGGTCCCGCTTCGCCGGTGGGTTTTCCGTCGAGCAGCAGGCGGTAGCGGTGGCCTCTTTTCAGGCCGGGTTCGCTGGTGGCGGTGACGATCAGCTCGCCTGCGGTGCTGCGGATCGTGGCGTCCGGCTCGGGGATCAGGAGCCGGAGCATCTCGTAGTGGAACTGGGGCTTTGGTGGCTCTTCAGGCAGAGGCGCCGCAATCTTGCCCTCGGAGGGCGGCGGCACGCGGTTGCCGGGAGCCAGTTGGATTTTCTTGGCATTGCCGGGGCGTGGTTGGTCGGTGAAGACCCGATTGCCTTGGGCGTCGATGTAGGTATAGACCTGACCCAGTGCCGGCAGCGCGGCCAGGGACAGGCCCAGGGCGAACAGCCAGCGGTTCATGGCTGGTGCACCCGTTGTACAGTGAAGGTGATGGTTTCACTCTGCTGCACCAGCGTGTCGCCATCGACCACTTGCACCGCCAGGCTGTGCTCGCCGCGATCGATGTTCACCAGTTGCAGGCGCGGCACGTTCGTCGGCTGGCCGTAGGGCTGGCCGTCCAGCAACAGCCGGAACAGATGGGGGCTTTGCAGGCGCGGTTGGGCTCGCACGCCAACGGTGAAGGTTCCGTTGTTGGCGCGCAGGGCTTCTTCGGTGGGGATGTCCGTCAGCGCCAGGGTTTGATAGGCATTGGCCGATTCGCCGCTAATCGCCGGGGTAGTGGGTGCGCCCTGGCTGGCCGGGGCCTGGCGTTCGATGCTGTTGAGCGGCGGCAGCTCCACCGCCTGGGCCGGCACGCCTTGGGGCGGCTGGTTGCTATACGCGGTGTTGCCGTTGGCGTCGGTGTATTTGTAGATCTGCGCCGCGACAGGCAGCGCCAACAGCAGCAACAGCATTACGGGAAAAACACGACCCATGGAATCAACCGAGAATTGAAAGTGTTGGGTTGCAGCATAGGTCAGGGAGGGCGGTTGGCCCAAGTTGTTGCAAATCCCTTGTGGGCGGCTGCGATATCCATGCAAAGCACCAGACCCTGTGGGAGCGAGCCTGCTCGCGATGAGGCCGGCACATACAGCATCTTCGGTGACTGACCCACTGCCATCGCGAGCAGGCTCGCTCCCACATTGGATTTGGCGTTGCCCACAACATCTATGCAAGGCTCGGGGGAATGAGTTGGGTCAGGCTTTTGGAGGCGTGCACAGTTCCCCGGTCGCGCGGATCAGGGCGAGCCGGTGTATCGGGTGTTGCTTGTTGTTGTGGGTGGCTCGAGCGATCCAGCGCGGGCATTGCGGGTCGGTGCGGTAGGGGGCGAAGTCGGCCAGTTGTTGCAGCAGGCGCTTTTGCAGACGGTCGAGTTGCGGGCGGATCTGGCCCACCAGATCGGCGCGTGGCATGTCCGGGGCCTTGCCTTCCATGGCCCAGTCAGACAGGTCGATGTATTGCACCATTTTGCTGGCTTCTATCTGGGCGGCAAAAAACGCTTCCACGGTTTCGGCCGTCAGCTTGTAGGCCGGCGCCTGGGCCACCGCAGCGGCAATCACTTCGCGCTCGCGCTGACGGTCTTCTACCGGTTTATGACTGTCCCATTTACTCAGCGCCACCTGGTCAGCAAGGGCAATGCGTTCGCCAATGGCGGTAAGCAGCGGGCTGAGGGACTCGGGGGCTGGGGTGGCGTTGGCGGCTGTGGTCATCAGCGCGGCTGAGAGGGCAAGGCAGAGCTTGGAGCGCAAAGTCATGGACAGTCTCTCGTTTTCTGGAGGTGACGCATGATGCACGTATATCGCGCCCACAAAAAAGGCCTCCCGAAGGAGGCCTCTCTTGTTTCACGCCGCGTGGGGCGACGCTACCGGATCAGCAGCTGTAGTACAGCTCATATTCCAGTGGGTGTACGAAGGTGCGGACCTTGATTTCTTCTTCGCTTTTCAGTGCGATGTAAGCGTCGATGAAGTCATCGCTGAATACGCCGCCCTTGGTCAGGAACGCACGGCCCTTGTCCAGCTCTTCCAGCGCTTCTTTCAGGCTGCCGCAAACCTGTGGGATTTCCTTGGCCTCTTCAGGCGGCAGGTCATACAGGTTTTTGTCGGCGGCATCGCCAGGGTGGATCTTGTTCTGGATACCGTCCAGGCCGGCCATCATCAGTGCAGCGAAGGCCAGGTATGGGTTGGCAGCCGGATCCGGGAAGCGCGCTTCGATACGGCGGGCTTTAGGGCTGTTCACGTAAGGAATACGGATCGAGGCGGAACGGTTGCGAGCCGAGTAGGCCAGCATTACCGGTGCTTCGAAGCCTGGGACCAGACGCTTGTAGGAGTTGGTCGACGGGTTGGTGAAGCCGTTCAGGGCCTTACCGTGCTTGATGATACCGCCGATGAAGTACAGGGCGGTGTCCGACAGGCCGGCATAGCCTTCACCTGCGAAGGTGTTCTTGCCGTCCTTGGAGATCGACATGTGGACGTGCATGCCCGAACCGTTGTCGCCGTACAGTGGTTTCGGCATGAAGGTCGCAGTGCGGCCATAGGCGTCGGCAACGTTGTGTACAACGTACTTCAGGGTCTGGACTTCGTCAGCCTTGGCGACCAGCGTGTTGAATTTCACGCCGATTTCGTTCTGGCCGGCAGTCGCCACTTCGTGGTGGTGAACTTCTACGGTCTGGCCCATTTCTTCCAGTGCGTTGCACATGGAGGTACGGATTTCGTGGTCGAAATCGAACGGTGGAACCGGGAAGTAGCCGCCTTTCACGCCTGGACGGTGGCCTTTGTTACCGCCTTCCACGTCCTGGTCGGACATCCACGAACCTTGTTCGGAGAAGATCTTGAACATGGAGCCGGAGATGTCGGATTTGAACTTGACCGAGTCGAAGATGAAGAACTCAGGCTCAGGACCGAAGAATGCGGTATCGCCGATACCGGTGGACTTCAGGTATTCCTCGGCGCGGTGGGCAATGGCGCGTGGGTCGCGGTCATAGCCTTGCATGGTGGACGGTTCGATGATGTCGCAGACCAGGATCAGGGTCGGCTCTTCGGTGAACGGGTCCAGGACGGCAGTGGCGTCGTCCGGCATCAGGATCATGTCGGAGGCTTCGATGCCTTTCCAACCGGAGATGGAGGATCCGTCGAACATTTTGCCGATTTCAAAGAAATCGTCGTCCAGTGCATCACGGGCCGGCATGGTCACGTGATGTTGAGTGCCTTTGGTGTCAGTGAAGCGCAGATCAATCCACTTGACGTCATGATCTTTGATGAGTTGAACCGACTTCGACATATGTCCTCCGGGTGGCTTCGGGCGGTAATGGTGTGCCCTAAGATATGGGTGATGCCGGCGCGAATACTCTGCCAAGGCAACCTGCCTCACAAGGGAGCAAATTGCATGCCAGTGCCCCAGCATGGGTTTTTTGCACCAAATCCACGCTTTTGAGGCCGCAAATCGCGGATTGTCAGACAATAACGCACTGCAATGTGGCGTCGTCAATTGAAAGTGACCTGTTTTGGTGCATGCAAAACCATCTGCACATTAACTGGTTAAACCTTGAGCAATTTCCGCTATAATCCGCGCCCCCCTTTTTCGGCTGGCCGTTCGCGCGCTGTTTTCATGAAACTAATCGTAAAAGTCTTCCCCGAGATCACCATCAAGAGCCGCCCGGTCCGGATGCGTTTCATCCGCCAGCTGGCCAAGAACATCCGTGCCGTGCTCCGAGATCTGGACCCGGTCGTGGTGGTGAACGGCGTGTGGGACAATCTCGAGCTGGAAACCCGCGTCAGCGAACCCAGGATCCTCAAGGAAATGACCGAGCGCCTGGGCTGCATGCCCGGCATCGCGCATTTCCTGCAGGTTGACGAATATCCACTGGGGGATTTCGACGACATCCTCGCCAAATGCATGCTGCATTATGGTGACGCCCTGGCCGGCAAGATTTTCTCGGTGCGTTGCAAGCGCGCCGGCAAGCACCCGTTCAGCTCGATGGACGTCGAGAAATACGTCGGCAGCCAGTTGCGCCGGCAATGCGGTGCCGCGGGTATTTCCCTGAAAGACCCGCAAATAGAAGTGCGCATCGAGATTCGCGACCAGCGGTTGTTCGTGATCCATAGCCAGCACAACGGCATCGGCGGCTATCCGCTGGGTTCGCTGGAGCAGACGCTGGTGCTGATGTCCGGCGGTTTCGATTCCACGGTCGCCGCCTACCAGATCATGCGTCGCGGGCTGATGGCCCATTTCTGCTTCTTCAATCTCGGTGGGCGTGCCCATGAGCTGGGCGTGATGGAAGTGGCGCACTTCATCTGGAAGAAGTACGGCAGCTCCCAACGCGTGTTATTTGTGAGTGTGCCGTTCGAAGAAGTCCTCGGCGAGATTCTCGGTAAAGTCGACAACAGTCATATGGGCGTCATTTTGAAGCGTATGATGTTGCGTGCCGCGTCGAGCATCGCCGAGCGCCTGCACATCGATGCGCTGGTCACCGGCGAAGCGATTTCCCAGGTGTCGAGCCAGACGCTGCCGAACCTGTCGGTAATCGACTGCGTTACCGAGAAGCTGGTGCTGCGCCCGCTGATCGCCAGCCACAAGCAGGACATCATCGACACGGCCATCGAGATCGGCACCGCCGATTTTGCCCGGCACATGCCGGAATACTGCGGGGTCATCTCGGTGAACCCGAAGACGGCGGCCAAGCGCGGGCGCGTGGAGCACGAAGAGAAAGAATTCGACATGGCGGTGCTCGAGCGTGCGCTCGAAAACGCCAGGCTGGTGCCGATCGATCGGGTGATCGACGAGTTGGGCCAGGACATTCAGGTTGAAGAAGTCGGCGAAGCACTGGCCGGTCAGATCATCATCGACATCCGTCACCCGGACGACGCTGAAGACGACCCGCTGGAAATCGCCGGCATCGAGGTACAAACGATGCCGTTCTATGCCGTGAACGCGCGTTTCAAGGAACTGGACCCTACTCGCCAGTACCTGCTGTATTGCGACAAAGGCGTGATGAGTCGCCTGCATGCCCACCATTTGCTCAGTGAGGGGCATGCCAATGTGCGCGTTTATCGACCGAGCTAAGTGCCCGGGGCTGTTTGCCTGTGGCCTGCGTCACCGGCCCCCCGACGCCGCCGGCAAGCTGTAACGGCTTTTGTCGGACTCAACGTAAATCGCTGCCACGACCTGTCAGCACACCGAATCCTCTGATCGAGATACACAAGTGATCGAAAATCTACGCAACATCGCCATCATCGCCCACGTTGACCATGGTAAGACCACCCTGGTAGACAAACTCTTGCGTCAATCCGGCACCCTGGAGCGCAACGAGCTCAACGACGAGCGCGTGATGGACTCCAATGACCAGGAAAAAGAGCGCGGTATTACCATCCTGGCGAAAAACACCGCCATCAACTGGAACGGCTACCACATCAACATCGTGGACACCCCGGGTCACGCCGACTTCGGCGGCGAAGTAGAGCGCGTGATGTCGATGGTCGACTCCGTGCTGCTGCTGGTCGACGCCCAGGACGGCCCTATGCCGCAAACCCGCTTCGTGACCAAGAAGGCGTTCGAAGCCGGTCTCAAGCCGATCGTCGTGATCAACAAGGTTGACCGTCCGGGCGCGCGTCCTGACTGGGTTCTGGACCAGATCTTCGACCTGTTCGACAACCTGGGCGCCACCGAAGAACAGCTGGACTTCAAAGTCGTCTACGCCTCGGCCCTGAACGGTATTGCCGGTCTGGACCACACCGACATGGCTGAAGACATGACCCCGCTGTACCAGTCGATCGTCGACAACGTACCTGCGCCGGCTGTTGACCGTGACGGTCCGTTCCAGATGCAGATCTCTGCCCTGGACTACAACAGCTTCCTGGGTGTGATCGGTGTTGGACGTATCGCCCGTGGTCGCGTCAAGCCGAACACCCCGGTCGTCGCCATCGACGCCGACGGCAAGAAGCGCAACGGCCGTATCCTCAAGCTGATGGGTCACCACGGTCTGCACCGCGTTGACGTTGAAGAAGCTGCAGCTGGCGACATCGTTTGCATCAGCGGTATGGAAGAGCTGTTCATCTCCGACACCCTGTGTGACCCGACCGCTGTTGAAGCGATGAAGCCGCTGACCGTCGACGAGCCAACCGTTTCCATGACCTTCCAGGTCAACGACTCGCCGTTCTGCGGTAAAGAAGGCAAGTTCGTGACTTCCCGTAACATCAAGGAACGTCTGGACAAAGAGCTGCTGTACAACGTTGCCCTGCGCGTTGAAGAAGGCGACTCGGCCGACAAGTTCAAGGTCTCGGGCCGTGGTGAGCTGCACCTTTCGGTTCTGATCGAGACCATGCGTCGCGAAGGCTTCGAAATGGCCGTAGGCCGTCCTGAAGTGATCATCCGCGAAGTCAACGGCACCAAGCAGGAGCCGTTCGAAAACGTCACCATCGACATCCCTGAAGAATCCCAGGGCAAGGTGATGGAAGAGATGGGCCTGCGTAAAGGCGACCTGACCAACATGGTGCCGGATGGCAAGGGCCGTGTACGTCTGGAATACAACATCCCTGCTCGTGGCCTGATCGGTTTCCGTAACCAGTTCCTGACCCTGACCAACGGCGCCGGCATCCTGACCTCGATCTTCGATCGCTACGACACCATGAAGTCCGGCCACATGTCCGGCCGTCAGAACGGCGTCCTGGTATCGGTAGAAACCGGCAAGGCGCTGACCTACTCCCTGGAAACCCTCCAGGCGCGTGGCAAGCTGTTCGTCGAGCACGGCCAGGAAATCTACAACGGTCAGATCGTCGGTCTGAACAGCCGTGACAACGACCTGGGCGTGAACCCTACCAAGGGCAAGAAGCTCGACAACATGCGTGCTTCGGGCAAGGACGAAACCATCGCCCTGGTTCCACCTGTTCGCTTCACCCTGGAACAGGCTCTGGAATTCATCCAGGACGATGAATTGTGCGAAGTGACACCTAAGTCCATCCGTCTTCGCAAGAAGATCCTGGACGAAGGCGAGCGTACCCGCGCTGCCAAGAAAGCCAAGAACTGATCGTTAGTTTCGGCTGAATGAAAAACGCCCCCGGTCGTGAGATCGGGGGCGTTTTTTTTGTGCCTGGGTTTTATGGGGTGTCAGGAATGGCCTCATCGCGAGCAGGCTCGCTCCCACAAGGACGGCGTTGAACCTGTGGGAGCGAGCCTGCTCGCGATGACGGTAGTTCAGTCGCCGCAGAACCGCCGGATCAAAACCGATCCAGCGTCCGCGGATTACGCTCGCGCTCCACTTCCTTGGGCTTGTACGCGCAATACCCCGGCCGTGGTCCGACCCGAGGATGGTTGCGGCAAGTGTCCGGGCGCTTCTCATAAATGGTGCACAACCGGCTCTTGCGGTCCAGGTAGAGGCAATCGTTGTTGCTCATGCGCTGGAGCGTGAAGATCTCGGACTTCTGGTTGTAGCGCTCGACGATCCCTTCCTTTTGCAGACGCTTGGCGATGTTCTTCGGCGGGTCGCCCAGTTCGAATTCGTCGACGATGCCGATCCGGATCAGGTCCTTGATCTTGACCTCCACCGGCAGCGTGCAGCAGCTCGACACGCAGGAACCGCACATCGGGGCGGAATACTTGGCCCAGGTATCGAGTCGGTCGATCTCCGCGGCGGCGATCAGGTTGGGCTTCATCATCTAGGTGTACCGGCATGCATCAGGGCGCGCGATCATACCGGTACTGGTGAAATTTTGAACGACCATCTGCCGGTTTTTTTTCTTTCGCCCACAAGTCTCTCCCGGAGCGGCACGGGCCCTGCATTCATTAGCCCATCCGGCAATCAACTGGCGGCGACATTCCGGCACTTGGGCAAAACCACCGAACCAAGAGCCTGTACCGTCTGTCAGACCGTCTAGGCTCAGACAATCCATGTTCGTTCGAGGTCTCCATCAATGACTCAGGAACCACTTGTTCGCGAAGCGGAAGTCGCTGCATTTCGCGATGCCGTGTTGACCAAACTCACTTATGCCGTCGGAAAGGACCCGGATCATGCGTTTGATCACGATTGGTTCGAAGCCATTGCCCTGGCGGCCCGCGACCACATGGTCGAGCACTGGATGGACCACACGCGGCAGATCTACCGCAAGGGCCAGAAGCGCGTTTACTACCTCTCCCTGGAGTTCCTCATCGGCCGTTTGCTCTACGACAGCCTGAGCAACCTGGGTCTGCTGGACACCGCGCGCGAAGCCCTGACCGAGCTGGGGGTAGATCTTGAGCGCATTCGCCTGCTGGAACCCGATGCGGCCCTGGGCAACGGCGGCCTCGGGCGGCTGGCGGCGTGCTTCATGGAAAGCATGTCGACCCTGGGCATCGCCGGCCATGGCTACGGCATCCGTTATGAGCACGGCTTGTTCCGTCAGGCGATTGTCGACGGTTGGCAACAGGAGCAGACCGAACACTGGCTGGATTTCGGCAACCCCTGGGAGTTCGAACGTCCGGAAGTGGTTTACCCGATCGGCTTTGGCGGCAGCGTCGAAACCGTGACCGACGACGCCGGCAGGACCCGGCAAGTCTGGTCCCCGGCCGAAACCGTGCGGGCCATCGCCTATGACACCCCGGTGGTGGGCTGGCGTGGCGCCAGCGTCAACACCTTGCGCCTGTGGCGCGCCCGGGCCGTGGAAGACCTGCACTTGGAGCGCTTCAACGCCGGTGACCACTTGGGCGCAGTGGCGGAAGTGGCCCGGGCCGAAAGTATTTCCCGCGTGCTGTACCCGGCCGACAGCACCGAGGCCGGCCAGGAACTGCGTCTGCGCCAGGAATACTTCTTCGTCGCCGCCTCGTTGCAAGACCTGCTGCGCCGTCACCGCAACATGCACACCTCGGTACTGACCCTGGGTGACCATGCGGCGATCCAGCTCAACGACACTCACCCTTCGATCGCCGTGGCCGAGTTGATGCGCCAATTGGTGGACGTCTATGACGTGGCCTGGGACGCGGCATGGCAGATCACCCAGGACACGCTGTCCTACACCAACCACACGCTGCTGCCCGAAGCCCTGGAAACCTGGCCGGTAGGGCTGATGGAGCGCATGCTGCCGCGGCACATGCAGATCATCTACCTGATCAACGCCCAGCATATCGATTCGCTGCGGGCCAAGGGCGTGCACGATTTCGACGTGCTGCGCTCGGTTTCGCTGATCGAAGAAGACAACGGTCGTCGGGTTCGCATGGGCAACCTGGCGTTCCTCGGTTCCCACAGCGTCAACGGCGTATCCGGTTTGCACACGCAACTGATGCGCAGCACGGTGTTCTCCGAACTGCACAAGCTCTATCCGGAACGGATCAACAACAAGACCAACGGCATTACCTTCCGCCGCTGGCTGTTCCAGGCCAACTCGGAACTGACGTCGATGATGGTCGATGCCCTTGGCCCAAGCGTGCTCGACAACCCTGAGGAGCGCTTGATCGAACTGGAGCCGTTCGCCGACAAGCCGGCGTTCCGCAAACAGTTCGCCGAGCAGCGCCTGCACAGCAAGAAAGCCCTGGCCTATCTGATCCACGAACGCCTGGGCATTGCCGTGAACCCGGCGGCGATGTTCGATGTGCAGGTCAAGCGGATCCACGAGTACAAGCGCCAGCTGCTCAACCTGATGCACACCGTGGCGTTGTACCAGGCGATTCGCGCCGAGCCGGAGGTGGACTGGGTGCCACGGGTGAAAATCTTCGCCGGCAAGGCCGCCGCCAGTTATCACCAGGCCAAGCTGATCATCAAGTTGACCAACGACATCGCCCGGGTGGTGAACAACGACCCGACCGTGCGTGGCTTGCTCAAAGTGGTGTTCCTGCCCAACTACAACGTCAGCCTGGCCGAAAGCATCATCCCCGCGGCGGACCTGTCGGAGCAGATCTCCACTGCCGGCTTCGAAGCGTCGGGCACCAGCAACATGAAGTTCGGCCTCAACGGCGCGCTGACCATCGGCACCATGGACGGCGCCAACGTGGAAATGTGGGATCGGGTCGGCGATGAGCACATGTTCATCTTCGGCCTGACCGCCGAGCAGGTCGAGGCGCGCAAGCGCAACGGCGAATTCAGCGCCGCGCCGGACATCGCCGCCTCCCATCGCCTCAACGATGTGTTGCAGGCGATTCGCGGCGGGGTGTTCTCGCCGGACGATCCGATGCGCTACACCGGACTGATCGATTCGCTGGTGGACTATGACCGCTTCCTGGTCTGCGCCGACTTCGACTCGTACTGGAACGCCCAGGCGAAGGTCGAGGAGCGTTGGCACGACTCCAAGCAATGGTGGCGCTCGGCGGTACTCAACACCGCGCGCATGGGCTGGTTCTCCTCGGACCGGACCATCCGCGAATACGCCACCGACATCTGGAAAGCGCTGGAATAGCCTTAGCTGTCAAAAATGTGAGCGAAGCCCAACGACGGTTGGGCTTCGTCGATATACTAGGCGCCAGTTTCGCCGGGCTCCGATGCCTTGGCTCAGTCAAAAGTGATCCCTGTGGGAGCGAGCCTGCTCGCGATAGCGGTCCATCAGTCGACATGTTTGTTAGCTGACAGACCGCTATCGCGAGCAAGCCCGCTCCCACAGGGTTTGTGGTTGTTCCACTAGACTGATCCAGGCATAGAAGCCCCGGTCATGCCCGCAACGGGCCGCTTAGGGATATCAACCATGCAATGGATCTTGACGCTGTTGGGCCTGGCTCTCGGCTGGGTGGTGGATGAGTCGCTGGCTGATGCGCTGATAGGCGCATTGGTGGGGCTTGGCATTGCCCAGGTGTTTCGCATCAGGCACCTGGGGTCCCAAGCTGCCAGGCAGCAGGTTTTGCTGCAAGCGGCCCAGCAAGACCTGGTTACGCTGGAGGCACGTCTGGCGGTGCTTGAGCGCGGCACATTGTATGCCCCTCCTGATCTGGCGCCGGCGCCGCAAGCCGCCACAGCCCAAGCCCCCGAGCCCGCCACCCGCACCGAACCTGAGCCAGAACCCGAGCTGGTCTGGGAACTGCCGCCGGACCTCGGGCCCATCCCGGCCAGGGCCACGCAGGCCAGCCAGCCATTGCCCGATGACGTCTGGACCCCGGCGCCCGCCGCTTCCCGGCGCGAGTCCCGCAACTTCGAACCCGTGGAGCCGATTGCCGCGCAACCGGCTGCCCCGCGAGGCCCGAATGTGATCGAGCGCGCCCTGGCCGGTGCGCGCAACTGGCTGTTCGGCGGCAACACGGTGCTGCGGGTCGGGGTCGTGCTGTTGTTCCTCGGCCTGGCGTTTCTGCTGCGCTACGCCACCGAAGGCATGGTGGTGCCGATCGAGCTGCGTTACGCCGGCGTCGCGGCCAGCGCGTTGGGCCTGCTGGGCCTGGGCTGGTGGCTGCGCCAGCGCAACAGCAGCTATGCGCTGATGCTTCAGGGCACCGGGATCGCGGTGCTGTACCTGACGGTTTTCGCCGCCATGCGCCTGCATCCCCTGCTCGATTCCAAGGCGGCCCTGGGCTTGCTGGTGGCGGTCACGGTGTTCTCGGCGATCCTGGCGGTGACTCAGAACGCCCTGGGCCTGGCGGCCGCGGCGGCGTTGGGCGGGTTCGCCGCGCCGATCCTGACCTCAACCGGCAGCGGCAACCACGTGGCCCTGTTCAGCTATTTCATCCTGCTCAATACCGGCATCCTGGCGATTGCCTGGTTCAAGGCCTGGCGCCTGCTGAACCTGATCGGCTTCGTCGGTACGTTCGGTATCGGCATCGCCTGGGGCCTGCGCTCGTACTCGCCGCAGTTGTTCTTCAGCACCGAGCCGTTCCTGATCGTGTTCTTCCTCATGTACCTGGCGATTGGCTTGCTGTTCACCCGGCGCAAACTGCTGGAAATGAGCGACGCCCCCGAGGATGACAGCCGCGAAGCCTTGCTGCGCTGGTCGGCGCGCAAGGGCGATTACGTGGACGGCACGATGCTGTTCGGTCCGCCATTGGTAGCCTTTGGTTTGCAGCTGACGCTGGTGATGTTCCTCGACCTTGCCGCCGCGTTCAGTGCCCTGGTGCTGGGCATGATCTACATGGGGCTGGCCCGCGTGTTGAAAGGGGGGCGCGCCTTGCTCCTGGCCGAAACCTGCCTGGCGCTGGGAGTGATTTTTACCAGCCTGGCGATTCCCTTGGGCTTCGACGCTCGTTGGACCGCCGCTGCATGGGCGGTGGAAGGCGCGGGGATTTTCTGGCTGGGCCTGCGTCAGCAACGCCCTCTGGCCCGTGCGTTTGCCTTGCTGCTGCAACTGGGGGCGGCGTGGGCGTTCTTCAGTGAATTGCTGATCGGTGAAAGCACCTTGCTCCAAGGTTCGCCATTGGGGGCGTTGATGCTCGGCGGCGCCTTGCTGTTCAGCTTCTATCAACTGCGCAAGGCGGCACCTGAGCACACTGCGAGTTGGGAGCGTCAGGTGCGGCCGGTGTTGGCGGTGTCGGGGCTGGCCTCGCTCTATCTGCTGGCGCCACTGTTTTTCCTGACCCACGGCACCGCCATCGCCTGGGCGCTGGCCGGCCTGGCGACGCTATTCGTGGGCCTGCGCCTGCAATCACGCAGTTTCCTGTTCACTGCGTTTGCCATACAACTGTTGGGGGGCGCGCTGTTCCTGTTGCGCCTGCGGGGCGCGGAGGGGGACTCGGCGGCGGTGCTTAACGCCGGCTGGAGCGGTCTGCTCAGCGCCTCGTTGATCGGTCTGGCGCTGATCGGCGGCATGTTGCTGGCGGCACGCGACGAGATGGTGCGCAACGACGTGCGGCTGCTGCGCGGCTTGTCAGTGGTGCTGCTGGCGGGATTGGTACTGATCAACCTTGCGGTGTTGTTCGTCCTGCCCTGGCAAACCGCCAGTGGCGTGTGGGCTGCCAGCGGCCTGCTGATCATCTGGTTGAGCCTGTACCTGAAACAGCGGGTGAGCTTTGTGTTCGGCCTGTTGCTGCAGTTGCTCGGTGGTGCTGCGTTCCTGGTGGCGGGGCCGGCTTTGTTGGGGCCGCTCGATACCGAGGATTTGCGACCCTTGGCCCACAGCGGGTTCTGGACGCCGCTGGTACTGGGTTTGGCGGCGCTGGTGGGTGCATGGCGCTTGCAGCGCGGACATTCGGCGGCGCAATTCGAGGCCCTGAGTTTGCAGCGCCTCTCTGAGTTGCTGCTGGTCTGGGGGGCCGGTTGGTGGGCGCTGGCGTGGGTCAGCGAAGTGCTGCGCTTTGCCCCGGTGAACCTGCAGGGCAGTCTGTTGCTGATCGTCGCGGCGAGCAGTGTGGCGGTGTGGGCCGTCCTGGCGCAGCGTCTGAAATGGCCAGCCCTGGGTCTGCTATGTACGTTGCTGATTCCAGCGGCGGGTTGTGTGCTGGTTGCGTCCTGGCACAACCGCTATCACCCGGCGGCGGATTTTGGCTGGCTCGCCTGGCTGGCTGTGTTTGGCGTGCATTTGCTTTCCCTCAAGCGTCTGGCATCGAGCTTGCCGGCCCAGGCGCGCAGCACCGCTCACGTGCTCGGCTGTTGGCTGTTGATCGGCGTACTGGCGCTTGAGTTGCGTTATGGCCTGCTGTTGTTGTCCGAGCAATACAACGCCTGGCGCTGGCTCGGTTGGGCGATCCTGCCAAGCCTGTACCTGGTGCTGATGGCTGCACCACGTGCCTGGCCATGGCCGGTATCGGCTCAAGCGCGGGAGTATCGTGTCTACGCGGCGGCGCCTCTGGCGTTGCTGATGCTCGGTTGGTTCTGGCTGGCCAATACCTTCAGCGACGGCAGCGCTGACCCGTTGCCTTATGTGCCGCTGCTCAATCCGCTCGAACTGGGCCTGCTGTTTGCCTTGTTCGGCGTCTACGTGTGGGCACGTAGCGCGCTGGCGCAGTTGGCGATCCGCTGGGCCCATGCCGAGCACGTGGCCCAGTTGGTCGCCGGTGTGTCGCTGTTCGCTTTCTTTACCGCCCTGGTAATGCGCAGCGCCCACCATTGGATCGGCGTGCCGTTCGAGCTCGACGCATTGCTCGAATCGATGTTCGTGCAGGCCGGGCTGTCCATCGTCTGGACCCTGATCGCCCTGGGCCTGATGATCGGCGGGCATCTGCGGCACCGCCGTGAAGTGTGGCTGATCGGTGCTGCGTTGATCGCCGTGGTGGTCGCCAAGCTGTTCTTTGTCGAGCTGAGTAACCGCGGCGGTCTGGCGCGGATCGTGTCGTTCATCGGGGTAGGCGTGCTGTTGCTGGTGGTGGGTTACTTCGCCCCGTTGCCGCCAAAACGCCCGGAAACGACCCCGCCGACTGAACCGCCAATGCCTGTCAGTGAAGGAGTGTCATCTTGAGTCGCACGTTGAATCGGATCGGTCTGGGAGTGTTCGGACTGTGGGTGGCCTTGTCGGCCACGGCCCAGGAGCAACCGACGGATTTCGCCCATCAGGTGCCATTGGCCTTGAGCGGCGAGGGGCCGTGGTACCGCCTGCCGCTGCCGCTGGAGGTTCAGTTGCACGCGCAGCAGACCGACCTGAGCGACTTGCGGGTGTTCAACGCGGCGGGGCAGGCCCAGGCTTATGCGTTGGTTCGCGAGTCGGCCCAGAGCCGGGAAAATCGCACCCTCACGGACGTGAAGTGGTTCCCGCTGTATAACGCCGCCGACGACACCGAACGCGCGCCCAGTGTGCGGGTGCAATCGAACGCCAACGGGACCCTGGTGGAAGTCCAGCCGTCCAGCCGGCTCGAGGCCGGGGAAGAGGAACTGCGTGGCTGGTTGCTCGACGCCAGCGCGCTCAAGGCGCCGTTGCAGCAGTTGGTGCTCGACTGGACCAGCGAGCGCGACGGCTTCCAGCGTTTCACCATCGAAGCCAGCGACGACCTGCAGCATTGGCAGTCCTGGGGCGAAGGCCAGGTGGCCCGGCTGACCTTTGCCGATGAGCGGGTCGAGCAACATGAAGTGAGCCTGCCCGGGCAATCGGCGCGTTATCTGCGTTTGCTCTGGGACTCGCCGTCCTCCGCGCCGGTGCTGACTTCGGCCCAGTTGCAGAGTGCCAGTCGCGAAAGCCTGCCGTTGCCGCTGGTCTGGTCGCAGCCTTTGGCCGGCAGCACCGGCAAGGCCGGCGAGTACACCTGGCAGTTGCCCAAGGGGCTGAACGTCGAGCAGGTGCAGGTCGAACTGAGCCAGGCCAATAGCCTGGCGCCAGTGACATTGGCCGGACGCCGTGAAAGCAGTCTTCCATGGCAGCCCGTGAGCAGTGGCCTGCTCTATCGCCTGACCCAGAATGGCAAGGATGTGCTGCAAGATCACTTGCAACTGTCTGGCCAGATCGTCCAGCAATTGAAGCTGACGGTGGACGAGCGTGGCGGCGGCCTGGGCACTGAGGCGCCAACCCTGCGCTATGCGGTGCGCCCGACCCAGGTGGTGTTCCTGGCGCGTGGCGAAGGTCCGTACAGCCTGGCACTGGGCAGTGCGACGGTGAAGGCGGCCAGCTTGCCCCTGACCACGCTGGTGCCCGATTATCACCCGGCACGCCTGGCGACTCTGGGGACGGCGACAGTGAACGGCACGACCACCGCGACACCGGCTGCTGTAACCGTGACCGCGCCGGCTACGGTCGATACCAACTGGAAGAAAATCGGCTTGTGGGCGGTGTTGCTGCTCAGCGTGTTGTTCCTTGCGGCGATGGCCTTCAGCTTGTTACGCAAGCCGCCAGTTAAATCCTGACCTGATTTGGACTTCTGAGGGCCCACACTTCAGTTTGTCCGCATCGTGCCGATGTTTAAGAAGGCTCGATGTATTCAGGAGGGGACCCGTGAATCTGTACATCAATCAGCTTCAGAACAAAGCTGACTTCAAAGAGGCTATTTACGCAGGCGACATCTTCCTGAACACCCAGTTGCGCACTGCCAGTGAGTTGTGCGCGTTCGCCCAGGAAAGCATCACTGCCGCCTTTGACGGCGAGACCAACCATCAGGCCTTGCACACATTGATGCCGGTAGAAGAGTTCGTGGCGCTGGTCACTCGCCTCAAGGGGCAATTTACCAACAGTTTGCGCGTTAAAGAGCTGATCCAGAGTTTCATTCATGAAATCGCCGCTGATCCTCGCGAATTTATTTTCGACGTGCCCCGGATCCGTGTAGTACCCAACTACGACTACCTGCACGCTGGCGTCAGCTATGCCTATAAACCCCACCGTGACACTTGGTACGGTGGGGTCGACTGTCAAATCAACACGTGGATGCCGGTACATACCATCAGTGCCGACCAGACCATGATGATCAATGGCGGCTATTTCGATGTACCTATTGAAAATACTTCCAAGGACTGGAGCCTTTCTGACTGGATCAGCAACCAGCGCCACCGGGCCAAGGAAAATCTCAAGGAAGAAGCCCGGGTACATCCGGTCCCTCTGGGGCAGATCAATACTTCGTCGGAGCTGCGTGTAGCCGGCAACATGGGCGACATGCTGGTTTTCTCAGGTTCGCATCTGCATGGCACCGTTCCCAACTACACTCAACGAACCCGTTTCAGCGTGGACTTTCGCTTGATGCATCTTGATGATCTCAAGCACAAGCGCGGTGCGGTCAACGTAGACAGCGCCTGTCCGGACGTTGGTGCGGGCTTCAAAGATTATTTCCACGCTCACGACTTCTCGAATTTCCAAGGAATCCAGCAATGACCAAGCGCCGCATTACACCCGCCGAGGCTCAATACAACGAGACTCGCGCCAATGTCTTGAAACGGGTGGACGCCGAGTATGTGGCCGACGCGCCATTTGTCTTTGCCCATCGCATCGGCGTGACTGCTGCGCTGTCGCGCATGGAGCTGTTCAAGAAAGTTGCCGAAATCCCGGGCGCAATCATCGAATGCGGCGTGTACAAGGGCAACTCGTTGATGCTCTATATGCACCTGTCGATGATCCTGGAACCCTATGCGATCAACCGCTCGATAATCGGCTTCGACACCTTCGAGGGGTTCCAGAGTATCGACAAGAAAGAAGACCCGGCGGACGTCAATGAAACCATGTTTGCCGACACCGACCAGTCCTTGATCCAGGAAATGATCGATGCCAACGATCTGTTGCGCCCGGTCAACCGCATTCCGCGCTGTGAATTGGTCAAGGGTGACATTGTCAAAACCGTTCCGGAATGGGTCCAGACCCGTCCTGACCTGGTGGTAGCGATGCTGATCCTCGATACCGACCTGTACGAATCAACCAAGGTCGCTCTGGAAACGTTCCTGCCGTATATGCCAAAAGGTGCGATCGTGGTGCTCGATGAGGTCGCCTACCGTAACTTCCCCGGCGAAACCAAAGCCTTGCGTGAAGTGCTCGATCTGAACAAGATCGAACTCAAGCGCCTGCCGTTCGATTCGTGCGTGGGTTACTTCCACGTTTGAGAACAGCTCGGCCTTTGCTGCGATCGAGCGGTTAGTGAGTCGGGGCATACAGCAGCTGGAGCGGATAGCCTGCAAGCTCCAGCCAGGATCGGGTACTTCTATGTTGATGGAGGTACCCGATTTTTTTGCATTGCTAAGGGTGGCGATTGCCGTCTCGTGAACTCAATCCCCCATATCCCGTCTCATAGGAGGAATTAAGTCCCGACTCGCGCTAAACTGCGCTGGTTTTTCCGCCCCCTATTCTTCGGAGCCGTCCATGTCCCGCGTTACCTTGAGTCGCTATTTGATTGAGCAGACCCGCAGCAACAATACCCCTGCCGATCTGCGCTTTTTGATCGAAGTGGTGGCGCGTGCGTGCAAAGAGATCAGCCACGCCGTTTCCAAAGGCGCATTGGGTGGTGTCTTGGGCAGCATGGGCACCGAGAACGTGCAGGGCGAAGTGCAGAAGAAGCTCGACGTACTTTCCAACGAGATCCTGCTCGAAGCCAACGAATGGGGCGGTCACCTGGCCGGCATGGCGTCCGAAGAGATGGACAATGCCTACCAGATCCCGGGCAAGTACCCCAAGGGCGCCTACCTGTTGGTATTCGATCCACTGGACGGTTCGTCGAACATCGACATCAACGCCCCGGTCGGTACCATCTTCTCGGTACTGCGCTGCCCGAATGAATACCTGAGCCAGAACGAAGCCCTGAACGAAAAGGCCTTCCTGCAGCCCGGTACCCAGCAAGTCGCCGCCGGTTATGCCATCTACGGTCCGCAGACCATGCTGGTGCTGACGCTGGGCGATGGCGTCAAAGGCTTCACCCTGGACCGTGAAATGGGCAGTTTCGTGCTGACTCACGAAGACATCACCATTCCTGAAAGCACCCAGGAATTCGCCATTAACATGTCCAACCAGCGTCACTGGGAAGCCCCGGTGCAACGCTACGTCAGCGAGTTGCTGGCAGGCGAAGAAGGTCCGCTGAAAAAGAACTACAACATGCGCTGGGTCGCCGCGATGGTCGCCGACGTCCACCGTATCCTGACCCGTGGCGGTCTGTTCATGTACCCGCGCGACAGCCGCGAGCCAAGCAAGCCCGGCAAGCTGCGTCTGATGTATGAAGCCAACCCGATGTCGTTCCTGGTGGAGCAGGCCGGTGGCGCCTCTACCGATGGTCACCAGCGCATCCTCGATATCCAGCCTGAAGGCCTGCACCAACGTGTGGCGGTGTTCCTGGGTTCGAAGGAAGAAGTCGCCCGCGCGACGGCCTACCACCAGGAATAAATCATGGCCGAGCCTTGGCAGCCGTTGCTCGATTGGTGGTTTGGCTCAGCCGAAACCCCAGATGAGATATCGGCTGACAAGAATAAGCTGTGGTTCGGCAAGCGCCATGATCGCCAGGCGCGCGAGCGCTTTGGCGATCTAGTCGAGCAGGCACTGGCCGGCGGTTTGACCGACTGGGCGCAACGCCCGGAAGGTTGGCTGGCCCTGGTGCTGCTGCTCGACCAACTGCCACGGATGATCTTTCGCGACACCCCCAAGGCCTTTTCCGGTGACCTGCGTGCCCAAGCGCTGGTGGCCCAAGGCATGGCGGCGGGTTTCGACCGCCAACTCAAACCCATCCAACGCGTCTTCATCTACCTGGTGCTCGAACATTGCGAGAACCTGGCCGTGCAGAACGAGGCCGTGTCGCGCTTTATCGAGCTGGTTCGCGAGCAGCCGCAAGTGGCGGTGTTCGAAGACAATCTCGATTATGCCGAGCGGCACCAGAAGATCATTGCGCGGTTTGGACGGTTTCCCCATCGCAATGGGGTGTTGGGAAGGGAATCTACCGCTGAGGAAGTGGAGTTTTTGAACAGGCCTGGGTCCAGGTTCTGATTTCTCGGTATGACTTCCAGGCCTATCGCGAGCAGGCTCGCTCCCACAGTTGATCGGATTCCGTCAAAGGAAACGCAATTAACTGTGGGAGCGAGCCTGCTCCGGGCGGCGATCCGACGATGAGGCCAGCCCAGGCGCGCTAGATCCGGAAACTCCCCACCAACTGCTTCAACCGCGCCGCCTGTTGCTCCAGGTCTGAACAGGCGCGCAAAGTCGCTTGCAGGTTTTCCACGCCTTCCTGGTTCAGTGTGTTGATCTCGCTGATGTCGACGTTGATCGACTCCACCACGGCGGTCTGTTCCTCGGTGGCGGTGGCCACCGATTGGTTCATGCCGTCGATCTCGCCGATGCGTTGGGTCACGCTGCCCAGGCGCTCGCCGGCCTGGTTGGCGATGCCGACGCTGCTTTCGCTCTGGCGCTGGCTGTCGGTCATGGTCAGCACCGCTTCCCGAGCGCCGACTTGCAGCTCTTCGATCATTTTCTGCACTTGCTGCGCCGAATCCTGGGTGCGGTGGGCCAGGTTGCGCACCTCATCGGCCACCACCGCGAAACCACGTCCGGCTTCACCGGCGCGGGCGGCTTCGATGGCTGCGTTCAGCGCGAGCAGGTTGGTCTGCTGGGAAATGCTGGTGATCACCTCCAGGATTTGGCCGATGTTCACCGTGTTGCTGTTCAGAGTTTCGATGTTGCCACACGAATCGCTGATCTTCGCCGACAGTTGTTGCATGGCGGTGATGGTTTTATCCACCACTTGCTGGCCGTCTTCGGCGAGGCTGCGGGCATCGCTGGAGTGCTGCGAGGCGAGGGCGGCGTTTTGGGCGATTTCCTGGGCGGCGGCGCCGAGCTGGTTGATGGCCGCAGCCACACTGCTGGTGCGCGAAGCCTGCTGGTCGGAGTTGAGCATCGATGAGTTGGAGGCACTGACCACGCGCAGGGCAACTTCGTTGACCTGGCCGGTGGCCGAGGCCACTTCGCGGATCGAGGTGTGAATGCGCTCGACGAAGCGGTTGAATGAAGTCCCCAGGGCGCCGAATTCATCCTGGCCGTGGATGGTCAGGCGTCGGGTCAGGTCGCCTTCGCCTTCGGCGATATCGTGCATGGCCCGGCCCATGGTCAGCAGCGGTTGCATCAACACGCGGATCAGCATGCCCAGTAGGGCGATGATGAACACCACGGCGATGGCCATGGCAATCAGCGCTGAAGTGCGGAACTCACTGAGCATCGCCAGCGCGGTGTCTTTGTCGAGCACCAGCGCCACGTACCAGTCGGCACCCGGCACACCGCTGACACGGGTGAAGGAAATGAACTGGGTCTTGCCGTCGAGTTCGACTTCCTTCATGCCCGGGCTGACTTGCAGCGCGCCGTTGGGGTAGGCCTCGGCCAGGGTCTTGAGCACGCGCTTGCTGTCGGGGTGGATCAGGATCTTGCCGTCGGCGCTGACAATGAACGCATGGCCATGGCCGCCGAAGTTCAGCGAGTTGATGATCGCGCTGACGTTGGACAGGTCGATGTCTGCACCGGCCACGCCGATCATCTGGTTCTGATGCTGCACCGGGGTGGCCACGGTGATCACCAGTTTGCCCGACGAGGCGGCGATGTAGGGTTCCGTGACGATGGCTTGCTGTGCACTGTTGGCGGCCTTGTACCAGCCACGGGCGCGGGGATCGTAGTCGGCGGCGCGATTGCCTGCCGGTACCGAGAACATCACGCCGTCGGTACCGCCGAAATAGCTCAGTTGGAAATTGCTGGTGTACACCGGCAGGCCCACGGCACGTTTGAGGCTGTCGGCGCTGCTGCCATCCACGGCGATTTGCTGGGCCAGCGATTGCAGCAACTGGACACGACCTTCGACCCAGGTCTGAATGTTCCGACTGGTCAGGTTGCCGAGTTCCTGCATGGAGTTTTCCGTACTGGCATGCAGGCTCTGGCGCTGACGATAGTCGTTGAACAGGATGAAACAGGCGAACGCAACGGCTACCACGAGGGCGGCAGCCAACAGGATTTTGTGGCTGAATTTCATGTTTCTGGTCATTAAGAACGCTACCGCACAGAAGCTGGTCAGGAAGGTGGGCAATTTGCCATAACGCAGGATTTCGCGCTGTTCTATTTATCGGCCCGAGGGTGTCAACGATCAGCCGTTCGCGGTCCGAACCCGACGAAATGCACGACAGCGTCACAAACTGGTTGATTTACCGACGAAATGCCTGCTCAACGTCCCATAAATACCAGGGCTGCCGGGGAACCAGAAGGGGGTTTTCTCTTCTAAGCTTCTGGTTGGCACCCTGCCATCCCCCTTCCGCTCCAGGAGTTACCCGATGTCCCTGCGATCTATCGCGTTGTTGTTTGTGTGCGTCGCGCTGACCGCGTGCAGCAAGGTCAACCAGGAAAATTATTCGAAGCTGTCGGCTGGCATGCCTAAGTCCGAAGTCGAATCGTTATTGGGCAAACCGGCTGATTGTTCTGGCGCGCTCGGCATGTCCAGTTGCACCTGGGGCGACCAGAAAAGCTTTATCAGCGTCCAGTACGCCGGTGACAAAGTGTTGATGTTTTCCGGCCAAGGCCTGAAGTAAACCGAGGCCATGGGCCTGCGGGAGAAAAATAATGAAGCGGTTATTGTTAGTGCTTTTTGCTGGCCTGGTTTTGGCCGGCTGCGCCACTTCTGGCGAAGACCCGTTGGCGCCCAAGACCGTCAACAATGTCAATTTGAAGCGTTACCAAGGGACCTGGTACGAGTTGGCCCGCCTGCCAATGTATTTCCAGCGCAACTGCGCGCAATCCGAAGCCCACTACACCCTCAAGCCTGACGGCGACATGGGCGTACTCAACCGCTGCCTGACCTCGGACTGGCAGTGGGAAGAAGCCAGGGGCACCGCCACGCCGCAGGTGCCGGGCAAGAATGACAAGCTCTGGGTCAAGTTCGACAACTGGTTCTCACGGATCGTGCCGGGCGTGGCGAAAGGGCAATACTGGGTGCTGTACGTCAGCGATGACTACAAGACCGCGATAGTCGGCGACCCGAGCCGCCGCTACATGTGGCTGTTGTCTCGTACACCGACCGTCAACAGCGTCGTGCGCGAGGAGCTGTTGAGCAAGGCACGTCAGCAAGGCTACGACACCAGCCGGTTGATCTGGCGTGCTTCGGACCGGCAGATGGCCAAGACCTCGGATTGACTGACCTACGCAAAACCCTGTGGGAGCGAGCCTGCTCGCGATGGCGGACTTTGAGTCAACATCTGTGTTGAATGTTAAGGCCCCATCGCGAGCAGGCTCGCTCCCACATGGGTGTTTGACTAGCCCAGAAGCTCGCGCAACACCTGGGTAAACGCCCGGGCACTTTGCTCTTCCCCGGCATGGCGCCCATCGCGCACGACCCAACGCCCGCCCACCATCACATCGCGCACCTGGCGATCCCCACCGGCGAACAGCCAGCGATTGAGAATGCCATCACCCTGGGCCGTGACCAGGTACGGATCGTTGCCATCGAGCACCAGCCAATCGGCACGCTTGCCTATTTCCAGGGCGCCGATGGGTTGCCCCAGGGCCTGGGCGCCGCCTTCCAGCGCGGCATCGAACAGGGTACGCCCGACCATCGGTTGATCCGCCCGATACAATCGGTTGCGTCGCTGGTCGCGCAGACGTTGGCCGTATTCCAGCCAGCGCAGTTCCTCCACCACACTCAACGAGACATGGCTATCGGAGCCGATGCCCAAGCGTCCGCCCTGGGCGAGGAAATCCACGGCCGGGAAAATCCCATCGCCCAGGTTGGCTTCGGTGGTCAGGCACAGGCCGGCAATCGCCCGGCTTTTGGCCATGAGGCTGACTTCGTCGGCATTGGCGTGGGTGGCGTGGACCAGGCACCAGCGCTGGTCCACTTCGGTGTTGTCGTACAGCCATTGCAGCGGACGGGCGCCGCTCCAGCTCAGGCAGTCGTCGACTTCCTTCTGCTGCTCGGCGATGTGGATATGCACCGGGCAATCGCGGTCGCTGGCGGCCAGCACTTCGTCGATTTGCCCAGGCGTCACGGCGCGCAGGGAGTGGAAACACAGGCCCAGCGCTTGCGCCGGTTGTGCGGCCAGGATCGGCTGCAACCGTGACTGAAGCTTCAGATAGTTTTCCGTGCTGTTGATGAAGCGGCGCTGCCCGTCATTGGGCGCCTGGCCACCAAAACCGGAGTGACTGTAAAGCACCGGCAGCAGCGTCAAGCCGATGCCCGCCGCGCTGGCGGCCTGGCTGATGCGCAGGGCCAGTTCGGCCGGATCGGCGTAGGGCGCGCCGTCGGTGTCATGGTGCACGTAATGGAATTCGGCGACCGAGGTGTAACCGGCCTTGAGCATTTCGATGTACAGCTGTCGGGCGATGATGCCGAGCTGGTCCGGGCTGATCTTTCCGACGAGACGGTACATCAGGTCGCGCCACGTCCAGAAACTGTCATTGGGATTGCCCGCCACTTCCGCCAGCCCGGCCATGGCGCGCTGGAACGCATGGGAGTGCAGGTTTGGCATGCCCGGCAACAGCGGACCGCCCAGCCGTTCGGCGCCGTCTGCGTGGGAATCGGCCTGGATACTGGTCAGAACGCCTGCGGCGTCGACTTCAAGACGTACATCGTTGGCCCATCCATTAGGCAGCAGCGCGCGTTCGGCAAAGAAGGCGGACATGGTTCAACCTCATCGTGCGTAATTTGTATATACATATACAGACGTTTGCCTGCCCGGTAAACTCCGGCAAGCTAATGTCCTGTTTCATAAATACGTTCTTTTTTGATGTGTGGCTCTTGTCGTCAGGCAAGGCGCCGCGACGAGTCATAGCAGGCTATGGCGAGAAGCGGCAACGCAGGATGACGGCAAGAGACGCCGTCAAAAAGGAACAGTATTTGTGATACAGGACATTCGTAACCTTCATAAGCAGAACAGGGAACCGCCGTGCCGACTCCGCCTGCCAAACCGCCGCTGGCCGCAAACCTGGGTGACAGTCCGGCACCCTTGTACGCCCGCGTCAAACAGATGATCACCCAGCAGATCGACAGTGGAAACTGGCCGCCGCATTACCGCGTGCCGTCGGAAAGCGAACTGGTCAGTCAACTGGGCTTCAGTCGCATGACCATCAACCGTGCCTTGCGGGAAATGACCGCCGATGGCTTGTTGGTGCGCATGCAGGGCGTCGGCACGTTCGTCGCCGAGCCCAAGAGCCAGTCCGCATTGTTCGAAGTGCATAACATTGCCGATGAAATCGCCTCCCGTGGTCACCGCCACACGTGCAAGGTCATCACCCTGGAAGAAGAGGCCGCCGGTTCCGAGCGGGCCCTGGCCCTGGACATGCGCGAAGGGCAGAAGGTCTTCCATTCGCTGATCGTGCACTTTGAAAACGATATTCCCGTGCAGATCGAGGATCGTTTCGTCAACGCACTGGTGGCGCCCGAATACCTCAAGCAGGACTTCACGCTGCAAACGCCCTACGCCTATCTGAATCAGGTCGCTCCGCTGACCGAGGGTGAACACGTCGTCGAGGCAATCCTGGCCGAGCCGAGCGAATGCAAACTGCTACAGATCGAGAAAGGCGAGCCGTGCCTGCTGATCCGTCGTCGGACCTGGTCCGGGCGTCAGCCAGTGACCGCCGCACGCTTGATCCACCCCGGTTCCCGTCACAGTCTCGAAGGTCGGTTTCATAAATGATGAATCAGATAAAGGTCCTGCGCGCCGCTGATTACCCACGCATGCCCTGGAAAAATGGTGGCGGTAGCACCGAGGAAATCACCCGCGATGCCGGCACTGGCCTGGAAGGTTTCGGTTGGCGCCTGTCGATTGCCGATATCGGCGAGTCGGGTGGTTTTTCCACCTTTGCCGGTTACGAGCGGGTTATCAGCGTGTTGCAGGGCGATGGCATGACACTGAATGTCGATGGCCGGACCACCCGGGCCCTGCATCCGCTGGACGCTTTTGCGTTCAGTGGCGAGAGCCATGTGCACTGCACGTTGTTGGGCGGGCCGATTCGTGACTTCAACCTGATTTATGCACCACAGCGTTACCGTGCGCGGGTGCAATGGATGAAGGATGAGCAGCGGTTTTTCAGCGAGGCGGGGACGGTGCTGGTGTTCAGCGCGGCCCCGGCGCTGCACGTCAAGGTCGGCGAGCCCGATGCGCAGCTGGGCCTCTACGATTGTTTGCAATTGAGCGGTAACACTGGGCTGCTGGAGGTTTCCACGAGCGGTCAGTGCTGCGTGATCGAGCTGACTGCCCGATAGTCCTGCCTGTTTTCTTCTGTGGCGAGGGGATTTATCCCCGTTGGGCTGCAAAGCAGCCCCCTTCCCAAGCAAGCCTCTGGATTACATAACGGCCGCTTATTTGGGGCCGCTTCGCAGCCCAGCGGGGATAAATCCCCTCGCCACAGAAAGCTGTGCGTTGTTCCCACTGGAGCGCACCAATTTGTTACCGAATGCCCCAGCGTGGCGCAACGCCACGCTTTTGTGACGTTCACTTCTCCTGCTGAAAACCCTTTCCCGAAATTTTCATCCAACGCGGCGACCCATGCGCCACGGGCCTCGCAGCCATTTCTCAAACCATCCTCCAGAAGCGCCTCAAAAAGTTGGCCGCTTGATTGCATATGCTTGTACATACAAGTAAAGACGTATGCGTATGAGTCGCCCATGCTCAACGCAACGTTCGCAAATCACTGCCCATTGCCCGGGCTGGTCTGGATTGATCGCTGAGGAGTTTTTGCTGTGACCGACGCTACCCGCAAACCTGAAAAATACCGTGACGTTGAAATCCGTGCCCCTCGCGGTAACACGCTGACCGCCAAGAGCTGGCTGACCGAAGCGCCGCTGCGTATGTTGATGAACAACCTCGATCCAGAAGTCGCCGAGAACCCCAAGGAACTGGTGGTCTACGGTGGCATCGGCCGCGCGGCGCGTAACTGGGAGTGCTACGACAAGATCGTCGAAAGCCTCACCAACCTGAATGACGACGAAACCCTGCTGGTGCAGTCCGGCAAGCCAGTGGGCGTGTTCAAGACTCACAGCAATGCCCCACGCGTTCTGATCGCCAACTCCAACCTGGTGCCACACTGGGCCACCTGGGAGCACTTCAACGAGCTCGACGCCAAAGGCCTGGCCATGTACGGCCAGATGACCGCCGGCAGTTGGATCTACATCGGCAGCCAGGGCATCGTCCAAGGCACCTATGAAACCTTCGTCGAAGCCGGTCGCCAACACTACGACTCCAACCTCAAGGGCCGCTGGGTCCTGACCGCCGGCCTGGGCGGCATGGGCGGCGCACAGCCGTTGGCCGCGACGCTGGCCGGTGCTTGCTCGCTGAACATCGAGTGCCAGCAGGTGAGCATCGATTTCCGCCTCAAGACCCGTTATGTCGACGAGCAGGCCACCGATCTGGACGATGCCCTGGCCCGTATCGAGAAGTACACGGCCGAAGGCAAGGCGATTTCCATCGCGCTCTGCGGCAACGCGGCCGAAATCCTCCCGGAAATGGTTCGTCGCGGTGTGCGCCCGGACATGGTCACCGACCAGACCAGCGCCCACGACCCACTCAACGGTTATCTGCCGGCCGGCTGGACCTGGGACGAATACCGTGCCCGCGCCAAGACCGAGCCTGCTGCCGTGGTCAAAGCCGCCAAGCAATCGATGGCGGTCCACGTGAAAGCTATGCTGGCCTTCCAGAAAATGGGCATTCCGACCTTCGACTATGGCAACAACATCCGCCAGATGGCCCAGGAAGAGGGCGTCGAGAATGCCTTCGACTTCCCAGGCTTCGTACCGGCCTATATCCGTCCGCTGTTCTGCCGTGGCATCGGCCCGTTCCGCTGGGCTGCGCTGTCGGGTGACCCACAGGACATCTACAAGACCGACGCCAAGGTCAAGGAACTGATCCCCGACGACGCCCACCTGCACAACTGGCTGGACATGGCGCGCGAGCGCATCAGCTTCCAGGGCCTGCCGGCACGTATCTGCTGGGTCGGCCTGGGCCAACGCGCCAAACTGGGCCTGGCCTTCAACGAAATGGTGCGCCGCGGCGAGCTGTCGGCGCCGATCGTGATCGGTCGCGACCACCTGGACTCAGGTTCCGTGTCCAGCCCCAACCGCGAAACCGAGTCCATGCAGGACGGCTCCGACGCCGTCTCCGACTGGCCGCTGCTCAACGCCTTGCTCAACACCGCCAGCGGCGCGACCTGGGTTTCGCTGCACCACGGTGGTGGCGTCGGCATGGGCTTCTCCCAGCATTCGGGCATGGTGATCGTGTGTGACGGTACCGATGAAGCGGCTGAGCGGATCGCCCGCGTGCTGCACAACGACCCAGGCACCGGTGTGATGCGTCATGCCGATGCCGGTTATCAGATTGCGATCGACTGCGCGAAAGAACAGGGGCTGAACCTGCCGATGATTACTGGCAAGTAACCCCGAAACCCTGTGGGAGCGAGCCTGCTCGCGATGGCGTCGGCACATTCGGCGCATGCTTCGGCTGACAGACCGCCATCGTCGGATCGCCGCCCGGAGCAGGCTCGCTCCCACAGAAAAGCAGTACCAGCGTCACCACCAGAACAATCCACAGAGGTTGAACCATGGCTGTCACCAGCACACGCGCAAGCAGCAAGCCGTTGATCGAGAAACGCTCGATTGACTACATCCCGGAAGCGGAGCGACATGGTCGGTTGTTGAGCCAGTTCACCCTCTGGATGGGGGCCAACCTGCAAATCACGGCCATCGTCACCGGCGCATTGGCGGTGGTGCTGGGCGGTGATGTGTTCTGGTCGCTGATCGGCCTGCTGATTGGCCAAGTGCTCGGCGGTGGCGTCATGGCGCTGCATGCCGCGCAGGGGCCCAAGCTTGGCCTGCCGCAGATGATCTCCAGCCGGGTGCAGTTCGGGGTTTATGGCGCGGCCATCCCGATCGTGCTGGTGTGCCTGATGTACCTGGGTTTCACCGCCACCGGGACCGTGCTTTCCGGCCAGGCGCTGGGCCAGCTGTTTGGCGTTAGCGACAGTGTCGGCATCCTGATCTTCGCCAGTGTCATCGTGCTGGTCACGGTGCTCGGGTATCGGGTGATTCACTTCATCGGCCGTGTCGCCAGCATCATTGGCGTGATTGCCTTCGTGTACCTGTTCGCTCGCCTGGTCAGCCAGGTGGACGTTGGCGCACTCCTGCAAATCCGCCACTTCAGTTGGAGCAGCTTTTTGCTTGCGGTGTCGCTCGCGGCATCCTGGCAGATCGCCTTCGGCCCTTACGTGGCGGACTACTCGCGTTATCTGCCGAGCAGGACGTCTTCGGTGAAAACCTTTTTTGCCGCAGGCGCAGGTTCGGTGATCGGCGCACAGGTGGCGATGATCCTCGGCGTGTTTGCCGCCGCCTCGGCCAATGGGCAGTTCGCGGGGCACGAAGTGGCCTATATCGTTGGCCTGGGTGGTACCGGTGCCACCGCTGCGTTGCTGTATTTCAGCATCGCGTTCGGCAAGGTCACCATTTCCACGCTGAACTCCTACGGCAGCTTCATGTGCATAGCGACCATCATCAGCGGCTTTCGTGGCCACCTGAACGTCACGCGCTTGCAACGGCTGGTGTTCGTGCTGTTCATCGTCGGCGCCGCGACGCTGATCGCGCTGCTCGGCCAGCACTCGTTCCTCGGTGCATTCAAGTCTTTCATCCTGTTCTTGCTCGCATTCTTTACGCCCTGGAGCGCGATCAACCTGGTGGACTACTACTGCATCACTCGCGAGCGCTATGACGTGCCGGCACTGGCCGACCCGAACGGTCGCTACGGTCGTTGGAACATCCTCGGGATCAGCGTCTATGCACTGGGTGTACTGATTCAATTGCCGTTCATCGCCACCAAGTTCTATACCGGCCCGCTGGTGGCCGCGATGGGGGGCGTGGACATTTCCTGGATCATCGGCCTGGTCGTTCCGGCAGCGTTGTATTACGTCGTCGCGAAGAAATGGCACAGCGCCGTACCCGATCGATTGATCCTGCCGGTCGAGCAGGACACGGTTGACGCACAACCGAGCAGGGCGGGCCGCATCCAAGCGGTCTGATGGGACGTTGACAGGGCTGGA